>Ga0315902_10010225_pt1 | contig 12430 bp, 11 predicted proteins | sample LakEriMetagenome_9_FD_203523 | JGI IMG/M metagenome (GOLD analysis project Ga0315902, IMG submission 203523) | Freshwater fungal communities from buoy surface, Lake Erie, Ohio, United States - Buoy 12 MA117 | ecosystem: Environmental > Aquatic > Freshwater > Lake > Lake biofilm | place: USA... | reverse complement strand
CCGCGCCATGTCGTCGGGCAGGGTCTTGGCCGTGAAGCCCATGCCCTCGGGATTGCCGTGCGGGAAGGCGCTGGCCACGCCCTGGAAGATGGACTCGATCCAGCGGCCCAGGGTGCGCACGCCGAAACTGCTCTCGAGTGTGGCCAGCACCGCCGCCGCGGCGGCCAGCGCGATGTGGCCCCACAGGCGCAGCAGCGCATAGGCCAGCACCATCAGCATCAGCAGCGGCGCCAGCCACAGCGCGGCCAGCGCCAGGCCCGCCGCCATGCGCACGGCGACCGCCAGCATCGCGACGTACAGCGACCCCCACGGCAGGTTCGGCAGGTCGCCCAGCACCCCCAGCCGCAGCGCGACGACAAAGCCGATGATGTGGCCCAGGCCGAAGCCGATCAGCAGCGCGATGGCCGGCACCAGCAGCAGGTGCACCGCCAGCGGCACGCCCAGGCTGGCGCTGTGCGGGATCGGCATCGACAGCCAGAACTCGATGCTGCGGTCGCCGTGGTCGCGCCGCGGCGACGTGATGGCAAAGATCAGCGAGGCGATCACCGCGACCACCGCCATCACCGCCGCCGTGCCCAGCACCGAGGCCAGCGTGACGATCAGCGGCACCGCCTCGGGCGGCGGACCCTCGCCGGGGGAATCGACGGAGTAGTTCGCGACCGGGATCGTCAGCACCGCAATCGCAAACGGGATCAGCAGCATCATCGTCCAGCCGAAGCGGTGCTGCATCCATTCGCGCAGCAGCAGGGTCTTGGTTCGGCTCCAGGCCGAAAGGGCAGGGGTGGCGTTCATCGTGTGGCCTCGGATCGGGTGTGTTCTTCGGTGTGCTCTGGGGTGTGTTCGTGAGCGCGGCGCGGCATCTCAGAACTGCGTCCGGTCGAGTTCGGGCCGCCGGGTCAAGGCCAGGAACAGGTCCACCAGGCTGGGCCGCACTCGCTGGCCCAGGGCCAGCACGCTGGCGGGCGGCTCGCCCTCGAACACCGCCGCCGCGCCGCGTGGCGTGCGGTAGCGCAGCAGCGGGTGGGCCGCGGCCACCGCGTCGGCGACCTGCGGCTCGTGCGCCAGGCCGACGTAGCGGCGGTCGATCTCGTCCAGGCTGGTCGCGAGCACGAGCCGGCCCTCGTTGAGCATCAGCACGTCCGACAGCAGCGTCTCGATCTCCTCGACCTGGTGGGTCGACACGATCAGCGTGCGTTCGCCGTCGCACCACTGCTCGATCAGCATCTCGTAGAACGACTTGCGAGACAGCACGTCCAGACCCAGCGTCGGCTCGTCCAGGATCATCAGCCGGGCGTCGATGGCCGCGATCAGCGCCAGGTGGGCCTGGGCCAGCATGCCTTTGGACAGGGTCTTGATGCGGTCGCGTTCGCCGACGCTGGTGCGGCGCAGCAGCTCGCGGGCACGCTCGGCCGAAAAGCGCGGGTGGGTGCCGCCGAGCAGCGTGATCAGCTCGCCGACGCGGGCCCAGCGCGGCAGCGTCGCCACGTCCGGGATGTAGCAGGCCTCGGACAGCAGCGACAGGCGCTCGCGCGCCGGGTCCCGGCCCAGCACCGACAGGCTCCCGCTGCTCGGGCGCAGCAGGCCGACCATGGCCTTGAGCAGGGTGGTCTTGCCGGCGCCGTTGTGGCCCAGAAGGCCGACCACGCGGCCCGGGCCGATGCTGAAGCTCAGATCGTCCAGGGCCTGCTTGCCGCCGCCCGAGATCGAGCGGTAGCGGAATCCCAGTCCGCGGGCCTGGACCAGCGGCGTGCCGCCGGTGTCGAGCGCCGGCTGGGGCGAGTTGGTGGCGGTGTTCATGCGGTGCGGCCCTCCCATTCGAGTTGTTCGGCGGTGATTCCCAAGAGGCGCAGGCGCTCGCGCAGCCGCGGCCATTCGTGGCTCAGGAAGCGTTGGCGTTCGGCGGCCCGCAGCCGCTCGCGCGCCCCGGGCGTGACAAACAGGCCCAGCCCGCGGCGGTTCTCCAGCAGGCCCTCCTCGGACAGCGTCTGCAGCGCCCGGTTGACGGTCAGCGGGTTCAGCAGGTGCTGGCTGGCCAGGACCCGCACCGAGGGCATCGCGGCGCCCTCCTCGGGGTGGCCATCCAGCAGTTGCGTGGCCAGCAGATCGGCCAGTTGCTGGTAGATGGGTTGTCGGTCGTCCCAGGTGGGCATGGTGTGCCTTGCTCAGGGTGTGTTGCTGATGTAGGACACCATATCAGCGACACAGCGGCCGTCGCGAGTGCGCCCCGACAGGCTGCATGGCTGGGCGACGAACTGCAGGCGGGCAGGCACTGCCCTGGCTCGCGGGTCGGGATGGGTCTGTGAATTTTTGCGCTGGTTATGCCCTCAAAGGTATCCGTCATCGGGCCGACAACCAGCTGAACGGCTGCGCGAATCCACCGCAACTGTGTGACTTGGGACACTTGCGCAGAGGACCTTCCATATGCAGACCACGCTGATCCGGCACAGCCTCGCAGCCCTGATGGGGCTTGGAATGGCCCTCGCGGCCCACGCGGCGCGCCCCCTGGGCACCGACGACACCGGCGTGCTCGATGCGCGCAACTGCGAGCTGGAGGCCGTGGCCTCGCGAGACAAGGCCGACGGCGTCCGGGTGGACGGCAAGAGCCTGCAGCTGGGATGCGGCGTGGGCGCACGAACGCAGTTGTCGCTCGGCATCGACCAGGCCAAGGAAGACGGACTGAAGGTCAAGGGAACGGCCTTGGGCGGCAAGGTTTCGCTGCTGCCCGGTGACGAGTCCAGCTGGTCCGCCAGCGGGTCGGTGCTGTGGACGGACGTGCCGGGCCAGGGCCACCGGCGCTCCGCCACCGCGGTGAACCTGCTGCACACCCGCGCCGTGGGCAGCCAGTTCACCCTGCACGCCAACCTGGGCCATCTGCGCGACGCCCTGGAGCGACGCTCGGCCACCACCTGGGGCCTGGCACTGGAACATGCCGGCTGGGGTCCCGTGGCCCTGATGGGCGAACTGATCGGTGACGACCTCGCCGCGCCGGCCTGGAACGTCGGCCTGCGCTGGACGGCCGTACCCGACACGCTGACCCTGGACATCGCCTACGGACAGCAGACGGTCGGCGGGCGGCCCAAGGCCTTGTCGCTTGGCGTGAAGCTGTCGTTCTGAGCCGGAGGGACGCGTGATGAAGACCACAACATTCCTGGACCGCTTCTCCTTTCGACGCCTCTTGAGGGGTGCGCTCGTGTCGGCCTTGCTGGGCGTCTTGTGCCTCAGTGCGGTCAGCATCTACGAAGGCCAGCGCGGCAAGGTGCTGGCTGGAGACCTGGCGCGCGACGTGCGCATGGCGCGCGCCGCGGGCATGGTGGACATGATGCACGACGCACTGCGCTCCGACGCGCTGTCTGCGTTGCTGGCCGGCCCGCAGGCCGATGCCGCCGAAGCAGCCGCGATTCGCAAGGACGTGGACGAGAACGGCAAGACACTGGCCGAGCAGTTGGACATCCTGCGCAACGAGCGCGGAAGTGGTCTGGGGCAGGCGGGTCTGGCCGCCATCGACAAGGCCTCGGCCTACCGCACAGCGGCCACTGCGCTGGTGGAGGCTGCGCTGACCGACACCGAGAAGGCGCAGGGCTTGCGTCCCGCATTCGAACGTGCCTTCGATGAGCTGGAAACCGAGCTTGAAGCCATGTCGGGCGCCATCGAACAAGAAGCCAACCAACGCGCCAGCAGCGTCGACGGGTTCTTTGCGCAGGTATTGGCTGCCACGGGCGCTTCCATCTTGCTGTGCCTGCTGGGCCTGGCTGCGCTGTGGACCGTGGGTCAGCGGCTGATGCGAGCCCTCACGCAAAGCCTGGACGTCGCCCGGGCCGTGGCTGAGGGCGACCTGCGCAGCCAGGTCATCGTGCGGGGCAGCAACGAGGCGGCCCGGTTGCTCGGGGCCCTGGCGGGCATGAACGAACGGCTGCGCACGATCGTGCAGACCGTACGACACAACAGCGAAGGCGTGGCCACGGCCAGCGCGCAGATCGCCAGCGGCAACGCCGACCTGAGCCAGAGAACCGAAGAGCAGGCCAGTGCGCTGCAACAGACCGCGGCGTCGATGGAGCAACTGGGCAGCACCGTGAAGGCCAGCGCCGACAACGCACGCCAGGCCAACCAGCTGGCCAAGAACGCCAGCACCGTGGCCGTCCAGGGCGGCGAAGTGGTGGGCCAGGTGGTCACGACGATGAAGGGCATCAACGACAGCAGCAAGAAGATCGCCGACATCATCAGCGTCATCGACGGCATCGCCTTCCAGACCAACATCCTGGCGTTGAACGCGGCGGTGGAGGCCGCGCGCGCCGGTGAGCAGGGCCGGGGCTTTGCAGTCGTGGCCAGTGAAGTGCGCAGCCTGGCGCAGCGCAGTGCCGACGCGGCCAAGGAGATCAAGAGCCTGATCACGGCCAGTGTCGAGCGCGTGGAGCAGGGCACCGCGTTGGTTGACCGCGCCGGCAGCACGATGACCGAGGTGGTGGTCGCGATCAAGCGTGTGACCGACATCATGGGCGAGATCAGCGCGGCCAGCCACGAGCAGAGCACCGGCGTCGCGCAGGTCGGCGACGCCGTGAGCCAGATCGACAGGGCGACGCAGCAGAACGCGGCGCTGGTGGAGGAAAGCGCCGCCGCTGCCGAGAGCCTGAAGGGCCAGGCGCAGCAACTGGTGCAGGCGGTGGCGGTCTTCAAGCTGAGCCACGCGGAAGTGCGCGCACCGGCCTCGGTGGCGAGCCACTCCGGTGCGGAACGGCGCGGTCCGGACCGCGCCACGAACGTGACGCGACCCAAGTTCAGCGCGAAGCCCAAGGCGCAAGCGCCGGCGCCGGTGGCGGAGCCGGCGAGCGTCAGTCTGCCGAAGACCGGCACCGACGGGGCGTGGTCCAGTTTCTGATCGCCGACACGCCAACCTTCATTGAAATCGATGCCCGGCTCGCCGGGCATCGGCGCTTGTGGGGCCGGGATGTCGGCATCACCGGTCGCCCGCAAGCTGGAGTCGGGTTGTGCACCCCTGCGAGGGCCAGGCCACCGCGGGTCCGATGTCACGCCTTTTGCAGCGGTCGCAGCGGTTGCCGCCTCCCGGCGTGCCTCTTCAGGCTGGCTTCAGTTTGACGGCACAGGATCCGCCTCGGCGAATGGCCACCCACCTCCAGGAACTCCATGTTGGATCCCATGCGGCGTCTCGTCATCGTGGTTGCGACGCTGCTCATCGCGGGCTGCGCCACTGTCGAGTCGCCCCATCCGCCGCTGCGCACCAGCGCCGAAGCCCAGGCCTGCGCCGAGTGGCTCGCCCAACTCGATGACGTGGTCGACCGGGCGGGCACACGCGATGCGGGCGAACATCGCATTGCCGGCCACCCGTACCTGCGTGCCGATCGCTTCCTGGCGTCGTTTCGCCATGAGGCAAAGCAACCAGGCCCAGCCTTCAACACCTGGGTCGAACGGCAGCGCCGACTGGATCTGGTGGGACGGGAGGCCGAGTTGCGCGGACTGGCGCCGGCTCTCCTGCAACCGCTTGCCACCTCGGTCACGGCGGCCCTGGGGAAACTGGACCAGTGCGGCCAGGTCCTGGCACGTGAAGACCTCGCCACTCCGGCCGGCCGAGACCGCCTGAAGGATCTGACCGTCGTTCCGGACGACTATGCGCAGTGGGTGCGCTCGTCGGGCCTGTACGCCCTGGCCCGCTGGCCGTTCTCGTTGGGGGTTGAAGGCTGGCACCGGGAGGCCGAAGCGATGTTCCGCAAGGCCGCCACCGACGCGTCGGTGCAGCGGATTCGCCGCGTCGATCCGGCCGGTGCCGCGGTGTCGCCGACCGAGGTGCGTGATGTCTTCGGGCAGGTGCGACGTGACGCGCTCGGTGTGCCGCTGCTGTCGCCTCAAGACGAATCGCTGCTGTTCCGCGCCTACGCTCCCCGCTACGAGATCGAGGCCACGGGCAGCTTCGATCGCTTCGGCGCATTGAAGTGGCCGGACGCGGCGCCACCGCAGGTCGACAGCAGCCGGCCGGTGGTGTACCGGCGTCTGGCGCACACGCGATTCCAGGGCCGGGTGCTGGTGCAACTGGTCTACACGATGTGGTTCCCGGAGCGGCCTCGTTCGCATCCGCTGGATCTTCTGGGCGGTGCGCTGGACGGCCTCGTCATGCGCGTGACCCTGGGCGAAGACGGCGCTCCGTTGGTCTGGGACACCATCCACCCCTGCGGCTGCTATCACATGTTCTTTCCTACTACGGCGCTCAAGGCCGTGCCCGCACCCGATCCCGACGAGGAGTGGGCCTTCATCCCGGCTCGACTGCCGGCCATGGGACCGGCCGATCGGGTGACCGTGCGCACGGCCACGGCCACCCACTACCTGGTGAGCGTGTCGTCGGCCCCAGCAGGCGCGATCGCCAGCGAAACCTACACCCTGGCCGACGAGGACGAGTTGCGCAGGCTGCCGCTGCCGGGCGGTGGGTTCCGGAGCATCTACGGCCCGGACGCGCTGGTTCGCGGATCGGAGCGTGCCGAGCGGCTCTTCTTCTGGCCCATGGGGATCGCCAGCCCAGGCACGATGCGCCAGTGGGGCCGACACCCGACGGCCTTCCTCGGGCGGCGTCACTTCGATGACCCCGACATCGTCGAGAAGCGTTTCGTCTCGGCGGCATCGGAGCGATAGCGTGGCCGTACCGCTGGTCTGCGCCACCGGCCTGGGCCGGGCCTTCGATGGCGGGGAAGTGCAGGCCCTGACGCACGCGAGCCTGACCGTGAACGAGGGCGAGTTTGTCTCTCTGATGGGGCCCAGCGGCTGCGGCAAGTCGACACTGCTGCAGCTCATCGGCGCTCTGGACCGGCCCGACGCTGGCGAGTTGCGTTGGCGCGGGCAGGCCTATGCGGCTTTGCCCGACCTGGCCGGGTTCCGGTCGCGAAGGCTCGGCTTCGTCTTCCAGTCGTTTCACCTTCTGCCGACCCTGACGGCGCTGGACAACGTGCAGCTGCCGATGTTCGAGCGCGAGTGGAGCCGCACCGAGCGCCGCGAGCGTGCCCAGGGGCTGCTCGATGCCGTGGGTGTCGCACACCGCCAGGACAAGCGTCCGGCGCAGCTCTCAGGGGGCGAGCGCCAGCGGGTCGCCATCGCCCGTGCACTGGCCAACGAGCCCGATCTGCTGCTGGCCGACGAACCCACCGGCAGCCTGGACAGCGCAAGCGCGTCCCAGGTGCTGGCGCTGCTGCGCGCACTGCACGAGAAGAACGCGCTCACGCTTCTCGTCGTGACCCACGACGCGGCCGTCGCACGTCAGGCCGAACGCACGGTGACGATGAAGGACGGCCGCATCGTGTCCGACAGCGCCTTGCCGACATGACGCTGACGCAGCTCGCGCTCCTGGACCTCTGGCGCCGCCCGGCGCGCTCGGCGCTGACGGTGGTGGCCATCGCCATCGGAATCGCGGCCATCGTCTCGCTGACCAGCATCGCATGGGGCTTCGAAGCGAGCTGGCAACGCGCCAACGATGCACGCGGCACCGATCTCATCGTCACGCGCCGGGCGAGCGAAAACGCGCTTCCGGCTGCGTTTCGCGCCGATGCGGTCCAGGCCCGGCTGCTGGCGATGCCGGAGGTCGACCAGGTGGCCGGGCTCCTGTCCGAACTGCTTGGCGTGGACGAGGCACCGCCGATGTTCGTCTTCGGCTGGGCGCAGGGCAGCTTCCTGTGGGACCACCTGGTCCTGCGCGACGGCCGCTGGCCCCGCGACGACGAGGAGCCCGCAGTCGTGCTGGGCGCGCTGGCCGCCGAGCTGCTGCACAAGCAGGCCGGCAACGATCTCGTCATCGAGGGCACACGCTTTCGCGTGGTGGGCATTTTCCAGAGCACCGCCCTGGTCGAAAACGGCGCGGTGCTGATGTCGCTGGCCCAGGCCCAGAGGCTCAACGACAAGCCGGGCAAGGTGAACATCCTCAACGTCAAGCTCAAGCCCGGCGCGGGCGAGGCCGGCGCCGCCCGCGTGCGCGACGCCGTCAAGTCCTCGCTGCCCGGCTACTCGGCCATCACGTCCGGCCAACTGGTGCAGCAGAACGCGCTGGTGCGGATCACCAAGGCCATGAGCGCGGCGACGATTCTGGTCGCCGGCCTGGTTGGGGCGCTGGGGGTGTTCAACACGATGCTGATGAGCGTCAGCGAACGGACGCGCGAGATCGGCGTGCTGCTGGCCATCGGCTGGCGCCGCGGGCGTGTGATCCGTCTGGTGCTGATCGAGTCGGCAGCGCTTTCCGTGCTCGGTGGCCTGCTGGGCGTGCTGCTGGGCGTGCTGGGTGTGACGGTGCTGGAGCACCACGCGATGCTGCGCGGCAAGATCGACGGGCTGTTCACCGGGGGGCTCTTCGCCTCGGCCTTGGGCCTGGCGCTCGGGCTTGGGCTTCTCGGCGGGCTGTACCCGGCATGGCGCGCTTCGAGGCTGGTGCCGGCGGCGGCGCTGAGGCACGAATGATGAGAGCGATGGTTCTGTGCCTGTGCGTGTGCCTGCTGGGCACCGCGGTGCTGGCGCAACCAGCGCAGGACCAGGCGGCGGCGAACGCGCTGGCCCAGGCAATGGACGGCGCCAGCCACAACGAGGGCTTCCGTCTGCGGGCCCAGATCACCCCCGAAGGCGGGGACGAGTCCTGGCGGGTTGTGATCGCCGGAGAAAAGGACGCCTTGCGGCTGAGGCTCCTGCTGCGGGTGCAGGCGCCGGAGCCGTTGCGGGGCCAGGCACTGGTTCTGCACGCACAGCCGGACCTGCCGGTGCAGGCCTTGCGCTTCGGTGTGTCGGATGGCCCGGCACGGGTGGTCGATGCGACGGAGCCCTTCCTCGGCACCGGAATCGTCCCCTGGGACTTCACCGGGGCATGGTGGCGCTGGCCGCGCCAGACCTGGCTGCGCGAGGAGGCCTGCCTGTCGCAGCGCTGCCAGGTGCTCGAATCCTCCGGTCGCCTCCAGGGGCGGGTGGCACGCGTGCGCAGCTGGTACGCGCCGCAGCTGCAGCTGACCTTGCGGCTCGAGTTCCTGTCCGCCGACGGCAAGCGGCTGCGCGAGCTGCGGGTCGACCGTTTCGTTCAGCGCCCCGACGGCAGCGGTGCGGCGCGCACCCTGACGCTGACCGATGCCGGCGGTGTGGTGCGGCGACTGGACATCTACAACGGCGAGGAGGGTGTGGCGCTAGGGCCCGACACCTTCCGGACTCCGCAATGAACCCGGTCCGTTACGAAGCGATCTCGACCCTGCCGCGCCACTGGTGCGGCGACGATGCCTTCGAGACGCGGTGCCTCGAGGCCATGAGCCTGCTCGCACCCGAGATGGAGCGCTTTCTCATTGCCGCGGTACGAACCGGTCTGACATGCCCGGGCGCTGGGCCGGTGGCCGCCGCTGGCGCCAGCTTCGTGCTCGAGGAAGCCGCCCACAGCCAGGCCCACCACCGCTTCAACCGGCGCCTGGAGGCCCAGGGCATCGACGTCGAGGCGTCGCTGGCCGCGGTACGCCGGTTGTCCAGGCACGCCCGGCGACTGTTGCCGGCGGGTGCGCAATTGGCCATCTCGGCGGCCTGCGAGCACCTCTCGGCGATCCTCTCGCTGGCCTACCTGCGGTCGCCGGTCCGGGCCCGGATACGGTCGCCCGAGGTCGAACGCCTCTTCGCCACTCACGCCCAGGACGAGATCGGCCACCGTGCACTCGTCTTCGACCTGATGCTCGCCACTGGCGGCGGTGGCTGGGTATCACGTGTCTTTGCACTGACCACGGTCAGTCTCGTGGCTGTTGTCCATGCAGCTCGCTTGGTGGGCGCCTTGATGTCGGCAGAGCCCGAGGCATCGTCGTACCGAGTCTGGCGACAGCGCTCGGCCGGCCTGTTTCGCCTTGGACGATGGGCGTCTGCGCCGACCGTCATGCTGCAATGGCTGATGTACCTTCGGCCGGGCTTTCATCCGGCCCGTTTGCCGGATCGCTGATGCGGCCCTGGGCCAGGAGTGGGCCTGCGCGGCCCACGCAACGGCTGCGCAACGGACAGACGTCACAGTGACCCTGCCCCATCCCGGGTGACATTGATCGGAGTCTGCCCATGTCCTTGCCGTCTGTTCGGTCGCGGGAGCGGGAGCCATGGCACTGTCCTGGGAACGCGGCTGCGCCGGTGCCCAAGCCCGGAAGCAGGGCGATGTTCGCGGCGGGCCGGTCGGGCCTGGGGCGGCAGGGATGGCCACACCAGCCCCGCTGACAACGCCGCGCAGCACCGAGCTGCGGCTCACCGTCTGGGTCGACGCCGGCGCGGCCTGGCACGCCCGGGCGGAGTGGGGGCCCAGCGGCCAGCCGGAGCAGCGCGCCTTTGACAGCCCGCTCGAGCTGGCGCGATTCATGGCCCAGTTGCCGCACCCGAACCGCACACCGCCGGGCCAGGGCGGATTGCGTTGACGCCGCTGCCGCGGCGGCGCTGAAGCCGTTGTGGCCGCGGCCGGGGTCGTGGCGGCCGGGTCGGCTGGTGATTGGCACGCCAGAATGGCGGTCATTCCCACTGCCCGGTTGCCCCCATGAAAACCCGTGCCGCTGTCGCCTGGAAGGCTGGCGCCCCGCTGAGCATCGAAACCGTCGACCTCGAGGGCCCGCGCGCCGGCGAGGTGCTGGTCGAGGTCAAGGCCACGGGCATCTGCCACACCGACCAGTACACGTTGTCCGGCGCCGACCCGGAGGGCCTGTTTCCGGCGATCCTGGGCCACGAGGGCGCCGGCGTGGTGCTCGAGGTCGGCGCCGGCGTGAGCACGCTGCGCCCCGGCGACCACGTGATCCCGCTGTACACGCCGGAGTGCCGGCAGTGCAAGTTCTGCCTCAGCCGCAAGACCAATCTGTGCCAGGCCATCCGCCCGACCCAGGGCCGTGGCCTGATGCCCGATGGCAGCTCGCGCTTCTCGATCGGCGGCGAGCCGGTGCTGCACTACATGGGCACCAGCACCTTCTCCAACCACATCGTCGTGCCGGAGATCGCGCTGGCCAGGATCCGCGAGGACGCACCGTTCGACAAGGTCTGCTACATCGGCTGCGGCGTCACCACCGGCGTTGGCGCGGTGCTGTTCACGGCCGAGGTCGAGGCCGGTGCCAACGTCGTCGTCTTCGGCCTCGGCGGCATCGGGCTGAACGTCATCCAGGGCGCGAAGATGGTGGGTGCCGACAAGATCATCGGCATCGACATCAACCCGGAGCGCGAGGCGATGGCCCGACGCTTCGGCATGACGCACTTCATCAACCCGAAGGAAGTGGACAACGTGGTCGACGCCATCGTGCAGCTGACCGGCGGCGGCGCCGACTACAGCTTCGAGTGCATCGGCAACACCAAGACCATGCGCCAGGCGCTGGAGTGCTGTCACAAGGGCTGGGGCAAGAGCGTCATCATCGGCGTGGCCGCAGCCGGGCAGGAGATCGCGACACGCCCGTTCCAGCTCGTCACCGGCCGGGTCTGGATGGGCAGCGCCTTCGGCGGCGCCCGTGGCCGCACCGACGTGCCCAGGATCGTCGACTGGTACATGGACGGCAAGATCAGCATCGACCCGCTGATCACGCACACCTTGAAGCTCGAAGACATCAACCATGGCTTCGAGCTGATGGAGCGTGGCGAGAGCATCCGCAGCGTCGTCGTCTACTGACCGTGTACTGACCCTGTGCCGACCGTGACCCCGCTCGATGTGCTCGCCGAACACGCCTGCTTCGGCGGCGTGCAGGGCTTCTACCGCCATGCCTCGCAGGCCATCGGCCTGCCGATGCGCTTTGGTGTCTACCGCCCGCCGCAGGCCCTGGGGCCACAGGCGCAGCCGCGGCCGGTGCTGGTCTACCTGGCGGGACTGACCTGCAACGAAGAGACCTTTGCGATCAAGGCCGGTGCGCAGCGCGTCGCCGCCGAGCTGGGCCTGATCCTGGTGACGCCCGACACCAGCCCGCGCGACACCGGCGTGCCCGGGGCCGACGCGACGTGGGACTTCGGCCACGGCGCCGGCTTCTACCTCGACGCCACACAGGCGCCCTGGGCGGCGCACTGGCGCATGGAAACCTGGCTGACCGAAGAGCTGCCGGCAGTGCTCGCCCAGCACTTTGCCGTGCAGCAGCGCAACGGCCTGCAGATGGGTGTCTTCGGGCACTCGATGGGCGGGCATGGCGCGCTGACGCTGGCGCTGCGCCACCCGGGGCTGTTCCGCAGCGTGTCGGCCCTGGCACCCATCGCAGCACCGATGGACTGCCCCTGGGGCGTCAAGGCCTTCAGCGGCTACCTGGGGGACGACCGCAGCACCTGGGCCGCACACGACGCCACGGCGCTGGTGGCCGCTGGCGCCCGTTGTCCGCCACTGCTGATCGACCAGGGCGAGGCCGACCGCTTCCTGGCCGAACAACTGCACCCGCACCGCCTTGAGGCCGCCTGCCGCGCCGCTGGCCAGCCGCTGACATTGCGCCGCCATGCGGGCTACGACCAC
>Ga0315902_10010224_pt1 | contig 12430 bp, 5 predicted proteins | sample LakEriMetagenome_9_FD_203523 | JGI IMG/M metagenome (GOLD analysis project Ga0315902, IMG submission 203523) | Freshwater fungal communities from buoy surface, Lake Erie, Ohio, United States - Buoy 12 MA117 | ecosystem: Environmental > Aquatic > Freshwater > Lake > Lake biofilm | place: USA... | reverse complement strand
TGTCCGTCGATCACATGGAGTTCAAGCAATCCGGCTGTGGCCTCAGTCAATGGCAACGGGCAGGTGACGCTACTGGCGCCGGGAACCGTTGTAGTCACGGCATCAGTCGGAGGTAAGTCTATGAGTGCGATACTGATAGTAGAATCGCTGCCGTTGGCCGGCGCCACCATTGCAAGTGGTATCCATCATAGTTGCGCCCTGAGTCCGGCAGGCAGGGCCTTTTGCTGGGGCTACAACAATGATGGACAACTGGGGAATGGTACGACGGTGCCGCGGGCAGAACCCGGACCGGTCAGCACGGACCTTGCTTTCGTTTCACTGAGCGCCGGTGAGCACCATACTTGTGGCCTCACCACGGCACGCGTGATCTTCTGCTGGGGCGCGGGGTGGAACGGGCGCCTTGGAGACGGAACGACGAGTAACCGGCTTGTACCGACCCGGATCAACAGCCCGCTCACGTTCACGCGCGTGGCCGCCGGCCGTCAGTCCACGTGTGCCTTGGCCGATGGCGGGGCCGCCTACTGCTGGGGACTCAACTACGGTCAGCTCGGCGATGGGAGTACAACGGAGCGTTCCTCGCCCGTGCCCGTGCAGGGGGGGCTGACTTTCACCTCCATAGAGGTCGGTTGGCGCCACGCCTGCGCCGTGACCAGCTCCAACGCCGGCTACTGCTGGGGAAACAATGATGATGGCTATCTCGGGGACGGAACCCGAACGACCCGGCTGATGCCCGCGCTGGTCTCCGGTGGACTGGCGTTCAGCGAGATCTCGGCCGGGCAGATTCACACCTGCGGACGTACCACAAGCGGCGCGGCGTTCTGCTGGGGGAACTATTCCAGAGGCAGCTTGGGGAATGGGACGACTTCGACCTACTACGCCCCGACCCCGGTGTCCGGGGGGCAGCAGTGGCGTAGCATCCGAGTGGGCCATGAAGTCACGTGTGGGATAACCACGAGTCAGGCGCTGCTCTGCTGGGGCCGCAACGATTACGGGCAGGTGGGCGATGGCACCCGAACGGATCGGACAGTGCCGACGCCGGTCATGACGGGCGTATCGGCCGTCGCCGTGGGCTGGGAAGGATCGGCCTGCGCCCTTGCGACCGGTGGTGCGGCGCACTGCTGGGGGCTGGATTATGACGGAGCCGCGGGCCGCGGGTTCCAGCGGATCCTCACGCCGACAGCGGTCAGCGGCGCGCCGGCTCTGGTTGCCCTGACCTCCAACTTCAATGCGCAAAGCATGTGTGGGTTGAGTTCGACGGGTGCCGTCACCTGCTGGGGGCGCAACGGATGGGATGCGTTTGGAACGACAGCGGCCCCCCCGATCAATGATGCGCCCATTGCCGGCGTGAATCTGTCCCTCCGATCCATTGCAGGAGGCGGCTACCACACCTGTGGGGTCACGGCGGCAAACGTGGGCTACTGCTGGGGCGCCAACTGGTACGGGACGCATGGATCGGGGAACACCAACTGGACGGGCAACACGCCGGTCGCCGTCACGGGGGGATTGGCGTTTTCGAAGATCGAGTCGGGGAACGACCAGAGCTGTGGACTGACAACAGCGGGGCAGGTCTACTGCTGGGGGTTGGCCACCAATGGCCGCCTTGGTGAAGGATCGACCAGCGGCAATGTGCTGACACCCACGCTGGTCTCCGGCTCGCTCACCTTCACGGATATCGCCACTGGTTCCTCCTTCAGCTGCGGCGTCGCCACCGGTGGAGCCGCCTACTGCTGGGGTGCTAACTGGAGCGGACAGCTCGGCGACGGGACGACGACAAGCCGGTCGACACCCGTACCGGTGAGTGGAGGATTCACCTTCAGCCGCGTTGAGACGGGGGGGGACTTTGCCTGCGGCCTCCTGACCGATGGGCGAGTGGCCTGTTGGGGCGCTGGAGCCTCTGGGCGGTTGGGGAATGGCAGTACCACCAATCGAACAACGCCCACGCTCATTTCTTCGTCGCTGACGTTCACCCGACTTGATGTGTTGACCGAGCGGGCCTGCGCTTTGACAACCGCTGGTGAGCTCTTCTGTTGGGGGCTGAACAACCGATCGCAGTTGGGGACGGGGAACACGGTGGATGCCTGGACCCCTGTCCGGATCGGCGGTACACGCACCTTCACCGCGGTGGCCGGATCAAACGTCACGACATGTGCCATCGGCACCGACACGCAATCGTATTGCTGGGGCGACAATGCATGGGGGCAGGCGGGTCAGCGCCAGACCATTACGCCGCAACCCGTGCTCGGCGGGCTGACCTTCCGTACTCCGTGAGGTGACGATCATGCACACGTCACGTCAATCCCAAATGCTCGCCAGCGTTCTGCTCCTCGCAGCGGCCCCGGTGGTCCTGCCGGCCCAGACGCTCTCCCTTACCCTCGGCGACTCAGCCCGCGTAGTAGCCCCTCCGGGTACCCGCGTGGCCGTCCCCATCCGCGCCGATCAGTCGCTTGGCGCCGGCCTAGCGATCGCCGCCTTTCAGGGGCAGCTCCGCTGGCCCACGGCACGGCTCACCTTCGATTCGCTCCGCGCCCCCAGCGGCTGGACAGCCACGCTCAATCAGGACAGCTCCGCCGTTGGCTCCATTGTCTTCTCGACGTTCAGCCCCACGGCGCTCACCGCCTCGGGGCCGGTGGCTACCGCCTATTTCACGGCCACGGCCACCAGCGGTGGGGCGCGCCTTACCCTGACGCCCGGCGACGCCGGCGCCGAAGACGCTCGCAGCCTGCTCGCCTTCGTGCAGGCGCGCGGGCTGGACGTCTGCGTCGGGGCCACCGGCAAGTGGGGCGACGTCACGGATGACGGGAATGTGAACGTCATCGACGCGCAACAGATCGCCCGCTACAGTGTGGGGCTCTCCGTCGGCAATGTGGCCGTCTTGGTCCAGCGCGGGGACGTCACGGGCGACAACAGCATCAACGTGATTGACGCTCAGCAGGTAGCGCGCTTCTCCGTGGGGCTCTCGGCCGCCGCACGGATCAACACCGGCTCGGTCAGCATCCCGACGCCGGCGAGCCTGGTGATGGGTACGCCGAGCAGCCGCGAGGTATCGGTGGGGAGCGGCGTGCAACTGGTCGCGGAGCCGCGGGACGCTGCCGGGGCCTCCATTGCCGGCTGTCCGACAATCACCTGGAGCAGCAACGCGCCGACGGTGGCCACGGTGGCCTCAACCGGTTTCGTCACGGGCGTAAGCCCGGGCACGGTCACCATCACGGCGACGAGCGGTGGGCAGAGTGCGACCACCACGCTCACGGTGCGGTCCGTGGTGGCCAACGGGCCGCCGGTGGCGGTGGGAAGCAACCATACCTGTGCGCTCTCTGTTGATGGTCACGCGTACTGCTGGGGGCTGAACAGCAGTTACCAGCTGGGGGATGGCACGAACGAGGAGCGGCTATCCGCCGTCTCCGTCAGTGGCGGTCTCCGGTTTGTGGCCTTGACTTCCGGGGTCGGGGGGGCCTTCACCTGCGGACTGGAAGCCAGTGGCACCGCGTGGTGCTGGGGTACCAATGGGTCCGGACAGCTCGGTGATGGCACGACCAGCAATCGAGCGGTCCCCACGCGCGCCTTCTCGGAACGGCGCTTTACCCAACTGGCGGCCGGCTCTTCGTTCGTCTGCGGAATCGCCACGGACGGTGACACGTATTGCTGGGGCGCCAACAACCTGGGTCAGCTCGGCACCAACAGTACCGGGATGTCCACCATACCGGTCCGTGTCTCTGGTGCGCCCCGGTTTCAGCAGGTGGTGGCGGGAGGCAGCCATGCTTGTGGCTTGCTCTCTACTGGAGAGGTCCGGTGCTGGGGGTACAACTTCTGGGGACAGCTCGGGAACGGTACCACCAATGGCAGTGATCCGGTGCCCGTACCCGTTGCTGTCAGCACGTCCCAGCGATTCACCAATTTGGCGGCAGGGGCCAATTTCACCTGCGGACTTACGGCGAATGGGTCAGCCTTCTGCTGGGGCGTCAATCAGAACGGTCATCTCGGTACCGGCACCTTGGTGGACCAATCCATCCCCACGGCGGTGGCCGGAGGGCCGTACGCCTCGATTTCCGCCGGCTTTTCCCACGGTTGCGGTGTGACCACCACGGGCGCCGCGAGTTGTTGGGGACTCAACACCAGTGGACAGATCGGCGACGGGACGAGAGACCAGCGGGCGGCGCCGGTGTCTGTCAGCGGCGGCACCACCTTCCTCCGACTGTACCTCGGCCAACAGCACAGCTGCGGAATGGGCACGGCGGGTTCGCTGCTCTGCTGGGGCCTGAACACCGCTGGCCAGCTGGGTGATGGCACCCGCTCGAACCTCGTTGCTCCATCGCCCGTGTCAGGATCTCTCGCCTTCACGCAACTGCAGGCAGCCGGGAGCACGTGTGGCTTGATTGCCAGTGGCGCCGCCTACTGCTGGGGATCCAACAGTGTTGGCCAACTCGGAATCGGCATCGATAGTACGGCATCGGTCCGTTTCGGCCCTACCGCCGTCACGGGGGGCCGGACCTTCTCGGTCCTTTCATCGAGTGGCGGGGCAGGTACCTTCTGCGGTATCGAGCGAGTCACCAATGCCCTGTTCTGCTGGGGAAACAATCCTGCCGGGCAGCTGGGTGACGGCACCACGACGAACCGCAGCAGCCCCACAGCAGTCAGCGGTGGCGGCACCTATCGAACCGTTGCTGTCGGCCTGAATCATTCGTGCGCCATTACCGTGGCGGGACCGCTCCAATGCTGGGGAACGAACTCGTCCGGCCAACTCGGTGATGGGACTACGACCAATCAATCCGCCCCCATTGGACTCACGACGCCACAACCCTTGACGTCCGTTACGGTGGGTTTCTCTCACACCTGTGGATTGACGTCTGATGGTAGTGCCTACTGTTGGGGGCTCAATACGTCCGGTCAGTTGGGCGATGGTACCACCACCACGCGAGCCGCCCCCACGCTGGTATCTGGTGGTCTGACCTTTCAAAGCCTCAGCGCCACGAACAACCAGACCTGCGGCGTTACCAATGCTGGAGCGCTTTACTGCTGGGGGATGAATTCATCAGGTCAGATCGGCGATGGGACTACCACCAATCGATCAATACCCACCTTGGTGAGTTCGGGCCCATTTGTATCCGTCGCCCCTGGTTCGAACCATACCTGTGCACGTTCGACCGTCGGGGTCGTCTCCTGCTGGGGGTTCAACAGCTCGGGCCAACTGGGTGACGGGACCGTGGCCAACAAGCTGACTTCCACGCCGGTTGTGGGTGGCCTCAGCTTCACCAGTATCACCGCTGGCTCGAATCACAGCTGCGGCCTCACGTCATCCGGTGCCGCCTACTGCTGGGGGCTGAGCTCCAGCGGCCAAACCGGCGTCGAGCTCCCGCTCCCAATCCCCCGCCCTGTCGTTTCCTCCGTGACCTTCCGACGCCCCTGAGGACTGGATGCCAATACCCCAATTGCTCCGTATTCGCCCGTGGCGCTGGCTCGGTACCAGTGGCCTCGGCCTGATGCTCTGCGCCACCGCCGGTCAGGCCCAGACCATCGGCCTGGTCGTCGGTGATTCCGCCCGCGTGGAGCTCGCCCCCGGCGCCAAGCTCACGGTGCCCCTCCGCGCCGATTTCCGGAGCGCTGGCGGCTTGTCGCTCGCCGCCGTGCAAGGGCGGCTGACCTGGGCGAGTGCGCGCCTCACCCTCGACTCCATCCGGGCCATCAGCGGGTGGACGATCACCTCCAATCAGGATTCGGTGGCGTTCGGCCGGCTCGTCTTCTCCACTTTCAGCACCTCCGTGCTGGCCGCCTCCGGCCCCGTGGCCACGGCCTACTTCACCGCCACGGCCTCGAGCGGCGGGACGCGGATCGGCTTCACCCCGATGGCCGTGGGCGACGAACAGGGAACGGACCTGCTGCCCCGCCTGCAGGTGCGCGGACAGGACATCTGTGTGGGCACTTTTGGGATCTGGGGCGATGTCACCGATGACGCCCAAGTCAATGTGCTCGACGCCCAGCAGGTTGCCCGCTCCAGCGTGGGGCTCTCCGTGGTACGTGCCACCACGCTGGCCGCTCGCGGGGATGTGAGCGGCGATGGCGCGATCAACATCATCGATGCCCAGCAGATCGCCCGCTACGGCGTGGGGCTCAGCGCCGCCGTGCGGATCAACACCACGATCTCCGCTGCGCCGGCCGTTGCCACTCTCGTGGCGGGTACGCTCCCGAGCGCGACGCTCCGCGTGGCCGGCAACACCGTTCTACTGACCGTTGATCCCCGCGATGCCGCGGCAAACAGCGTGGCCGGGTGTCCGTCCATCAGCTGGAGCTCAGACAACGCGGCCATTGCCACCGTCGACCGGAATGGTCTCGTCACCACCAATACGCCGGGGACGGCCATCATTTCGGCCACCGCCGGCGGCCAAAGCACGGCCATATCTCTCATCGTGGCACCATGGGCGCTGGCGGGAGCACCGATCACGGCGGGATGGCAGCACACCTGTGCACTCGTCGCGTCGGGGAAAGCGTACTGCTGGGGAGCGAACAACGAACAGCAATTAGGGATCAACTCCACCGTGCCGCAGGGACAACCAATCCCGGTGAGTAGTGATCTGGCATTCGTGGCGCTTACCGCCGGCAATCAACATACGTGCGGTCTCTCGACGTCGCGCGTGGTGTACTGCTGGGGGGCCGGATGGAATGGGCGCTTGGGAGATGGTTCCACCAGCCACCGCGGCGTACCCACCCGGATCAACAGTCCGCTCTCGTTCACGCGCGTCTCGGCGGGCATCAATCACACGTGTGCGCTCTCGGATGCTGGGGCCGCCTATTGCTGGGGCCAGAACGCCTCGGGACAACTGGGCGATGGGACCACCACGGATCGCAGTTCACCAACCTTGGTGCTCGGCGGCCTCGCCTTCGTTTCCATTGACGCCGGGAGAATCCACACCTGTGCTACTACCGCGGGTGGGCAGGCGTATTGCTGGGGTAATAATGCAGCCGGCTATCTCGGTGACGGGACCCAAACCAACCGCCTGGTACCAACCCCGGTGGCCGGAGGGCACCAATTCGTCGAGATCACCGTCGGCAACAATCACAGCTGCGGCCGGACTGTAGCTGGTACTGCCCTCTGCTGGGGAGGAAACGCCTGGATGGGTACGCTTGGCTCCGGCGGGACGACGAACTCCAACGTCCCAGTACCCGTCGCGGGCAACATCCAATTTCGGCAACTCAGTGCAGGCAATGTACACTCATGTGGCGTCTCAACCACGAACGTGCTGCACTGCTGGGGCTGGAGTGATGACGGGCAGCTCGGCGATCAAACGCGCACGATGCGAACCTCGCCCATTACAGTGCGCTCCGACATAGCCTACGTAACAACCGGTGAAGCGCATACCTGCGCCCTCCTCACCAATGGGAACGCCGAGTGCTGGGGCTTCAATTTCGATGGTACGCTGGGGCGCGGATTTGCACGCCCGATGACACCGACCGTCGTGCCGGGAATTCCTGCGCTGACATCCCTCACAGCCTTGCAGAGCAATCCTGGATTCTGTGGCATTACAGCCGCCGGCCAAGCCCATTGCTGGGGTCGTAATCTCTGGGAGGCATTCGGTGCTGTCACCCCGTTTTGGACAAACGACGTCCCGACGACCGGTCCGCAGAATCTCGCGTTCCGCATGCAGTCAGGCGGGGGCCTTCACACCTGCGGGATCACGACGGGCAATCAGACGTACTGCTGGGGAGCGAACTGGAATGGCATGGTCGGAAATGGTACCACCAATACGAGTGGGACACCGACCCTTGTCACCGGTGGACTCACCTTCAGCAAAGTGACGGCAGGCGTTGATCATACCTGCGGACTTACGACGGGAGGCCAAGCCTATTGCTGGGGGCTTGGGAATGATGGTCGCCTCGGAACAGGGGTCACCTCGGGAGCCGTGACCACCCCGACGCTCGTATCCGGTGGGCTCACCTTCATCGACATCAGCAGCGGCAACGGCGGAACCTGCGCCGTGGCAACTGGCGGCGCGGCCTACTGCTGGGGGGGCAACTGGGCGGGCCAACTGGGGAATGGCACCACTACGCAGTCGGACGTACCGGTGGCCGTCAGCGGTGGCTACAGCTTCAGTCGCATCGAGTCCGGCTATGCTCTGACCTGTGGCTTGCTCACGGATGGTCGAGTGGCCTGCTGGGGAAGTGGCGGGAACGGCCAGCTCGGCAATGGAACCAACGCCAACCGTACCACACCGGTGCTGGTTTCCACGACGATTGCGTTTGCCAAACTGGCCGTCATGGCGGAACGGGCCTGTGGTCTCACAGCAGGCGGCGACCTGTACTGCTGGGGGCAGAACCATGTGGGCCAACTGGGCACCGGCAGTACCGTAAATGCGTGGACCCCGGTGCGCATTGGGACGCGAAGCTACACGGCGGTGGCAGGCACGTTACTCACGACCTGCGCGATCGGCACGGACACCCAGACCTACTGCTGGGGAGATAATGCATCTGGCCAAGCAGGGCAGCGGCAGGACCTCGCCGCCAGGCCCGTCCTCGGTGGACTCACCTTCCGGACGCCCTGAGGCAAGGACGCCATGCGCTCCGCTCGTGCCCTGCTGGGGCTTCTCGCTCCCTTGCTACTGCTGGACACCTCCCGCCCCCTGGCGGCCCAAACGCTGGTGATCGGCCTCGGAGACTCCGCCCGGGTCATCGCCCCACCGGGGACGCGCGTGGCGGTGCCCGTTCGCGCCGACCTGTCGCTCGCGGCGGGCACGTCGCTGGCCTCCCTGCAGGCCCAGCTGCGCTGGCCCAGCACGCGACTGCTCTTCGATTCCCTGCGCGCGCCGAGTGGGTGGACCGCCACGATCAACCAGGACAGTTCGGCGACCGGGATGATCGTCTTCTCTTCCTTCAGCGCGAATGCGCTCCCGGCGTCGGGACCGCTGGCCACGGCCTACTTCACCGCCGCCAGCACCAGCAGTGCCGCCGGCGGCGCGCGGCTCACCCTCGCCCCAACCGCCGCCGGCGGGGACGATGGATGGAGCGTGCTGGCCAGCGTACAGACGCGGGCGCTCGACGTCTGCGTGAGTCCGTACCTCAACAAGTGGGGCGACGTGACCGATGACGGCACCGTCAACGTGATCGACGCCCAGCAGATCGCCCGCCACAGTGTTGGCCTGAGCGTCGCCAACCCCACGGCCATCCTGCAGCGAGGCGACGTCACCGGCGACAACCAGATCAACGTGATCGACGCCCAGCAGGTTGCGCGCTTCTCGGTCGGCCTCTCGGCCAACGCCCGCATCAACACGGGGTCCGTAACCATCCCCACCGCGAGCAGCCTGACCATGGTCCCGCCGGCTCGGACCGATCTGGCAACGGGCACCGGGCTCCAGCTCGCCGCCGACCCGCGCGACGCCACCGGCGCCTCACTGGCCGGATGCCCGGCCATCTCGTGGAGCAGTAGCGCCCCCACCGTTGCGACCGTTTCGTCCAGCGGTCTCGTGACCGGCGTCAGTACGGGAACGGTCACCATCACGGCCACCAGTGGCGCCGTGAGCACGAGCGTGCTCCTCACGGTTTCGGCCCCACCCGTGGCCGGGGAATCCCTCGTCACGGGATTGCGACACGCCTGTGCCCTCACCCCTGCCGGCAAGGCCTACTGCTGGGGGCACAATGTGAACTTTCATGTTGGTGACGGCACGAACGTGGCGCGTGCCCAGCCCGTGGCGGTCAGCACGGACCTCACCTTCCAGGCGCTATCGGCCGGTGACTGGCACACGTGCGGGCTGACACCAGCGCGCGCCCTCTATTGCTGGGGCGCCGGGTGGAATGGCCGCAATGGCGATGGAACGACGGCCAGCCGCAGCACCCCCACTCGGGTCAACACCCTGCTCTCCTTCGGTCGGGTAGCGGCCGGGCAGGAGTTCACCTGTGCCTTGACCGAGGCGGGCGTGGCACACTGCTGGGGTGCCAACCATTCCGGCCAATTGGGGGACGGCACCACCGCAGAACGCCGAACCCCGGTACCCGTGCAGGGGGGCCTCACCTTCCGGTCACTCAGCGCCGGATACCGCCACGTGTGCGGGGTGACAACCAGCGGTACCACGTACTGCTGGGGAAACAACGACGATGGCTATCTGGGTGACGGCACGCGGACATCGCGCCTGACGCCCAACCTGGTGAGTGGCAGCCTGCAGTTCTCCGACCTGGCAGTGGGCACGTATCACACCTGTGGGCGCACGACCACGGGCGCCGCCTTCTGCTGGGGCAGTGGCGGGAACGGGGAGTTGGGGACCGGCGTGAACGTCTCGTTCTACGTCCCCACGCCGGTGATCGGCGGTCATACCTGGCGTCAGCTGAGTGCCGGCAATGCTACCACCTGCGGAGTGACCACTGGCTTCGTGCTCTATTGCTGGGGGCGCAATATCGCCGGCCAGGTGGGTGATGGTACACGGGAAACCCGCTTTGCGCCGGTGCCCGTCCTCACGGGTGTGTCCGAGGTGTCCGTAGGACTGGACATGAATGTCTGTGCCACGCTGCTATCAGGCGCGGTCTCCTGCTGGGGGCTCAACAACGATGGCGCGCTCGGCCGCGGCTTCGATCGCGTGCTTACCCCCACGGTCGTCGCGGGAGCTCCCGGCTTCACGACGCTCGCCTCCAACTACGGGGCGCCGAGCATGTGCGGGGTCACTTCAGCTGGAGCGGTCCGCTGCTGGGGGTACAACAATATCGATGCCTTCGGGGCGTCGACCGCCAACCAGATCAATGAGACCCCGGTTGGTGGTGGCCAGGGTTTGACCTTGCGCAATTTGAGCGGCGGTGCCTACCACGCCTGTGGCACCACCGCGGCGAATCAGGCCTATTGCTGGGGGGCCAACTGGTATGGCACGCACGGGTCCGGCAATGGCAATTGGACCGGCAATACGCCAGTGGCCGTGACAGGCGGGCTCGCCTTCTCCAAGGTGGACGCCGGGGTGGATCACAGCTGCGGCATCACCACGACCGGTCAGGGCTATTGCTGGGGCCGAGGCGACAATGGCGCCATCGGCGATGGCAGCACGAGCGGGAATATGCTGTCGCCGAGTGCCGTCTCAGGCGGGCTTACCTGGACGGACATCACCAGTGGTTCGGGGCACAGCTGTGCGGTGGCCGTTGGCGGCGCGGCGTACTGCTGGGGGCTCAACAATCTCGGTCAGTTGGGGAACGGCACCACGTCGAACAGCAGTACGCCGACCTTGGTGAGTGGCGGCCTGACCTTCTCCCGGGTGGAGGCAGGGCTGTCCTTCACCTGTGGGTTGCTGGTCGATGGGCGCGTGGCGTGCTGGGGACACGGCGCAGACGGTCGGTTGGGGAACGGTGCGACCACGACCCGCACGACGCCGACCCTGATCTCGTCCACCCTCTCCTTTACCAAGCTCGAAGTGATGTGGGAGCGGGCCTGCGCCTTGACGGCCGCCGGCGAGCTCTACTGCTGGGGGCTCAATCACTCGGGGCAGCTGGGCACCGAAAACACCATCAGTGCCCTGTCACCCGTCCGTATCGGCACGCGGAGTTATGTGGCGATCACCGGAACCACCGGCACCACCTGCGCCGTCGGAACGGATACGCAGACCTACTGCTGGGGCGACAACGCCTTCGGCCAGGCGGGGCAGCGCCAGACGCTGACTCCGCAACCGGTCCTCGGAGGGCTGACCTTCCGGACGCCGTGAATTGGTGGCGATGCGGCCGTTTGGTATCCTGCTGGTCCTTGCGGCCGCATCGTGGAGTGTGAGCAGGCCATTTGCGCTTCAGGCCCAGACGGTCTGGATAACGCTAGGGGATTCGAGCCAGGTCACCGCCACGGCCGGGGCGCGTATATCGGTTCCGCTGAGGGCCAACCTCTCACTTGGCGCCGGCGTGTCGATGGCCTCCCTTCATGGAACGCTGCGCTGGCCCGCCACACGCCTCCGGTTCGACTCGCTGCGAACTCCGGTCGGATGGACCGCTGTCACCACCAGCGATAGCACCGCCGAAGGGGCCCTCGGGTTCTCTGCCTCAAGCCCGTTGTAGGCGATCACCCATTTTTACGCACTAGCGATCATCGGGATTTACGCACCGGCCCTCGCCCGGTGCGGCGCATGACCGCACCCTTCGGCTCCCTTTTGGCAGCCGGAGCCGGGCATGACCGTACTGCGTCAGGAGCAGGTGATGATGATCGACGAGGTAATTCAGGCCGGCGGCCTGTCGGGGCGGCAGGCCGCGGCCGCCCTTGGCGTCACCGAGGGTGCGTTGCGCTATCGCCGGAAGCGGCTCGCCGCCGGGGCGCGGGACCGTCGGGCGGACCAGGCCGACGGCCATGGCCGGATTCGAAGCGGCCGTGGAGGCGGTGCTGGCCGGGCTGGCCGACACGACGCGTTCGGGCCGGCCCGTGAGTGGGCAGCTGGTCTTCGAGGCCCTGCAGACCCAGCATGACTATCGCGGGAGCTATCCCGCCCTGATCCGGTAT
>Ga0315902_10010223_pt1 | contig 12431 bp, 16 predicted proteins | sample LakEriMetagenome_9_FD_203523 | JGI IMG/M metagenome (GOLD analysis project Ga0315902, IMG submission 203523) | Freshwater fungal communities from buoy surface, Lake Erie, Ohio, United States - Buoy 12 MA117 | ecosystem: Environmental > Aquatic > Freshwater > Lake > Lake biofilm | place: USA... | reverse complement strand
CCAGTTGGACACTTCTTCTCAGTTCCACAGGAACCTGAAATCTTGGCTAGCTGGGAAACCACCTGGCAAGGATTGATTGCCGATCGTGACGAAGCTCCTCAGGCACAGAACCCACTGCGCAATGTAACTAGGACGGGCGCGCTAGCAGGTTTCCCCGAACTATTGGGAGTCGTTGCCGGACTAGAAAGTGCAATGCAGCCTTCGAACTTAGTTTCAAAAATTGCAATGGAAATCAAGTCATTATCCGCACAATAAGTAGCCGGATTAAAAGAAAAATCTGCAATTAACTTGACCCGAGACTTAACTAAGAGAACTATCGTAGTTATATCTAAAGCATAAAAACGAACCAACATGAAAGTGTGGAAAAATGAGCGGCGAAGCGTTAGAGAACTTGTCTCACGAAGATCGGGTTTTTCCACCATCTGAAAAATTTGCTGCCCAAGCCAATGGCAAAGCAGATCTCTATGAAAGCGCCAAGTCCGATCGTGAAGGTTTCTGGGAAAAACAAGCAGAGAATCTGCAGTGGGATACCAAGTGGAGTCAAGTTCTTGATTGGTCCGAAGCCCCACTATCTAAATGGTTTGTAGGCGGAAAACTAAATATTTCGGTTAACTGTGTTGACCGACATGTTGCGGCCGGAAATGGATCGCGAGTAGCAATTCATTTCGAAGGTGAACGCGGCGATACTCAAACCATTACTTACAAGAACTTGCTCGACTCAGTTAGTCAAACCGCAAATGCCTTAACCGAATTAGGAATTAAAGCCGGGGATCGCGTTGCAATTTATATGCCGATGATTCCAGAAGCTGTAATTTCTATGCTGGCTTGTGCGCGCATTGGTGCGCCGCACTCTGTTGTATTCGGTGGATTTTCCGCAGAGTCACTTCGCAGTCGCGTTGAAGATGCATCCGCAAGTTTGGTTATTACCGCTGACGGAGGTTTCCGAAAGGGAAGTGCCTTTGGCCTCAAGGTAGCAGTAGATGAAGCAATCGAAAACATGCCAAGCGTTAAGAATGTGTTGGTTGTAAAGCGCACTGAACAAGAAGTTAATTGGAATAGTGAACGCGATGTTTGGTGGGATGACGTAGTCTCTCGTCAATCAACTAGCCACACCCCACAAGCTTTTGATTCCGAACATCCACTTTTCATTCTTTACACCTCTGGAACGACGGGAAAGCCAAAGGGAATCTTGCACACCACTGGTGGCTATTTAACTCAAGCGTCATACACGCATCGAGTGATTTTTGATTTGAAACCTGAAACAGATGTCTACTGGTGCACCGCCGACGTCGGCTGGATCACTGGCCATTCATATGTAACCTATGGTCCACTTGCAAATGGTGCGACACAAGTAATCTACGAAGGCACTCCAGACACTCCACACAAAGGTCGTTGGTGGGAGATCGTTGCTAAGTACGGCGTAACAATTCTTTACACAGCGCCAACCGCGATTCGCACCTTCATGAAGTGGGGAGATGAGTTCCCGGAAGCACACGACTTATCAAGTTTGCGATTACTTGGAAGCGTTGGCGAACCAATTAATCCAGAAGCTTGGATGTGGTACCGCGAAGTTATTGGCGCAAACAATTGCCCAATCGTTGACACTTGGTGGCAAACCGAAACTGGCGGAATCATGATCAGTCCACTGCCAGGTGTAACCGGAACTAAGCCTGGTTCTGCAATGGGACCAATTCCAGGAATCTCTGCCGAAATTCTTGATGATGCAGGTGTTGCTGTTGGTCATGGCAGTGGTGGGTATTTGGTTTTAACCCAGCCTTGGCCTGCAATGTTGCGTGGCATTTGGGGCGACATGGATCGCTACAAAGAAACTTATTGGTCACGCTTTAAGTCACAATACTTCGCAGGTGACGGCGCGAAGTGGGATAACGACGGAGCGATCTGGCTGCTTGGCCGAGTCGACGATGTCATGAATGTTTCGGGACATCGCATCTCAACAACTGAAGTTGAGTCTGCATTAGTTTCACATCCAACGGTTGCCGAAGCTGCAGTTGTTGGTGCTAACGATGAAACAACCGGACAAGGAATTGTGGCGTTTGTGATTTTGCGTGCAGGTTCTGAAGATGGCCCAGGAGTTGCGCAAGCATTACGCGCGCATGTGGCTAAAGAGATCGGCGCCATCGCACGGCCTCGCCAGATTTTGATCGTTGCTGAATTGCCAAAGACTCGGTCTGGCAAAATCATGCGCCGCCTACTTCGGGACGTTGCTGAGAATAGAACACTTGGTGATGTAACAACGCTTGCAGATCCAACGATTATGAATCTAATCAGTGATGGATTGAGTAACTCATCAAGCGATGATGACTAAATTTTTAGATAAGCAAATTGCTCTTATATAATATGTGAATAGGCAGTTTATAGATTCTTAAAAATTGGGACATTCAGTTTCTGATGTAATGTAGAAGCATGACAATGTCTTTAGCCATAGCAATTTTCGTTTTAGCTTATGTGTTAATCGCGACTGAAAAAATAAGTCGAATTGCGATAGCACTAGGTGGAGCCGCAGCAATGCTGATAATTGGTGCCACTGATTCAGATAAAGCGTTTTACAGTCATGAAACAGGTATCGACTGGGACGTAATCTTCTTGTTGCTGGGCATGATGATAATTGTTGGCGTCATTCACAAAACTGGTGTTTTTGAATTTATTGCCATTAAGGCAATCAAAATAGCCAAAGGTGATCCAAAGAAAGCACTGGTTTATTTAGTAGTTTTAGTAGCCTTTGCAAGCGCGATTTTGGATAACGTGACTACCATTTTGCTTGCGGTGCCAATGACTTTAGTGATTTGCAAGCAACTGAATGTAAACCCAGTGCCGTTCTTGTTAGCTGAAGTGTTTGCTTCCAACATTGGTGGTGCTGCGACGTTAGTTGGAGATCCTCCAAACATAATCATTGCTAGTCGAGCTAATTTGAGCTTCAATGATTTTCTGATTCACATGGCCCCTCTTGTGATTGTGGCGATGATAGTTATTACCCCAATGTTGGTTTGGATGTTTCGCAAGGAGTTAGTTAACACACCTGAAGACCGTGCCCGAATTCATGAGTTGGATGAAAAGTCGTACCTAACTAATCCCGTCCTCATGAAGAAATCTCTTGCGGTACTTGGACTTGTAGTCCTCGGCTTTCTTTTGCACACTGCAATACACGCAGAGCCTTCAGTCATAGCGCTTCTCGGCGCAGGACTTTTAATTGCGATTAGTGGTTTAAAGCCATCGGACTACGTCCAAGATGTTGAATGGGGCACTTTAGTTTTCTTTGCAGGGCTTTTTGTAATGGTTGGGGCATTGGTAAACGTCGGTGCCATTCAATTGCTTTCTGATTACTTAGCAGAAATGGTTGATGGAAAACCTCAACTGGCAACTGGAGCACTTTTGTTTGTTTCGGCAATCGTTTCAGGAATTGTCGACAACATCCCGTATGTAACTGCAATGTCTCCCGTGGTCGCTGACTTGAGTGCTTCTGTTCCCGCAGTTCACGGAGATGTTCTTTGGTGGGCACTCGCGTTTGGCGCTGACTTTGGCGGAAATGCAACCATCATTGGGGCAAGTGCAAACGTTGTTGCGATTGGATTGGCAGCCAAGGCTGGCATCAAAATTTCATTTTGGCAGTTTGCAAAGTACGGCATTCCGGTAACTTTTGTATCTATTGCAATCGCTGCACCGTATTTATTCCTTCGCTATTTTTAGACCAAGCGATAGAGTGAGATCTGTGAGTGAGCAGTCAAATCAAAGTTTCGTAGCGATGATCAATTCAATTAAGGATGATTTAACATCGCTGGTTAATAGTCATATTGAACTTGCCCAAGCAGAAGCAAAAGAGTCTGTGGGTCGCATAGCAAAATCTTCTGGCCTTTTTATCACTGCAATTGCAATGTTGAACCTAGCAATTGTGTTTGTTTTTATAGCAGCGGCTTATTACATAAACACACTCGGATTTGAACTTTGGGTGAGCTTCCTATTTGTTGTCGGCGGACTAATTCTCGGAGCAGTTTTTCTTGGGTTACTCGCAAAGCGTCAAGTTTCAAAGATCACATTCGGTACCAAGACCGCAAAGTCAGTCACAGATACCGTCAACACAATTTCTAATTTGCGCCCGGGCTCCAAGTAATAAAAGTGTCTTCGCAATCTAAGGTTGACCCACTAAGTAACCTTTTTTCGATTCCTGGTGTTGCAAGTGAATGTGAAACCACACTAAAAGCAATTGACGAATTGATGTGGAATCGAACAGTTCGTCGCCATAAGGATTCACTGATTCCTTACACTCGAAGAATTGCCGGGTTTGCAACTGCTGCGCTTGATGGCGCGCAAATGCCAAAAGATCCAACGATGGAACCTGAAGTATCGCCGATGGGCTCACTTTCAGATCAAGGACTACTAGTCACCGCCGAAGCAGACTTACAACGTTTAGCGTTTAGAACTGAACCACTAAAAGTTTTAGCGAGACTTCACACATTTGTTTCTATCGATGAGGATCGAGGTAGGCCGCGCACAACAAATGATGTCAATGACCCACTTCGGTTAGGAAGTGTGCCACCGTATGAAGTTTTGCAAGAACGAATGAGTCAGCTAGTTGATTTAGTTATTGAATCTAAAGCTTCATCAATTTTGGTGACTGCGATTGCGCATGCCGAACTTGCTACCTTGCGACCATTTACTCAAGGTTCATATTTAGTTGCGCGCGCGAGCACGCGATTGATTTTGGCTGCTCGTGACGTAGACAACGATGGATTAGTTATGAGTGAATACGGCGCATTCTTATTAGGCAGACCTGCGTATGTAAAAGCTTTAACCGGATACATTTCTGGCACCCGTGAAGGAGTCAGTGCCTGGGTTACTTGGCAGGGTGAAGCAATCCGACGAGGCGCAGAAATGGCTAAGGAATTGGCCGAAATGGCCGACGCCAAAAAGTAACTTGAATTTTGCCAAGAAATTAGTCACGCTTGTAATGACTGCTTTCAAGTAGTCACATCGATACACCCCCCGTATCGATTAGAGAGCCCTCTCCCCCCGAGAGGGCTCTCACCTTTTCCACACCCAAAGGTTCACCACATCACTTTGATGCCCATTTTCGATCTCGTTGAAAAATCTGATGATTCTCAGGTTGCGCAACTTTGCGCTTATTCGAATCTGGAGCCTGAATGCACGCCTTATTGATCACAAGTGACGACCGTGTCGTTAGTGAATTTAAGACCATCGCCGCAGTTACTCAAACCCATCTAGTAATCGCAAGCGAACCTACGAAGTCCGAAATCGATTTGGCTTATCGAGTATTTGTAAGCCAAGAACTTTCTGAAATAGACGTCGATCACAGTGACGTAGTTCTTGTGGTAATTGGTGCAACGAATACGCAAACTTGGAGTAGCGCATTGCAGTTATCGGCCAAACATGTTGCAACTATTCCGGAATCACGAGATTGGTTAATTGAAAACCTAAGCGAACCACATGTGACCAAAGGACTTTCGGTTGCGATTGTGCCAGCATCAGGAGGAGCGGGCGCATCACTTCTATCTTGCGGTTTGGCCTTCCATGCCCGACAAGTTTTCACCGATGTTGCCTTAGTTGACCTTGATCAAAGTTCAGCAAGTTTAGATATAACTTTTGGATTAGAAAACCAAGCAGGTATGCGTTGGCATGATTTCTCTGAGCTATCTGGATCAATTAGTGGCAGTGACATCTATCGAAGTTTGCCAAGTCGTGACCGCGTAGGTCTGCTAACTCATGGTCAATTGAATTCCGCAGAAACTTCTATCCCAAGGAACTTGATCTTGGAAAAACTCAAAGAGGCATGTGACCTAGTTGTCATAGATCTTCCCAAGACTGCTGATAAGTATTTTTCACTCGATGCAATTTCTGACTGTGATTTGGTTCTGGTAGCAACGACAGCAACTGTTAGAGGGTGTGCGAGTGCGAAGCGAAGTATTGCGGGATTAGCGGGCTATGCAAAAAACATCGAACTAGTAGTTAGAAATGTGCCAGGTTCGAATCTTGATCCCATGCAGATCGCAGAACTTCTAAACACACCACTTGCTACAGTCATGAATACCGATGTTCGGATAGTTGAACAAATTGAACAAGGATTTGGGGTTTCCGGAATCAACTTAGGTGGATTCACCAGAAACCTAAACGCTTTGGCTCAACGTATTGCGTATCTAAAGGAACTTAAATCCGTTGCCTGATCTCCTGGAACAAATTCGAGCTGCTTGTATTGAAGCCAAGGTTGAACCAAATGCAGAATCGATTGCTCAAATCGTTCGATCGCTTTACCCAGCCACCTCTCATGCAGACCTCGTTGAATTGGTTGACGAGGCCCTATCTTCTATCAATGGTCTGGGACCATTGGAAGAACTTTTGTTCCTGCCTAATCTCACTGACATCTTGGTGAATCGCTTTGATGATGTTTGGATTGATAGGGGTAATGGACTGGAGAAAACTCACGTTCAATTCGGTTCCGAGAGCGCGGCCCAAGAGTTTGCCAAACGAATCGCAACTCGTGGGCACCGCAGACTTGATGAAGCTCAACCATTTGTCGACATCCAAACAGCTGCTGGCTTACGGTTTCATGCGATGCTTCCCCCGATTGCATCATCAGGTATTGCCATTTCAATCCGTACCCCATTAAGGATTTCGCTGACACTCGAAGACATGGTGGCAGCTGGCAACTTGGAAAGCGACACTTACCAAGCACTTTGTGAAGTAATCGACGAACAAAAAAGTTTTGTCGTCAGCGGTGGGACTGGTAGCGGAAAAACTACTTTACTGGCGGCAATGATGGCCAAAGTAAGAGCTACAGAACGAATCGTCGTAATTGAAGATTCTTCCGAACTTTCGATTTCACATCCGCATGTAGTGAGCATTCAAGCGCGCCTGGCAAATAGTGAAGGTGCCGGTGGAATCACGATGACGGATCTCGTCAGGCAGTCGCTGCGAATGCGCCCTGATCGAATTGTGGTTGGCGAAGTGCGAGGTAAAGAGATCAGCGATTTGTTACTTGCGTTAAACACCGGGCACAAGGGAAGTGCCACAACCATTCACGCTGACGATGCGGCAAGTGTGCCAACCCGAATTGAGGCACTTGGACTACTGGCTGGATTGCCGCGAGAAGCCATTCACGCACAGATGCACTCGGCATTTGACGCTGTGATCCAAATGAATGATCCCAGGAATGGAAAGCGGGGCGTAGCCGAAATAGCGGAATTCACTAGATCACCAAATGGCACTGTCACAACCCAACCGATCTATAAACCACATTTCATTAGCCGAGTTGCATGAAACTAATCATCGCTACGGCACTTATTTCAATCGCTGCTGTCATGATGGTGCGGCCACTGCCAAGGTTGCAATGGGTTTCGCAAATTCGAATTCCAAGGTTAGCCCTCAAACAAAAAGTCAAAAGCAATATATGTTTCGAAGAGGAACTCCAATTTGTATTCAATCTAAAGAGTCAGCTAAATGCTGGGATAAGCCAATTGGACGCTGTCACATTTGCAATTAGTCGAGCGCCAGAATTTGCGTTCAAGAACACTCGGCAATCTCTAACTTCACAAACCAATGTTTACTCCGCAATGCATGACGACTCGAAAGTCTACAAAGTTGCATCTTTAGCAAGTTGCGCGAATCTACTTGAGTTAAGTTCGCAATCGGGTAGCAGTATCAACGAAGCACTAACGCAAGTTGCTGACAAGTTAATGACGAGAAGAAATCAAGAGCAATTGATCGCGACTGAATTGGCAAGTACAAAAGCCACAGTTTATGTTCTTGCCGGATTGCCGATTATGGGCGCAGGCATGGGATTGATGCTTGGCTCTGATTCGATATCTTGGTTGCTTGGCTCTCCAGCTGGACGAGTTTGTTTAGCGCTTGGAATTGGACTTGAACTATTGGGTTGGTTTTGGATTAAGCGCCTACTCAATCGCGCACTGGCGGATGTTGCATGAAGACGTTTGCAATTTTATGTATTTGCTTGGCGGGATATCTTTACTTCCCGCCACCCCAAAGAAAGTTACTAAAGGACCCGCCCATAGAAACACAAACCGAAACAGTTTCCAAGGTAAGGACTGCCTCTATCTCTGAAGTCCTTCAAGCCTTAGAGATTATTCGTTTAGGTATTAGTTCAGGGATGACGATTAGTGATGCGCTCCGGTACGCCCAGAAACATTCGCCTCGTGCAGCCTCACAGGAACTAGAACAATCACTGAATCAATTCCGAGTGGGCTTCCCACTTTCCCGTGGCCTTGAGGAAATCGCAATCGCCAATTCTGGTTGGCGATCTATTTCAGATGCACTAATCACATCACTGCATTCTGGTAGTCCAATCACAAACCAGTTGGCCGACGTTGAGTATGTGTTGCAAAGTTCGATCGATACCGAAAAGTTGAAGCGAATCAAATCTGTAGCTGTGAAAAGTGTTTTGCCTTTGGGCTTATGTTTCTTGCCAGCGTTCATTCTGCTTGCGGTAATACCAATTGTCGCTGGGTTGATTGGTGGCCTAACCCAGTAATCCACAGACTTACGAATTCAACAATTCGCGGGTTTGTGTTTCGAGATTAAGACTGATTCATCAAACTTCAATTGCGCACTCGCGCATTATCAGAAATGAGGGACAAGTGAAGTTAAGAATTCATCGAGCGATTACAAATGAAGAAGGTATGACAACTGCTGAGTATGCAGTCGGAACAGTTGCTGCTGCAGGTCTAGGCGGGTTGTTACTAAAAATGCTGACAAGTCCAGAAGTCCAAGATCTGTTTTGGAAGATTATCCAGCAGGCATTTAGCTTTCTTTTCGTTAGCTAAGCATGACTAGTGAACTCAGCGTTGGACTAGATGAGGGCAAACACCTAGTCCAACGCATTCACGGATATGCGATTGCCGAATTTGCATTGGCAATTCCTGCACTTTTGATTGTTGTTGCAATGTCAGTCTCGCTTGTGGGATTAACTGTTACTCAAATTAAATTAGAGAGTGCGGCAGCATTGGGCGCAAGAATTGTTGGACGTGGCGATCCGATTCCTGATTCATTTCGAAACTCACTTCCGGAAGGAACTGAAATCGTGATTGAACCTGACGTGGAAGCTGAAGTTGTGAATTTCACTTTAGTGACCACTAAGAACATTGGCTTGATTTTGGTCCCGTACCAAATCGATTTAACGGCAAATGCGCGTGCTCGACTTGAACCCGTCTTTGAAGAATTTGGTTAGGTATGGATCGCACAACAAAGAGTGAATCGGGACAGATCTCAATTCTGGTTTTAGCGGCAGCAATTGCATTCCTGCTTGGAACCATTGCAATTGGAATGCTTGCTGAAGTCTTGGTTGCGCAACAAAGATTGAATGCCAAAGCGGAAGCCATCGCCCTGGCAGGTGCTCTCGAACTTGAATTCAATCAAGAGCAGGCTTGTGTTGTCGCTGATGAATTCAGCACTACAAATTTCGGTACCCAAGCACAGTGTGTAGCTGACACAGCAAATATTGAAATCTTGCTTTCAGAGCCAAATCCAAATCGATTTTTGAGCATATTTCTGCCAAAAATTCAGTCAAGTTCCAGGGCAGGGATTGCAAGTGACGATTAAATTCATAGCGTAGATTAGTACTACAACTTGAAAAGGATGATCATGCAAATCGCAACGACCCCAGGCTCAGACCGTTATGTAATCACGGTTTCTGGCGAAGTAGATTTAGCAACTTCACCTGAATTGGATACCGCGATTATCGCTGCAATCGAATCCGGTACCGCTTCACTTGCAATCGATTTAACCGATGTGTCATTTATGGATTCATCAGGTTTAGGTGTAATTGTTCGAGGCCTAAAGCGGTGCCGCGAAGCGGATAAAGATCTAGACCTAGTAATCACAAATGAGCGTGTACTAAAGGTGTTTGGCATTACAGGTCTTGATCAGGTAATCCCAATTCACGACTCAATCGAAGACATCTAATCTCCCTCTAATCTGCGATTTTTGGCAGACCCTCTATGTGGGCTAGACTGGCGGAGCGCATTTAGGTGCGCACGCGCTCGTAGCTCAACGGATAGAGCATTTGACTACGGATCAAAAGGTTAGGGGTTCGAATCCCTTCGAGCGCGCCAGACAAAACAGCCCGCTTGCGCGGGCTTTTTCGTATCTAGCCAAGTAATGGACGAAGTTCCACTTTTCTATTGCAGGCTTTCGAACCTTCTTGTGATAACTCGAGAGCCAGTGCACTGGTTGGCACGTCGATGATCCAAAATCCACTCATGTATTCAGAGCCATAAAGCTTTGATCCGGGTTCCAAAACCTCCGCACCAGATCTGTTGTCGATTGTTGTCGCCTCGCTTGTAGATGCAATGCCAACTGCGATCACCCAGTATCCATTAGCTTGTAGTTTTTCATTGAACGCATCGATGACAGCCATCTCACTAGGTGAAGCTGTGCCGGATTCATTATCAATAACTGAAATCAAAAATTGCATGGATAGAGAATAGCAATTAGTTTGCCGTGTTACCTGTGTATAGAGACAGCACAAGATTGTTGAAATGTCTTACCCTCTTTCAAACATCAACTTTGTCAGGAATCATTTTTTGGAAATCCAGTACACGCCTCATGCCCTTGCGCGCATGACCCAAAGGGGAATTTCAATAGCGAATGTTGAGACGGTTCTTCAAGACTTTCATTTCTCCGTTGTCAGCATCAGATCTGGAATGAGAATTGAAGGAATGGTGGAAGGTCGAGTTCTAAAGTTATGGATTTATAGATTCCCAAAGAATGGCGATCGTGTGATAATTGAGTCAGCAGTTTGGAAAGGAGAGAACAATGACTGATTATGTTATGACACTCGATAGTGCCTCCAATGCTGCATATATCACCTTTAACGATGGCACTGTTGCAAAGACAGTTGATGCTTCCGATTATGCGAATGTTGATCTCGACAAAGATGGAAAAATTATCGGGATCGAGTTCTTAACCCTCGATGTCCCTGATGATTTAGTCGATTCCCTAATTTTGTTTGATGAACTCAAAGATGAGTCCGAACTTCTAAATAAACTGATTGAAACTTCCAGAGCAGCGGCAGGACATTAAGCATTTAATTCAAGGCAGCTTTTCAGTTGCAAAACTGAGAGAAGCCAAGTGCTCTAACGGTTTCATCCGTTCGAGCCTTTGCTTGCTCTAGGCGCTTCTTGGTTTCCCCAAAGTACTCACCAGTTTGCAATGCTTTGTTTACATCAATAACTCGAACTGGACGATCATCGCGAATAAGCGTTGGCACTTCCTTGACGCAGGAAAGCTTAAATCCTCCGGAAGCTGATTCAACAAACTCCCAACGGGTAACTAAACCTTCAGACTTAACAGTTGTTGGCTCACGTTGCGCAGCAGCGAAGTTTCCATGGCTGTAGGCGATCCAGGTATTGCCGATTTGGGTTATCGGTTGCACCGAGTGGCTGTGCGAACCATCAATCAAATCTATTTGACCTGAATCTGCTAACTCCTGCGCTAGTGAAGTTTGAAAGTCATTTGGCTTATCTGTGTATTCGTCGCCCCAATGCATTTTGGCGATGACTATTTCAGCACCTTGTGAGCGTGCCAGTTTAGCTTCGGCGATGATTGCGACAGTGTCAATTAAGTTCGCACTCCATAATTTGTCAGCATCACGTACAAATCCGTTGAAGCCATATGTATAGGACAAAATTCCAACTTTGACCACACCATTTACAGTCTGCACATCCATAACTAGCGGTTGACTTGCACCTGCTTGTGAAGTTGCAGTGCCAGTGTGTGGGATTCCAGCGCGCTCCAAAGTTTCTATAGTTCGTGTTAGCCCAGTAAATCCTTGATCCAAACTGTGATTAGAAGCCGTGCCACACATATCAAAACCAAGTTTGGTTATGGCCTCTGTTATTTGTGGTGGAGCATTAAAGGTTGGGTAGCCCTGGTAATCAACGTCTAGTTCTGCCAGCGGTGTTTCCAAATGACAAAGTGCCAAGTCAGCTGAACTAATTACTGGCTCTAAGTCTGCGAGTTGGGGGTAAAAATCCCACTTGCCATCAACACCATCTGCTTTAGCCTGTGCCCACAATCTTTCATGCAACAAGATGTCTCCGCTCGAAACTATCGAGATTGTGCGAAGTGCTGGTGGAGGATTTGAACTGGGTGAAGAAGCCGGTGAGACTTTTGCCTCTGGAGCTCCAGTTGCCAGTTCATTTGTAGGAGTAAAACTGCAGGAAGCCATCAGCACACTAGTTGAAACTAGAAAGCCAATTCGTTTTGAGATATGCATAAATACCAGACTTAACTAAATTCCAAAGTGAGGGTTAACCCAGTTACATTGTTGAATAAATAGTCACGAATAGTAATCAGACGATCAAGTAAACGATTAGTCAATGTCTCGGCGTAACGAGGTAGCTGTGGCAATCGCCCCAAAAACTAATCCGTAAGCCAACAACACCATA
>Ga0315902_10010222_pt1 | contig 12433 bp, 15 predicted proteins | sample LakEriMetagenome_9_FD_203523 | JGI IMG/M metagenome (GOLD analysis project Ga0315902, IMG submission 203523) | Freshwater fungal communities from buoy surface, Lake Erie, Ohio, United States - Buoy 12 MA117 | ecosystem: Environmental > Aquatic > Freshwater > Lake > Lake biofilm | place: USA... | reverse complement strand
TGTTGCGCAAAGTCAAAACGGGTATCCAGGACAACCAGTTTATTCAGATTGTGGAAGGGTTGAAGGTCGATGACGAGGTGATTGCCGGACCTTATTCAGCGGTATCCAAATCGTTGAAAAACGACGAGGCTGTAGAGGTTGTCAGTAAAGAAGATTTGTTTGAGGGTGAAAAGGACTGATCGAGTCCGGATTCATATCCAATTGTCATGTCAGGCCAACAAGGTCCTTTGATTTTACTCATTGAAACAGCAACCGACCGCTGCTCTGTGGCGCTGGTGAATGGCCAATCCGTCCTAGAAGTAATTCATGCTGAAGCACCGCGTGAACATGCTGCACAATTGGCCGTAATCATTGATGAATTGTTGAACAAGTACGATTCACGGCGGGAGCAGCTGAAAGCTGTGGCGGTAAGCAGTGGGCCTGGAAGTTATACGGGATTGCGCATCGGTGTTTCAACGGCCAAAGGGATTTGTTATGCACTTGGGATCCCCCTGATTGGAATTGATACGACTCTGGCTATGGCCAACGCATATCTGAAAGGTGCTGCGGGGCTGGGTCAGGAATTCAACTTGCTTCCTGTCATCGATGCCCGGCGAATGGAAGTTTATGGTGCAGTTTACGATGCACGTTTATGTGTAGTCGAACCTTTGCGAGCAGAGGTGTTACACCCACTGTCTTTTATCGAATCAAATGATACGCCTGTGGTGGTATTTGGTGATGCTGCAGCTAAATGCCTTGAGGTGTACGCAGGAAATCCTTGCGTTACGGTCAACACAGACTTCGAAATGAACGCTCTCGGTTTGCATGAATTTGCCTGCGCGCGTTTCGCAGACCAGAAGTTTGAAGACTTGATTTCGTTTGAACCACGCTACCTGAAGGAATTCGTTACAAAGCGTAAGGGTGGTGTGATTGAGACTGCAGGCAGTAATCCCCAACCCGAATGAACAAAACAGCCTTATTCCTGTTCTTATCCATGGCCTCGTTGCTGTCATGCAACGCCAGGCCAAACGAAATGGAACAACCTCCCAACAAAAAAATGACGGATACCAGTTTGAATACAGACAGCTCTCATTCCGACACGGCCACCTTCGGTGCCGGTTGTTTCTGGTGTGTTGAAGCCGTATTTCTTGAATTGAAAGGTGTTGCTCATGTGGCAAGCGGATATATGGGAGGTCAGCGCGGTAATCCAACGTACGAGCAGGTGTGTTCCGGTGCCACTGGTCACGCTGAAGTCATTCAGTTGGTATACGACCCCCAAGTTATCTCCTATCCAGAGTTGTTGGAGGTATTTTGGTCGGTACATGACCCTACCACACCGAACAGACAGGGTGCCGATGTTGGAACACAATACCGTTCCGTTGTATTTTATCATTCGGATACGCAAAAGGAGCTTGCCCTGGAATACAAGAAGAAGTTGGATGAGAGTGGAGCGTTTCCAGCACCCATCGTCACGGAAATCAGTGCAGCCACGGTTTTTTATAAGGCTGAAGCCTATCACCAGAATTATTACAATACCAACGGAAACCAGCCGTACTGTTCCGTGGTGATTCGTCCTAAAGTCGAGAAATTCCGAAAGGTGTTCGGGGAAAAGCTACGTTGATTTGCTTCAGTTTTTCAAGTTGAAATACTGTGAAGCCATTTCATTGACCGCTGTACCGATTGCCAAGCCCGCCGTAGCCGCAGGTGATGGAGCATTCAATACGTGCAAGGCATTGTGACGGTGTATGATTTTGAAATCATCAATCATGTTTCCGTCGGCATCCAAGGCCATGGCACGTACACCGGCGCGACCGGGCACGATCTCATCCATGCCGAGCGAGGGAATCAGGCGTTGAAGCCGTTGCAAGAACAAGCGTTTGCTAAATGCTCTGCGGTATTCGTCCAGACCGAACTTCCAATGCCGGAGGAACAGCTTCCACGTGCCGGGGTAGGAGAGGGCTTCTGCAGTATCCTTGAAGCTGAAGTCGGTTTTACTGTAGCCTTCACGTTTGAAAACAAAAACAGCGTTAGGTCCACATTCCGTAGGATGTCCGATCATACGAGTGAAGTGAACACCCAAGAAAGGGAACTGCGGATTAGGAACCGGGTAAATGAGGTGTTTCACCTTGTACTGAGCTTCAGGAGTCAGTTCGTAGTAATCACCACGAAATCCAACGATGCGCATTTCCGGATCGATTCCGTCCTTACGAGCGATTCGGTCTGTTTGCAAACCACTGCAATTGATGATATAGCGTGCCTGATAACGGGCTTGGGAGGTTACCACGGTGGTGTGCGATTCCGACTTCACGAAGTCTGTCACTTCCTCGCCGAGTCGCACCTCGCTGCCTGAAAATTTCTCACGGATAAGTTTGGCCAGGGTTTCGCATACAGCAGCGAAATCGATGATTCCTGTACAACCGACACGGATGGCCTTGATACCCGCACAATACGGTTCGATTTCACGGATCCGTTCTGGGCCAATCAGTTCAATGTCTTCCACGCCATTTTCAATCCCATGGCGGTAAACCTTTTCCATATGAGCCAATTCGCTCTCATGCGTAGCTACAATGATTTTTCCGCAGACATCGTGTCCTATACCATGCTCGCGCGCAAACGCAACAATCTCACGGCGGCCCTCTACGCAATTTCTGGCCTTGTAGCTTCCGGGTTTGTAATAGATTCCACTGTGGAGCACACCCGAGTTCCGGCCGGTTTGGTGGGCGGATACCCGATTCTCCTTTTCAAGCACACAAATCCTCAGTTCCGGATGGTTCAGATTGAGTTTATAGGCTGTAGAAAGTCCGACGATTCCTCCACCGATGACAACTATGTCGAAATTGTGTTGTTCCATAAATCTACGCTGGCTATTTATTCCTGTGCAGCAACTACCTCGCGCACACCCGGTACCATTTGTTTCAGTAGATTCTCAATGCCCGATTTGAGTGTGACTGTTGACGATGGGCAACCGCTACAGGCTCCTTTCAGGACTACTTTCACTACGCCATCGCGGTAAGATTTGAAATCGATGGCGCCACCATCGCCCTCCACCGCCGGGCGGATGTACTCTTCCAGAATGGAGATGATTTTTTGTTCGGCATCCGGATCAGGCTCATGGTGCTCCTCTACTGTTTCTTGGAGTGGTTGCGGTGTTGCAGTAGCGGTTTCAAGCGGAGCGGTGAGGTGATCGGCTGCAAATGGTGAATTCAAAAACACCGGATCGCCCGACATCAGGTATCCGCGAATGAACTCCCGCAACACGTTACTGATGTCAAACCAGTCGAGTTCAGCAGATTTGTTTATGGTAACGTAATTGGAACTGATGAAAATGCGCTCCACGCCGCTGAAGGCGAAGAGTTGTTGGGCCAATGGGCAGTTCCCGGCTTGTGCGGGATGTTGATATTCGACGGTCCCACCTTCTACGAGCATTACATCGGCCACGAATTTGAGGCTGTTCGGATTGGGAGTCAGTTCGGCGTAAACGTTGATGGGGCGCATGGTCACTAAAAGCGTTGACAAAGGTAGGGGTTAAACACGCGGGCGGGGCAGAAGTTAGGTCATACCTTTGCAAGCATGCGTGCGAAAACGGATTTTCTGGTCATCGGCTCCGGTATCGCCGGTCTGGGTTTTGCGCTCAAGGCCGCGGAAACCGGCAGTGTGATGGTAGTCACTAAAGTCCGAAGCGATGAAACCAATACCAAATATGCCCAGGGTGGGATTGCGGCGGTGACCTATTCGCCGGATTCGGTCGAAAAGCATGTAGCGGATACCTTGGATGCCGGTGCAGGTTGCTGCGATGAGCGGATCGTGCGCATGGTAATCTCCGAGGGCATTGAGCGCGTGAATGAATTGATTGCCTGGGGCGCCCGCTTCGACCGAAAGAACGACGGAACCTTTGACCTGGCTCGTGAGGGAGGACATACCGAAAGCCGTATTCTTCATGCACGCGACAGCACGGGAGCGGAAATCGAGCGCACCTTGCTGGAACAGGTGGAGCAGCATCCGAACATCACCGTTTATCAACATCTGTTCGCTGTCGATTTGATCACGCAGCATCACTTTGGTGTGGAGGTGAACAGGGGTATGCCTGGCCTGCGCTGTTACGGCGCGTATGTGCTAGATACAAATACGGGTGAGGTAGGGCTAGTTGCCAGTCGGGTTGTGCTGATTGCAACCGGTGGTGCGGGCCAATTATACCGCGTCACCACCAATCCGCTCATCGCTACTGGCGACGGAATCGCCATGGTCGATCGTGCCCAGGGTCACCTGGCCGACATGGAATTCATCCAATTCCACCCCACAGCCTTGTATAGGCCCGGCCACAATCCCGCATTCCTTATTTCGGAGGCGGTACGTGGTGCAGGTGCGGTACTCCGTAACCGTGAGGGGCATGATTTCGTGCGTGACGAGGATCCGCGTGGTTCGCTTGCCCCGCGCGACATAGTAGCCAGAGCTATCGACCATGAACTTTCCCGCACCGGGGCCGAATGTGTGTATCTCGATTGTAGCCCCATTCAGCCCGAAGCGTTTACGACCCATTTCCCTGCTATTTTGTCCCGGTGTAGGTCATTGGGAATCGATCCGCTACGCGAACCGATTCCCGTTGCACCAGCGGCCCATTACATGTGCGGTGGTATCAGCGTCGATGACAACGGTTGTACCGGTATTGAAGGTGTTTACGCAGCAGGCGAGTGCACACGCACGGGCTTGCATGGTGCAAACAGACTTGCATCCAATTCGTTGTTGGAAGCGGCCGTCTATGCACATCGCGCTGCAGTACATGCTTCAGCGCACTTACCTTCCCCGTTCGATTGCGATACCATACCGGATTGGAACTCTCAGGGAACACGCATCCCACGCGAACAAATCCTTATCAGCCAAACCCGCAGGGAATTGCAATCACTCATGAGTGCCTACGTGGGCATTGTCCGAAGTGATGACAGACTCAATCGGGCAATTGAGCGTGTTCGGATGTTGCTTTCCGAAACGGAAAACCTCTACAACCGCTCTCCGCTCTCGGTAGAGCTCTGTGAACTGCGGAACATGGTGTTACTGGCTTCGCGTATCATTGATGCTGCATTGCAACGCAGAGAAAATGTTGGGCTACATTTTAACATCGATCTTCCCGTACGGACTCATGCCTGAAAATCTTCCCTTACGTCTGATTCAAACGGACGAGGATTTCAATGCGGAGGCTTTGGCTTTGTTCTACTGGCAACTGGAGCACGTGGAAGTTTACAAGCGTTTTTTTGAATACGCCGGACGAAGCGCAGAAAAAATCCTGACCTGGAAGGATATCCCTGCCTTACCGGTTTCAGCATTCAAAACCCACAGGGTTCTGGCCCAGGGCTTGCAGGCAACAATTACATTCAGCAGCAGTACTACCTCCGGAACTGAGCCATCCCTGCACCATCTTCCAATGGTCGAATTGTACAACGAGTCGTTTTTGGAGGGATTTTGTCGCGTATATGGTGATCCGCATGACTATTGCATATTAGCCTTGCTGCCATCCTACCTCGAGCGCAGCGGCTCTTCCCTGGTGCATATGACGGATGTGCTTATTCGGAGAAGTGCCGACAGGCGAAGCGGATTTTTTCTGGATCAATGGGATGAACTTCATCGGATTCTGGTTGCATTACGGACTGAAAACCGAAAAACGATTTTGCTTGGAGTCACATTTGCGCTACTTGATTTCGCGCAGCAGTATCCAATTGACTTTCCGGAACTGATCGTCATGGAGACAGGTGGGATGAAAGGGCGAAGAAAGGAAATGGTCAGGCAGGAGGTTCACGCAGAATTGATGAAGGCTTTTGAAATTCCTTCGGTCCATGCAGAATATGGTATGACCGAGTTGCTAAGCCAGGCCTATGCACTCAAAGAAGGCTTGTTTGTTACGCCACCTTGGATGAAAATCCGGATTATGGATGCAACAGATCCTTTTGCGGAACTTGAGCCCGGGAGAAGCGGGCGTATAGTTATTGCCGATCTGGCCAACCGCTTTTCCTGTGCATTCGTTGCCACGGACGATATCGGCAGGATGCATGCAGATGGCACATTTGAAGTGCTGGGTCGAATGGACCATTCCGATGTCAGGGGCTGTAACTTGATGGTGTTCTGAGTGTTTGTCAATTACTTGATCCTGAAACCCTGTTGATTCTTTTTGTACTGGGCTGTTGAAATACAACCAGCGGGTGAATAGATTTGTCCTGCTGAGGCAAGGACATGGGAAATGTGCGGTATTTGAGGTCGACGTATCTGTTCACGGATTTTCTCCTGCTGAACCTGACATTCTGCCTGGTCAGTTTTTATTTCAAGTGGCCGAACTTGACCGCTGACCCGAATTTTTTAGCGCAATTCATCTACATCAACATCATTTGGCTTCTCACCACCACAATTGTGAGGGTGCATGAGTTGGAGCGTGGGATGCGTTTCGAACAGATTCTTTCCCTTGTGATTCGGGCTGCAACGCTCTTTACACTCATTCTTGCGTCGGTATTATACGTATTCAGTGAATATGTGATTTCCGTTTACCACCCAGAAGTGAAGATTGTTGCCTGGGTCATTGTTTTCATCGTGTGGCGAACCGGTATGGCCTATGCCCTGAGTTCCATGCGCCGCAAAGGAAAAAATATCCGCAAGGTGATGATTGTCGGAAATGGCCAGGCTGCAGTGGATATGATGCGGTTTTTTCAAAAGCACCCCGAAACAGGTTATAAGCTGACCGGCGTGTTTTGCGACGAGACGCATTTACTCAAGTCTGAGCAGGTCACCGGCCGTATCGATCAGGCCAAGGACTTCGCACGGGACAACGAGGTGGATGAAATCTTTTGTTCCTTGTCCGGACTGCAGGCCGCAACCGTCACCGACATGATGAATTTTGCGGACAACAACATGCTCCGGTTCAAAGTGATTCCCGATTTCAGAGGGTTTTTGAACCGGAAGGTGAACGTTGACTTCTATGGCTTGGTTCCTGTGTTGAGTATGCGCAATGAACCGCTGCAATTGGTTTCAAACCAACTTTTAAAACGTTGCTTCGATATCGTGTTCTCGCTATTGGTGTTGCTGATTGTGTTTCCATTGGCCCTGCTGATTTTCGCTCCATTGATCAAATTAAGCTCTCCCGGCCCGGTGTTTTTCCGTCAGCTTCGGGCAGGCCGCGACAAACGGGAATTCTATTGCTATAAGTTCAGAACGATGAAGGTCAATGCCGATGCTGATTCGGTTCAGGCTACCGAAGGGGATAGCCGTATAACATCCATCGGCACCTTTTTACGCAAGACAAGCCTCGATGAATTACCGCAGTTTTTCAATGCACTCATCGGCAACATGTCGGTGGTTGGCCCGCGCCCGCATATGCTTAAGCAGTCGGAGGAGTATTCGCGGCTGGTAAACAAATACATGGTGCGGCAGCTCGTCAAGCCCGGGGTGACCGGCTGGCTGCAGATTCACGGCTTTAGAGGCGACTCCAGAAGTCATGAACTGATGGAAAAGCGGGTTGAATACGATGTGTGGTATGTAGAGAACTGGTCGCTGCTGCTCGATATTAAAATCGTGTTGATCACGGCATGGCAGGTACTCAGTGGCCGGAATTCCGGGTACTGAGTTTGACTTAAAATGACGTAGCTGTGGCATAGAGGCGTTGCCTTGGATGACGTACTTTTGGCGCTCCTCAAAACGGCCCCAGTGTTTCTCAAAATCTCCGATTACGCTCAGTTCAGCAAGTTACGCCTCTCGGTTCTGGTCGTTTTTTCGGCAGCATTGGCTTTCCTCACCGCGCCAGGCCCGGCCGATTGGTTTAGGTTTATGTGGTTGGTATTGGGTGGATTTCTGACTACAGCCTCTGCCAATGGGTTCAACCAGATTATTGAGCGCGACCTCGATAAACTGATGGACCGTACCGCCGGTCGGCCCTTGCCCGACTCGCGTATGAGCGTAAAAGAGGGAATTGCTGTAGGCGTGTTGACCGGTGCAGCCGGAGTCGCTGTGTTGGGCTGGTTCCTCAATGTGCAAAGTGCTTGTCTGGGTTTTCTTTCTGTACTCTTGTACACCCTTGCGTATACTCCGATGAAGCGCAGAACGCCCTTTTCGGTATTCGTAGGAGCCATTCCTGGAGCCATTCCCCCTTTGCTGGGTTGGGTGGCCGCAACCGGTGAGTTTGGGCTGGGTGGATGGGTGTTGTTCAGTATCCAGTTCCTTTGGCAATTCCCTCATTTCTGGTCTATCGCCTGGGTGCTCGATGACGATTACAAGAAAGCCGGGTTTAAAATGCTGCCATCCGGCGAACGCAACAAGGACTCGGCCGTACAGGCATTGTTTTACAGTTTCAGTCTGATTCCCCTGAGCATCATGCCTTTTGTGTTTGGAATCAGCGGTTGGGTTTCAGCATTGGTTGCCAGTCTCGCCGGACTCTATTTCTTTCTGCAATCCTGGAGGTTGTTTACCCACCTGGACCTTGACCATGCCCGAAAACTCATGTTCGGGTCTTTTGTTTACCTGCCATTGGTACAATTGATTCTTTACCTCGATAAAGCCTGATTTATGGATACTCCTGAAACCCTGGACGTTCAACCCGCGAACACTGGATTCTCGTCCGCTCGGATACTGCTTTGGCTCGGAATCGCCAGCATTGTCATGCTCTTTGCCGGACTCACCTCCGGTTACATTGTGCGTCAGGCGGAAGGTAACTGGAAACACTTCGAGTTGCCAGTGGCATTCACGGTTTCCACCATCGTTATTTTGGTCAGCAGTTTGAGCATGCATGCGGCATTGCTTTCAGCCCGAAAAAATGATTATCAGGGGGTTAGGCGCTATCTGCTGTTGACCTTGGGACTTGGATTCGCTTTCGTCTTTACCCAATTCCTGGGTTGGAACAGCCTGGTCAGTCAGGGTGTATACTTCGTTGATAAATCGACTCCCTCCGGTTCCTTTTTCTATGTGATCTCGGGATTACACCTGGCACACCTTGCTTTTGGTCTGCTAGGATTGATTGTCACCTCAATGATGGCCATGCGCGACCGCTACCACGCCGGGAACGTCGAAGGGCTGAAACTTTGTGCCACCTACTGGCATTTTCTGGACGGGTTGTGGATGTATTTATTTGTATTTTTGGCCGTCTACCGATAACCGCCTACCAACCTTTACGATTTATGGCTGCAGAAGCTACCCTGACCCAGGAGACCCCATCCAAAACCTTATGGAGTGGAGGAAAATCCCCCTTCAATGTCAGCTGGGGAAAAATGATGATGTGGTTTTTCCTGGTTTCCGATGCATTCACATTCTCATCACTGATCATCGCTTACGGTGCAATGCGCCATCGCTTTGCCGAAATCTGGCCCAAAGCGAATGACGTTTTCACCCACTTTCCTTTCATTGAGGGTCACCTTCCCTTGGCCTATGTGGGTTTGATGACCTTCATCCTGATCATGAGTTCGGTGACCATGGTACTCGCTGTGGATGCAGGTCACAGGCGCGATAATAAAAGTGTGGCCGTTTGGATGTTCCTGACCATTATCGGTGGATTCATGTTCTTGGGTTCCCAGGCCTGGGAATGGTATCACTTTATTCATGGAACCGAAGCTGGTGCATACATAATGCAGGATGGTGCTATTTACCGTGATGCTGCAAATGCGTATGAATTGCATGCTTCCAATCCACCTGCCGGAGCCCTGGTTTCGCCTTCTAACGAATTGATTACAGATAAGGCTGCCATTGAAGGAATCAAGGCAAAAGCGGAACACATTCACGGTGCCAACCTTGTGCACAACGAATATGGACACCCGCTATTCGCAGACTTCTTCTTCTTTATCACCGGATTTCACGGATTCCACGTGTTTTCGGGCGTGATGATCAACATCATCATCTTTCTGAATGTCCTAGCAGGAGTTTACGCACGCCGTGGTCACTACGAGCACATCGAGAAGACCGGCTTGTACTGGCACTTCGTTGACCTGGTATGGGTGTTCGTATTCACCTTCTTCTATCTCGTTTAACCTACAGCAGTTCAGCCCATCATGGCACATCAGCACGATAAACCCCACGGATACTATACCGGTGATATCCACAACCAGTTTGTAGAAGAACACTACGACCCCAAGAACCGTGCGGTCATCTGGAGAACGTTCTGGATCTTGTTGTTCATCACCATTTTTGAAGTGGCCATTGCCTTCGCTCCGATTGCAAAGGACATACTGATGGTCACATTCATTGTGCTGACCATTGTAAAGGCCTATTTCATCGTTGCGTTCTTCATGCACCTCAAGCACGAGAAATTGAGCTTTGCCTATACGATTGTTTTACCCTTTGTTCTGATCGTTTATCTTATCGGAATGGCACTAGCCGAGGGTAGCTTCTTAAACCTCTGGGATCACTTGTTCTGATCCTCCGGTGAAGAAAATCCTTCTCTTATCCCTCATTCTCATCGTACCGGCGGTGGCTTATCTGGTTTTGCAAACCGGACAGAATGCCTACGATCCCTTGCCCATATATGGGCCGCGCGACCCGGTTGTATCAACCGTTAACGGAGTTACAAAAGTTGATACTGCATACCACACGGTTGGATCTTTCTCACTGTTGAGTCAGGATAGTGCCGTGATCACGCAGGATATTGCCCGCGGCAAGATCTCCGTAGTGGATTTCTTTTTTTCAACCTGCACAACCATCTGCCCTAAAATGTCAAACCAGCTTATGCGGGTACAAACTACCTGTGGCGATGGGGGGGATTTGGTGTTGCTTTCGTTCACGGTCGATCCGCAAAACGATACACCATCCCGACTGAAGCAATACGCTGACAAGCACAATGCCCGACCTGGACTTTGGTATTTTCTGACCGGGCCGAAGGATTCCATTTACCAGCTTGCCCGTGACAGCTATTTTCTCAATGCCATGGAAGGTCAAGGTGGGGGAGAGGCGTTTCTGCATAGTGAGAGCTTTCTCCTCATCGATAAAGAGGGCCGAATCCGGGGGATTTATGACGGAACCGACCACTTTGAAGTCAAAAAACTCATCGAGGACATAGCGGCTTTGCGCTATGCCTACAGCCAAGCATCTTAAGACAAGTCTTCAATTCGTTCAGCAGCCATGTTCAACTCCCTGAATGAGAAAACCATTTTTCGGCTTGTGCTCGGATTGTCGTTGGTGGTCTTCGTGTTGGTTCTGGTGCTCGACAGTAAAGTATTGCCTCGACCGGAAACCATGCCTGCCTTTGGTGCCTGGCTTCCACGATTAAATGCACTGATCAATCTGACGTGTTCTGTGCTACTGGTATGCTCTTACCGGGCCATTCGCAATAAAAATGTGAGCCTGCACCGCCGACTGAATCTTACTACGTTTTTTCTTTCTTCCCTCTTCCTGATTTCCTATGTGGTTTATCACTGGATGAGTGATGAAACACGTTTTCCTCTTGACAACCCACTGCGTCCGGTATACATCACCTTGTTGGTTTCACACATCATCCTGGCCGCTGTGGTGCTACCCCTTGTTTTGCTCACCTTCTGGTATGGCCTGAATAATCGGGTTGAGCAGCACCGTAAAATCGCCAGGTGGACTTTCCCTATTTGGCTGTATGTTACCATTACCGGTGTCATTGTTTACCTGATGATTTCGCCACATTATACGCATTAACAGTTGCGGTTTTTTGCTGTTCATGTGTACATTTGAATAAATACGAGTTGCATGAAATCCCTTCGCATTTTCTATCTGGTTTCTGCCTTGATGCTTGCCACATCAGCTGCTAGTGCACAGTGTTCTATGTGCAGGCGTGTAGCCGAGTCCAACATGGAGGCTGGCGAGGTCCGCGGTAAAGGACTAAACACCGGAATCCTCTATCTGATGTCGGTTCCGTATGTGATGGCTGGAGTTGCCGGTCTGGTGTGGTGGAAACGCAAGCGCTCCTCTGAAAAACAGGCTGAAGCCTGATTCTGTTCAATCCTCTCCTTCTTCTCCTCCGGCTTTGCCAACCGATTCGCCTTGGTGTTGTGCAGCACCCAACACATCGCCGTGGCGAATGGAGCCGCCTTCTTTTCCAGCCTGAACCGCGGCCCACAACGCAATGGCCGAAATAAGGGTTGTAGCAAGAGTCAACCGACCTGCCGAATTACCCCTGCTTTTCATCAGGAGCGTGATACCAGAACATGCGCCCAGTGCCAACAACAGGAAGTGGGCAGTTTCACCGGCTTCCTCATGTTCATGCATCTGTTGTTCACTGATTCCAGGCTGTCCTTCAAGAGCCTCTTCGGCAGCCTCGCCCGACCGCATGACTACGAAATTCAGCAGTGCCAGTGAAAGCCATATCACAAGGGATGTTTGTTGTAGTGTATGGTTTTTCTTCACCAGGCCAACCAGCATAATGAGCAATGCGATAGCCGTGCCGATGATTGGAAAGTGATTCAACAGCAAGTGGAGGTAATGCAGGTTCATGTATGGAGCAATTTCGAGCTAAGGTATTTCGATTCTGATTCTG
>Ga0315902_10010220_pt1 | contig 12433 bp, 10 predicted proteins | sample LakEriMetagenome_9_FD_203523 | JGI IMG/M metagenome (GOLD analysis project Ga0315902, IMG submission 203523) | Freshwater fungal communities from buoy surface, Lake Erie, Ohio, United States - Buoy 12 MA117 | ecosystem: Environmental > Aquatic > Freshwater > Lake > Lake biofilm | place: USA... | reverse complement strand
TGATGGCGCTTACTCTGGGGCACAGCATGCCTCTCCTCGCTGGCCAGACTTACACGTGGGCTGGCGGTGCCTCCACCGCATGGCTCACACCGGCCAACTGGTCGCCCAACGGCGTGCCCGGCATCGATGACACAGCAGTCATCCCCTCCGGCGCGCCGCAGCTGCCGGGAGACAGCCAGCCGCTGCCGCAAATCCAGCTCAGCGGCGGTGCGCTAGGCGGCGTGGGCACAGTGACCTCGTCAATGACGTGGAGCGGCGGTCGGGTGGATGCGGTGCTCACGATCGCCAGTGGTGCCACGCTCACGATCTCAGGCGTGTCCACGGCGCACGAGCTGGCAAACGGCGGCACCATTCACAACAACGGCACCACGCAGTGGACGGGCGGTTATCTCCTGAGACAGGCGACCGATGCGGGCACCCTGCCCTGCTCCTTCAACAACGCGGCAGGCGCGGTGGTGGAGATCACCGCCGATGTCCAAGCCTACATCTCCGCCAGCAAGGCGTGGACCTTCAACAATGCGGGGACGCTGCGCAAAACCGCGGGCGCCGGCACCTGTCGGATCGAGCCCTCGGCCTACAACAACACCGGTCTCACCGAGGTTCAGACAGGGAGCATGCATCTCGGCGGTCCGAGCAGCGTCTCCCCAGGCGCTTTTGTCACGGCCAGCGGCACGACTCTGACCTGGCTGAGCGGTGGCATCACCAGCGGAGCCAGTTTCACGGGTGCCGGAGAGCAGCGCATCTTTGGCGGCAGCCTGAGCGGCACGATCAGCGCCACTCAGATGGTCATCACCGGCTCCGTGGGCGGCACCAGCTCCATCAGCGGCAGCGTCCAGCTCCGCAGCGGTGGCGTGGTGACTGGCGTCATGGAAATCACGGGCGCGATGGACTGGCAGAGCGGTCGCGTGGACGGCACGCTCAACATCGCCTCCGGTGCCACGCTTTCCATCACCGGCACCTCCGCCTACCATGAGCTGGCGGACGGCGGCACGGTGAACAACAGCGGCACGGTCACCTGGGTGGACGGCTTCATCTGGCGCCTCGCCACTGATGCCTCCGTGGAGGCCTGCTCCTTCAACAACCTCGCTGGCGGCGTATTTGAAATCACCGGCAACCCGCAGGCCTATGTCGTCGCCAGCAAGGCGTGGACCTTCACCAATGCAGGCACCGTCCGCAAAACCGCCGGCACCGGCTCCTGCCGCATCGATCCCACCGCCTACAATAGCACCGGCCTCACCGAGGTGCAGACAGGCACCTTGCAGGTGGGTGGGGTCAGCAGCAGCTCCTCCGGCACTTTTGCGGCCTCCAGCGGAGCGGTTTTGACCTGGACCAGCGGTGGCATCACCGATGGCGCCAGCTTCACCGGCGCGGGAGAAAAAAGAATCAGTGGCGGCAGCCTGAGCGGCACGATCAGCGCCACCCAGATGGTCATCACCGGCTCCGTGGGCGGCACCAGCTCCGTCAGCGGCAGCGTGCTGCTCCGCAACGGTGTGGTGACCGGCACCCTAGAGATCACGGGCGCGATGGAATGGCAGGGCGGCCGTGTGGACGGCGTGCTGAACATCGCCTCCGGTGCCACGCTGTCCCTGACCGGCGTCTCCGCCTACCATGAGCTCGCGGACGGCGGCACCGTGAACAACAGCGGCACCGTCACGTGGATCGACGGCTACATCTGGCGGCTCGCCGCGGATGCCTCCACCGAGGCCTGCTCCATCAACAACCTCGCTGGCGGCCTTTTCAACATCACCGGCAACAACATCGCCCAGATCTCCGGCAGCAAGGCGTGGACCTTCACCAACGCCGGCACCGTCCGCAAATCCGCCGGCACCGGCTCCTCCCAGATCCTGCCGACGGCTTACAACAGCACCGGCATCACCGAGTCGAAAACGGGAACGCTGCGCGTGGGCGGCGCGGCCAGCAGCTCCTCCGGCACCTTCTCCGCGGACACGGGCGCCAGCGTGGTGTGGACCGCAGGCGAGATCGCCAGCGGAGCCGCTTTCACCGGAGCGGGCGAGGTCCAGGTCAATGGAGGTGTCCTAAATGGCGCACTCAGCAGCACCAGTCTCGTCGTCACCGGCACCGTCGGCGGCACCTGCTCCATCAGCGGGTCGGCGCAGTTGCGCGGCGGCGTCCTCTCCGGTGTGGTGGACATCACTGGCGCGCTCGACTGGCAAAGCGGCCGCGTGGACGGCACACTCAACATCGCCACTGGAGCCGCGCTGTCCCTCACCGGTGCCTCCACCTACCACGAGCTGGCGGACGGCGGCACCGTGAACAACAGCGGCACCCTCACCTGGAGCAATGGCTACATCTGGCGTCTCGCCGCAGATGCCTCCACCGAGGCCTGCTCCATCAACAACCTCGCTGGCGGCGTCTTTGACATCACCGGCAACAACATCGCCCAGATCAGCGGCAGCAAACCCTGGTCCATCACCAATGCGGGCACCCTGCGAAAGCTCTCCACCGGCAACAGCTAGATCTCCATCACCTCCTTCACCAATACCGCCCCCACCGCGCTGATCGAGGTGGCCGCGGGCGTCCTCCAGTTGGGCCAGTTCAGCCAGACCGCCGGCACGCTCTCCCTCCACGGCGGCAATGTCGAGTGCGCCAATCTCCAGATCGGCGGCGGCGTGCTCAAAGGCAGCCGCAGCGTCGTCGGCTCCGTCACCCAGACTGGCGGACAGATCCAGCCCGGCGATAGCGGCATCGGCACCCTCACCATCACCGGCTCCTTCACCCAGAGCGCTCCCGGTGCGCTCCATCTGGAGCTCGGCGGCCGTGTCGCGGGCACCCAGCATGACCAGTTGGTCGTCAATGGTGCCGCCACCCTCGGCGGCGGCGTCTCCGGGCTCATCGTGAACGGTTTCCTCCCCCTCCTCGCCGAGCAACTCACCGTCATCCGCTACGCCAGCCGCACCGGTGCGCTGAACTGGACCCCGTTCAGCGCGGGATCTGGCCGCAAAATGTCCCCCCTCGCCTACACCACCGAGGCGCGCCTCCTCACCGGCCTCGATCCCGTCCAGTTTGCGAATTGGGCGCAGGCCACCGGCCTCACCGGCCCGGATGCCCTCCCCGATGCCGACCCCGATCGCGACGGCCTGACCAACCGCCTCGAATACGGCCTCTACCGCTTCCCCCAGACCCCGGACATCCAAGGCGGCACCCCGCCTGCCCTCACCGGCTCCCCCGCGCGCCTGCAGATCACCTACAACCGCATCAACGACGCCACCGATCTCGACATCGACGTCGAGGCCTCCACGGATATCCAAACGTGGGAAACCATCGCCCGCAGCCACCTCGGCACTCCCACTGCGGACATCGGCGGAAAGACCTTCTCCATCATCGAGACCCCGTTTGCCAATCACACCCAGGTCACCGTCGTGGACCAGTTCCTGCCCGGCCCCGGCCAGCCCCGCCGCTTTCTGCGCGTGCGCGTCACCGGCCTATGATCACGCCCGCCGCAGGCTTTCATGAGGGCCTTTTGCCCTCCCTCACCCGGCGGGAAGTGAACTTTCCCGGCCTCACACGCTTTTTCCGCTGCTACAACGCCGGTTTTCTGCTCTCATGCAGGCCGAATGGCACTCAAGATCTCCATCATCACCGGTTCCCGTGAAGGCGCGGAACGCGCCGCGCTCGACTGGGCCCTCACTAACAGCATACCTCATGGCGGCTGGCGGCCTCAGCTTTTGCCCGGAGAGGAGGCACTCGATCCGAAGTACAAACTCAAAGAAGCCGAGTCCCCGGACGTCCTTGGCTGCGTCGATAACAACGTGCGCGACTCCGATGCCACGGTCATTTTCACGCTCGGCCCCAAAGCCGCCGGACCCGCGCAAAAAGCCTCCACCTACGCCAAGAAGCAGAAAAAACCCGTCCTGCACGTTCACCGTGCCGTGCTCGGTGCCGCGGAGCGCGTCGTCGAGTTCATGGACAAATACTACATCCGCCGTCTGCACGTCGCCGGCTCCACCGAGGCCGAAGAGGCCGGCATCGGTGCCTGGGCCGCCATGACGCTCGATCGCGTGAAATCCACGTTTGATCGCCGACCCGAGTAAGTCTGGCATCCGCCAGTCCGAGGTCAAAAGTAAGGAGTGAGAGGTCCTCCCGGGCCCTCTTCCCATTCGTCATTCGGAATTCGTCCTTCGTCATTTCCCCCACATGCTCCCCTGGTTCGAAAACGGCCGCTTCCCGCTCTATCTGGCCCCGATGGCCGGAGTGACCGACGTGGTGTTTCGCGGCATGTGCAAACAGCTCGGCGCGGACGTGATGGTGACCGAATTCGTCAGTGCGGAGGGCATTTTGCAGAGGGATGACCGCACGCGGCACTACACGGATTTCGATGAAGCGCAGCGACCAGTTGGCGTGCAGCTTTTTGGCTCCGATGGCGTCCGCATGGGCGAAGCCGCGCGCAAAATCATCGATTGGAAGCAACCGGACTTCATCGACATCAATTTCGGCTGCCCGGTGAACAAGGTCGTCGCGAAAAACGGCGGTTCCTCGCTGCTCAAAGACTGCCCGCTGCTGCAAAGCGTCGCCGCGGAGGTGGCGAAGGCTGTTCCCATCCCCGTCACCGCGAAAATGCGCATCGGCTGGGACGCGCAGAACGTGAACGCCGTCGAAGTCGCGCGCATTTTGGAGGACAGCGGCATGCAGGCCATCGCCGTGCACGGCCGCACCCGCGCGCAGGGCTACACGGGCGAGGCGGACTGGGAAGTGATCGATCAAGTCGCCGCCGCAGTGAAAATCCCCGTCATCGGCAATGGCGACATCAGCAGCGGTGCGGACGTGCAGCGCCGACGCGCGCAAACGCGCGTGAGCGGCATCATGATCGGCCGCGCCGCGATGACCAATCCGTGGGTGTTTCAAGAAGCCAAACACTACCTCGCCACCGGCGAGCAACTGCCGCCAGCGAGCATCGAGGACCGTTTCGCCTTCATGCGCCGCCACTGCGTCGCCGCCATCGAGCACGACGGCCGCGGCCGTGAATTCGAGATCCTGCGCAGCATGCGCAACCGCCTCATGAACTACACCAAGTCCATCCCCGGCGGAAAATGGCTGCGCCAGCAGTTCAGCCACGTCGCCAGCCTCACGCAGCTCGACGACATCCTCGCCGGTTACGGGAAGCATCAGGCGGGCGAGGTGGAGTGACCACACGGCAGATGCTTTCAGTTTTACTTTCAACTCAGGGCTTGTGAAAGCCGCTGAAAGCCTGAAAATAGGCCGATTCAGCTGCCATCGGGTTACTTTCAGTTTTTTCGCATGCCGCCGCCTGCCGAGCTCTACACACGGCCGACTTCGTTCGAGCCTCTCCTGCCCGCTTCTCGCCGGGAGGAGTTGCATGCGCTCAGCCTGGACATCCACCGGCAAGCGGGCCGTCTAGAGGCGGCGGTGCCTGCGTCGGTGGTGCGCCAGCGCATCGCGGCGCTCGTGCGGGAGATGAACAGCTACTACTCGAATCTCATCGAGGGCCACAAAACGCTCCCGGCGGACATCGAACGTGCTTTGAGCGGCGATTACGCCACGCAACCCGCCAAACGCGCCAACCAGCATCTCGCGCGGGCACACATTTTGGCGGAAGAGGCGCTGATGAGCCGCCTGGACGCAGAGCCGGATCTGGATCTGCACAGCGCGGAATTCATCTGCGGACTGCATCTCGAGTTTTACCGCCATCTGCCGGCCGCGCTGCAAAGCGGCGAAAAAACGGATGGAAGCACTTTCCCGATCCCGGTGGGCCAGTTTCGCGATCACGAGGTCCGCGTTGGTCCACATGTGCCGCCGCATTTTGGGGCGCTGCCGGACTTCATGAGCCGTTTTGCGGCCTTTTACGGCGGAAACGGCGTTTCGATGGCGGATCAGCTCATCGCACTGGCGGCCGGACATCAGCGGCTGGCGTGGATTCATCCGTTCAGCGATGGAAACGGCCGCGTATGCCGCCTGCACTCGCACGCGTGGCTTCAGCGACAGAAAGTCGGCGCGCTGGGCCTCTGGACGATCTCCCGAGGACTCGCCCGCCAGCGTGCGGATTACTACGCCGCGCTGGGAGCGGCGGATGTGCGGCGGCAGGGCGATCACGATGGCCGTGGCAATCTCTCCGACCGCGGTCTGGCGGACTTTTGCGTCTTTTTTCTGCGCACCGCGCTGGATCAGATCGAGTTCATGTCCGGTCTGCTGGACCTACACAGCCTCTCGCGCCGCATTGAGGCACATGTGCATGTAAAGCACGCGGAATGGAGCACCGTGCAGCGTGAACAAGTGGTTCGCGTGCTTAAAGCAGCGCTGATCGAGGGCAAGCTCGAGCGTGGAGCCGTGCCGCATCTGATCGGCCGCGGGGTGACCACCGCCAGCGCCATCATCCGCCTCGCGCTCGACGCGGGACTGGTGGACAGCCCGAACGCCGTCAAAGGCACGCTGAGCCTCGTTTTTGACTCACGGGTGCTCGATAGCTACTTCCCGAAGCTGTTTCAAGACCTGCCCGGGTGATCACTCACTCCGCGCCACTTTGAGCGCGGCTTGCGCGGTTTTCAGCGCGGCATCGGGGACGCTGAGAGGCGTCATGTTGGCGCGCATGCGCTTGCCGGCGGCGCCGTCGTTGGTGAGGAGGCTGCGCACGGCTTCGCCGGTCTCTTGCGGCGTGGTGGTGCGGATGCCGCAGTCGCGCGAGGTGAGCATTTCGGCATTTCCTTCCTCCTGACCGGGCACGACGTAATCGATGACGGCCGGGATCTTCGCGGCGAGCACTTCGTGGAGGATGGCGCCGCCCGCTTTGCAGATGACGACGTCATGCGTGCGCAAAAACTCCGGAATGCGCGGCGTCCAGCCGATGATGTCCATCGCGCCAGGCGGCAGCGTGTCGGTGAAGCGCCGCAACACGTGATACAGGCGCGAGGCATGCTTGCCGACGGGCAGCGTGAGCTTCACGCCGGAGAGCAGCAGCGGCCGCAGCGCGTCCAAAGTGGCCGCCACATGCCTGCCGGGCGTGGAGGGCAGGTAGAGGATGCGCTGGGCGCGGTCGTTTTCATCCCGCGGCGGCAGCGTCTCGGTGAAAGCGAGACTGACAGGGAAACCGGTGACGCGGATGCGTTCCTTCGGCACGCCGAGACGCTCGACCACGTCCAGCGTGTCGTCATCGGCGACGCAAAAGCGCTCGCTCGGCTGCTGCACCCAGATCGGATGCACGCTGACGGAGTCCGTGATGATGGTGACCAGCGGTGGCACAGCGCGTTTCGTGCGCACGGCAGCCAAAACGGCCGCATAAACCGGATACGTGCTGATGATGAGCCGCGGCTTGTCGCGCTCGAGCTTTTCCTCGACGGCGCGGATCAGCGGGAGCTGCCAGGTGGCATCCGGGCCGGTCATCTTCGGGTTCCCGAGCATTTTGTAGGTCATGCGCCACGCGGCGGGCCAGTGAATGATGGCGAGCTGGTAGGCGGCCTTCAAAACGGTGGCGATGCGCGGCTGCACATCGCTGATGAGATCGGTGACCTCCACCTTCTCCTGCGGATGCAGGCGTGTCAGCGCCTCCGCGACGGATCGCGCCGCCGTGTTATGCCCGTCGCCAAAGCCAGCGGTTAGAATCCAGATCACGCGCCGGTTTTGGCGGAGAAAAAATGGCCTCACAAGCAAAAAGGTGTGGAGAGAGCCGTTGATGGCGATTATTTAACATCTCCTAACCAAGTCACGCAGTCGTGAAACGCCGTCACAACCATGTCCGCAGCCAGTGGATCGCCGCAGGGGTTTCCTTTGCCGCGGTGATGGTCATGCTCGCGCCGCTGCGCCAAGGACCGGCCGGCATGAGCACGCAGCACGCGTCCTTCATCCCGCTGCTCGCGGCCTCCGGCGTGGCGGAGACGGATGCCTTTCGCCGCCTGACGACCGCCGCGCCGCAGCACGCGCTGGCCGAGCCGCAGGTGCGCATGCCGGACCGCACCGTCGCCACCGCCCCACGTGCCATCGCAGCGGCAGCTGGCACGCTGACGCATGATTTTCAGGCCCCGCGAGTCCGCTGGCATCATCTGGATGCGGATCAGCGTGCGGCGCTCGATGCGCTCGTGGCCGGTCGGGAAAACGGGTCCTCCATCCTGCTGCACGGCAGCCATTCGCCCACCGTGCGCGATCTGGGCCGGCTGCATCGGCTCGTGCGCGGCCAGTCCGCCGGTCTGCCGTATCAGGTGATCATCGGCGATGCTTTGGAAACCAGCGCGCCCGCCACTGACGACGGCGTGCTGCACGTTTGCCTGCTGGGTGACTTTGACCACGTGCCGCCCTCCGCACGCCAACTCGCGATGCTGGATGAGGTGCTCGATTACCTCAGCATGAAGCTCGGCCCGCTCCCGCTGCGCCTGCATCAGGCCGATGGCACGCAGGGCTGCTTGGGACGTGCGTTTCCCACGCGCGAGCTGACCGAGGCACTAAGCCTGCGTTAAGCGACCGCACCACCAGCCGAGCGCCGCAGCGGCGACACCGATCACGAGGCTGCCCAGCGCGTTCAGCAGTGCCAGCGGCACATTTCCGCTCTGCATCAGGCTCCACGTGTTCGCGCTCAGCGTGGAAAAAGTCGTGTAGCCACCGAGGAAGCCCGTCGCGGTCAGCAGCCACGCGGTGTTGTCCGCACTTTTGGCCAGCGGCAGCGCACACAGCCAGCCGAGGATGAAACTGCCCGCGATATTCGCCACGAACACGCCCCACGGAAACTTCGCCGCGGGCAGCCAGCGCGCCAGCAGCATCACGGTGCCGTAGCGCATCACGGAGCCGAGCCCGCCGCCGATGAAGACCAGGAAGACGTTTCTCATCGGATCAAATCAGGTGCTCTGGATGGCTCCGGCGGCCTCCTGCGGAGCTTCGGAGACCGGTTTGACCGAATGCGCGTCATCACCAGCACGCAGGTGCGGATGATTCGGCAGCACGCGCTCCTTCAATTGCCCGAGCAGACGCTCCCACTGCTCCTGAGAGAGTCCATCGTCGATCTTCAGCTGCTTTTCGCGGAACAAGCCGCTGCGCAGGCCGATGTGAATCTGGTGTCCCCCATGACTCAGGCGGCCATCGATCCAGCGCAGGCGTCCCCAACCGTAAAAGCGCCCGCCGTAGCGCACGCCATCCTCGGAGATCACCAGCCGCTTCGCATAACCCGTCACCACGGAGAAAAGCAGCGTCGTGCCGAAGTAAAAAAGCACAAAGCCCACCACGCCCAGCGCCGCGGCCTGCTGGATCTTTTCCATCGAGATGTTCTCCTCCTGAAAGAACAGCAGCATCGTGCGCCCGAGCATGATGAAGGCCGCCGCGCACAGCAGCGCGCCCACCGCGCCGTGCGAGGGCTTGTGACGCCACGCGCCCGTGAAGAGCACGCCTGGCGTGCGCGACTCGTGGGAATTCATCAGCATGGCTGCGGCTTGCCGGGAGGAGGTTCACGCGCGCCGCCCACCGTCTGCGGTGCGATGCGCGCACGCCAGATGTAGCGCTGGAAAAGCACTTTCACGCTCGCCGTCATCGGCACGGCCAAGATCGCGCCGAGCAGCCCGCCCAGCAACAGCGCCCACACCAGCACGGAGGCGATCACCGTCATCGGATGCAGTCCCACCGCCTCGCCAACGATGCGCGGCGTGATGAAAAGGCCGTCCACCTGCTGCACGAACGCAAACACACCCGTCACCACCAGCGGCAGCGCCCACCACGGGTAATCCGCCGGCACCAGCGAGCTGCCGCCCTGCACCGCCGCGATGATCACCGCCGGCAACCAGCACAGCGCGATGCCCAGATACGGGATGATGCCCAGCACACAAAGCGCCAGCCCGATCAGAATGCCAAAGTCCAGCCCCACAATCATGAGCCCGATCCCCGTCGCGATGCCATTGATCACACTCACGAACAACTGCCCGCGGAAGAACGCGATCAAGTAGCCATTGATCTCCGTCAGGCAGCTCACCAGCTCATCTTTGAAGGCCGAGGCACGCAGCGGAAGATAGTCCGACCACGCCACCTTGATGCGCGCGCTCTCGATCAGGAAGTAATACAAATACAGCGGCACGATCACCATCGACAGCACAAAGCCAAACACGCCCAAAAAGCCGCCAAAACCGGCCTGCACGATGCCCCACACGCTCTTCAGCACGCCCGGCAGCGTCGTGCGCACCCAGGTGCCGTTTAAGAAGGCTTTGAGGTCAAAATCCACGCCGTCCGCATTCGTCGCCGCAGGTGCCGCGGGCACTTTTTCCACCGTTTCGGGCGAAACAGCCTCTGGAGGCGTTTCAGCCACTTTTTCGAGCTCCTCGTGCGGCAGCAGCGTGATGCCGTATTTCGTCTCTAGGTCGAGCGAGGCCTTCAAAATCGCATCCCGGGCCTTGATCGAGTAAACCGGCACCTTGCTCGTCAGATTCGCCGCCTGCGTCCACAGCCGCGGCACCATCCACCACGCCAGACCGCTGATTCCGATCACAAAGACGGCAAACACCAGCAAAACGGCCCGCGAACGGCTCAGCCCGCCTTTTTCCATCCACTGCACCGCCGGCTCCAGCAGATACGCCAGCACGCCCGCCACCGCGAAAGGCACCAAAATCGGCTGCAGGAAGGCCAGCACCTGCGTCACAAGGTAAATCAGCCACACCGCCAGCGCGCCGACCGCCGTAATCGACAGCGCGGTGATCGCGGTCCACAAAGCGTTGCGCTGAAAGGCAGTCGGGAGGTTCTTCATGCGTTCGGGAAGCAGGCGCGCGCATCGTAACGGCTCGCAACGCTTTGGGAACTGGAAAATGCCCGTTTGGAAAATCACCGCGTTCTTCTAACCTCACGCATGCCCGCCCCAAAGCCTATCGATCCCGCCGAAGTGCCCGCCCTCGCACGCCAGACCATCCAGCGCGCGAAATTCCCCGTGCTCGCGACCTGTGACGGCGATCAACCGCGTGCGCGGCCCGTCTCACCCGTCAAAGTGGACGGCTTCACCATCTACGTCGCCAATCTGCGCCGTTACGGCAAGACCCGCGAGCTCGCCGCCAATTCCAAAGCGGAGCTCTGCTACATGGATGACGAACACAACCAAGTGCGCATCACCGCTCATGCCGAAATCGTCACCGAACGCGCGCTGCTGCAGACCATCTGGGATGGAAACGCCCTCCTGCGCGCCTACCTCGGCAGCATCGACAATCCAGAGCTGATCATCTACCGCTTCGTGCCGGAACGCGTGCGCTACATGCGCGAATGGGCGCTCGAATACTTCGAAGTGCCACTCTGATCACGGCACCGGCAGCGGCGCGCTCTTGTCGATCGGCTTGTCCTCCCAGATCGCCTCTTTCGTGACGGGATCGTAGGTCAAAATGCGGCTCTTGCTGCCCGGCACCGGCGCTTTGTCGATCTTCGGCAGCCATTTCGCCAGCTCCGCCTTCTTCGCGGCATGCGCGGCATCGCTGGCGAGATTCGTCCACTCGTTCGGATCGTTTTTCATGTCGTAGAGCTCCTCACTGCCGTCCGCGTAGCGGATGTAGCGCCAGTCTTCCGTGCGGATGCCGTGATTGCCCTGATTGTGCGTCGTGATCGCCGGCCACTCGCGCGGCGCGTTCGCATCCTGAAGCTGCGGCACAAGGCTGTGGCCCTCCAGATCGCTGCGCGCGGGCATTTGGGCCAGTTCCAACAACGTGGGAAAAATATCCAGCAGCTCCGCCGGACGCTTGCAGACCTGACCGGCCTTCACACCCGGTCCGGCGAAAATCAGCGGCACGCGCGTGCTGCGATCCCACAGCGTGTTTTTGCCGGTCATGAGTTTTTCGCCGAGATGCCATCCGTGGTCGCTCCAGAGCACGATGATCGTGTTCTCCGCGCGTCCCGTGGACTCCAGCGCCGATGTGAGCCGCGCCACCTGACTGTCCATGAAGCTGATGCACGCCAGATAAGCGCGCACGAGCGGCCGCCACTCACCCGCGGTGCGCAGCGTGCTCAGCCGCGGCTCCGGCAGCTTCCAGTGCAAAAAGTCGGCGAACTTCGGCAGATCCGCGCGGTCATCCTCCTTCACAGGCGGCATTTGCAGATCCGCGTCCGGATACAGATCAAACCACTTCTGCGAGGCAAAACACGGCACGTGCGGCAGGCGGAAACCCGCAGCGATGAAGAACGGTTTGTCCGCCGGAGCGCGCTTCAGCGCATCGATCGCGCTGTCGGCGATCTTCCAGTCCGCGTTGTCCGAATCGCTCTCCGGAAACACACCCCAGTCCATCGCCGGATGACGATCCGGCCCGGGCAAATTGGCGAATGGCTTCTTCGGTTTCGGCATCGGGCCGCGGTTTCCCCATTCGAGGAACTCGGCTTGTTGATCGCCGCCACGCATCGAGCCGTCGTGGTAGATTTTTCCGGTGTTGAAGGTCCAGTAACCCGCGCTGGTGAAGGTCTGCGGCAGCGTCACATGCGCCTTCGTCTGCTCCACTTCACGAATGCCCGGCGCGAGGCCGTAAATGCC
>Ga0315902_10010219_pt1 | contig 12434 bp, 7 predicted proteins | sample LakEriMetagenome_9_FD_203523 | JGI IMG/M metagenome (GOLD analysis project Ga0315902, IMG submission 203523) | Freshwater fungal communities from buoy surface, Lake Erie, Ohio, United States - Buoy 12 MA117 | ecosystem: Environmental > Aquatic > Freshwater > Lake > Lake biofilm | place: USA... | reverse complement strand
TCCACGGACACCGTTCAGAGTCAAAATAACGGACCCTACACCACCACGGTCAACGCTCCGGTGCCAGCTCCGGTGCCAGTGCCAGCTCCAGTGCCAGCTCCGCTTCCGGCACCCGTATACATTCCAGAGCCAAGTGACTCGTTCTCTAGAAGCTCGGCAATGAGTCCAATTAGAACGCTCTACGTGATCGTCTCAGGTAACGCAACCTGTCGACCAGCTATACTTGGCACCAATGACGTGTCGGGATTAACTGATAACTCATTATTCCAGGGTTTCATCGCAACCATGATGACGCCTGGTTACGTCACGCAACAAGATAATGTCATCTTCGCATGCTATGAGACTCTGAGTCCTCAGATGCAAGTTTACGACGTCCGAAATCGCCCGCAGATGGTTTCTATAAACGAAGCTGAACTCGAGGGAATTGTGATGCCTCAGGCATACGCCGCACAGCGAATTGTGATCATGGGCCACTCTTACGGCGGCTGGAAGTCCATGAAAATGGCGTCGTCACCGCAAATGCTACAGTACACACAAGCACCCATTCAGCTGATCACCATTGACCCGATCAGTAAAATTAACTGCACAAACCCATTTATGCCAGGCTGTCGCCAGGCCCCTAGTGACTTCACCAACGTGGAGTTCTCCACACTTCACTCTAGAACACGCTGGCTAAACGCAGTTCAGCAACCTGGAGTCGTACTTGGCTCCGAGTCAATGCCGGCGGCTCACGCGAACCTTGAGTTCACGGGTGTTAATCATTTTACAATCGTATCGGATCCACGCCTATGGCAGGCGATCCATCAGTTCGTGGCGATGTAAAGTAAACCTTCTCAAGCTCGCTATTTGTTTTCAAAAAACTTTTCTGGCGAGCTCATAGCTGCGCCGATAAGCGTCACGAGTAAAAATGGCATTATCAGTTCGGACTGCTTTGCCAGTACGGCAGCTGCAAAACCCAAAAGTGTAGTCATCTCTAAGAGGGCTACGCGAAGAACCATTCTTACAAACCAAGTATTGGGAGAGGCCGTTTTTACTGCCGGACTGGTCGATTTCGGCAAATCCTTGGCGGCTGATATCCCAATCAAATTGGGAACGACAAACGCCATAACGACAGAGAGTAATGCCATGACGTACATTGGCATCACAGTCAGCATTTTTTCTTCTTCGAAATTCCTTGGAATCCAGGCATCCGTATTTAGGAAATTAACCATCTGGCCATCTGCAGTATTTATTTTCCAGACAGCCGCTGTAAAAAGAAGCGGAGTCGCGAAACCCAGCATGCCCCAAATAATATGAGCGTTTCTAAGTATTAATTTTTCGCGATGAGCCGTCATCATCTGATCGGTATTGCCATTTTGCATAGCTTAATCTCCAATGTTAAGCATTCGAAGCCAGATGAGGCAAGCTCAAGAGGCTTTGGCGGCCAACGCTTTAAACTTCGCAAACCGAGTATCTCGAGACCGAGAGTCAGGGCCTGGCTTCCAACCCTTAATGGCTGCGCGAATACGCTTCACACGGTCCTCGTCTAAAGGATGAGTTTCAAACATTTTTATAGGAGTCTTTTTCGTGTTTTTGATTCGATCAACGGTCGAAAAGTTTCTCGCTACAAAATTGGCATATTTCTGTGGATCGTATCCAGCATCCAACAAAATCTCTAAAGCCATTTTATCAGCGGCATACTCCTGGTTATTGTTATACTTATAGACCTTCATAACCTCAGCCAAATCACTGACGTGCTTGCCGTAGGTTTCCCGGTCACGTTTGACTTGCTCCAGTGTCTTTTCAGCATCTTTGTCAGAGGCCGCAGGGAGGAAAAAGTCTGCAAGATCCGTCACGTCGTCAAGTAGGCTCTCCGTTTCTTTGCGACTCTTTTGTGCCGCCGCCTTCCTTCGAATAGACATTTCACCATGTCGAAGCGCAATATGTGCAACTTCATGCGCGATAACTCCTGCCAGCTCATCTTCATTTGCGGTGGCCTCGACCAGAGGTTTAGAGAGGAAAATAAAACCGCCAGGAGTCGAAATGGCTGCTAAGTCTGCACAATCGATGAGACTAGCTCGGTATCCTTTAAATAGTACCGGCCTAGTCGAATACATCGCCAAATAGCGAGCCATGGCCGTTGCGTATCGATTAAATTGGGACTCAAGAGGGGCATAATTACCAAGGACCAGAGATCCTACTTTCGCACCAAGCTGGTACTCTTCTTTAAGCGATAAATTTTGAGTCTCATCAGACTGAGCGGTAGACTTATCTTTTTCTCCGGTATGGGTACAAGAACTCGCACCAACAATTAAACAAAAAATCATTGACCTCTTACCCAAAGAAAGAAGCCTCATCGAGAACCCCCTTTCTTGCCTGCCTTTAAATCGCCGTCTCTCTTAAATTTTGTGATATCTGCCTCATTGTCTGGAGTGCCCTCTTCCACATCTCGCAAGCGACTTCGGCCCTTTGACTGTTTAGCCTTCGAAGCGTCAATGTCGGAATCACCGTCCGTCAAACCAAGAGCAGCAGCGGCAACGACCGTAGTGTCTTTCGACTCAACTTTTGACCCTTTTTTCAGGGCAAATTTTTTTTCCTCAGTTATGGAAGAGACCGGAATCCAGCCAATGATATTCTTATTTTTTATCTTAACAAAATTACCCTGACGTGAAACCTCTTGAACAATGTCCGCATGTTTGAGTTCACCAACACTCGGACCTAAAAGGGCCGGTGATTGGCGAACCTTCACCGCGTAGGGTTGAATCACGAGATTTTGTGAAAGGGCTGAGCCCCCCTTGAACACCGCCAAAGTGGCTACCAAAATTAAAAACCCACTGTGATGTTCGCGTAATTTACTTTTCATCTAATTTCCATACACCATTTGCAAATTTTTCCAGGCCTCTGCCTAGTTTAAGCTCCTCAGACCTGACGCGCAAGGTTTTGGCCGCTCCAATTCCGCCAAGTTCGGCCTCTTTAAAATTTTTGATAGCCGCATCCCATTTTTCAGCCGCGTACGCATCGAACGCGTCCTTGTATTTATTAACAGCCCCATCATAAGACCACTGCGCGCTTGTGTAGATTTTTGTTGGCTTCTCTTTACCCTTAACCACAACTTGATCCACTAAAAAAAACTCACTTGCCAGCTTTGGCGATGCCTTCGAGACCACTTCACCACTAACTGTAATGAGCTGATTGTAATACTTGCCAACTCCCTCCAAACGTGATGCCAGATTTACAGTATCACCGAGGGCGGTGTAATTAAAACGATCATGGGACCCAAAGTTTCCGACGATCGCCTCGCCATAATGAATGCCGCTTCTAACCCCAAGGGGCAAGACGAGACCGTATTGCTTTACCCACTTTTTCCTGCAAATTTCCGTCACTTCACCGAACGACATAGCGACTTTCAAGGCTGAGTCCGCATTAAACTCCACTGAATCAGCACCTTTTACCGGCGCACCCCAAATAGCCATGATCGCATCACCGATAAATTTATCCACATATCCTGAATGGCCGATGATCAACTTCACAGCCTCATCAAGATAAAAGTTCATGAGTTTTACCAGCATCTCTGGGCTGACCTGTTCTGACATAGTCGTAAAGCCAATCAGATCAGAAAACATGATAAAGACGTCCTGTTTTTCGCCGTATCGTCGAACCTCAACGTGTCCTTGCTCAATCAACTTGAGCATTTGAGGGGACATGGAGTGCTGAATCGCCTTGGCAAATTGAAGTCTCTCTCGCCAATCTCGTCTCACTTTATAAACAAAGTGCAGAGTTGTTGTTACAAATAAACCAAGCAAAAGAGGCACCGGATCAAACCAGGCGATCCAAGCCAGCCATGCCACAAGACTAGCCAGAACAGGGAGGATCACTGTTGTGACTGAGCCAATCATGTATAAAATACCTGGACGTTGCGGTTCGATGATCACAAGAAGAGCTATCCAAACGAGAAATCCGAAACTAGCTATCAGACAGTACGTCAAACTGTTGACCTCTGTCACACCATCTGATCCAACACTTGACTCAGAAATTAAGCTTGCAGGCAACTCTCCGCCGGGAGCAAGTGGATCGAGGGGGTTTGGCTTTACATCAAGTAGCCCAACGGATTTAGCCGCTACAATCCATATTTTATCTTTAAGCTTTGGGCTAAGTTCTTTGAACAGAGCTTCATCGAATTCAGTTTGAAGTACGTTATAAATAGGCACGTGTTCAATGGCCCCACGGACTGGGAAGTGAATCCAGCCAGAATGCTTAGTCGCGACAAACTTCGATACAAATGTTTGGCCTTCCATTTTTAAGCGCCTGAAAATTCCGTCAACTGGAGGGACAGCGTGGGTATGCCCCCAACTCAGGTTCTTGGCTGACCTTAGAACTTCGGTTGGTGGAGTTTCACCATCATGACTGACAACGGCGACGGGTCCACCAAACATTATTATGGCGTCCGCGAACGTCTTATCGTCCTCCGGACCCTTAGTAGATGGATCGCGAAAAATAAAATCAAAACCCACGGCTCGAGCACCAAGGTTCTTAGCATTTTCCATAAGCGCGCCGTACAAGGCGCGTGGAAATGGGTAATAGTAATTATCATTTTTTGCGAATGACTCGATGGATTCATCATCCAGAACGATCAAGACGACCTGACCTGAACTCTTGGCCGGAAATTGGCGCTGCAAAAAATCGTGAAAAAGTAAACCTGGCCTTGCTAGCGCTCCGCTGATCATCAGCCAGAGAGACGTAACAACCAGGCCAAGAGCGGTCAAAGCTACGACTAATCCATATTTTTTCATGGATTAGGGATCGGAATGGCATCGCAAAACTTAAGGTTTGAGCGGGTGCCAGCAACCACCCATACAAATTAGGAGCGCCACCTAAAATTGGTAAAAGTCAAAATCTGGCCTTACAGACTATGAACGTTAAACATCAGACGTTTAAACCAAATTTATAGGCCATCTTCATCACGTCATTAGCCACTTTCTGATGAAGCTCTAGGAGTTTTCTATGAACCAGACTCTCAGTCGTATGGACCTCTTCTTGAAACCTGTGCATCGATTCACCCTCAACGTGTTTAGAGGGATGTTGCTTGGTCCATGCGACGGCGGCCTCGTGCATTCTCACGACCTCCCGGTGGTGATTTATGCTTGATCGATGGGCCTCCACTTGATCGGAAAACTCTTTCATAGATTTTTGCATCGTATCAATGATGTCCTGGACATCACGGTGCCTGCGGTACCAAACTTCTATGTCTTTTAACCAATGGCCATGCTCGCTTTCCCAGCGGGCATGGTCTTTCGACGTTTTTTGCTCTATAGATGGCTCCACAAAATAGACCCTCCAGTTTTCAAGGCCTCCCAAAGCTCTGCAAATCAGGCGCCATGAATTCATCTATTAGAAAAGATATCTTCAAAACACGCGCCTGAAGCTCACGAACTCTTATGTAACATCATATAATTATTGAATTTTTAGGATTATTTTTTGATATCTAAAAATTTTCTAAAGTTTGAACCCCGAATGGCCGATAAATTCCCAAAGCTATTTTATTTCTAGATGAGGCAAAGCCATGAGGCTACAAACTCACATGACGACCTTAGTCTGCCTAGCAACCGTCTTGACGGGGTGCGCTACGTCACGCGTATCATATCGCAAAACAAGCAACGTGCCTCAGAAGACCAAGAAAGTGGCCGAGCAGATATCGATCCCAGCACCAAGCGATAACTATGAGCTCTCGGGTAGTGACTGGGACGCTGGCGATGAAGTACGCCGAAGAGGCAATAAAGCCCGCGGCACGAACGAGTACTGAAAAGCGAAACAAATCAGTTTCGTTACTGTGACACATTAAAAACTGCAGCAAGCGTTCTATAAATGAGCCGGCCGGTACCCCAGTAGCCAACAAACAATTCCGGTAGTCCGTCATCGTTGGTATCAGCAGTTGTAACAGACGTCGTTGTAGTCCCCTCATTACCCCATCCCTGTGGTGAGCAGTTCCCCGAGGTATCGACAATACATGTCACATAAGTATTCCCCCAATAGGACGTCCCCAGTGTTCTCTGCAATCCCACAGTATAATCCACGAGCCCGTCACCGTTAAAATCACCAATATCTACCCCAGCAGGTGCCCCATAGAGAGCTACATAGCTACTAGGAGTGCCCGAAATTTGGAAATCACCATTCACGGTAATATTTGAAATATTGATATTCCTAACGACCCGAACCGTACTCGTGTTGTCGATTCCAGTGACCACCATATCCATACCAGTGGCAGAATTTGTCACCATCCTACCCCATTTCATGGACCACCCGTTTATGCCTGGTGATGTGACGTTTATAGAGTTGCCCGTCTGCAACATCCAAGTCCCAAGTGCGTTGCGGCGACTGACCCACACCGACTGATTCGTGTAACACAAGACGGCAAGTTCAGGTCGTCCGTCAAGATCAATATCTATCGCTGAAACTGAACGTGGCGAAGGATCGTTACAAGTCGCGGTGGTAGACATGATTTGATTTATAAAAACAGGAGTCGCGAATGTTCCGTCCCCATTATTTTTAAACCATACTGCAAATCCAGTCGTATTCGATACAGAAGAGTTGGTACCAATCGCAACCATATCTATAAAACCATCTTGATCAAGATCTGATAGTTTTACGCTTCGAGGCCGATAATCAGCATTCGTACCAATCGGGTAAAGTACTGGTGGTTTAAAGTCTCCAGAGAAAGTCCCTAAAGACACCGCAATTCCTCGGCTAAAGAATCCAGTCACAGCAATATCAGCCATCCCATCGTTATCGAGATCTGCCATATCCATCGTGGCATCGTCAAATTGCCACCCTGTTGGCGTCTGCTGTTGAACTCCCATTGAGTTGAATATCGGATCTGGGAAACAAAAGGCCTCACCAGTTGGACACCCACCGGCAGACGGACTTGAAAGATAGCTAGACGCAGGCCATGTGGATATTCCGAAAGCCTGCGTGCCACCTGCCCCCATGTATGAGCCAACAAATCCTTGATTGTGTGCGTAAGCAAATAAATCCGGTCGACCATCGCCATTGGCATCAATAACCTTGGTGTAGCCCATTTCGGCTCCCTGAAGGAAGGAGTTCGGATAGGAATCAAGCATGGCTGCACCCTTCAAAGGATCCGATGCACTCGAGCCATTCTTGCCGTATACCAACAAGAATGTGTTGTTGTTACTTCCACCGGACGCATCAGTTCCGGCTAAAGCCACATCGTTCAGCGTCGGAGCAATCGGAATATAGAGTGTTCTTAAACCCGACTGGGTCGCATTACTATTCATAGTAATAGTCGAGCCACTGACTGCCGTCACGTACGCAAAGTTCGGAATGCCATTGCCGTAAGTGTAATTAGTGGTTATGTAGATCGGCTGACCCACCTGCACTCCAACGGTTGAGGACACTCCAGTAATCTGGTTTGGATTGGTACTACTGGATATCGTACCAGTGATCGTCGCAAAGCTTGTCGAAACAATCGGTCGTATCATAATATCTTGGCCACCTTGGTTACCGATGTTTGGAGCCGCGTTGCCTGGAGGAGCTGGGTAATCAATTCTTTTGGTGGGTGTCCCCGCTTCAAAAGGCGTAGAGCACGGTGTGGACGCACATTGATTAGGAATCACTGACAAACATCCATTTGTCGTGTTTCCGCCACATGTCACAATCAATGAAGGAAAGCTACAGCTGTTACTACCATCGGGGCAATATGCTGCAATTTTGTTAGCACCTGTTGTCAAAGTACCACGACTTTGCAATTGAGGGGAGATGGCCGTCCCGCCTGTGAAAGCCGCGCCTAGATTGGTCAAATAAACTCTAACGTTTGCGGAGCTTGCATTCACGGCATTTGTCGCAGTCACGGCTACATCAGTTCTTTGATCTCCGTTAAAATCCTCGGCCGCCAACTGACCAAGCCACGGCGTTCCACCCGAAGCCAACCATTCGTCAGCATTTGTATGGGTCTGAAAATCTCCCTGACACTGGCCTCCAGAGTAGGTCTGACGAGCAACATAGACATAACCGTTGGCCGTGTTGCTGGCATTAAAGCCAGAGACAGCAATTCCTGGACAATGATCTGTCGCTGTTGCCCTTGTTCCGCTTGAAAAGTTAGGTTTTGCACCCACGAACCACCCGACAGCGGGATAGTACGTATCCCGCATAAACGCGTTACCTGCGGTTGTCAAAACCGGCATGTGAGCCGTCGGACCATAAACGATAATCCCTGACCCGGCACCCGTGGTTGGCCTTGAAAGCGTTATTGTATTGGTTCCCGTATTTACGGCTGTAATGATGGTGCCCGCATTCACAGCTGTGCTATGGAGCATTTGACCAACCATGCTGGCTGCAGCGGCAGGGCTTAGGCCCGTAATGGTGGATGCACCGGCTGCAAATGCCGTCGTCGTATATGGAATTGACGTCACCGCTGTTACAGAAGTGGTACCAGACGGCGTACTGCTCAGAGTGATAGACGTGGCTGTGCGTGAAGATATAGTCGTGAGTGGGCTTATTCCGTTTCCGTACACATAGGAGCCGGTTGCAATATTTTCAAATCCTGCTGCTGATCCAAAATTAATCGTATTACCGGCAATAGATGCTACGGCGGTGTTTGTATAGCCATCAAAAATGGTCGCACGCTGAGCCGTGCACGATGACAGACATTTATTCTTCAACACAACGAAATGTGACGGAGATGCTGACTGGGACACGGCAATCACAACGTCTTTTTTTCCATAATTTGTAGCGTCGGGCCTTAGATCATCACGAACAACAAAACCATAGGGGTAGTTTCCAGTTGAGTTACCCATGGGGACTGGGAAACAGTTCATTCCTGTCGTGGTAGACGTAAAGTTAGGCATTCCAACACTATCAACAGTGCCTGGGTTCCACATGACACAGAATAACCGAGAAGAACCATCAATAAACGCAATATCCCGAAGACCATCATTGTCGACATCGACTGCACGAATATGATTAATCGATGAAATGGTCGCAGTGATGGAGGACGTCAAGTTATAACGACGGCTGGTGGCATTGGCATCTAAATAGGGCACACGACCCGACGGGTCGATTTTTGCAATTTGAATCGCGCGCGGAGTCACATCGTTTCTGACGTAGACAAAAAATTGCTGAGCGTTACTTGTAAGCGGAGCAATGTCATGCGCCTGCGGATAGCAGTTACTCAACCCGCTACATGGATCGGAGTTTCTTCCCGCTCTTAAATCCAAAACTTTTGCTGCTGCGTTTACCTGAAAGATTAAGTTTTTCGTCGTGGCAAATCCGTGCTGGTCAGTGAGCGTGACGGTCACCGTATAAGGGCTACCGACATTCGTTGTAGGTGTGCCGTAAATTCTGCCCGTTTTTGCACCAAACAAAAGCCCATCCGGCAAACCAGAAACCGTGTAGTTCAAACGAGATGTGTTGTCAGAGGCGCTGAGGATTTCATTAACTCCACCAGATCTTTGAACGTCATACGCATAAGGATTACCGACAACCGCAATCGGCATTCGAGTGCCAACAATCTTCGGCGGCACTGTTACATACAGATTAAAACCAACTGGCCCCCTGACCTGACCATCTGCATCAGTGACAGAGAGCGCAAACGAGTAGGACCCCCCAAATGCAGCTGTGTTATAAGCCGGTGTTCCACTCAAAATACCAGATGACGATATGCTAAGACCCGACGGTAGACTGCCGCTGGTGATTGTAAAAACATATGGCATTTTGCCACCAGTCGCCAAAAATTGGTAGCCACCTCCGTTATAAGGTAAACCTGTCCCAGCACGTGGTAAAGTCACGGTAGAAAAATTAAGTGGATCACGCACTCGAAGCGTATAGGTTAAAGATTGAAACTGTTGAGGATCACTACCGTCATAGACGGTGAATGTCGTTTCATAATCGCCAACGCCAGCACCAGTAAACCCACTGAGTACTCCCGTACTGGGGTTCAGGGAAATTCCAACTGGCAAGTCGATGGCCGAAAACGTGTAAGGGCTAGTGCCGCCTTTTTTACCTATTGTTGCCGAATACGTGGAACCAACGATAATTGGAGGAAAGCTCGTATTTGTTATAGTGACACCGGTGGTTGTTGCAATACATAAATTAACTGGAGACGACGTTTGCTGGAATGCATCAATCGCAACGATTGTAAACTCTCCTGCTGGACATGTGGTTGCCGTACTCGCTGCGCCGCTGATTTTACCGCTCGCATTCATCGTTAGACCGACTGGAAAACTGCCTAAGGTCTTCACGAACTCATAGGGCCCTCTTCCACCTGTGGCCAGAAGCTGGAACTCGTAGGGAGCACCTATAACAGCCTTGTCAGGACTATGCGCAGAAAGGGTAACGGGTGAAATCTTTACCTTCAGACTCAAGTTCACGGCCCCACTGCGGATACCCTGAGAGTCCCGGGCTCTGACGGTCATAGGAAACGTTTTTCCTGCACCAGGCTGTCCCTCACCAACCGCGGGCTTGCCAAAGAATACCCCAGAACTTGTCAGAGCAACACCGGAGGGCAGTGATCCAATATATTCAAAACTATGAGGACCAATGCCCCCGCTGGCTGACAACGCAACATTACCGTTATTAAATATATCTCCCTCAAATGCATCTGCCAAACTCGACGTCACGACCGTCACTTCAAATGGCGACGTCGCTATCGAAAATGTCTTGTCAATCGTGATGCCGTTGACATCAGTAGCCGAAATGGTGAAGGACCGATTTGAACTCGCTTCAGCCTCATCAACGTAGCCCGTGATAGAACCAGCTGCTGCATTAAAAATTAAATCAATAGGTAAAACACCACTCTTATGGACATACGTGTAAGGGCCCTGACCACCGACTGCAAACACTACAGCACTGTAAAAACTACCAGGGCGAGCGTTTGGAAAAGAATTGGGACCCATACCAATCGTGTAATTTGAAACGCTTCCTGTGTACGTCATGGTTGTGGATAGCTGCTTCGAGTCAGTAACGGTGACTGTGAAGAGAAACGGCTGACCAGCTTCTGCAAAATCTGGAACACCAGACAAGAGTCCTGTTGACGGATTGAGACTCAAACCACTTGGTAGATCTAAAGCCGATGTGCTAAACGTGAATGGAGCCGTACCACCGATGACTCCGATGGATGCGCCATAGGAAACACCAGCACTCATGGCAGGAAGATCCGCCGTCATAATCGCAAAAGCGGAGGCTGCACTTGATTTAATGACACCCACATAGCTTGATTCAATCTGTTCGCCAGCATAGTCCCTCACAGAAATTTTAAAACTGTAAGACTTATTAGCCGTAGGGGCTGGCAGCGACCCGCTGAGATAACCTGAATCGGCATCAATCACAACACCATCGGGCAGAACGCCCTCTGAAACAGCAAACTTATAGGGCTCAAGACCGCCGACCACGACCATGGGGTACGAATAACTAAGCCCAGCGACGAAATCCGCGATTTTATCGGTTTTATTAGAAAGAACATTCGCCCCAGCCCCCACCACACCTGCATAGGAGGCCGTCGCTGAGTCACCGACCGAGTCACTCACGGTGATATCAAATTTATATTTTTGTTTCAAAAGAGACTTAGCAATGACTCCAGTGATTGCACCCGAACTAGCATCCAGCTTTAAGCCCTTGGGAAGACTGCCCGCTGAAACCTTAAAGTTTAACGGCGGCGTTCCGCCAACGACGACCAAACTGGATGAAACACTACCAACTTGAATCTCACTAAGCTTACTCGTGACTATCTGCAACGAAGCCGTGGCTCCAAATTTGCCCTCTGCAACATTGGCAACCTTGCCCGTACATGAGATCAAACCAAACGCCGCCACAAGCGCAGCGATCATTATATTCTTCGCTGAACTTGATGTTTTTGTTTTGGTAGCCTGTTGCATAACTTTTCGAATCCTTCTCAAATTGAGAAACCACGCACTCCATTAATAGGACGTATTCAGCATCCTAGTGATTGTTCTGTAAATGAGCCGGCCCTGGGCGTTTGCCGTACCAACAAAGATCTCAGGCAATCCGTCATTATTCACATCACCTACAGCTATGCCGCTAGGCGCAAAGTTACCGGCATCCCATCCGCGCATGCCGCAAGTCCCCGTACCGTTTGAGATACACGTATAGAACTGGATACCCCAGTTTCCGACCCAGTACATCGTCCGGTTCATGGAGATAGCCAAGTCACCACTTCCATCCGCATTCAAGTCTGCAATTCTGACTGCAACGGGGAAACCATTTATCTTCATGTATGCACTGGGCGTTCCTGAGACAGAGAACGCGCCGGTGCCTGTATTCGTCACGGTTAAGCCAACGTTATTGATAATTCGTACGGAGTTATTATAACCACCCGGCTGGTCGACACCGACCACAGCAATATCAACGCCGGTCGCAGTTGACGTCGTCAGACGACCGACCGCTATGGATGTCCCCATACCTCCACCGCCTGTGTTAAGCGTCAA
>Ga0315902_10010215_pt1 | contig 12436 bp, 22 predicted proteins | sample LakEriMetagenome_9_FD_203523 | JGI IMG/M metagenome (GOLD analysis project Ga0315902, IMG submission 203523) | Freshwater fungal communities from buoy surface, Lake Erie, Ohio, United States - Buoy 12 MA117 | ecosystem: Environmental > Aquatic > Freshwater > Lake > Lake biofilm | place: USA... | reverse complement strand
GGTCAATTCTTTTACAATTTCTTTTTTAATATTTTCAGGGAACGGTATTTTCTCATTAATATCATCAAGTTCAACCTCTAATGTTATTAAATCATAATCTTTAAATTCGTCTATTTCAAAATCAAACCCTTTATGTTTTACTACCGTTCTTATTTTTTCTAATATTCTCACCTTTGATAAATCAATCTCCAAAAACTCTTTTAAAGAAATAGGTTCTTCATCTTCTTGAAAGACCCCCTTAGATATGTTGGATTTTTTTGTCTTATAAATCAATACATCATTTGTTTTTGTATCGACTTGAAATCGATATCTTAATCCGTCAGGAGTGTACCACTGTTTAATCTTGTATCGTGTATAATCACCTTCAATCTTTGGGAATCTTCTAAGTAAGAATTTTCTTTCTATTTCTTTATTTACATCCATTATCTGTTTTCTTTATGAGTTAATTGAACGTCTTTTCCGTTCACGTCAATCTCATAAATATATTCTTCACCTGAATTACCTACACTATCTAAACTTGTGATATATACATCACCAGGTTTATCTTTCAAAATTGATATTATTGATGCGAATAAACAACCCGCTCCGTTAAACACTTTACCTAATTCTGAGTTAATACCCAAACCATTGGTTATCTGTCCCCCCATAACAATTTCTTCCAAACTTTTACCAAGTCCTGAAGGATAACCATCCCAATGTTTGTAAACCGCTAACATTGGTTTACCTTCTTCTTTCATTACTATTGACGCTCTTGTTGCCATATTTATTAGATTTATTTTACAAAGATAGTAAATATTTATGATTAAAACAAATATTTATTTAGTATGAAAAACAAATTATTTATTGATGAATCTGAAAAAAGTAGGATTCTTGAAATGCACAAAAACGCTATAAGTAAACATTTATTAAATGAGGAATCACTTTATGTTCCAAATAACAAGAATATAAATATAAACCCCAAAAAATTAAAACTTGGCGACGGAACCTCAAAAAATCCATCATTAAACGCTGATGTTAAAATATTACAAGGTAAATTAATACAACTAGGTTGTTTACCTAAAGGTAGTGATGACGGTAGATTTGGTAATATCACAAATAAAGCATTATTAAGATATCAAAAAGAAGGAAGTTGTAAATCGGTAGGAATTAAAACTCAAAATGATAATACAACTAATGATTTACATTACACTAATAAACCATTATCCAGTGATTATTTAGGTAGAGGGGGTGAATTTGAAAGAAATTTATATGGTGGAAATATTGATAAATATCTAGAAATGAAAACATTTATTAATAACATACCCCAATCAAAAAAATCTTCATTACCTTTACACATAAGAGCTTTAATGGATTATTTGGTCGGAAGAACGGAGCCATTTACCGCTAAAGATTTAACCGCTGATGAACAAATATTTCTAAAAAAGGTTGCAATCGCAAACGCCAAAAGAGGATTAAACTATCCTTTATGGAAAGAGATTGGTGCTGGTAATTTACCAACATCAATGACTGTAGCCGGGTCTGAAAAAGAAAACAAAAAACTTTTAGATAAAGGAGGTCAAGGAAGTTTACTTAAACCTGAATTAGCAGGTCAATTTATGTATACTCTTGGACGAATAGACCCTCCGAATATCAGAGTATCTCCCGACAAATCAAAAGTTACTGTTTTAGATACATATGATTTTAATACTGAAGGCAAAACTAAAGAAGACCTTATGAAGAGTTTTGTTGACCAAGTTGGTAGTTGGTGGAATGGCAAATCTACACTTTATAGTGTTATTAGAAATACAGTGGCTTTTAGAGAGACTGGTGAATATAAAGGATTTCCGGTTAATATTACTGTTTAATAATTATTTTACCAAAAACTTCAGAAAGACTTGGGTCAATAATATATTTTTTATTCGTATTGTTGTCGTATACTACACAAATATCATGGTCTTTAAATTCTTTCATGTTTATAACATGAAGATTCGCACCTAAAAATTTAACTTTAGCCCTAACGTGAGTTATTTTAATATTTTTTAAATTATTATTAACTACTAATTTATGTAAAACAGAATTAAAATAATTAGAATACCCAATACAATGGGCGACATGTGTTTCGTTTAATTTATTAACATCAGAATTATATTGACTTTTTAAGTCAAAAGACAACTCATTTAATGTAATATCTAAAGACTCATTAATTAACTCGTCAATATTTTGAGACTTGTAATTAAAATTTTTAAAATTGTTTTGAGGAATACTATTAACCACAAAAATTTCTTCATATGAAAAAAAATTAGAGATTATGTATATAGTCAAAATTGATGTTATGATTATTATTGTTTTCATAATACAAATTTATGAAAATATTCTCAAATTACCAAATATTTATTTAGTATGAAAAACAAATTATTTATTGATGAATCTGAAAAAAGTAGGATTCTTGAAATGCACAAAAACGCTATAAGTAAACATTTATTAAATGAGGAATTACCTTATTTTCCATCAACAAGCACTAAAAGCGTTGATAATAAAATAACTAAACCTGTTGATACTAACGTTAGTAAACCTATTGAGGATATTAATCCTAAAAATTTAAAACTTGGGGATGGGACAAACAAAAAACCATCAACAAGAGATGATGTTAAAATATTACAAGGTAAATTAATACAACTAGGTTGTTTACCTAAAGGTAGTGATGACGGTAGATTTGGTAATATCACAAATAAAGCATTATTAAGATATCAAAAAGAAGGAAGTTGTTCTACAAAAAGTTCTGGAGTTGTTAATAAAGATGATAGTTTATTAAAATCTAAAAACAAAGGTACTTTAGAAAGACCAACAATAAAAACAGATAAAGGATTTGTCATAACATTTTCATTTCCAACGTATAAACCAAAAGTGGATGGTAATTCAAAATTTGATATAATGTCCGCATATGCAATTAAAATCTTATCTCTTTCGGGTAAAGATGTTGTAACCGATTTATTTAAAGGTGAAAATCCTTTTAGAAATGATAAAACATATGGTAAATTAGGTCACGGTGGAGTTGCCACGGTAAATTCAAATGGTAATGTTGAGATATTTGAATTTGGTAGATACGCTGGTGTAAAAACTAAAGGATTTGGTACTGTTGTCAGTAAAAATTTAGGTAAAATTGCAAAAATAGATGGTGAAAATATTTTAAATATTGAGGACGTTGTTAAAATTATTAAATCAAGAACTGAAGGGGAAGGACCTAGATTACCTATGGATTGGGTGTTAACAGTTGCTCCTAATATATCACAAGGTATTAGTTACGCGAAAAGTGTAAAAGAAAAAGACTATAGTGCTCTTGATTTTAGTATTAGCAATGATGCCGCTAATTGCGGCACATATGCTTTAGAGGTTGTTAAGGCTTCAGGAGTCAATATACCCGATAAATGTTTCCCAACTCCTAATATGATGACAAGGGAAATGAAGTTATTTGGTATTGATTCTGGCTCAGTTTAAAAATTAGAATAGATTAAATTTAATTTATCACTATTGTAAATATCAACAGGAGCAACCACTACTTCATTTAAACTAAATTCATTTTTATTTTTAAATCTACTTTTTATTGCTTGCCTTACTTTTTCGTTAGTTAAATTAAAGTCCGAAAATTTTTTAGTTTCACACAACTCAATACCCGCATTTTTATACATTTTCCAAACTAACTCTGAACAATACATCGTATTATCTCCCCATTGGAATTTAATATCGTACGGTTTACCTAGTTGTTTTTTACCCCAAGAAATCATTTTATTTTTATCTTCATTAGTTAATTCGGTTTCATATCTCATTACTTTGTATTTAGCATTTTCACCTCTGTTAATGAAAGAGTTTAAACTAGTAACTTTAACAGGTTGTACCGCCTCAATTACATAAGGTAACCCATTTTTATAAAAAATAACACCAACGTGAGTTAAATTAGAACCCGTAGCGGATTTTAACATTTTACTTTGTTGTGACTTAGATGTGTGGAATATTATATCACCATCTTTAAATGATTCTGGTTTTGTTTTAAAACTACAACTGATTGATGATAACAAAACAGTTGATGCGATTGTTATTGTTTTTATTATTGTTTTCATAATACAAAGATACAAAATGTTTTTTAATCTGCCAAATTTTTTTCAAAATTATACCAAATAGGAGTGTCCCTTTTTTTCCACGTTGCAAAAGATTTTTTTGCCCCCATATAATAGTTCCTGTAGGACTCTACAACGTCTTTAACTTTGTATTCATCGGGCATTGCCTTTGGTGGCTCTGTTAATCCTTTGTCACAAATTTTTACCTTATTTGTTACACACCATTCTATTACTTCTTGAGATTTGTGTCGTTTTTCATACCTGTAACTATATTCTTTACATAACTCCAAACCTAACTCACAAAGGTATAGATAATTGGTTAAACTTTCTCTAACCCATATAGAACACGGATGATTCTTATGAGCCAACTTATATGGTATTTGGTCGGTTACTTGGTCTGTTATATGATGAGCCGAACAAAGAAGTTGTGCGGTCTCAAGTACCATTTTAACAACGTGTTTGTCACAATGGTACTCTGCACATTTTTTAACATCCATGTCTAAAAAGAATATATTCATAGTATTTATATTTTATGAGTGACCCCACAAAGATAATAAAAATGTTATTACCAGCCAAATTAGATTGGATAAAAGAAGTTGTTGATGTAGAACATTCGGGCACTGTTAGTAGATTTTCTAGTAGTGGTAGTATGTCCAAACCTGATGAACAGTGGGAAGAATACGAAATAACAATAAAAATAGATTATTCTAAATTACGAGATAAAAGACGTTGTGACACACCAAAAAGATTGGTTGTCACAAGTCGTTATTTTTTGGAGAATATGTTAGGTTATCACGAATATATTTGTCTCTCTGAGGTTATGTATGAAATAAATCTTTTATTTACATTAGATTATAAATATCAGTTTAAAATTGTTGACTCAAATAGTTTACAAGACAGACCGTTTTAATTAAACGGTATGTTCAATATTCACTCTAACACAATTTTGTGGTAATTTATTTATATGTCTGTAGTTATTAATGTACCCCATAATGTTAGCAGCACCAATCGCATTTGCTGAGTGAGTATAAACGTCAACCACAGGTTCTCCGTTCATCCATTGTTCCACTAACCACTTAGCACAATCATAACCAGTTTTTTCGGTAATGTTGTCATAATTTAAAGTATAATTATGATACACATTCTTATGCCATTCTTTCATTGCGGTATCACCTAAATCGTGGTCTAATGAAATTGTTTTAATATTTTCTAAACCATATGTTTTTACTATACGAACAAATTCGTCATAGTTTCTTGCGATAATCCAATCTTTATCGATTGGAGTTCTTACATCGTCAAGGTATATTCTCTCTTTCATTTGAATAATTTGTTATATAATTTAATTAATAATGACATTGTTACTAATGTTACTCCTCCGAATAATAGTAACATTCCTAAAAATTCAAAAAAGAATTTGTAGTAGTTTTTAAAATACTCGACAAATCCGTATTTTGTGGGTACGGTAAAGTAAGTTGATAAACCAATTAATGTGGATAATACAATAATTGATAGTAGGAAAAATAATCCTTTTAATACAATTGTTTTTGTGTTCATGTTTTTTAGTTTAATATAAAGATTAATAATATAATTAATAATGATAATAATACACAGATTGTACCAATTTTATTTGCATACTCAACCTGGTCTTTTCTTCTACCTTGATATTCATCTGAATTCCATTCTCCGTTTTCCATTTTTAATATTTTTTTTGTAGTCCCACTAGGAATCGAACTCGTCTCTCATCCGTGAAAGGGATGTGTCCTAACCGATAGACTATGGGAGCGTTATTCAACAATCTTTATTTTCTTTAGATTTTAATATTGCTTTAGCGTATCTATTAACACAAGGTTTTCCAGTATTATACGCTCCAAAGACTAAACCCCAATCGTTATATTTTTCATGTAAATGTCTTAATAATTTCATTGAAATCTCTACATTTAAACCGATATTATTTTTTAATTCGTTTTTAGGTATTTTTTTACCGTAAATATATTTTGCAGTTGCCGGCATTATTTGCATGGGACCTAAAGCACCCGCACTTGAAACTCTATTTGGTCTATATAAGGTATCATCAATTCCGTTATATCTTGTTTCTTGGTAAGCTAATGAAAATGCGTATTCTTCAGGTATATTATATTCTTTTGAATATTTTTTAATGAAATAGTACATTTGAATTTCGGCACTTGATTTTACTACTTCTGAACTATCCATTTGTTCGACCATCTCTTTTTTATTTAATTTTTTTGATGGATAAACCAAAAATACTATTGATGCTCCTATAATCGTTAATGTTAATAATATTTTTTTCATTTTAATTATAAATTTTAATTACCACTTAGTCAAACATTTTTATATATCATATAAAGTGAATTTTTTTGATAATTGGGAGTGCATTTGCTCGCTCATCCCCACCTTATTTAAAATGTATTCCATTGTTTCACCATCAACATCAATCATTTTTAGTTTAGATATTATTTCTTCAACCACCTTATACCTATCAATCTCATCCTTTAAAGGAATAAAATTTTCATCACTTTTTTCTTTTTTTTCTTTATTAAACATACCATACCAATCATTCTTTATTGGTTCATCATCTCCCAAATCGGTCGCTATCATTATATCGTGACTACCCCTTAAAATAACATCGTGGTTATCAACACTCATTTTAAATGCCTCGTTACCATCAACACTTTCAGTATATTTGCTAATTGCAAGCTCAATTTCCCTTGCCGTTTTATCAACAATCTTTAAACGCTTTTCAACTTCTGCAATCTTTTGTTCTAATTCTGTTAAAGCCATACCAACTTCATCACATTTTTGATATAAGTCGTAACGGTTCATTTTTTCCACCAATTGATTAAACTCTTTTCTCATTTTAACTATAAATTTTAATTACAACTTCATCAACTAATTTAACTGCCTTTAGAATGTCCTTTTCTTTATCCGCAGGGTAACTAACATAACTTAAACCAAATTCAAATCCAAGGTCATACTTGTTTAATGCGAACTTAAACTCTCCATTTGAATCCATAACATATACACTTACATCACTTAAACCATTTCTAAGGTCATAAATTAACTTGAATTTCTTTTCATTAAATTCAAATATTCTTGTGTGTCTTGCTCTATCTTTATCTACTAATTTAGTTTCGTGTAACACCTTAACAGGTGAATTTTTGGTTGTTGTTGTTTTTTTCATAATACAAAGATACAAAATGTTTTTTAATCTGCCAAATTTTTTTGAGTAATTAAAATTTCATTAATTTTTTTTCCGTAAGAATTTGATGAAAAATAATTTAAATATAAATCATAGCATTTTTTTTGTCGTTTAATCACATCTTCCTGAGAAGAATTTTCCCAAAAATTTAAAACCGAATCTAATAATTTTTTTGGATTATCCTCAATAAAAATATATTCATTCCAATTTATTTCGTCTTCAAAAGGCAAACACGTATTATCGTTAATTAAAATCGGAATTCTACCCATTGACAAAACCTCATAAAATCTCATTGAGAAATTTCCAACCCCTCGATTACAAATCGTAAAATGAGAATCGTTTATATTTTTTTTAAATTCATCAATCAAAGTTTTATCACCGGGTTTACCTCCCCAAAATTTATCTCTAATAATAAAATTAGTATTTATTGAATCTGAGTTTTTAAATTCTTCGCATGTAATTTTTCTTTTAGTGAAATCACCGCAAAAATAACCACAAAATCCAATATTTGGTTTTTTTTCTTTTAAAAGGGGTTCAAATTTAAACTTTAAATCTTCTTCAATTATATGAGGTAATACAAATTCATTATTTTTTTTATTTTTTTTATTTGTTGATGTTCTGAACAATATCGTGTTTTTTTTTAGTTTTAATTCAGATTCACAATCCGATATTAAAAATGTAACGTATTTTTTATTATCAATATTATTTAATCCTAATAAATTATTTATCCTATCAATATCTATCATCCCTGTAGGAATAACTCCATTAATAATATAGTCACATTTAGTAATATCCACCTCTATATGCTCAACATTTTTTTTAAAAAAATTAAAAGTGAAATTATTTTCTGCATTGAAAAAAAGTTTTAACATGTTTTTATTTTTTGAGTTCCGAGTAAGAATCGAACTTACTTAAAAGGTTTTGCAGACCTTCTCCTAACCAATCGGACATCGGAACAAAATTAGGAAAGTAGAAGATGGGTGAGTGGACATCTACTTTTACGATTGGCATTACTTTGACTTCATTCAGTCCCCTCTCCCGCATGAGCAGTTTTCCCCAATCAACCTTTTTTATTATCCTTGATAACCTAAATCACTATGATTATGTCCCGAAAGTAAACCCTGTAACTCAATCATTTGTTCTGTAACCTCTTCTTTGGTTAGATGACCTTTAATGTCTTCGTCACAACTTCTCCATATTTCAAAAGTATTTACCCCATCACCGTACAACCCCATTCCACCACCTACTACTGAAATCTTATGACCATTTTCAAAAATCATTTTTGCGTGAGTCGCTCCACCAATATTTCCGTGAGATTTAAACTCTAAATCCTCGAATGTTAATGTTTTATTTTTCATATTAATATGCACTTGTTGGTCTATTTTGATTCTGTTCAAATGTCGCACTTTCCCACTCATCGTCCTCATGATTTGTAATGTTGTGAAAATACTTCGCTAAATTATCGGCAATTTCTACTAATGTATCATCACCACTCCAATTACGAATCGTACAATCATTTCCAATTCTACCTAACATTCCTCCACCTAAATAGTTTTGATAGGCGGTCATTTTTTCACCAGGGTAACCCCATTCTGATAAACTTATCTCAACTCCACCACCTCTATGAGACGCTTGGATTCTTAATGTCGTGTCTTCAATTTTTTCGATGATTTCTTGTGTTAATTTTGTCATATTGTTATTGTTTTTATTTATAATACAAAGATACTAATTGTTTTCTAATCTGCCAAATTTATTTTTAGATAAATTCTTTAATTCTCTCAACTTTTGATTTGAAAGTTGTATCGTAATACTTATCAAAAGTTTTTTTGGTAAAGTTCCAATTAACTTCACTATGGATTTTTTGTCTATCGTCCCAATTCATACCATCATTTTTCATTAAATGAGCACTAATTGAAACTGATACTTCGTTAAGACCTACAATCCGAACAGAAACTTTTAATGTTGGATTATATAAACTTCTTTCCTCATATCCTTTTCTTGGGTCAACAGTAAATCCTTTATTCTTGAAACTTTTAATTACAAAATCAATCATTTCTTCTTTGAGTCCCTTTTTAAGGGTTTTCATTTCTTTCTTTAACTCTGTAATTCTTGTGATTTTATTTAGTGTGGTCATATTGTTATTGTTATTGTTTTTATTTATAATACAAAGATACTAATTGTTTTCTAATCTGCCAAATTTATTTTGACCTTTCCAAAAAATACTCAATATTATCTTTTTTAAACGTCCATTTTCTGAATTTTTCAGACATTCCGTTGAAGTAATGGGATTCTAATGCGTCATTGATAAACTCCATTATCATATCTTCTTGGATACTTTCATCTGTAATTTCGAGTTCTTTCATCCTATCTAAAACTCCATCGGGTATATTAACTGTTATTTTCATAAGACAAAGATACTAATTATTTTCTAATTCACCAAATTAATTTCCAGATTCAATTTGCTTTATTGCAAGTTCAATTAATCTATCCTCACCTACAGCATCGTATTCTGATTTTAAGTTAGACCCGAAAAGTCTTGCAACACCTTGCCACATAAACGCTGAAAACTTACCTCTAAGTGTTTTAACAAGTTCGTAAGACGTATTACCCGTCTGTCTATCAATCAATTTGATTAGTATTTTACCTTGTTTCATGGATAACTTTTTTAACTCATCACCAAATTGTTTTTGTAATTGGTCTTCGGCATATTTCATATAGTCATCACGGTCATCCTCATCTTGAATTTTATTTAACGCAACTTCATATTCTTTTAATTTTGCGGATGCTAATATCGCGTATGGATAAACCTTTCTCACGTTAAATTTAGTAACATCCCATTGTTCTCTCTGTTTTCTTGATTTAAAGACCATATCAGATTGGATAGTTACCATGTTTAAATTAACAACAGGTAAAGTGTCTCCGTTGATTACAATTGCTTGTAGTTTAGTCCCTGTTTTAGGGGGTTCAGGTTGATTGTATTGGGTTGACGAAAAACTAACAGAAGATAGTAATACCATTGCTCCCGTAAGTAATGTTGTTTTATATTTATTTGTTTTCATAATACAAAGATACTAAATGTTTTTTATCTGGCCAAATTTGAAACGTTAAATTTTATCATATCTAAATCTTTCTTAATATTTTCGATATTTTTTAAGGTTCTTTTAATTTGAGTTTCAATACTCGTTCCTTGACCTTTTTTACACCTAAATTCATTCCAAGGAAGTTTTATTAATACTCTATCCTTCATTATTGTAAAATGGGATATTTTAACGTCATATACTCTATAACAACCCATTAGGGAATGTGTATGTATAAATTCACCAGGTAATACAGGTTTTTTTTCCTTTATTAATTTATCACCCAAGTAATAATACCAACTATTATATTGATTACTAATATCAATCATTAATATTTGTTTAAAATAAGTTTAATTATCTCAATATCTTGACTATCCATTTGTTGTCTGATTTTGGACATTTTATCAATCATAACCAACCATTCTTCATCAAGGTAATTCATTCCTTTATCAGAATAAACCGTTGAAATATCTTTTAGATACCCGTCCTCTTTTAGATATCGGATTAACGTTTGAATCTCTTTTGGATTACAGGAAGATAGGAATTCATCCGCGCTTACTTCCACTTCTACATCTACATTTACGTATGCCATATTATTTATTTAATTTATTTTTACAATTATTACAAAAATCACCACTATCGTATTCGTCATTATTTATTGCCATAACACAAGTCAAATCATCACAATGATATAATCCTAATGTATGACCAATTTCGTGTACAATAGTTTCTTTCATTATCGATTTTTTACCTTTTACAACTATAGTATTACCGTAAAGAGTCGTGTAACCCCTCAAATCGGTTTCATTTTCTTCAATATTTTTTTCCGTAATATATAAAGTTTTTACCGAACTATTAAATTCATCTATACATTTTGGAGCATCTATCGTGTTACTATTATAATAAATATTATCAGGAATATCAACGTTTTCTTTTATGATACAACTATAACCATAAAAATCCTCAACAATTTTTGAGGCATATTCTAAATCACTTCTATCGACATTACCCAGACCTCTAATAATCAAAGTGTTATTAACATAAGGTTCGACATCGGTTGTTCTCTTTTCATCGGAGACCCCTACTTCATTTTTTTTGAGGTCTTTAACGTATTCACAAAAAGCATACAATAAAAATATTGTAATTACGGTATTAAATATTGTTTTCATACCACAAAGATACGAACTTATTTTCAATTGGCAAAATAAATTTACATAAACTAAAAAGGTGTCTTTCGACACCCATTTAGTAGATTTGAACTCCCCCTTTCTTTTTTATCGGTTTATTCCAATCTGATTTTACTCATTGATTGGTTAGGTTAGCCGGTGGCCAATGTTTTATTACCCATAGTATCTATCGCGGCTTTTTTGATTTTTTCAGACGCGTCAGCCATTTTATTTTTAATATTCGGTAATGAACTACATATAAAATCAGCAAAAAGTCCTTGTACTTTTTGACCTAAATTACTTTCATTTAATGCGTCAATAACCGCATTTCTAAGCCCATCAAAAAATAAAACACTACCTAATTCTTTATCGGCCAATTTCTTATCCGTACCTTGTCTAACTAAAGTTTCGACCATACTTTTAGATAAAAAATTTGTAAGATAACCGCAATCTGTCATTTTTGTTAATTCTGTGATTGGCATATTACCAATTGCGGTACTTATAAACTTGGCAATAAAACTATCCTTTTTACTGGGAGCAATTAACCCTATAATAAAATCGGCAAAATGTTCTTTAAATATTTGTTGAACCGCCTCAGGTGATTTAGAAAAAATAGTTTTTAGTAAGTCTAATAATTGTTCATTTAAAACTTTATCACTTACCCCTTCACCCTTCAAATAATACATTTCCTTAATTAATTTATTAAAAAATTGTTTTTTTTGTGATTCTGTTTCTATTTTAGAACTTTCAATTATAATGTTGAATCGTTTTTTAATTATATCACTTTCTTCGGTAATAATCTTTTTATTGTTTTTAATTTTAATTAAATTTTCTTTAATTGAATTTTTAATATTTAAATTTAATTCTTCATTAGTGGTTCTATTT
>Ga0315902_10010209_pt1 | contig 12439 bp, 15 predicted proteins | sample LakEriMetagenome_9_FD_203523 | JGI IMG/M metagenome (GOLD analysis project Ga0315902, IMG submission 203523) | Freshwater fungal communities from buoy surface, Lake Erie, Ohio, United States - Buoy 12 MA117 | ecosystem: Environmental > Aquatic > Freshwater > Lake > Lake biofilm | place: USA... | reverse complement strand
GATCCGACATGGGTTGGAAGAGTGAGAAAGTCTCTTGATAATCCCAAGGCGCTAGATCTCTTTGTCTGTGGAGATAACTTACGAAAAGGCGCAGCTCTAAATACTGCACAAATTGCTGAATTAGTCGCTAGAGAATTTAATTAATTGCTAAGTGTTAGTCTTGGTTTATGACAATAGTAGTGGCGGGTCATACTGGCCTAGTTGGCTCAGCTATTTTTAAAGCGCTGGAAGATCGCGGCGATAGCGTAATTGGGATTAACTCTAAAGTTGTCGATCTCTTGGATAGAGAAGCAACATTTGAGTTTATCCACGATCACAAACCTCAACTGGTGATTGATGCGGCGGCTATTGTCGGGGGCATTGGAGCCAATAATCAGTTTCGTGTGGAATTTCTCTCCAAAAATTTACAAATCCAGAGTAATCTGATGGATGCCTCACATGCAGCTAATGTTGAACGATTTGTATTTTTAGGCTCAAGTTGTATTTATCCTCGCGACTGTGCCAAGCCGATTAAGGAAGAGTATTTAATGACAGGACCACTTGAGGTCACAAATTCAGCGTATGCTATTGCAAAGATCGCTGGAATTGAGTTAATCAAGTCTTATCGAAAGCAGTATTCAAGACGCTGGATATCACTGATGCCAACCAATATGTATGGGCCAAGAGATAATTTTGATCTAGAAACTAGTCACGTTTTTCCAGCCTTAATTAATAGATATGTAACAGCTAGAAGAAAGGGCGCCTCTGAAGTGACACTTTGGGGAACAGGCGCTCCAAAACGAGAGTTTTTACATTCCTCAGATTTAGCTGCTGCAGTCCTGCTCGCTGTTGAAAAATATGACTCTGAACTACACTTAAATATTGGTACTGGCGAGGATCTAAGCATTAAGGAGTTATCAACAAAAATCTCTCAAATCTCAGGTTTTAAAGGGGAAACCAAGTGGGATCCTTTAAAGCCAGATGGAACTCCAAGAAAAGTTCTCGATGTTTCTCGCCTCAGAGCCTTGGGATGGGAGCCCAAAGTTTCACTAGATGACGGCATTAGAGAAACAATTCAATACTTTGAGTCCAACTACAACTAGAGTGAAGCCATGAGTAAAAAAGTTGCTTTTATAACCGGTGTAACGGGGCAAGATGGTTCATATCTTGCAGAGTTGTTATTGAGTAAAGGATATGAAGTCCATGGCCTCATTCGAAGGGCTAGCACTTTCAACACCTCAAGGATTGATCACATATATGAAGATCCCCATGATCCAAATCCCAAGCTCTATCTTCATTACGGAGATTTGACTGATGGGGTTGGATTAACCAACTTAATAAGGGAGATTCAGCCAACAGAAATCTATAACCTAGCCGCTCAATCTCACGTGATGGTCTCTTTCACTATGCCCCAATACACCGCTCAAGTTGACGCGGTAGGCAGTGTGGCCATTTTGGAGGCAATAAGGGCCACAAAGAGAGATGTTCGCTTTTACCAAGCTAGCACGTCAGAACTTTTTGGATCCACCCCTCCACCACAAAATGAGGTTAGTCCTTTTCGGCCACGCTCACCTTATGCCGCAGCCAAACTAATGGCATATTGGTCCACCGTTAATTACCGAGAGGCATTTGGTATCCATGCCACAAATGGAATTCTCTTTAACCATGAGTCTCCGCGCCGAGGAGAAACTTTTGTAACCAGGAAGATTACTCGCGCTGTCGCAGCAATCAAGAACGGGAAACAAAAGAAACTATTTCTAGGCAACTTAGACGCGATCCGTGACTGGGGCTATGCCAAAGAGTATGTCGAGTCCATGTGGTTAATGCTGCAACAGGATGAACCAAGTGATTACGTAGTAGCAACGGGAGTTGGGGCCACAGTCAAAGACTTTGTTCAAGTGGCATTTGAACATGCGGGGCTAGATTGGAAGGAATTTGTAGAAATTGATAAGAAATATGAGAGACCAACAGAAGTTGATGCCTTAATAGGTGATGCATCCAAGGCATATTCAGCCCTAGGCTGGAAAGCAAAGACGACATGGGATGATTTAGCAAGATTAATGGTGGATGCCGACTTGTGAGCCGAAGTACGGCTATTTTGTTGGCTGGCTACAACCGGCCGGAATTAATCGAGATGCAGTTAAAAGCGTTGCTTGAAGTTGAGGTCACTAATGTATTTGTAAGTATAGATTGTGACCAGCAAGGAGTAATTGACTCTGAAATAAGAGAACTCTCTGTTGGTAAATACTCCTGCTTCAGTTGGGTTTTTCAGGAGAAAAAACTGGGGGTAGGTGGCCACATTCCATTTATGGTAACTAAGTTATTATCAGAATTTGATAACTGCGTTGTCATTGAAGATGATGTTCAGATTCCTAACAGAGTTCTAATCTCGGGTATAAATCTTTTATCTACCGAGTTACCAAAAGATTGCCTCACAATTGGATTTTTTGGGGCGTTACCTTACAACTTATTTACTAGGGCTATATTTGGCAGAAATAAATGGAGGAAGACTGAATATTTCTCAGCGTGGGGATGGGCCACACAACGTGAGGTTTGGCCAAAGTACTCTCCAATTCTTGATGGAACCAAAATTGACGAAGAATTACAACGCTCGTCGCTTTGGCAAAAAAAAGACGAAAAAAGTAAACTTCGTTGGAAAAGAAGATTTAAAGTTGTTGCTGAATCACCGACATTTACCTGGGACTTTCAAATGGCTTACGCAACTTACAAACACGAATTCTTTCATGTTTTACCCATCTATAGAAGTGCAGACAATGTGGGTTTCGATGACTATCGATCAACAAATACTCTTTCGAAGCGTCCAAGATGGTATTTTGGCGAATCATGTTGCAAAGATATCAATAAAGCGATAGATACTTATGGATTTATACACAGAATATTACAAATACTAGACAAATTTACTTGGTCAGGAGATTCTACTCTAATATTGCAATTCCGAACTATTTTTAGAGGCTTATTTAAGGGTGAAAGTGCATACTAGTAATAATTCTGAAACATTTGGGCTCTTGGTTATAGGAGAGTTAGGGGAATTTGCCAATAAATCTCTACAGAGCATCCTTCAGTAAGGTGTAAAGAGGTTTTGCTATCTATCAGACTCCGTGGGAGATAAGTGGATTAGAGCTCAGTTAGCAGACGCTAACGGTATTAAATTGTGCAGGCACTTTAATGCAGTAATAGATACAGAAGTTACAGGCCTTGGTCCAGAAGGTGATTATGTAGAGTTTGGAGAAAAGAAGTTTTTCCTATTGAAGATCTTAAAGTGGTTGTTGATCAAGGACATGTGGCAATCTCATAGCGAATTAGACTTTGTTATTTTCTCCGATTTTGATGTTGCCTGGAAGAGTACCCCCAATCTCCGTAAGATATTTGAGGATAGCTCAAAAGCCTTTCTGGCAATTCAAGATGACTCACGAAATTCTAATGACCGATTTTTTTGTCCAGGTATTATGATTTGGCGAAAATCACCACGTGCAATTATGATTCTTGATGAGATAGACCAATTTCAAAAGTCACGTATCGACGAAGGAGAATGGCTGCCAGACGATAAGGCACTAAATTTCTATTTAAAGCAGAATGGACTGTATGAATTAGTGATACCACTGCCCGATGAAGAGTACGTCATTGGGCACAGATTGCTACATCTTATGCTTGGGATAGGGAAATTTAAGCTAAGAAAAATGACAGCATTTCACGCCAATTATGCCAAAGGCAATGACCTAAAGCTTAAATTCATCAATGCATCCCAGATAAATACATTTAGTTTAAAGAGGTTCTACTTTATTGCTTTGCTACTCCTTACTAAATTAAGGTTAAGAATATTTCGAATTTAAATGTAAGTATATAACTCTTTAGAGTTTGTCCTCTAACAGCGTCCTACCAATACAGCACTCACATAGCATGTCAATAATGCATTTAATGCTATGAAGTGCTGAATCTATAATTGGTAAAGGTTTCCTGAAGACAACACGTCAGTTCTATCTCAAGTAAGTCATTATGTTTAAATCTAAGTCCCATAGAGGTATTTCTGCGATTACCGCTCGCACTTCACTTGGAGTTTTAAAGTCAAACTTCCTAAGTTCAGTCCTAGTATCTCGAATTCGCCAATCTACAAAAATAGAGAGATCAGAGGTATTTGGTAAGTTTAAGGGAACCTTAGACACTAAGTCAGATTTAACAAAAAAAGCATTGTTGCCAATCCTATTAGATCCAACAAATGTAAAACCTTTAATAGCCATAAAATCAATCCACGCTCGAAGAGAAGCACCAAATATGAGTCCACTAGGGTGAATATCAAAACGAGACCTATTCTCATTTTCTGGAATAGTCAAGGATTGGTGAGCTCCAAAATTTGGGTTGTACTCAAAAATAGCAACTTTTATGTCGTCAAAAGGAATTTTTTGTGCCACCCAATAATCGAGACTATCAATATCAATAGAAAGTAAGTCAACTCCTCCCATAAAAGCGTGCGCACGGTAGAAAATTTCTTGAACATTTTTAGGTGTAACGATAGTAGTCTCTGCATCAGAAGTACTCTTCCAAGGTTGTAAAGCATTAGTTAATCCATTCTTAAGTTCAAAATTGGAATCAACTAGATAAGCTGAGCAATTACGATATTGCAACGTAAATCTAGAATTACACTCTGAAAAATCTCCAGCGCCTATTTCCAAAATGCGAGGCTTCGATATATTGAGAGATTGGAGCAAAAAATCTATAATTCCATCTTCACCCCACTGACTAAAGACTCTAACTTCAGCATCCCATAAGTTAAGAAGGTTTTGGTAATTTGATCTATTGGCAATAAGTGCATTTACTCCTAATCGAAAACTCAGTTCACTCGAGTTAAATGCAAGATTCGAAGAAAAGTGTGTCCGAAAGAATTTCTTGATTAGCGCGTTGATGTAGGTACCCCCCATCACTCAATGATATATTGCGGCATTCCCATATACAAATTATTAATTTAATGGAGGCTAACGGAAGTTGAAAGTTTTACTTGACAACCAAATATTTATGTTGCAAAGGTTTGGGGGTGTGTCAAGATACTTTATCGAATTAGCTCAAGCTCTATCGAAACTAGATAATGTTGAAGTTAAGGTTAAAGCTCCTATCCATTTTAACCATCATCTTCGGAAGTCGGTAATTCGCGAAAAGTCAATTTATCTCCCGTATTCCTCGGATTTTCTCAGGTTAAACCAGCGTGTTAGAAAGATTAGCAATGCTATATCTCAGATGGAAATAGCAGATTGGAAGCCCGACCTAATTCATGAAACCTTTTATTCAGCTGAAGATTTGTGGAATTACCCAAGGCCGAGAATCACGACGGTACATGATTTGATTCGCGAAAAAGATGCCACTTCCTTTGCAAAATTAGATAAGAAACGTAAATCAATCAATCGCTCTCGTGGAATTATTTGTGTTTCTGACAGTACGAGAAATGATCTATTGAATTACTATAAATTAAATGAAGAAAATGTTCACCGTGTATACGTTGGAGTGAATCCTAGAATTTGGGTAAATGACAAAATTCCTCACTCTGGGTCAAAAGAGTTTGTCTTGTTTGTCGGACAGCGGGATGGCTATAAAAATTTTAGAATGCTACTAGAAGCATTTTCAGAGTCCCAAATATTAAGAAGCAATCTTGACATCGTGGCATTTGGCGGTGATGAATTCAAAGATAATGAGAAGGAAGAGATTGCTTCTCTTGGGCTTACAAGAAATGTGCTGCATAAAAGAGGAGATGATGCCTCACTATCAAGAATGTACAGAACGGCAAAATTGTTTGTTTCAACCTCTACGATTGAAGGGTTTGGTTCTCCGAACCTGGAGGCAATGAGCTCTGGTTGCCCAGTTTTATGCTCAGACATCAGTGCTTTTAGAGAATCAGCTGGAGCGGCAGCCCATTACTTTGATCCTAAAAGTGCGGAGAGCTTAAGGAATAGTCTTGAAGAGCTTGTTTGCGATCAAGCAAGGCTGGAAGATTTAGCACGGGCAGGACTGAAGCATGCTAAATCTTTCACTTGGGAAAAGTGTGCTTTAGAAACTAAGAGTGTTTACGAATTATATCGGAGTAATTAAGACTATTAGAAAATGGGAGATATTTAACTCCCGCAAATTCTGCAGAGAGTTTATCTGTTTCCTGATCTCCAACAAATATTACCTGATCCATTTCCTTATTCAATCCATAAGTTTCTAAGGCTTGAAAAATTAAACCAGGTTTGGGTTTTCGACAAAAACATAAATCTGACTGGAGATGAGGGCACACAAAAAAATGTAAGGGTCTTCCGCCAGACTCAACAATATTCTCATTTACATAATTATGAATTGCAGAGATACCTTGATAAGTTAGAATGTTTTTACCAATAGCCTGTTGATTAGTTGCGCAGCAAACAAACCAATTATCGCTTTGAGCTCTTATAATTATCTCGACAATATGACGGTTCAATATTAGATCTTGAATAGTCAAAATGTATCGGTGAGGCACCGCCGGTGGCTGATTAATTACTCCGTCTCGGTCAAGTATTAGGAGTTTTTTCAAGGAAAACCTCAACATATTCTGCCAATAAATGCCCCCAAAGTAGGTGAATTTCCTGAATTCTGGAAACAGTTTTACTTGTCGTGTTCCAAATCTCAATTCCCTCCTGGGGCTCCACGGGCGTTAATCCCGTCCAAAGCAATACCCTGGCACCGTGTGAAGCGGCAAGTTTTGCTGCACTCAAAACGTTCTTTGATCTTCCAGAAGTGGATAGACAAACTAAGGTGTCTCCTGATCTTACAAACGCTTCTACTTGTCTTTGGAAAATTGCTTCAAAGCCATAGTCATTCGCAATTGCAGTAATTGCGCTTTGCGAATCACTGAGACTTATTGCAGGGAGTGGTCGATGATCTTTAATGCAGTGTCCAGTAAATTCCGCAGCTAGGTGCATGGATTCAGCAGCACTTCCACCATTTCCAATGAAGTACAATTTTGACCCTGCATTAAATCTTGCGATCAGGTAATTGCCAAGACCGCAAATTGAATCAAATGGTATTGGAAGATTAGGACTCCAAATATCTTGTATTTCGTGAAGTTTGCTTAGTTTCCAATCTTCTACATCCATACAAAACTCCCTCTCTCATTAATTCTGATCAAGCTATAGTCTAGTCGACAAGTCTGAAGATAACTCTGTATTTCCTTTCGAACATTGAAGTCCCTGGGTGACATGCATAGTAGATGACCTCCACCGCCAGCTCCTGATACCTTGACTCCAAGGGCACCTAAATCAAGTAAATCTTCAACTAAATTGTTTATTTTCTCATTTGAAATTTCTAAAGCAAATTGTTTTTTACTCTGCCAAGCTTTCTGCATTAAGTGAGCAACTTCGAGGAGATTTTCCTCAATCATCGCCAATCTCATTCTTTTTGCGATAGTTAGTTGTTCATTCAGGGCTTGGATAGTTGATGATTTTTGGTTTTTCACATTTTCAATTTGTTTATCAATTATAGTCTCGCCAGAGCGGGAAACCCCAAGGTTTATTAATAATAAAGATTCCTCAAAGGTCTTCAAAAAGATATTATCTAGATGAATCTTTTCTACTTCAATCTTTGCTGTTTCCTTGTACAGAAAGAGAATGCCACCAAATGTGGTAATAAACTGATCTTGAAATCCTCCCGAAAGATTCATTTTATTTCTTTCTAAATCTAAGGCATCTTCAGCAAGAGAGTAAGGGTTCGTTGGTTCTAATAAGTGAGCTCTGATCAGGTGAATAGCCGTCGCAACCATTGAACTGCTTGCGCCTAAACCTGATCCTGGACCTACCGGTGAGTGCAACTCAATCACAAGTGAACGCTTTATTCTGTCGCCGAATATCTTATTCAAATTTTGTTCTAAAGAAATTTCAAATTTACTCCTACTGGTAGTCTTATCCTCAGATTTTGTTTTATTTGCACTAATTACTGACAACTGAATAGAAGTCAGTTTATTCTTGGAATCCAATATATTTAATGTTCCTTCTACACTGGAATTGATTGCAAAATTAATTACACTAGAGCCATATTGTGAACTGAATGGTTCCACATCTGTGCCTCCACCAGCCAAACTAAGCCGAAGAGGAGATTGACATCGAATCACTTTCCAGAGGTCTCACTTACGATTTTTTTGTTTGATTTCAAAGTCAACAAACTAACCTCACTAGGACAAAACAGCCGAAATGGCATAAACGGACTATATCCCATTCCTGCAGAAACATTTAGCCATGGCTGATTTTCCTCACGAGTTAGACCTCGCGATCTCCAATTAGGAAGATCACAGTTAGTAGTAATCGATTTACTTCCGCCAAACCATGGCATGCGCACTTGTCCGCCATGAGTATGACCAGCAAAAATTAAATCAATCTCATCTTGAGCCATGGCATCTAAAACTCTGGAGTATGGGGCGTGTGTCACTCCAATCGAGAGTTCTCCAGTTTTCTTTCCAGACACTCTTTCATACTCATCTAATTCAAGATGAGCATCATCTGTTCCACAGATATCGATAGTTAATCCATTTATAGCTATTGAGCTTCTCTTGTTATTTAGATTTATCCAGCCACGGTTTTGTAGCTGCCTATCAAATTCTTCTATTGGAAGCTTCTCACCTAAATTTCGCTCACCAGAATCTTTCTTCAAGTATGAAAGGGGATTTTTGAATTTAGGTGCGTAGTAATCATTAGAGCCAAAGACATAGAGACCTGGGATATTTAGTAGTTCATCAAGGGCGCTAAGAGCAACACCACCTGCCTCTCGATGGGCTAGAAAATCACCGGTGCTTATTACTAAATCAGGCTTTAGCTTGGCCCAGCCCTTGATATCTGCGATCTCACCTTTTCTTGCTGGAGTTAGGTGAAGATCAGAGAAATGCAGAATTCGAATATCACTTGCCCCAAATGGAAGAAGAGGCAGGCTCACTTGACGTAGTTGATAGGCCATAGGCGTGAGAAGATACCGCTATGGCGCTAAAAGAAAAACTACAGAGCGATTTAACTCAATCTATGCGAGATAGAGATGAGCTCCGCTCAGGAACTATCCGTATGGTCTTAACAGCAATCAAAAACGAAGAGGTCTCAGGAAAAGAGGCCAGAGAGCTAAGTGATGCTGAAGTGATCACGGTTCTCTCAAGAGAGGCTAAAAAGAGACGTGAAGCTGCTGAGGCTTATGAACAAGCTGGCGCTAAAGAGAGAGCTGATATCGAAAAGGCTGAGGGTGAAATTATCGCCACCTATCTTCCAACTCAGCTAAATGAATCTGAGATTAAAGATCTAATTAAAGCTGCAATTGCTGAAACAGGGGCGAGCGGGCCGCAACAGATGGGTCTTGTTATGAAATCTATTCAACCAAAAATTGCTGGGCGGGCCGATGGCGGCCTAGTCTCATCACTTGTAAAAGCAGCGCTATCGGGAGGAAATTAAATGAAATTTGAATATGCCACAGTCCCACTTCTAACTCATGCCACAAAACAGATTCTTGATACCTGGGGATCTGATGGCTGGGAGTTAATTCAAGTAATTCCGGCACCTGGCGGCGGAGATCAATTAGTTGCTTATATGAAAAGAGCGATTGCGTGATTGATGTTAGAGCTAAATTAGCTGAGAAGGGTTTAACACTTCCAGTAGCTAGTAAGCCACTTGCCGCTTATGTTCCAGCTGTTCGCACCGGAAATCTAGTCTTTACTGCAGGCCAGCTTCCAATGGTTGATGGCGCTATTTCAAAGACAGGAAAATTAGGGGCTGAAATCAGTATTGAGCAGGGATATGAACTTGCAAAGATATGCGCCATTAATGCCCTGGCTGCTGTCGAGCTAGTAGCTCCAGTTGATTCCATTGTTAAAGTAGTAAGAATTGTCTGTTATGTAATTGGCGCGCCAGGCTTTACTAGCCATCCAGCAGTAGCAAATGGCGCATCAGAGCTATTTGCTCATATCTGGGGCGATGCTGGAGTTGCTGCGAGAAGTGCTATTGGAGTAGCTGAGCTTCCACTTAATTCACCAGTTGAGGTTGAATTAACGGTTGAGATAAAAGATTAACGACCGCGCTTAAGCAGGCGCTCGTAATCTAAAATCAAGACCGATCTTCCATCAAGGCGGAGCCAGCCGCGCTGAGCAAAATCAGCAAGGGCTTTATTAACAGTTTCTCTCGATGCGCCGACTAATTGAGCAAGCTCTTCTTGGGTGAGGTCATGGTTTACATAGAGGCCTTCTTCTCGCTTCTCACCAAACTTCACACCTAAATCAATTAAAGCTTTAGCAACTCTTCCTGGAACATCAGAGAAGACTAGATCCCCCACAACTTCATTAGTTCTACGAAGCCTGGTTGCAAGTCGAGCAAGGAGTTGAAGGCTCACTTCAGGATGCTCTCTGACCCAAGGAATGACTTTCTCCTGTCCTAGTGCTAATACTTTGGAATCAGTAACAGCAATAGCACTTGCTGTTCTTGGCCCTGAGTCAAAGAGTGATAGCTCGCCAAACATATCTCCTGGACCTAGAATCATTAGAAGATTTTCTCGTCCATCACTTGCTTTAGTTCCAAGTTTTACTTTTCCGCTAGAGACGATGTAGAGATGATCGCCATCATCGCCCTCTCTAAAGAGAACCTGGCCCTTGCGCAGTTTTACTAGATTCATCGAGGCTCGAAGTGTTGAGGCGGCAGCTTCATCAAGACCAGAAAAGAGCGGGGTTTTACGAACAATTACTTCATCGACTTGATCATTTAAGCGCGGAGCCATAGCGCCACCTTACCTTCTGGTGAAAAAGATACCAATTCGAGCTATTTTTAACGCTATGGCTGAGAGCTTTGTAGCAAAGAAAAAGCGAGCAGGGGTGATGTATAGAGTTTTATCTAAGAGTTATCCAGATGTTAAGTGTGAATTAGATTTTAATAACCCACTTCAACTCCTAATTGCAACAGTTCTCTCAGCCCAATGCACCGATAAGCGAGTCAACTCAGTTACCCCAGCTCTCTTTAAGAAATATCGAAAGGTTGAAGACTTTGCAGGAGCAAATTTGAGCGAGCTTCAAAGAATTATTAAATCAACCGGCTTCTTTCGAGCTAAAGCTCGAAGCATTAAGGGCCTTGCAAATAAAATTGTTAGAGATTACAGAGGTCAAGTTCCAGAGACTTTAGAGGAGTTAGTAACTCTTCCTGGGGTTGGAAGAAAGACAGCAAATGTTGTTCTAGGCCATGCCTTTAATACTCCTGGGCTCACAGTTGATACTCACTTTGGCCGCTTGGTGCGAAGGTTTGGCTGGAGCAAAGAGATGGATCCTGTGAAGGTGGAATTTGAAATTATGAAGCTAATCCCGCAGAAAGAGTGGACCGATCTCTCTCAGCGCTTGATCTGGCATGGCAGGCGGGTATGTCACTCAAGGAAACCAGCATGTGGGGCCTGCGCACTGGCTAAGTTATGCCCTAGTTATGGAATTGGCGAAGTAGATTTGGTGAGAGCAAAAGCATTACTTAAGAGCGATAAGGACTTTAGATGAGAATATGGCTCGTTGTTTTACTTCTTCTAGTTACATCCTGCTCATCGCAGAGTGATAAGAGCGCAACTCCTGTCGACTCACTTGCACCATGTTCTTCTATAAAGACCACCGCTTCATCAAGTGATGGAATGCTCCTTGAATGCCTTGATAACGATGAAGAGATATCAATTAAATCTATTGCAGGGCCTGCTGTTATCTCAGTCTGGGCTAGTTGGTGCACAAATTGCGCAGCGCAGCGAAAGAACTTTATAAAGCTTCACCAAGAGGCAGGGGATTTATTACAAGTTGTAGGAGTAGATGTTGAAGAGCTCTCTAAAGATGATGGCTACAACCACGCACTTGAAAATGGTCTAGCTTTCCCGCAGCTCTTTGATCCTGATGGCAGATCAACTAGTTACTTTGGCCCAGGAGTTCCAATCACACAATTCATTAATAAAGACGGAGTTTTAACCTTCCAGAAAGTTGGACCAATTTTTACCTATGAAGAGATGCAGGAGTTAGTAAAAGAGTATCTAGAGATTGATATTGGATGATTTTAGATATCGCGCTAGTTGTTATCGCTCTTATTGCAATTGCAACTGGTTATAACAAGGGAGCACTCGCAACCCTTTTATCAATCCTTGGATACTTCAGCGGCGGCGTTTTAGGTTTTGCCCTTGCTAATTGGTATAGCGCTGAGTGGAAGGGTCTCACTGCAATCATCTCTCTCCATCTCTTTGCCATATTTGCAGGAGCAAATTTAGGGCGTTGGGTTCTAGAAAAGAGTGGGATAGGAATACATAAAAGGATCCTTTTTGGCCCCTTTAAATTCATTAACTCCATCCTTGGAGCAGCTCTCTCACTTGCCCAAGTAGCGCTGATTGCCTATGTGGTAATTACTTTAATCAAATATCTGCCCTGGCAACTACCAGATTCAATTATTGGTAGTAGCGATATCTATAGAGAGATTGC
>Ga0315902_10010207_pt1 | contig 12445 bp, 13 predicted proteins | sample LakEriMetagenome_9_FD_203523 | JGI IMG/M metagenome (GOLD analysis project Ga0315902, IMG submission 203523) | Freshwater fungal communities from buoy surface, Lake Erie, Ohio, United States - Buoy 12 MA117 | ecosystem: Environmental > Aquatic > Freshwater > Lake > Lake biofilm | place: USA... | reverse complement strand
CAAGACGCACTGTCAAATGATAAAAACAGTGTTAAAGACGAAGTATATGAATTGCTCGGAAATGCGCATCATCGCTCATCAAATTTGGATTCTGCCATCTTCTATTTCGAAAAGTTGATAGGCGACCTGAAAGTTCGGGTAGGGTTTGAAACAGGTCTTAATCCGGGCATGAAAGAATACTATAAAAAAATTGAGTTTAATCTGCAGCAAGCACTTTTTGCAAAAGCGGAAATGGCAGGCACTAATCGATCCGCGAAAGTTTCCCTTGGTTCTGTAAATTCAGGGTACAACGATTATAATCCTATTCTTACAAATGAAGGAAAAACACTGTATTTCGTTTCAAGGAGAAGCGATACCAAAGGTGGATCTATGAACCCAGATGATCAAGAATACTTCGAGGATACTTATCATGCTGTATGGAATGACGAAACTCAGGATTGGGATAGTATTTCAAACGAATTGGGTCGTATTAATTCTGACGGTTTCGATGCGGTCAACTTTATTTCAAAAGATGGTCTTAATGGAATTATGACGATCAACACAACCGCAACAGGCGCAAAAAAGACAACGAAAGGTTCCGATCTATTTACCATTGACATGAGCACCAAAACCAAATGGTCTACTCCAAAACGTATCAACAGCAAGTCAATTAATACCGGATTCTTTGAAGGGTCCGCGACTATGACTGCTGACGGAAACACAATGTATTTCGTTTCAGACCGAAAAGGAAACAAAAGCTCTACCGATATCTATGTTACCCAAAAAATTGGGAAATCATGGGGTGAAGCGAATCCGCTTCCCTTCAATGTAAACACTATCAGCCGAGAAACGACACCTTTTATTACTCCAGACGGTCGCTTCCTGTTTTTCAGTTCGGATGGTCACCCGGGGATGGGGGGATTAGATATATACGTTGCTGAGAACAAAGGAGGTTCCTGGGGTAATCCGATAAACTTGGGAATCATGGTAAATACGGTGAACAATGACACACACTTCCAGTACTATCCAGAATTGAAAAAGGCAGTTATGTCGAGTTTTGAAATAATCGGTCAAAAAGCCAGTATGGACATATACCAGGTTGATATGTCCGGATACACCCTGCCTGAAGGAAAATAATTTTGAACCTTATGGAATTTTGGATGTAATGGCATCCTGAAAGCATCACCTTTCACGTGATGCTTTTTTATTTAAAAACTTAATACTTATGAGAACTACCATTTTATTCCTTTTAATGTCGGCTGCGGTTTACGCTCAAAAAGAAACAGGACTCACTTCCGAGATCGAGAAAGTGACCGTCTTTTTTCAGGGTGCACAGATCGAACATTATCGTTCAACAGAACTTAAGCCCGGTAAGCAGGAGATCGTATTTCAAAAATTAACGGACTTCGTTGATCCGAACTCGGTTCAAGTTAAAGCAAAAGGTGATCTTACGATCCTTTCAGTTCGCACCCGTAAGAATTATGAGGATCTTAAAATGACCAATTCAGAGATTTCAGAACTCAATACAAAAAAGCACAAGTTAGAATTGCGTGATCAGGCTTTGCGCGATGAGTATGACATCCTTGCCTTGGACAAAAGCCTTCTCATGAAGAACCGTGATCTGAAAGGCAATGATCAGGGGTTGAAAGTTGCAGAACTCAAAGAAGCGTATACCTTCATGCATCAGAAGCTCACAGAGATCAATACTCGTCAGACTGCTATCTACAATGAGCTGGAAGAACTGGCCAAGGAAATGAACCGCATCGAGCAGGAGATCGTCAGTCAGCGCAGTAAGCCTGTAACCAATTACACCGAGATCATCGTAGAAATTGACGTGGAGAGTGCAACTAAAGGTGAATTCTTCTTCTCCTACATTTCTCCGAACGCATCCTGGAAACCTTACTATGATATGCGCAGTGACGGCATCGGTAAGCCGGTTCGCCTTGAAGCAAAAGCATTGGTAAATCAAACGACCGGAATTTCCTGGGATAATGTTGACCTGGTTCTTTCAACAAATGATCCCTATGAGAATTCGAAAGAGCCGATACTGAATCCATGGTACCTTTCCTATTACAACTATCCGCAGCAAAAGAACGTTTATCAGCGTTCGATCCCGCAATACGATTATTCAGGAGAAAAACTGCGCGGAGAAGTGATCGATGCATCCACCGGAGAACCGTTGCCGTTTGCTCGAATCACCTTCCCATCCAATCCGAATGTGTCAGCAGTAACCGATTTCGACGGTAAGTTCGAGATCACTGTTCCGAAAGGTGAGCGATTTGTAACGGCTTCATATGTTGGTTATAATTCCATTCAATTAGGGATCACAGCTCCTTATCTGAAGTTCTTTATTCAACCGCAAGATATCGTTCTGGAAGAGGTTATGATCATGGATGAACGCAATATGGCAGCAGACTATGATGGTACCGCAATGTATGATAAACTGGATGCAAAGGATATTCAAAGAATACCCGGGGTGACAACTCGCGGATCCAGAAAGAACAAGGCAAGAAGTGAGGCATACCTGGCAAATGGTGACTCAATGACACTATCTGCAACAAGTGGTGCATCGTACTCCTGGTCCAGCAATGTTACAACAACCGTTACGCAAAAGGACCTGCGTGTTGAATATGCGATCCAGTCCAAATTCACGATACCTTCAGACGGTGTCGATCACAGGGTGCACATTTCAAACTACGAGTTGCCGGCAAGCTACGAATACCACGCTGCTCCGAAAATGGATCCGTCCGTTTATCTGGCGGCACAGGTTTCAGGATGGGAAAAGCTGAACTTACTGAACGGGGAATCGAACCTATATTTTGACGGTACTTTCATTGGCAAGACCTACATCGATGTCAACTCAACGAAGGACACCCTGTCATTCTCTTTAGGCAAGGACAACAAGATCCAGATCGAACGCAAGCGTATCCAGGAGAAAAGTACAAACAAAGTGATCGGATCACGTCAGAAATTCGAAGTGACCTGGGAGATCAAGGTGAAGAACAACGGTGGTGCAAACATTCCGATCCTGATCAAGGACCAGTTCCCGATCTCAACGAACAATGATATAAAAGTAAAACAAGGGGATTTTGCTGAAGCTACCCTGGATGAAAAGACAAGTATCCTAACCTGGAATTTCTTGTTGAGTCCATCTCAAAGCAAAACACTGCAATTCAATTATTCGGTAGACTACCAGCATGGACAAGTTCTTTACATCGAATGATCCACATTGCATTGAACCAAAAACCGGCCTCTCTTGGGGTCGGTTTTTTTATGCTGATTGAAATTGTACCTTTGCCACATGAAGCGGTATTTCATCGAGATCTCTTATAACGGAACGGATTATTACGGCTGGCAGCGTCAGCCCAGGCAACATTCTGTTCAGGAAGAGATCGAAAATGCGCTTTCAAAACTGCATTCCAACAAAGAGATCCCTATCGTCGGGTGCGGAAGGACTGATACAGGGGTTCATGCAAAACAGTATTTTCTGCATGTGGATCTGGAAAATGTTGGAGACACCAAGCACCTCATCTTTAAACTGAACAGGATGCTTCCAGACTCGATCGTGATCCATGGCATTAAAGAAGTTAGTTTTGATGATCATGCGCGGTTCGGAGCCAAGCAACGCACCTATCGTTATTTCATTCATTTGAAAAAAGATGCTTTCATCAATGAGATGAGCTGGTATTTTCCGCAGGAACCGGATTTCGGAAAAATGAATGAAGCTGCCCAACACTTTCTTGGGAAACAGGATTTTACTTCGCTCTCTAAACTTCATACGGATGTGAAGACCAACATCTGCACCGTCACAAAAGCGGAATGGGTCAAGCACGACGATGATCGCTGGTACTTCGAGATCGCCGCTGATCGCTTCCTGCGGAACATGGTAAGAGCTACTGTCGGGACATTGTTGGATGTGGGATTAGACAAGATCCAACCGGATGACATTAAAAAGATCCTTGAAGCGAAAGATCGCGGAGAGGCGTCAACCTCCGTTCCGGCGCACGGACTCTTCCTCTGGAAAATAATCTATTGATGGTCCGGTTTACTTTTGTCATATTCCTGCTTTTTTATGGTTACGCAGCTATTCGCTATCACATTGGCGCAGATGTTCCGATCGATGACTGGTACTTTATTCTAAACAAGTCCATCGCCTGGACAGGTTTCACACTGGTTGCACTGAGCATTCTGAAAACACCCACTCTTCAGAAATGGAACCTCAACCGCCGAGATCTGGGATTGACAGGAGTATCCTTTGCGTTCATGCACGCTGTATCGGTACTTTTTCTTTTTTCTGAGGAACACTATTCCAAACTGTTCACAGAACATCAAATCAACACGCAAGGGTACATAGCTCTTTCTCTGGGAGCCCTTTCAATGCTGATCTTTTCATTTCCCCTTGTCGCGGCTTTGAAAAGCTATCCGAATGAAGCCTGGCAGTTCAGATTAGGAAAGTATGGTGTACTGGTCAGTATTTTCCATCCAATGATCATCGGTTATTCCGGTTGGCTCAAAGTAGTTAAATGGCCTTTAGGGATGCCTCCGATCACCTTACTGGCGGTACTGACAGGCATTGGAATCTGGGTTATTCGTTTGAATAGAAAATAAAAAAGGCGGATCTTTTGATCCGCCTTTTCAATTATATTAATTTGATCACTCAACGATCAAAATGTAATTGTTCTTTTTTCCTTTCCCCAATAGAACGTATTTGTTATTGATCAGGTGATCAGAGGTCAGCATGAAGTCTTCACTGACTTTTTCCTTGTTCACGGAAATTGCATTTGCTTTCAGTTCACGTCTTGCCTCACCGTTGGACGAAAGAAACCCAGTTTTGGCCGCAAGCGCATCGATGATCGACATGGAAGACCCGAACTCACCTCGAGCAACAGTTGCTTGAGGAACACCATCAAAAACAGAGAAGAAGTCTTTCTCTGAAAGTAACCGTAGATCGTCTGCAGTTGATTTACCGAACAGGATATTGGATGCAGCAATAGCCGTCTTCAGGGCTTCCTCCCCGTGAACGCGCTTGGTGATATCCTCTGCGATAGCCTTTTGAAGGATGCGCAGATGCGGTGCTTCAGCATGTTCCTTTTCCAAAGCCTCGATCTCCTCTTTTCCACGCAAGGTGAAAATGCGGATGTAATTACCCGAATCTGAATCGCTTGAGTTCAACCAGAACTGGTAGAATTCATACGGAGAGGTCTTTTCTGGATCCAGCCAAACGCTTCCGCCTTCGGTTTTGCCAAATTTGGTTCCATCTGCCTTCTTGATCAACGGTGTCGTTACAGCATACGCTTCACCACCCGATTTACGGCGGATCAGCTCAGTTCCTGTTACGATATTACCCCACTGATCAGAACCACCCATCTGTACGATGCAGTTCTTATGCTTGTTCAAATGATAGAAATCATAACCTTGAACCAACTGGTAAGAGAACTCGGTGAATGACATCCCTGTTTCAAGACGCTTCTTTACTGAATCCTTCGACATCATGTAATTTACGGTGATATGTTTACCAACGTCACGGATGAAATCAAGGAAGCTCATATCCTTGAACCAATCGTAATTGTTGACCATTTCAGCTGAATTGGACCCGCTATTAAAATCAAGGAACTTCTCGAGCTGCTCCTTCACGCACTTTACATTGTGGTTCAGCGTGTCGGCATCCAAGAGGTTTCTTTCTGCTGATTTTCCGGATGGATCCCCCACCATTCCGGTTGCACCTCCGACCAGCGCATAAGGCTTGTGACCTGCACGTTGGAAATGAACCAGTGTCATGATCTGAACCAAATGTCCAACGTGTAATGAATCTGCGGTTGGGTCAAAACCAATGTAACCTGCAGAAACATTTTTATTCAGTGCGTCTTCTATTCCGGGCATGATATCGTGTACCATTCCCCTCCATTTCAATTCCTCGATAAAATTCGTTGGCATTCTTATTTCGTTAATTCCTTAAATACTTCTTCAAGAGATTTCTCTTCGGTTTTCAGCGTCAATACCAACAAGTTGTGTTGTTGAGCGTATTGAGCGATCACTTTTCTTAAGTCAACATCATCCGTTGTTTCAAGTAACCATCCGTTGTTTACCTTTTCCACTTTACCGACATGCGGTATCTTGTTCAACGTTGACTTGGAAATGGTACCGTCAAATTCTGCATACACCGTTTGATGAGATAGATCAGTCTGAAGGTGGAAGGCAGTATCATCTGCAACGATCTGACCTTTGTTGATAATCACAACTCTGTCGCAGATCGCTTCCACTTCCTGCATGATGTGCGTTGAAAGCATTACCGTCTTCGACTTTCCGATCTTCTTGATCAGTTCCCGGATCTCCACCAGCTGGTTCGGATCGAGTCCGGAAGTCGGCTCATCCAGGATAAGTACCTGCGGATCATGAATGATGGCTGCGGCAAGGCCAACGCGCTGACGATAACCCTTTGAAAGAGCACTCAGTTTCTTGTTCTGTTCAACCTCAAGTCCAACCGCTTTGATCATCTCATCCACACGCTCCTTTATATTCTTGACCTTATAGATCTTCCCCACAAATTCAAGGTACTCTCTTACATACATATCCAGATACAACGGGTTGTGTTCAGGTAGGTATCCGATCAGCTGACGTGTATTCAACGAATCAACATCGACCGGTAATCCGCATACTCTCACATCTCCCGATGAAGCAGGAATATAGCCCGTAATGATCTTCATGGTCGTCGACTTCCCGGCACCGTTAGGCCCCAAGAATCCGACGATCTCTCCTTTAGCAATCGAAAACGAAATGTCACGAACCGCTGCCTGATCACCGTAATATTTAAACAGGTTTTTTACCTCTATTGACATGTGCCGGAATTTGTAGGCAAAGATACGGATTAATTGACAATCCACCATTGTTCAAAGTCAATTGTCCTTTCTCCTTTTCTGGCTATCTTTGCCTAAATGTCAACAAAGGGTAAAGTTCTTAAATCGACCGGAAAATGGTACACCGTGGAATTGGAAGACTGTTCCGTGGTGAGTTGTCGCATCCGTGGAAAATTAAGGTTGGAAGGACTGAGTACAACCAATCCCATTGCGGTGGGTGACATCGTTCTCCTCGATGATAAACTGGATGAAGAAGGCAAGCGAACGATCGCTGATTTTGAGGAGCGGACCAATTATATTGTGCGTAAATCAACGAATCTGAGCAAGCAGATGCAGATCCTTGCTGCCAATGTCGACAGGGCATACTTGCTCGTTACGATCAAATCGCCTGTTACCCATTTAGCCTTCATTGACCGCTTTCTGGTTGCTGCAGAATCTTTCAGGATTCCTACGACGGTCCTCTTCAACAAGATAGACATGTACAATTCCGAAGAGCTGAAAGAGATCGACCGTCTCACAGAACTTTACGAAGGGATTGGCTATCCGTGCTACAAGATCTCAGCGGAAAACAAGACCAACATTGATTGGTTGCGCGACGAGATCAAGGATAAGCAGGTCATGATCTCCGGGCATAGCGGGGTTGGGAAGAGCACACTCGTAAATGCCTTGGACCCATCGCTCGATCTGCGCACGGGAGAAATCTCACAGGCACATTTGCAAGGCCAGCATACCACAACCTTTGCCGAGATGCACAAACTTTCAACCGGAGGTTACATAATCGATACACCGGGAATCAGAGCTTTTGGGATCGTTGACCTGGAAAAGGAGTTCATATCACATTATTTCCCCGAGATGCGCCAGCTGATCGGTGCATGTAAGTTTCATAACTGTCAGCACATGAACGAACCAAAATGCGCAGTGAAAGAAGCCGTTGAGAATGAAATCATTGCTCAAAGCCGCTATGCCACCTATCTTCAGTTGATGACCGAAGATCCTAACGACGTTCACCGAAAGAATATATACGGATAATATGAGAGTCGTCATTCAGCGTGTATCAGAAGCTTCCGTTAAGATCGATGGAAGGATATCTGGAAAGATAGGGAAAGGTTTATTGATCCTTATAGGGATTGAACTCGAAGATGACCGTTCCGATGCAGACTGGCTGATCCAGAAGATCATTGGTTTACGCATTTTTTCCGATCAGGAAGGGAAAATGAACCTATCGGTAGGTGAAGTCGATGGACGTTTTCTTGTTGTAAGTCAGTTTACCCTGCACGCATCGACAAAAAAAGGGAACCGACCAAGTTATGTCAAAGCTGCGCGTCCGGAGCATGCAATTCCGCTGTACGAATACTTTGTAGATAGTATGGGTGCTATTTCCTCTACAAAAGTTGAAACAGGTAAGTTCGGCGCAGATATGAAAGTTAGTCTGGTGAACGACGGACCGGTAACAATACTTATGGATTCTAAAAACAAGGAATAATGACCCTAACAGAAGCTCAGAAAGCAGTCGACAAGTGGATCAAGGAATACGGTGTCCGTTACTTCAACGAACTGACGAATACCGCCATGCTCATGGAAGAGGTGGGAGAGGTTGCCCGCATCATGGCACGTCGCTATGGCGAACAAAGTGAAAAAGAGTCCGATAAGAACAAGGATCTGGGTGATGAAATGGCAGACGTTCTTTTTGTTTTGATCTGTCTGGCTAATCAAACCGGGATCGACCTTGAAGAGGCATTGAAGAAGAACCTCGATAAAAAAACAAATCGTGATCACACGCGTCACAAAGACAATGAAAAACTCAACTGATGGCACTGGGAAAATTACGCGCTGAATTGCAGGAAATCCTTCCTGAAAAAGGAATTACTGAACTGAATGAATTCCAGCTCAAAATAATCGACGCGATCAAATCCGGCAAGAACATCCTCGCAGAAGGTCACGAAGGAAGCGGAAAAACGACTGCAATTTATCTTTCCGTTCTGCAGAAGATAACTGAAGCAAGCGAAGGTTCACCCAGAGCGATCATCGTTTGTGCCTCCGACCAGAAAGCGTATGAACTGCATGAACGTCTGGAGAAAATATGCAGAATCCTCGATCTCACCGTCGATTTGGCTCACGACCGTGGAAACATGCTTCAGCAGCGAAATGATATATTCGACGGTACAGAGATAATCGTTGGGACCGCCCGCAGATTGTATGAACTATACATACAGAATGGATACAACGTGAGTAAACTGAAAATGTTCATACTTGATGATGCGCTCGACATTTTCAAGAACGGGCATAAAATGCAGATCTCAAGGATCACTGAGAGCTTTCCGAAATGCCAGTATATCCTCTTGTCCCATAGTTTCAAGGACCGTCGGGTGGAAGAATACCTGGATGAGTTCGTTCCGATCACCAAATTGATCGAAGCGCAATAAAGAACATTCTGTTGTTCATGCTGTTATACTACTATGGAAAGAGATTCGCTTAAGACCTTGAGACCGCTCATCGCCACTTCTAATTCAGATGGCACCAAACCAATAGAGTTGTTTCAGAACGAGGTCTTACGCCCCATCATCAAATTCCAGCATCATGTGATAATCTCGATCATGAAAGGTAATGATCAATTTATTGACCTGATTCGAATCAAGGGACCAAGACTCGAATTCCACCAAAGGATCACTGTTTTTATCGGTAAACAGCGGGAACTCAAATACCGATTGATCGGTTTTGTGGTGGGCCTGCTCACGCTTGACGAATTGGCTGTTTATTTAGAAAATCAAAAGGAGTTTGACAAACGGATTTACCAGATGATCTGTCAGCGATTGGTTGACACGCTCTACTGATCCAGTAATCGTTTCACCACGATCTTGTCTATCGGAAACGTAAAATCTTTGATTTGCAGCTCCTTTAAATGGATCCAACGGTGTTTCTCTCCTTCCTCCGTCAAAGGCACTTCATGCTGATCTGCAACAATATTGCTCCAATCGGCATATTTTACATGATAATAGAACGAATGCACCTGATCCTCCGGTTTGAAGACAGAAGGCTGATAATATTCGTTGAAATAGAACAGTTCCCTAACCTCGATGTCAATTCCAAGTTCTTCACGAAATTCGCGGATCAATGCATGCACGAAACCCTCTCCTAATTCAAGTCCGCCACCGGGAAATTTTGTAAAGGCATAGCCGTTTTGACATTCGTCCGATACAAGGATCTGATCCCGTTCGTTGATGAGCAACCCATAGATACGGATATTGAATCGGCCCATCCTATATGTCGAGAATAGCCTTGATATCCGGCTTAAAATACAATTCTGATTTCAACACTTTGCCATCTTCTCGATAGATCGGTTTTCCGTCTGCATCCAACTTGCTCATGTTCGAACGCTGGATCTCCTTAAAAACTTCTGCGATCTTGAACTGAAGTCCATGCTTCAGGATCGTACCGCACAAAATATACAACTGATCTCCCAGCGCATCTGCGATCTCCACGATATCTCCGTTCTGAGCAGCTTCAAGGTACTCTTCGTTCTCTTCGCGCATCAATTTATAACGCAACAGGATCTCTGCTTCTGAAAGTTGAGCAGTAGGGGTATGATTGTTCTCGATACCAAACGCATTGTGAAATTCTTCAACAGCTCCGATCGTTTCTTTAAGTGTCATAAAGTCAAATTTACAGAACCAAAATTACATTTGAAACAAGCATGTTGTTCCACAAAAAGGTTAACAATTAGAAAGATTTATACACGGATCACTTCTTCGGGATCTTCAGCCAACCCAGTTCGGATGGGACAACTGTCGCTACTATTCTGAAACCGACATTCCGTGCAGCCCCCTTGTACGGCTTCACACTTTCATTGCGCACATCGTAACCGGGATCGTTCCATGAACCTCCGGCGACAACATTCTTATCGGCGATCATTTCGGCAACATTGCCATTTACATTATATAACCCATAGCCATTCGGCCAATATGATTTTACGGGTGCGGTAACATCAGCGTATTCATTTAAAATTCCATATGCACCGTAATCTACCTTTTCAACAAAATATTTTCCCGTTGAATCACGTGCAATACACTCCGCACCATTACGAATGCAGTTACACATATAGGCTCCTTCAGCATTTTGAAGGCGATATCCACCCCAGGAGTAATTTGCCAATTCCAATTTTCCCTTGGCAGCTTTTAACCATTCTTTGTGAGTTGGTAACCTGAACATCAACTTATAATTCCCTTTTAAAATTGTGTTCACTTTTTCTGTTAACCAATCACAATACATTTCTGCTCCTTCCTTCGTGACATTTAAGACAGGATAATCTCTGTAGGCCGGATGAGTGTGGTAATAGGTGACATACGCACTATTTGAAAATCTTGAATCCGACCATTTTGCTGAATCGATTTGGGCTATCTTCAACTTTTCAACCTCTCCTTTTTGCTTCAGATCGTAAAGAAATTCGTTGTAATGCAAGTTAGAAACCTCCGTCTTGAAGATGATGTAATCATGTTTTAAAAGCGAATCTGCAGGGATAAAGGCGTAATTCTCATTGATCGCTTTGATCAGATTCTTCACCTGTTTTTGATCATCAGAACGCATGGAGATGCTTGAAAGTGCTGACAATAAAAGGATTCCTGAGTAAAGTTTTATTCTCATAAAAGTCAGTTTGAGGCTATTTCAAATTGTTGTGTGGAAGTTACTTATTAACTAATTTCTTCTTCCAAAAAAAGTAGCAGATTATAGAACTAAACGATCATTTCTTCATGATCTTCACCTGATGCCTGATCGACTCCTGGTGAATTGCATCCATGAATTGACGGATAAAAAGCTGTGTCAGATTGTACTCCTCATTCTTGTTCAGTCTGCCAGCGATCAACTTTGCCCAATGCTCCTGCTGAAGGATCGTTATGTTGTTCTCCCGTTTGAATTTACCAACCTCTTCGCTCAATGTCATACGTGCAGTCAGCAACTCGAATAAACGATCATCCAAGAGAGCGATCTTTTCACGAACCTCATCCAGGTATGAAGCAAATTCACCCGAAATATCCTTCGACCGAACAACGAGCCCTTTCAGGATCTCTTCCAGAGCTTCAGGAGTTAGTTGCTGAGCGGCATCTGACCAGGCATTTTCGGGATTCGGATGTGTCTCCATCATGAGTCCCTCAAAATTGAGATCCAAGGCTTTCTGTGCCACTTCCGCAATAAGTTCTCGCTTCCCCGTAATGTGACTGGGATCGCATATTACAGCAATATCAGGCCTTCTTTCCTTCAAAGCGATGGGGATTTCCCAATTGGGTACATTGCGGTATTTAGGATGCTTATATACTGAAAAGCCACGATGTATAGCAACAACATCAGATAATCCGGCTTTCTCAAAGCGCTCGATCCCACCCAGCCAAAGCTCAAGATCAGGATTTACGGGATTCTTTACCATGACAGGAATTCGAACCCCGCTAAGTGCATCGGCAATTTCCTGCACTGTGAATGGATTCACTGTTGTTCTAGCCCCAACCCACAAAATATCGACACCCGCTTGGAGCGCCAGTTCGACATGGTGCTTATTAGCGACCTCTGTTGCGACCGGTAACCCAACGGATCGTCCTGCATCAACCAGCCATTTCAGTCCCACC
>Ga0315902_10010205_pt1 | contig 12446 bp, 10 predicted proteins | sample LakEriMetagenome_9_FD_203523 | JGI IMG/M metagenome (GOLD analysis project Ga0315902, IMG submission 203523) | Freshwater fungal communities from buoy surface, Lake Erie, Ohio, United States - Buoy 12 MA117 | ecosystem: Environmental > Aquatic > Freshwater > Lake > Lake biofilm | place: USA... | reverse complement strand
CGTGAACTTTTTGATTTATTAGAAAAATTTGCAGGTTATGGATTTAATAAATCGCACGCTGCGGCCTATGCGATGGTGGCATACCAAACTGCGTATTTAAAAACACATTATCCCGCAGCTTTCTTGGCAGCCTCCATGTCGGCTGATATGAATAATACGGATAACATTCAAATCTTTTTTGAAGACTGCAAGCCGAATGGTGTGGAGTTATTAGCGCCCGATATTAATCAAAGTGGTTTTGAATTTATTCCAATCAATACCCAAGAAGTTTTATACGGACTAGGTGCGATCAAGGGTACAGGCTTAGCCGCGATCGAACTTATTTTAGCGTCTCGTGAAAAATTAGGGCCTTTCAAAAATCTTTTTGATTTTTGTGCGAGACTTGATTTAAGAAAAGTAAATCGTCGCGTGGTGGAATCTCTCATCCGTGGTGGCGCATTTGACGCGTTAGATCCTAATCGGGCTTCGTTACTCGCGAGTGTGAATTTAGCGATCACAGCCGCCGAGCAAGGAAAAGCCAATAGGGGACAAAATAGTTTATTCAGTGACGAGCAAACACCAAGTATTGACATGGTCAAAATAGAACTATGGACGCCTCAACAAAAACTTCAAGAAGAAAAAGCAGCGCTTGGATTCTATTTTAGTGGCCATCCATTCACCTTCTTCGAAAAGCGTGTTAGACCTTTTATCAAAACCCAGATCAAAGAATTAAAACCGCAAGAACAACCTTATCTTATAGCGGGCGTCATTGTTGCGATTCGTGTTCGTATGACAGCTCGGGGCAAGATGGCGATTGTCACCTTAGATGATGCGATTTCTCGAGTGGATGTTGTGGTAGGGAATGAACTTCTCAACCAATCACAAAGATTGGTTCAAGAAGATCAACTTTTAATCGTGGAAGGACGGGTGAGCCATGATGACTTCACAGGCGGTATTCGTGTCACTGCCCGAAAACTCTTTGATTTAGCGACTGCGAGAAATCAATTTGCCCATCATTTAAAGATTTCATGCAACGGACAATCGGATGCGCTTAAATTAAGAGACATTTTAAAGCCTTATTGTGGGGCATCTCAAAATAATCTCAAACGCTGCCGGGTTAAAATTGACTACCATAACGATAAAGGTCATGTAGAACTCATGTTAGGTCAAGAATGGCAGGTGGATTTACATGATGAATTGATAGATGGTTTAACCCAATGGTTGAGCGAAGAAAATGTCAAAATCCTTTATAATTAATCTCCAGATTTTAAAAGTTTTAAATCTATGAAAATTAGTTATTTAGATTTTGAAAAGCCGATCTCCGAACTTGAGGCTCAAACCGAGAAGCTTAAAGAGACGCATAACAAGAATAAGAATCTTGATATTTCAAAAGAGTTATCACAACTCGAATCCAAGACTGAAAAGTTACTGCATGAGATTTATGATAACTTAAGCGCTTGGCAAATTTCCCAAGTCTCACGTCACCCACAAAGACCCTATACCCTTGATTATATTGAAAAACTTTTCACAGACTTTGAAGAGTTGCATGGGGATCGTGCGTTTGCGGATGACCCAGCGATTGTAGGGGGCTTAGCTTCATTTGAAGGTATGCCTGTGATGGTGATTGGTCATCAAAAAGGGCGCGACGTTAAGGAAAGACAATTCCGTAACTTTGGTATGCCAAAGCCTGAAGGTTATCGAAAAGCCTTACGTCTTTATCGATTAGCTGAAAAATTCAATGTGCCCGTCGTTACTTTTATTGATACGCCAGGTGCTTATCCAGGTATCAATGCCGAAGAGCGTGGTCAATCAGAAGCGATTGCACGTAATTTATATGTCATGGCTGAACTTAAAGTACCTATCATTGGCATTGTGATTGGTGAAGGTGGTTCAGGGGGAGCACTCGCATTAGGTGTCGTGGATCAACTGATCATGCTTCAATTTGCAACATACTCCGTCATTTCCCCTGAAGGTTGTGCTTCTATTTTATGGAAGAGTGCGGATAAGGCATCAACCGCGGCAGAAACATTAGGTATTACAGCCATCCGCTTAAAAGAGTTAGGTTTAGTCGATACCATTCTGAATGAGCCTTTAGGCGGTGCGCACCGCAATCCTAATGAACTCATGGAAACTGTCAGAAAATCTTTAAAAGAACACTTAACTAAACTTCAAAAGAAATCACTCAAACAACTCCTCGATGTAAGACATGAACGTCTACTTAGCTATGGCAAGTTTAAAGAAACCACTAAGTAAAAACGTTAAAGCCCCCACTTCAAAAAAAACTAAACAGCTACCCTTACTTCATTTAGTTGAGAAGGCTTTTTTAGCATTCAATCAATCACATAAGAAGATAAAGTCGATGACAGTTGCTTTAAGTGGCGGTATTGATTCAGTCGTCCTTTTACATCTCTTACATCAACTTCAAAAGAAACATCGTTTTACCTTAAAAGCCTCGCATGTCCATCATGGGTTAAGTGAGCATGCAGATCAATGGGTCAAATTTTGTGAAGCATTATGTAGAAAATGTTCTGTCGCTTTAGAGGTTTACCATATCCAATTACCGAAAAAAAAGTCCCTCGGTATCGAGGGGGAGGCAAGGCGACTTCGTTATGAAAAACTCCTTCAAGCGAAAACTGATCTAGTTGTTTTAGCACATCACGAAGACGACCAAGCGGAGACTTTTTTATTACAATTGATGCGTGGGGCAGGGGTGAAAGGTTTGTCATCCATGGCACATTATGATGAAGACAGACACCTCTGGCGACCACTTCTTAATACCTCAAGAAGTGACATTGAAAGATATGCCAAACAACACAAATTAAAGTGGATTGAGGATGAAAGTAATCAAAATACTGCGTTTGATCGAAACTTCATAAGGTCTAAATTTTTACCTATATTAAAGAATAGGTTTAATCATATTATTAAAGTGATTTCTAGATCAGCATCTCACTTAGCAGAAGCACAACATCTACTCGATGATTTAGCGAAAATTGATTTAAAAAATCATTTAAAATCAATTAATTATAAACATAATATTCAAGTAAAAACTTTAATGAAATTGTCACCCTCGAGAGCTAAAAATGTCTTACGTTATTGGTTAGAATTAAACGATCAATTGATGCCAACGAAAGACCTCTTGGATGAACTTTTAAGACAGGTATTAACGGCCAAAAAAGATGCGACAATAAAAATTCAAATCTCAAAAGCATATGAAATTCGTCGTTATCAAGATGAGATTTTTATCGTTCCAAAAAACCAACAAACACACAAAAATTATGAAATGATTTGGCGGGGTGAATCAGAAATCATTTTGCCTAACGGACAAAAACTAACTTTCAAAAAAGTAAAAGGTCGGGGTATTAATTTAAAATTTTTAAACGAACAAATTTTAAAAATTAGAAATCGACAAGGCGGTGAATTTTTTAAGCCCGATTCAAAAAGACCCACTAAAAAAATTAAACAAATGCTCCAAGAATCAGATTTACCTCCTTGGGAGAGAGAAAATTTACCTTTGATTTTTGTAGGCGATGATTTGGCTTTAGTCCCCAATTTTGGCATCGATGTTAAGTTCCAAACCAAGCCCAAAGAAGTGGGTTTGGTGGTGGTTTTATAGCTTGATAAAAATCGTTGCTTTTTTACAACAAATGTCTCATCAAATCGGGTTTTTTTGCTACACATTAACCTATTGATTCATATAAAATTTTATATAAGAAATAGGGGGGGCTTTCTTCGGGAAGTTTTCCTAGGCATTTTTAGCGCTTCAGAGATTGAATTTCTTTAAAAACCCCTCTAAAGTCCCAACATCTTTTAAACACGCATTTATGAATCATATGAAACTAAAATTATCTAAAATCGTGGCTATAGTCGTCTTTGCTAGTTCAGCATCTCTGGGCGCTGCTGAAAAATTAAAGACAAGTACTATTAATGTTTATAGCACAACCCCCCTTCCGTCCATTGGCTTACCGCTAAATATCATCCCTGCGAATATTCAAATTTTTGATAAAAAAGATTTAACGAACCAACCAGGCGTGACATTTGCAGATCAACTGATTAATAATGCACAAGGTGTGACTTTCAGTGAAAACCAGGGCAATCCTTGGCAGCCTGATGTGATGTTTAGAGGTTTTTCAGCCTCTCCTTTGGCAGGAACTCCCCAAGGCATGTCAGTGTATGTGGATGGCGTTAGGGTCAATGAGCCATTTGGAGATACTGTTCATTGGGATTTAATTCCCAGTTTTGCAATTCAAAATATGCAAATTATACCGGGTTCAAATCCCGTTTATGGCCTTAATACGCTTGGTGGAGCGATTGCTATACAAACTAAAGATGGTCGAAATAATCGTGGTGTCGCTATCGAGGGCGAGGGTGGTTCATGGGGCAGAAAAAGAGCGCTTGCTCAATTTGGTGGTGTTTCAAAAGATGGATCGATAGACTATTTTTTTGGCGCACAAAATATTACAGAGGATGGATGGCGAAAACATTCTCCCACACATATTAATCAAACCTTTGGCAAGATTGGCTGGCAAAATGAAAGCTCAACAATTAACTTGAGTTGGATAGGCGCTAAAAATAGTATGATTGGTAACGGACTCACCCCAATTGATATGTTGGGTATCAGTCGCGAGGAAGTGCACACCACGCCTGACCAGACCAAAAATTATCTCAATCATATAGCGTTAAACGCATCTCACTGGTTGAATAATAATGTCATGCTAAGTGGCAACATATACCACCGAACCTCCAATCGAAAAACATTAAATGGCGATTTGAATGATGATTATGATCCTGATGCGCTTAATGCAGATGGTGAATGTGAGCCGAGCGATCCTCTAACAGAAGAAAACTGCTCTCCAGGGATTATGAATCGCTCAAGAATTAAACAAAGAAATATGGGTTTTAATTTTCAATCAGCATTTAATCAAGACATCTGGGGAAAAAAGAATCAATTCATTACTGGTGTCGGATATGATCTTGCGCTCACGCGTCTTAAACAAACCGAACAGTTGAATGCAGTTGAAGATGATGAGCCAGTTTTAGGAGAAACATGGTTTGATGCTCGTCGTATGCCAATAAATTTATCTAACGAAATTGAGACAGAAGTGAACCTAGGGGGTAGAGCAAGAACAATGAGTTTATTTGCCACCGATACACTATCATTAAATCAACATTGGCACTTAACAGCAAGTGCAAGATATAACCATACAAAAGTTACAAACCGAGATCATATAGCAGCGACAGGTTCAAGCGCAAGTCTGTCAGGAGATCATCACTTTAGTCGAGTCAATCCATCATTAGGTATTTCTTATTCACCCAATGATCAGTTGAGTGTATTCGGTAGTTATAGTGAATCTAATAGAGCGCCTACTTCTATTGAATTAGGATGTGCAAATCCTGATGTGCCATGTAAATTACCAAATGCAATGGCTGGCGATCCACCTCTTGATCAAGTCGTTGCTAAAACTTACGAAACAGGCTTAAGGGGTAAACTCACTGAAACTTTTAAGTGGAATACATCAATTTATCGCACTATGAATCATGATGATATACATTTTATTCAATCATCGACTCTGGGTGGATCTCTTGGATACTTCGATAATGTAGGTAGAACAAAAAGACAAGGTTTTGACTTAGGGTTAACTGGTGTAATTGATAAACTTTTCTTAAGAGCGGGCTATAGTTTTGTATCTGCGAAATATGACTCAGACTTAACACTTATCAATGAAGTGAATTCGACAGCAGGAGATGACGGAGAATTTCGAGTACGCAAAGGCAATCATCTTGCAGGTATACCAAAACATCAATTTAAACTGCGTGCGCAATATGAAGTCCTTCCTAAATGGACTGTTGGTTCAAACATAGTTTACTATTCAGATCAATTCGTCCATGGCAATGATAATAATAGCCATGTGAGTGATGCTCTAACACCAGGTAAGTTGAGTGGTTATACTGTTGTCAATCTTGATACTCAGGTTGATGTTGGTCAGGGCTGGAAAGTATTCGCAAAAGCGATTAATATTTTTGATAAAGATTACTATTCAGCAGGCCGTTTCGCAGAGACTTATTTTTCACCAAGTGGAGCCTGGAATGGCACAGAAGCTGGGGAGCGAAGTTTAACATCAGTTGTACCGGGCGCACCTCGTGCAGCTTGGATTGGTGTCCGTTATGAGTTTGGTGGCGCGCCAGAAACTAATTAATATTATTACGAGGGGAATTAAAAAAGGGGCTTTGTGCCCCTTTTTTTATTTATGATGTATTTTTAAGAAGTAATAAAACGTTCCAACGATTGGTACTCCAAAATTAGCCAATATAAATTTTTTCATGGAGTCCTGTTTTATAAGAGCAATATCATGCAGTTTCATTAAAAGAAGCATCCAAGAAAGTATCAGCATAAAAAGAATGATAAAAAAGAGGTATCCATAATCATCCGTTTTCATATGAATGATATAAAAAATAAATGAGGCAGCGATATTAAAATTCCAGAGAAGAAATAGATTAGTCACGCGATCTATTTCATCATTAAAATTGATAGTTTCTTTTGTTGGTTTTTGATTTAAAGCCCTAGGCTTAACCTTTTCATTTAAATCAGATCCACAGTGATCACAAAAGTTAGCAAAATTTCTTTTTATTCTATGTCCGCATTCGTAACAAATCATGGTTTATTTCATTTTAAAATTCAAAAAAGCTATCCTAAATTGCCTTTCCTAAAAGAATCCATGAATTCATCCTTAAATAATTTGGGAAGTTTTCCTGATATGCTTTTATAAAATGTACGACACAATAGACACTGAAATGAGAAGGAATCACCTTTGAGCTTAAAGCTTCGCCTTATTTTGATTATCAATGCGGTATTACTTCTGATATTGGTACTCGGATCGATTTTAGCGATTGATACAGCCAAAAAAAATGTACGGGCAGAGGTGGCATCTTCTGAAAAACTCACCCTTTATTTATTTGAAATTGGTGTGTTAAATAACCCTAAGTATTATTCGATTGAGAGTGAGTATAAGCCACTTAATTTGCAAAGCTTGGTGCATATGCGACACCTTAAGATTGAGTTTTATAATTTAGAGGGCAAATTGGTGGAGAGCAATATCTCAGAATCACGCATACAGTCGATGGATCAAGCACCATCTTGGTTTGTCAATTTTATGGGGCTTATTTCAGATCCCTGGGAGCCGAAGCGCTTACCTGTTGAAATATTAGGCCAAGCTAAGGGTGCCATAATTATTACGCCTGACCCTAGTTATGAGTTTGGGGAGATCTGGAATCAATTAACAGGTATTTTTTATTTGGCGGGCGCCTTCTTTATCTTGACGAATATTTTGGTGGCATGGATTGTGTTTAGAGCTTTAAGCCCTGTTGAATTTATTTTGAAAGCCTTAACTGAACTTGAATTAGGAAACCTAAAAGTCAAAATGCCTTATTTAAAAACATCTGAATTATCCGCGATTAGTTCTAAATTTAATCACATGGTGAAAACGTTAAGGCTTAGCATTGAACAAAATCATCGGCTCACACAAAAGCTCATTAGAGTTCAAGAAGAAGAGAAAAAAAGTTTAGCGCGAGATCTTCATGATGAATTCGGACAATCCTTAACTGCGATTCATGCAGATGCAATCGTTTTAAAAACACTTGCAAATAAAGAATATCCAAAAATTAAGCCATCAGCACATGCGATATCAGACCTATCAAAACATCTGATGAATCTTGTGGGCGGCATGCTTAATCGTTTAAAGCTGGGGGTATTAAATGAATTAGGTTTGGAAGAAGGTTTGATCGACTTAATAGATACCTGGAAATTAAGACATCCAAAAATCAAACTTCAATATCAAGTTAATTTAAAGGGCTTACCTAAAACGAATGAAATCATTTCTATTACCACCTATCGTATCATTCAAGAGTGTTTAACGAATATTTCAAGGCATGCTAAAGCTAAACATGTAGCGATTGAAATTCAATTGATTAAAAAAAATGGTACTTCCAAAATGATAGACATTCATGTGAAAGATGATGGTGTGGGACTCTCTAAATCCCATCGTGATGGCTTTGGCTTATCTGGCATGCGTGAGCGCATTCATGAATCCAATGGCAATATTAAAATTGTGAGCGAAATGAATCAAGGTGTATCGCTTCACATTCAACTCCCATTAAAAAAGATTAAAAATAAATGAGTAAAAAAGTCACCATTGTTTTAGTGGATGATCACGCGGTGGTGCGAGCAGGGGTGAGACGTCTTCTCGAGCAAGAAGCCTTATTCGATGTGATAGGAGAAGCTGAGAGTGGAGAGAGGGCTTACCACATGTTCGGAGAATTAAAGCCTGATGTGATGGTGATGGACTTATCGATGCCCGGTATGGGCGGTTTAGAGGCGATCAGGCGGATTTTGATGCGTCATGAGCGAGCTCGTATTTTAGTGCTCACCATGCATGAGGATCTATCCTTTGCTAATCAGGCATTGAAATTAGGGGCAAAGGGTTATCTCATTAAAAATACCTTAGGTGACGACTTAGTGAAATCCATTCAAACAGTATCAAGAGGTGAGGTATTTTTAAGTGACGAGATTGCCAAAAAGATGGCCATGCAATCGATATCAGGCGACCAAGATCCTATTCATGAACTCTCAGCACGTGAATTTGAAATTTTTAGATTATTAGCCGAAGGGCTTGAGATTGATGCGATCGCAACCACGCTTAATATTAGTTCTAAGACGGTATCTAATTACCAGACCATGATTAAACAAAAACTCAATATTAATACACCAGTTGAACTCATCCGTTATGCGATTAAGGCAGGCGTCATTAAAAATTAGGTTTTTTCGGGAAGAATTCTTAAGTTTTCTTGGGAGTATTAGCCCATTCATCTTTTATGCTTAATTGATAAAGTTGAGCTGTCTTAACTTTAGCCATAAAGTTTATTTTTAAGAGACGGCACTCGACTCCACGAGTAAAGGGTTTTTTTTTAAAGGGATTCATTTTTGAATCCCTTTTTTTATGGTTGAAGGTAAATGAGGCACCTTTCCTCATGATATGATTTTATCTATGAAGATTGGAACCCCTTTATCGCCAAATGCCACACGTATTATGCTTCTTGGCAGTGGTGAACTCGGTAAAGAAGTGATTATTGCTTTGCAACGTTTAGGTGTGGAAGTCATTGCAGTCGATCGATATGAGAACGCACCAGGCCATCAAGTGGCTCATAGATCCCATGTCATTGATATGACGAATAGTGAAGCGCTTCTCAATCTTGTTCAATCAGAAAAACCGCATTACATCGTCCCCGAAATTGAAGCGATCAATACCGACGTTCTAGCGCAGATTGAAAAAAGTGGGGATGCGATTGTGATTCCTACCGTGAATGCGGTTCAGCTCACCATGAATCGCGAAGGTATTCGTGATCTAGCGGCTAATCAATTAAAACTGCCCACTTCACCATTCGCATTTGCTAAAAGTTTAGAGGAGTTACAACAAGCCATTGACGGTGGGATTGGTTATCCGTGTTTTGTGAAGCCTACCATGTCATCATCCGGCAAAGGACAATCTCGCATTATAGATGCATCACAAGTCAAAGACGCATGGGATTATGCGGCTTCAGCTGGCCGCGTCAATAAGGGTGTCGTCATTGTCGAAGGTCAAATTGATTTTGATTATGAAATTACATTACTGACAGTCCGTGCTAAAAACGAAAAGGGTGACATTGAAACCTACTTCTGTGAGCCTATCGGACATAAGCAAGTCGAGGGTGATTATGTGGAGAGTTGGCAACCACAACCCATGCATGAAGTAGCATTAATGAAAGCGCATGACATCGCTAAAAATATTACTGATGCGTTAGGTGGGTTAGGTTTATTCGGTGTGGAGCTTTTTGTGAAAAATGACAAAGTATGGTTTTCAGAAGTAAGCCCAAGGCCTCATGATACCGGTATGGTCACCATGGTAAGTCAACGTCAAAATGAATTTGAACTCCATGCACGTGCAATTCTAGGATTACCTGTGAATACAACTTTAACTAGACCTTCTGCAAGTGCAGTCATTTATGGCCATCATGACGCAGATGCGATTTCTTTTGAAAATATCGATAAAGCATTAAGTATCCCAGAATCTGACTTAAGACTTTTTGGAAAACCCTCTTCATTTAAAAGACGTCGCATGGGTGTCGCATTAGCTTCTGCTGACAATGTAAATGAAGCAAGAACACGAGCCCAAAAAGTTTCATCCCTCGTTAAAACCTCCATTTAATTTTTTTTATGTCTGAAGCTACAGCATCAACCCCTCAATCCCTTTATGATTTATTAGGGGGTGAACCGGAAGCGACAAATCAAATTCGTGAAATCGTTGAAGCTTTTTATGATGTGATGGAAAGGGATGAGAATGCGAAAACGATTCGTTTGATTCATCCGGACGACTTAACTTCTTCTCGCGAAAAACTTTTTATGTTTTTGGTAGGTTGGACAGGTGGGCCGCAACTATATATTGAACGTTATGGGCATCCCTTTCTAAGACGTCGTCATCTACCGTTTAAGATAGGGGAGGAAGAACGTGATCAATGGATTTATTGTATGACAAAGGGCATGCTTAACTTAAAGATGGAGGAAGCAAAGATCAAAGCGCTTTTGAATGCGCTTTATCCTATCGCTGACTTCATGCGAAATCAGTAAATTATTTTAAACGCGTGCTTTACGTTTTGCAGTATCTGGTTTTGATTCCGAGGCTCTAAACGTTCTAATCGTCGATGGTTTTTTAGAGAAAGTTTTGGGAGCTGATTCACGTTTAGTGGCTGGCTTTCGATCAGTGGTTTTTCTGTCATTTGGTTTTCTCTCATTTGGTTTTCTGTCATTTACTTTTCTATCACCGAATGATTTTTTTTCACCAAAAGGTTTTTTTTCGCCAAATGTTTTTTTATCAGCATCTGATCTATTGAAGCTAGGCTTCTTATCCGACGTTTTTCCAAACAATCTTTTTTCTATAGCCTTTTTCTCAAAAGGGCTTCGAGGGGTACGAGGTTCGAAATCACGTCTTGGTGCATCATTAAACCCAAATTCTTTTCTAGGAGGTTTTTTATCACTCATTGATGAACGATCTCCAAATGATTTTTTGTCGCCGAAAGATTTCTTATCCCCAAATGATTTGCGATCGCTTGGTTTTCTGTCACCAAATGATTTTTTATCACCAAATGGTTTTCTATCTGAAAAAGATTTTCTATCATTGGAATTACGTTTACCACCCCGCGATTTAGATTTTCTTTCCTCACCTAATTGATCGCGTGATTGTAGTTTCGGTTCAAAACCTGCTATCGTTCTCGCTTCAATTTTATGCCCTGTATATTTTTCGATATCACGCAAGGCTTTGCCATCCATAGGAGCCACAAATGAAATTGCGACACCTTCTTTTTTGGCTCTGCCTGTACGACCAATACGATGGACATAATCTTCTGCAAATTTAGGTAGGTCATAATTAATAACGTGTGTGATGCCATCAACATCAATACCACGCGCTGCAACGTCAGTTGCTACAAGGACACTAATATCATTATGTCTAAATTTAGTGAGTGTTCGGTTTCTAGCCCCTTGTGTCATATCCCCATGAAGTGCGCCTGTCTTATGACCTGCGTTATAAAGTTCATCGGCTAATAAATCCGCGTGACGTTTTGTGGACGTAAAAATAATCGTCTGTTTCACACCGGGTTGAATCAGTAAATGTTCGAGGAGTTTATTTTTATGATTTAAGTTATCGACGAAATACATATGCTGCGTAATATTTTCGTGTTTATCTTTAGCGTGTGAGATCTCAATCGTTTTAGGATTGTGTAAAAGATCTTTAGCGATCTTACTAATTTGACCGTCTAAGGTGGCTGAGAATAATAAGGTTTGATGTTTTGTATGAATCGCAGCACAGATTTTTTTCACATCAGGCATAAAGCCCATATCGAGCATGCGATCGGCTTCATCTAAAACGAGCATTTGTAAACGTGACAAATTAATACGACCACGCTCCATATGATCTAGAAGCCGACCAGGGGTGGCGATTAAAATATCTAAAGGTTGAGAGAGTAATTTATTCTGTAATGGATAAGGCATGCCACCGACGATGCTCGTGGTTTTAGCTTTAATAAAGGTACCGTACTTACGCGCTGCTTCATTGACTTGTGCTGCTAATTCTCGCGTGGGAGTGAGGACTAAAATACGTGGACCACGTTCTTTGATCGGATGGGGGGTCGCTAACAAATTCAATGAAGGCAAAATAAATGCCGCTGTTTTACCGGTGCCTGTTTGAGCCGAGGCCATCAAATCATGACCTTCTAAGATCACAGGGATGGCTTTTTCTTGAATAGGGGTGGGGGTTTTATAACCTACGCTATGTAACGCGCGTAAGATCTGTGGGTCGAGCTTTAATGAATCAAAAGACAATGTCGTACTCCTTAAAAAGGGTTAGGTGCATTTAATCTTTTAAAAAATTCAAAACTTCCAATCA
>Ga0315902_10010204_pt1 | contig 12447 bp, 9 predicted proteins | sample LakEriMetagenome_9_FD_203523 | JGI IMG/M metagenome (GOLD analysis project Ga0315902, IMG submission 203523) | Freshwater fungal communities from buoy surface, Lake Erie, Ohio, United States - Buoy 12 MA117 | ecosystem: Environmental > Aquatic > Freshwater > Lake > Lake biofilm | place: USA... | reverse complement strand
CCGAGCGGGTGCTCTCACGGCCGCTCGCCGCAGACGAGATGGCGATCGTAAAGAAGTCGCTCGCCGATCTCACCGAGTGGTACAAGGCGCACCCCGACGACGCCAAGACGCTGATCGCGATCGGCGACACGAAGCCCCGAGCCGCCGACCCGGTGCAACTGGCCAGCTGGACGATGCTCACCAACGAGCTCATGAACCTCGACGAGGTGCTCTGCAAATGAACCTTCCCCCGATCCGCTCGCCGCTCGATGAACTGGGCCTGAACCTCACGCGCAGGCGATTTTTCGAGCAGGGCAGCCACCTGCTCGGCGGTGCGGCGCTCGCCTCGCTCCTGGGGCAGGATCGCGCCTTTGCGAACGCTTCGACTGGCCCAGCAGCGGCCGCCATCGACCGCGTGCCCGGAGCCGTGGGCCCGCATTTTGCGCCCAAAGCGAAGCACGTGATCTACCTGCACATGGTGGGCGGCCCGCCCCAGCAGGATCTCTTCGACTACAAGCCGAAGATGGACGAGTTGTACGACAAGGATTTGCCCGAGAGCATCCGCAACGGCCAGCGGCTGACGACGATGACGAGCGGCCAGAAACGGTTTCCGATCGCACCTTCGGTGTTCAAGTTTGCCCAGCACGGCAGGAACGGCATGTGGGTGAGCGAACTCTTGCCGCACACGGCCAAGATGGTCGACGAGATGTGCTTCATCCGCAGCATGCACACCGAGGCGATCAACCACGAGCCCGCCATCTGCTACATGCAGACCGGCAACCAGATCGTGGGCCGCCCCTGCCTCGGCTCCTGGGCGAGCTACGGCCTGGGCTCGCTCAACAAGGATCTGCCCACGTTCGTCGTGCTCGTGGCCCGCTCCACGAAGCCCGAGCAGGCGCAGGCGATCGGGGCCCGGCTGTGGTCGAGCGGCTATCTCCCAGGGGAATACGCCGGCGTCAGCTTTCGGAGTGCCGGCGACCCGATCCTGTACATCAACAACCCGCCCGGTGTCTCGGCCGACGTGCGCCGCAAGACGCTCGACGGCCTTCAGGCCCTCAACCAGCGCACGCTCGAGCAGATCGGCGATCCCGAGACGCGCACTCGGATCGCCCAATACGAGATGGCCTTCCGGATGCAGTCGAGCGTGCCCGATCTCACGAACATTGCCAGCGAGTCGGAGAGCACACTCGCGCTCTACGGCGACGACGTGAAAAACCCTGGCTCATTCGCGAACTCCGTGCTCATGGCCCGGCGGATGGTGGAGCGCGGCGTGCGGTTTGTGCAGCTCTATCTCAACCACTGGGACACCCACGCCAACGTCGTGGGCCGCCTCAAGAGCGGCTGCAAAGACATCGACCAGCCGTGTGCCGGGCTCATCCAAGACCTCAAGGCCCGCGGCCTTCTGGACGAGACGCTCATCATCTGGGGCGGCGAGTTTGGCCGCACGGTCTACTCCCAGGGCGGCCTCTCGAAGGAGAACTACGGCCGCGACCATCACCCGCGCTGCTTCACAATGTGGATGGCCGGCGGCGGGTCCCGGCCCGGCCAGATCTACGGCGAGACCGACGACTTCTCCTACAACATCGTGAAGAACCCGGTGCACATCCGCGACTTCCACGCCACGGTGCTGCAGCTCTTGGGCTTCGACCACGAGCGGTTCACCTACCGCTACCTTGGCCTCGACCAGAAACTCACGGGCGTCGAGCACGCCCACGTGATCCCCGACCTGGTGGCGTGAGTGCGACGCTACCCGCGGGCCACGCGGTTCTTCTCGTCGAGTACGACCACAGCTGGAGCGTGCGTGGCAGCGGCGGCCTCGTCGAGCCACGCGAACGACATGATCGTGAGCCGGTCGCCCGGCTTGCCCAGGTGGGCCGTGGCCCCGTTGAGCTCAATCACCCCTGAGCCGGCCTTCCCGTAGATCACGTAGGTCTCGAACCGCTCGCCATTGGCCATGTTGCCCACGAGAATCCGCTCGTAGGGCCGCAGGCCCACGCGTTCCGCGAGATCGGCTGCGATCGTGAGGCTCCCCTCGTAATCGACCGAGGCGCCGGTGACCGTGGCACGGTGAAGTTTCGACTTGAGCAGGCAGATCGTCATAGCTGGATCCATTACTGTACACCGCACCTGACCGGCGATGTCAGTCCACGGCGAGTTTCCGCCGATCTGACGATATTCGGCCCGCGGAATGTATGCTGCCAGGAGATGAGCGATCCGCATCCTGCTTCCGCGCCCGTCCGCCCGCTCGATGCCGCCGAACGGCGCGTGCTCGGCACGCTCGTCGAGAAGGCGAAAACGACGCCCGACCAGTATCCGCTCTCGCTCAACGCGCTCGTCAACGGCTGCAACCAAAAGAGCAACCGCGATCCGGCGATGACGCTCGATGAAGAGCAGGTGATGAAGGCGATCACGAGCCTGCGGGCCCTCGGGGCGGTGGCGGAAGTGTTTGGCAACGGCAGCCTTGCCCGCTATCGACACCTCGCCTACGAGTGGCTCGGCGTCGGCAAGGAGGAGCTCGCGATCCTCGCTGAACTGTTGTTGCGCGGCGAGCAGACCGAGGGCAGCCTCCGCGGTCGCGCCAGCCGCATGGACGAGATCGCCGACCTGCCCACGCTCCGCCGCCATCTCGACGCGCTCGCCGCCCGTGGCCTCGTCGTCTGGCTCTCCCCTGCCGGCCGCGGGCGGATGCTCACCCACGGTCTCTTGCCGCCCGAGAAGCTCGAGAAGGTCCGGGCCGAGGTCGGCCAGGCCTGATCCCGACTCCTGCCACGTCGCCTACGAGCATCACGGCTGGCCGGCGCAACGCTCCGATACCGATGGCAATCGATCCTATCTGCGGCATGACCGTCGATGAGACAACCGCCGAAAGCGCGGTTCGCGACGGCGTCACCTTCTTTTTTTGCTGCCCGGGCTGCCGCCGAAAGTTCCTGGGCGAAGCGCCGCTGCCAGCCCCCGCAGCCGCTGCCGGCGCCATCTACACCTGCCCCATGCATCCCGAGATCGAGCAGATCGGCCCCGGCGCCTGCCCGAAGTGCGGCATGGATCTGGAGCCCAAAACGGTGCAGGCGGGCACGGGCGAAGACGATCCGGAGCTCCGCCGCATGAGCCGGCGATTCTGGATCGCCGCGGTGCTCACGCTGCCTGTCTTCGTGCTGGCGATGCTGCCGATGGTGGGCGTGCCGCTGGATCGCTGGATCGGGCTCCAGGCGAGCCGCTGGCTGCAGTTCGCGCTCGCCACTCCCGTGGTGCTCTGGGCCGGCTGGCCTATTTTCGAGCGCGGCGTGCGCTCGCTCGCGACGGGCCATCTCAACATGTTCACCCTGATCGCCATCGGCACAGCCGCGGCTTATGTCTTCAGCGTGGCGGCACTCGTGTTTCCCGGGGCGATCCCCCATCAGTTCCAGCACGACGGCGGGGCACCCCTCTATTTCGAGGCGGCCGCGGTGATCATTACGCTCGTGCTGCTCGGGCAATTGCTCGAACTGCGGGCCCGGCACCGCACCGGCGCTGCGATCCGCGAGCTCATGTCGCTGGCCCCGCCGCTGGCCCGCGTGGTCCGCGACGGCATGGAGCGGGAGGTGCCGCTTGATGACGTGCGCGTGGGCGACACCCTGCGGGTGCGACCGGGCGAGAAGATTCCCGTGGACGGCTGGCTCACGGACGGAGAAAGCTCGGTCGAGGAATCGATGATCACCGGCGAGCCGATGCCCGTCGAAAAACGCGTCGGCGATGCGGTGATCGGCGGCACGCTCAACCAGACGGGCAGCTTTCTGATGGTGGCCGACAAGGTCGGCCACGACACCCTGCTCGCGCGGATCATCGGCCTGGTGGTCGAGGCGCAGCGGAGCCGGGCACCAATCCAGAAAGTGGCCGACGCGGTGGCGGGCTATTTTGTGCCAGCGGTGCTCGCGATCGCGGTCGTGACGTTTCTCGTGTGGGCCATCGCCGCGCCCGAGCAGCCGCCGCTGGCCTGGGCGCTCGTCAATTCGATCGCCGTGCTGATCATCGCCTGCCCGTGTGCGCTCGGCCTGGCCACGCCGATGTCGATCATGGTCGGGATCGGCCGCGGGGCCCAGGAAGGGGTGCTCGTCAAAAACGCTGAGGTCCTCGAGCGGATGGAGAAGGTCGATACGCTCGTCATCGACAAGACAGGCACGCTCACGGCCGGCCGGCCGGCGCTCACCGCATGCACGGCGATCGAGCCGATGACCGAGACGGAGCTCTTGCGGGCTGCGGCCGGCATCGAGCAGAACAGCGAGCATCCACTGGCCAGGGCGGTCGTGACCGCGGCACGGGAGCGGGGCCTGCCGCTGCCGCTCGCGACGCGATTCGCCTCGGCGACGGGGGGCGGCGCCCGTGGCAGCGCGGAGGGCCGGGAGGTGCTCGTGGGGAGCCGCGAATGGCTCTCGAGCCAGAGCGTTGCCGATCTCGGAGCGCTCGACGACCGCGCCGTTGCGCTCCAGCAGCAGGGCCGCACGGTGATGCACGTCGCGGTGGATCGCAGGCTGGCGGGCATCATCGCCGTCTCCGACCCGATCAAGCCCTCGGCGGCCGAAGCGGTCCGCCGGCTGCACGGCATGGGCGTGCGGATCATCATGCTCACGGGCGATGCCGAGCAGACGGCCCGCACCGTGGCAACGCAGCTCAAAATCGACGAGTTTCTCGCCCGCGTGCAGCCCGAGGAGAAGTCCGCGGTCGTGAAGTCGCTCCGGGCTCAGGGCCACGTGGTGGCGATGGCCGGCGACGGCATCAACGACGCGCCCGCCCTGGCGGAGGCCGACGTCGGCATCGCCATGGGCACGGGCACCGACGCGGCGATCGAATCGGCCGGCGTCACGCTCGTCAAAGGCGATCTTGGGGGGATCGTCAAGGCGATCGACCTCAGCCGCCTCACGATGCGCAACATCCGGCAAAACCTGTTCTTCGCGCTGGCCTACAATGCCGTGTGCGTGCCGCTCGCGGCCGGGGTGCTCTATCCGCTCTCGAGCCACCTGCTCCTGAACCCGATGGTCGCCGCGGCGGCGATGAGCCTCAGCTCCCTGTCGGTGGTTGCCAACGCGCTGCGGCTGCGCTCGATGACGATGGAGTCCTCGCTTCGGAGGCCGGATCATGCCTGAAACTTTTAGCCCTCTCGTCAACATCGGCGACCTGGTCGCCGTCACCGGCGCGACCGGGTATGTCGGCGGCCGGCTCGTGCCCGCGCTGCTCGAAGCCGGCTACCGCGTCCGCTGCCTGGTGCGGGAGCCGCGCAAGCTCGATTCGCGCCCGTGGCGGCATGATCCGCGGGTCGAGGTGATCGCGGGCGATCTCGCCGACACAGCCGCAGTCGCGCGGTCCCTGCAGGGTTGTCGGGCGGCCTATTACCTCGTGCACTCGATGGTGGCCACGGGGGGCACCTATGCCGATCGCGACCGCGAGCTCGCCGCCGGCTTCGCCGCTGCCGCCCGGGACGCCGGCATCGCGCGGATCATCTATCTCGGCGGCCTCGGCGAGATGGGGCCCGACCTCAGCGAACACTTGCGCTCGCGCCGACAGGTCGAGCAGGAGCTCGCCTCGTGCGGCGTGCCGGTGACCACCTTCCGGGCGGCGATGATCATCGGCTCCGGCTCGGCATCGTTCGAAATTCTGCGGTACCTCGTCGAGCGGCTCCCGATCATGATCACGCCCAAGTGGGTGACCACCGAGTGCCAGCCGGTGGCGATCGCCGACGTGCTGCACTGGCTCGTGCGCTGCCTCGCTGTGCCCGAAACCGCCGGCAAGACACTCGAGATCGGCGGGCCCGACGTGATGCCCTACCAGGAGCTGATGCGGGTGATGGCCGAAGAGCTCGGCCTGCGCCGGCGCATCATCCTGCCGGTGCCCGTGCTCACGCCACGGCTGAGCTCGCTGTGGATCAACCTCGTCACGCCCGTCTCCTACCGGATCGCCCGGCCCTTGGCGGAGGGCTTGAAAAACCGCGTGGTCGTCACCGACGACACCACGCAGCGGCTCATGCCACACGAGGCGCTCGGCGTGCGCGAGTCGATCCACCGGGCGAAGGTGAAGATCGATCGCCACGCGGTCGAAACCCATTGGAGCGTGGCCGGCCCCGTGCCGGGAGACCCGGCCTGGGCGGGAGGCACCGTGTTCACCGACGAGCGGGTCGTGGATATCGAGGCCGACCCGACGAGCGTGTATGCAGCCGTCTGCCGAATCGGGGGCGGCAACGGCTGGTATGCCGGCGACGTGCTCTGGCAGCTGCGCGGCTGGCTCGACAAGCTCGTGGGCGGGCCGGGGCTGCGGCGGGGCCGGCGTCATCCGGAGATGGTGGAGTTTGGCGAGGCGCTCGACTTCTGGAGGGTGGTGGGCATCGACCGTGACCGATCACTCTCCTTGCGCGCCGAGATGAAGCTGCCGGGCGAGGCCCAGCTCGACTTCACGATCGAGGAGATCGACGCCCGCGCGACGCCGCCCTTGACGAGGCTCGTGATGACGGCCCGCTTTCGTCCCCGGGGGCTCTTTGGCATCCTCTATTGGTATGCCGTCGTGCCTCTCCATGAATTCGTGTTCGGCGGCATGCTCAGCGGCATCCAGAGAACAGCCGAGGCGATGCACCGTTCGAAAACCATGGCCGGCAGCGAGCCCCCGGCGGCCGAGTCTGCTCCCGGCTATGGCCGCGCGCGGCTGTGGCTGGGCATGAGCGGCGTGGGCACGATGGTGGTGCTCGCGACGGCGGGCCTGGCATACGGTCTGCCTGCCCGGCTGCTGCCCGTTGCAGACAAGCCGCTCGGAAGCCAGATCGCGGCGCTCGCCGGCTTCGTCATGGCATACGCCGCCGTCCACCTGCCCTTCGACCTGTTCGGTGGCTACCTGCTGCCACGCCGGTATGGACGGCGGCATCTGCCGCTCGGGGTGTTTTACGGAAGGCTCGCGCGGGGCGTGGGCGTCCACTCCGCGCTGATGCTCCTCACGGCGGTTGTTCTCCTGTTGGCCGGCAGGGCCGGGGGCGCCGCGGGCGTGATCGCCGCGGCCGTGGCGCTCATCGTCACCCTGCTCCAAGGGCGGATCGCCCTGGCCGCCGCGATGGCCCCGCTCGACGTCACGCCGAGCCTGTCGCTCGCGGACGACGAGCCTCATCCCGGCGACACGCCTCACGCCGACGCGCTGCCGACGTTCATGGGCGAATCAGACGACGAGGCCTTCACCGGCGCGGTGCTGGGCGTGACGCGGCCCCAGCTCCATCTGCTGCCAATGCGCTGGCGCGAGTCGCTCGATCCGGAAGCGTTCGCCGTGGCGGTGCGGCGGCGGCAGATGGCCGTCCAGACCGGGGGTTGGTGGCGCGGCCGCATGCTCGCCCTCGGCTTCACGCTCGCCGGTATCGTCATGGCCGCGATCGTCGTCGGGGATCTGCGGCTGGCCACAGCCGAGGGGATCGTGAGCTTCAGCCTCGTGTTCACGCTCTGGTCGTTTCTGGGCCTACTCACACTCCCCACGCCGAGCCGTCGCGGCGTGGCGGAGGTCGACCAGGCGTTGCTAGCGGCCGGGTGCCGGCGGGATACGATGGCACGCACGATCGAGATGCTCGACGACTTCCAAGACCGCGAGCGGCAGCGGAGCTCACTCGTGGAGGTGATCTTCCATCCGGTGCCGAGCGTGCAGTCGCGGCTCCGCGGGCCGCGGGCGGCAGGTGCAGCGGGCTGCTGGGATGCCGCCCGATCCGCGGTGTATCTGAGCGCCGCCGGCCTCGGCCTTCTCGGCCGGGCCGTGCACTGCAACAGCGGCCGCCCGTCGCTATGGGCCTTCCTGCCCATCGACTGAAGGCCTCCACCCATCATCGCCTCCTGTTTCCGCCGCGAAACTGAGTGCCGGAGGAGGGACTCGAACCCACACGCCCTTGCGGGCAACGGATTTTGGGTGCGGGCAGAACCCACAGTGTCGGTGGATGTAGTGGTTGCTGTAGGCATGGAATCGAGTGTCTCCGTGACGATGGATTGCGGAACTGAATCAACTGGGATCGCCACGATGCTGCACAATGACGCCACGCTCACACCCGTTGTGGAGCCAGACTTCGCAGTGCTGCGTGAACTGGCCGACAGGATTTGGCGACAGCACTACGCGGCCATCATTTCAGCGGCCCAGATCGACTTCATGCTCGCTGGAAGATTCAGCGACGAGTCTTTGCGGGAGCACATTTACGCAGCCCACAAGTGGCTTGAACTCCTACGGGTCTCAGGCACACCTGTCGGCTACTGTGGCTACGAACTGGCGGACATGCACGGCGATGCGCCAAACCCAGCCGCCATGAAACTGGGGCAACTCTACGTGCTCGAATCCCACCGTGGCACGGGCCTCGGCAGGTTCATGCTCGGGCACGTCGAACAACGGGCACATGCTCTTGGCAGTCGGCTGCTCTGGCTGCAGGTCAACAAGCGGAATACCGGCTCGATCGCGTTCTACAAGGCAATGGGCTTCGCAGTCTCCCGAGAGGCTGTATTCGATATCGGTGGCGGCTTCGTGATGGACGACTACGTGATGACGAAGGGGCTTTGAGTGTCGCGAAGTCTCACGCTCTTCGCACACCAACGTCGGTCATCCGTATCCACGCGGCGGCCAGTGAGCCTTCCGTGTCGATCCCCCGGCATGCGTTCTCGACCACGGTAACCTCATATCCCAGCTTGCGAGCATCGAGGGCCGAATAGAGCACGCAAAAGTCCGTCGCCAGACCTGCCAGCACGATTGCACGGACATTGGCCTCACGCAGCAGGGTATCGAGTCCAACCGGTGTCGTGTGGTCGTTTTCAAGGAACGCCGAATAACTGTCTATGTCTTTGCAGGTTCCCTTGCGAACGACGGTCGAGCCCGAAGGAATCTCCAGTCCCGGATGAAACTGGGCGCCGCGTGTTTCTTCGACGCAGTGATCGGGCCACAGGGTTTGCTCGCCATACGGCAGCGTCATGCGACTGAACGGAAGGTGCCCGGGGTGACTTGATGCGAACGACACATGGCCTTCGGGGTGCCAGTCCTGCGTGAGAAACACATGGCGAAAGCCCGGCATCAGTCTATTGATAGCCGGGATCACTGAGTCCGCATTAGGCACTGCGAGAGCACCGCCTGAGCAGAAGTCATTCTGGACATCGATGATCACGAGGGCGGTGTTCATTGAAGGATGACCAAGGAGAGTGAGCCTGCGAGTCTATCCGCTGAAGCGTGTCGGTCAGTTCACACCCGGCTCCCGCACGCCCCTTCGCACCGACCGCCAGCCTGCTCCCCCTGCGAATACACCCCCACCCGATCCGCCGACAGGCACCTACCCGAGGCCCACTGGCGTAACCCTTCGATCTTGTCGTCCGCGGTCACAGCCACGGGCACGACCATACGGCGGCCATCGTGGTGCGGAGCCTCTGGGCGGCGGAGCGTTCGAGTTGGGATGTCGGGGTGTTGGTTGTAGTCCGGCTCGTGGTGTGTTGGCCGGTGTCGTGGGAGGTTGTGGTTGCTGTGGACATCGACATCAACGAAGAAGAGGACGTCGTGATTCTCCGGCAGGTGCAGATGTTCTTCTGGCCGTGGGAAGATGACGAGGAGTTCGAGGAAATGGACTCCCCGGACGATGAGAGCGAGAACGTCTGAAACACTGGAGTGCCGTCGTGCTCAACCGAAGTGCAGTTGTGGTCAGGTATCGAGAGGTGTGATTACCCGGAAGACCAAGAAGAGGTCATCCGGGAGTCGTCCTCGGCCATCCTTTACGAGGCGGTGTCGGCGTGGCATCTGGAGCGGGTAGTGGCGTGGCGTGAGTAGCGGGGCACTCGTGGCCGGATTACTATTCTATTGGCAGGCGGATGACCGGCCGCCCTCACCCCAAGAGCAGCGCGGACATGACACACGGCAATACCTTCCCAACGCAAGTGCCCTCTCGCTTCGGTCTGGCGGTTGCAGCCACACTCGCCCTCTGCCTGCCGGCACGGGCTGCGTACGAGATCGCTGACATCTCCACGGTCGGCATTGACTTCCAGGGTTACACGAAGGTGTATCTCGACTCCGGTACGAATCCGATCTCGCCGGCGGAATGGAATAACTACATCCCGCCGGACGGCTTCCTGAAGAACACGCCGCGCAATGCCGAGTTCAACGCCGAGCAAACACTGAGCAGTCCCCGGCAGCCGGCTCCCGACGTGACGATGTACACCGATAACTCCGGTTACACCTGGAAGTTCATCGCGCAGACGCAAAGCGCGATGTGGCCATACGCTTCGGGCACGAACCCCTACGAGCAGGCGGCGTCCACCGTCACGCCGCCCGCGGGCACTCTGAAATACAGTTCGAACGAGAAGAACCAGGTCATGATCTTTTACGCCACCCAAGACGATGATCCCGCGGGCGCGCCGATCCAGCGTTACTTCATCACCGACCAGTGGGGCAATCAGTACATCATGGGAACGACCGCGGTCGCAAACGATGCGGACATCCCGGACTCGTTCGCCGCCGCTGAGCTTCCCCCGGGCTGGACGAAGAGCACCGGCTTTCTCGACGCGACGCTCCATCTCGCGCCGGCGTACGGCGCAGGAAACCTGGCCCACTTCAACCTCTTCCGGGAGAGTGCCGACAACACATTTTTCCAATTCACGTGGTCGGACTCGGGTAACACGCTGGCGAATCAGATCGTGGACATGCCGATCTGGGGCGGGCCGGCGAGCGACACGATCCGCGGCCGTGCGGGCGACGACAACCTCGTGCACGGTGCCGAGGGAGACGACATGATCCACGCGCTCGGTCTGAACGACACGCTCTACGGTGACGCGGGCATCGACACGGTCAGGTTGGTGGGTGCCTTCGGGGAATACGCGATCGTGAGCTACGGGAATGCGGGAGCCGCGCTTGTGCTTTCGCGGGAAGGCCTCACCAAGACGATCTACGACGCCGAGTTCTTGCAGTTTGACGACGGCACGATCTCCACCGCCGCCGTGCCGGAGCCGGGCGCCTTCTCCTTGCTCGCGACCGGCCTCACCGGGCTGGCGAGCGGCGGTTTCTCGATCTGGCGGCGGCGGAAGCGAGCCTGACGCGCGGTTCCGGCCAACGTGATTCGAACGCGAAGGGAGCAGGATTCCGAAAGGGTCTGCTCCTCTCGGTGTTTTCGCAAATGCTCAATTCACCCTCGGCTCCCGCACCACCGTCTCCGCTCGTTGATGCCCGCATGACCAGCATGAAGCGGGCCGTTCCGAGATCGTACGGCTGACGTGGGGCCATCCCCCCGCGGCCCCTGTTTCCGAAGAAAAACCCTTTGGCGCACCCATTCGTTGCCCTGTCCGTGGCCTCAAATTACGCTCGTTTGGTCATATCCGGCGTCAGCCTCCAGTTGGTGATCAAGGACACTGGTTCGGCCGATGAACCAGCGACATCAACCGGAGGCCCTCATGCGATGGCTATTTTCCCGTTTTGCCAAGCCCTCCCGCCGTCGTGGCGCTCGACGCTGCGAGGTGTTCGCCGCCCAGTTTGACGGCGGCCAGAGTGCGGCTGCGGCGTGCACGAGCATCCACCTGGGCTGCGATGTGCTGGAGCGGAGGATCGTGCTCACGGCGTCACCGCAGGGCGACTTCGTGTTCTCGCAGGGAACGATCACGGGCTACACGGGCACCGGTGGCGCGGTCGAAATCCCGTCGACGGTCGGCGGGGTGCCCGTCGCGGCGATTGGCTTAGGAGCTTTTCAAAACAACAGCACGATCACCAGCATCGTGATTCCCGACAGTGTCAAACTGATCTACGACAAAGCGTTCCAAGGAATGTCGTCGCTTGAAAGTGCGAAGATCGGCAATGGCGTCATATATGTCGGCGACAGGGCGTTCCAGAACAACTCCAAGCTGGCGACGGTGTCGTTCGGCAGCCGCGTCACGACTATTGGGGCCAGTGCGTTCGATGGCGCCGGCCTGACAGCCGTAACGATCCCGGGCACTGTCAGGAGCATCGGGAACCATGCGTTCGGCAACAACGCAGCGTTGACGAGGGTCAGGCTCGTTGGCAACGCACCGAACGTCGGCACCGACGCCTTTGCTGGCGCGGCGGCTGGTGCGACGGCCATCCGTGCTGCGAGCCTCACGGGCTACGGCCGTTACGGCAGCATTTGGAAGAACCTGATCGTGACTCCACCGGGCCGCGTCGCGGCACCGACCGTGACGGCGAGCCGCGCCGAAGCCCCGAGGTTTTTGAGCGCTTTCTGGGGACTCGATGACGGGATGCCGCAGCAGATGGATGGCATGCCGATCACCTTCTCCTGGCTCATCAATCCAGCATCGATTGACCCCGCCGACTTCAACGTGATCCGCAGCGACGGAACAGTCATCGTGCCGGCGTTTGCCACGCTCCGTCCTGCCAATGAGTCGAACGAGACGCAGACGATCCTGCTGACCGGTGATTTCGGGGATGCTGTATCGGGTGTCCGGCCTGTTCGCGTGCGGCTGGTCGGACAGCTCGTGGGAAGCCCTCCTGGCTCGAAGCGCA
>Ga0315902_10010199_pt1 | contig 12451 bp, 5 predicted proteins | sample LakEriMetagenome_9_FD_203523 | JGI IMG/M metagenome (GOLD analysis project Ga0315902, IMG submission 203523) | Freshwater fungal communities from buoy surface, Lake Erie, Ohio, United States - Buoy 12 MA117 | ecosystem: Environmental > Aquatic > Freshwater > Lake > Lake biofilm | place: USA... | reverse complement strand
GAGTTCTCAAATATTGCGCTCCGTCAGCAGATCTAAGATCAACACCACTAACAGCGGTTACTCTAACACCAGCACTTGTTTCAGCACTTATATTAATAACCGTTATTTGAGAATTGTAAGGCCAACCTGCCGCACCTGTATCAGTTCCAGAAGTGTTTAATTGAATTGTAACATCAGCAACAGTAGTTGTGCTTGAATTATTAACCAATAAAACCTTACCAATATCATTTCCAGAAGTTCCAACATTACCAGCTACAAGAATTCCAACACTAGTACCATTTGTATTTTTAGGAACAAATCCAAAAGTAGCTGTTGCAGCTGGCTGACCTTGCGCTCCTGTTGCTCCAGGAGGTCCTTGAGTTCCTAACTGCGCCCAATATGTATTATATGTAGCAGGAGCTGTAGGTAAAGCTTGACCAGCAGCAGGTGTAGCGTTTATATAAAGCCAAGTTGAATAAAGTAATGAAGTAGGATCAACATTAGAAACAACGTCATTTAATTGATATGTAGTTCCTGAGTCATAAGGACCTTCCCAATTCAATCCTGATGGGACTGATGTTGCACTAATAGATAACACATCTAAGTTTTCAATAGTAAATGGACCTTCACCATAAGCACCTGAATTGAAAGATAATGTAACACCTCCTGCTCCGGAAACTTCAAAACTACTCATAGTTCCTCCACCACCACCGCCACCACCTGTGCCGATGTCTGTAACTGAAACATATTCCTTAATAGCAATAGTACTATCCGCAGTTCCAGCAGAATCTGGTACATTTTTATAAACAGCTACATAGTCATATTGATTAGGAGTATAATCCCCAGGGGTAACAATAGCTGAGTTTTTAAGAAGTCCTGCAACTTTATCGTAAAGCCCTTTAAAATTAAAAGCGTTATTAGCCATAATTATTGAATTTATGTGCTAAAATACGAAAATAAAAGACCTATTCAATTAATAGGGAATAAATATTAAAACTTATGATTGAGTGAAAACAGTAAATGCCGTGTTTGGATTCTCAATCAAAAGGTCAACAAAGGTGTCAATTCCTTTTGTTTCCAACGCATTTCTAAAGTCAATGTAGTTATCTGACATATCCCAACCAAAAAAGATGTTGTGTTCAATGACGTGGAGTATTTGCAACTCGCCTTGATTTGTTATTGTGTACCTCATATGCTTACTAAAATTGATCCACCAATAATTGCACCTGCAACACTTGCTCCAACATTGGCTAATTTTATTGATGTAAAATCACCTGCTGCAAAAGCTACTGATGTTGATGTTGAATAATTACCTGCCGCAGAACCTCCTGCAATTACAATAGCGCAAGCGGTATCAACTCCATTTTTGCGTAAAGTAATTGTCAATGTATTACCTGCTATTTGTGGATTGCACCTAATGATAAAATCAGATAAATTACACGCCACTGGAATCATAGTAATTCTTGTAAATTCATTAGCAGCTACCACATGACCACCTGTAACGAATCCATTGTATACAGTTGTATTGGCTGCAACTGTAGCATTACCCCACGTTCCAAATAAAAATGATTTTGTTACAGATGCCTTTGAGTTTAATTGCGTTTGGACATTAGATGTCACACCACTTAAATAACCTAACTCAGTTGATGTTACTGCGTTAGTTGCAACCTTGCCACTACCATCAGAAACCAATGCTCTTGATGCAGTTAAATTTGAAGTTGTAATAGTTGTTGCAGCACCAGTTATAGCATCTTGTTTTCCATTAAATATGTTCCAATCAGTAGAACTTAAATAACCGTTTTGAGACGTTGTAGCCTGATCAATACCAATAGTTCCTGATGTGGTTATAGTCCCTCCTGTTAAGGGAGCTGATGTAGCAATAGATGTGACAGTTCCACTCCCTGATCCGCCAATAGCACTCCATGTTGATCCGTTATAGAAATAAAATGAATTTAAATTAGTATCATACACCATGAGACCTGTAGCTGGAGATGCAATAGCGTTTCTTTGGGTAGTTGTCATCCTACTAACTAAAACTCCTTGAGTTGTACTATCCACTTGAAAAGCAGCACTAGCTACCGGTTGAACATTTACTCCTAATCCATTACCATTTACAAAAGCTTTACTCACAGCGTTTTGAACATAAAGTTCAATATAATCTCCACTATTAGCGGTTCCTATTTCTAATTTACCGGAAGTATGACCCCACCTAATAAATGCTCCAAAAGCGTCTGAAGGAGACCCCATTACAAATCCGCTAAAGTTAGCATCCGGAGCTAAAGTAGTAAAATAACAAGTTGTGTTATTTTCTAAAGTCATTACACTACCTGATATTGGAGTTACAGTTCCAGCAGTAGCATTGTGAACATGAAGTATAGAGTCGGGTGTAGCAGTACCAATACCAACCAATCCATCCGCTGTTACTACAACAGGTGTTGAATCTGGATTATTAGAATCTTCTATCCTTAAAGCTTCACCAGTTCCTGTTTGAGTTATTCTTAATGCAGAAGATGCAGAAGATGTGTTAATTATTTGATTATCAGAAAATGTTTTTACACCAGATATAGATTCATTTCCTGTAGTATGAACAACATTAGAATCATTAGCAGGTGTATAACCTAATATTGTTGGTATTGAAGCTGTTTTCCATTGTCCTGGACTTACAGTGTTGTCGTAATAAAGCGTATCGTTTAAATTAGGATTTTGAGCTTGAACATTATGAAGCTCATCCATCTCGTATCCGTTCTGAACACGAACATACATCCTTCCTGCTGATCCTGAATTTGCAGTTGTGACAAAACCAAGGTACACAAGGTGATTAGGAGCGTATGGTTTAATATTTGTTATTGATCCAGGAGTAGATCCAAGATAAACAGGATCTCCGTCTGCCCATCCTGCTGATGGTTTTAAACTCCCTAAGCCATCTAATTGACCATTAAGTATAATCAATCCCTTTTGATTTACACCTATTGATGTTGATAACACTAAACCTACTGTTTGGGCTGATGTTGCATCGCTTGAATTAGACGCAAGCTTCACGGTTAATCTATCACCTTGACCTCCAAATGCATAGACTGGCTGACCTTTAACTATAGCGACTGTATCAGCGTTTGTTACATAAGCTAACAGTGTATTAGGTGCAGTACCGATAACTTGGAATCTGTTAGTTGTAGAGTTATACACACACAGCATCTCTGCTCCGTCAATAATATCCCCTCCTATTAATTCTCCATCGTTATTTCTATACAATGGAATTGCCCCTAAACTATTAATATTAAGAGTAGCACTTGTGGTATTGCCTGTAGTAAACCTTATGAGATAAGCGTCAGCATCGTTGTATGCGGTAACTCCAGTAATAGTAGTAGTATAAGTATCCGTTCCTGAAGCCGTTCCGTGAGGAATACCGCCACTTACTGTACTTGCAATAGTAAAGTTGGGGTATGTACCTGTAATGTCAATTCCAGTTCCTTCTGTTAAAGTAACAACTTGATCGGGAGCAGTATTAGTAATAGTAACCGTACCCGATGTCGTAATGGGATTAGTCCCTGTGATGTCGATACCTGTACCCTCTGTAAAACCAATGCTAGTAACAGTCCCACCTCCACCACCAGTAGCAGCAGTAGTCTGAGTAGTCCCATCCCTAAACTTTAGTGCGGAAATATCCCGTACAACAACATTGACAACATTTGATTTTATGTAGTCGTACATAGCAGAAAGCCTCTCAAAGTATTGGCTACCTTGTTGAAAGAATCCTCCTGGAAGTGGAGTGTAAGCCTGAGAGAATGTAGGACCTTCTATTAACTCAACTGTATTAGCAAAGAACCTTATACTATCTCCATTACTACCACAAACTAAGTAAGCATCAACAACCTCTACATAAGTATCGGTCTCTAAGGTCTGAACCACATATCCGTACTGATCGTAAAATGAGACGTGATAATTTCCGTCCATTACAATCTTCGTTATGATAGCTGTTACTTGTGCCATTCTATTAAGTTATTCACTTCCTCCTCAGAGGCGTATAGTGAAAACAAAGTTAATGAATTATACTCAGAAAAGTAAGGCGAAGTATTATATGTTTTTCCATCAATACCCACCTCTTTCAATTTTTGCAGTATATTATCAGCCTCCACTACATCCCTAACATTAGTGTAAGTCTTTGCCACAACAGGCTCTACCCTCTTTGCAGGGCGTTTCTTTTCTTCCTTCTCTACCGAGATAACTGTCTTGGAACGTGCAGGGAACATAAACTCAGCTAACTTATTCTTAGTCAGCCTCTCCCCATTACTCATAAGATCGTCCCGATAGTTCTTAATATCAGTCGTGTCAAGCCCCATCTTCTCCAACTCCTTGATGGCGTAATCCACATCAGGAGCAGAAGTGATAAAGTAGCGGTTGATAGTCTCAACCTTTCTATTGGGCTTAACTTCCTCATTTTTATTTGATGATAGTAGAAAGTCTACATCATAACCACTTGATTTTAAGAGATTTACAATAGCGCAAATCTGAGCCTTTAGAACTGTCTTTAGTTCAGAACCATCCCTCTCAGCGTACCCTACAAATTCCTTTGATCCTTCTTCACTAAAACTAGCTGTTGCTGAGTAGAAGCTACCCTGGCTCTTGTTCGATTTTAGAACAATGGTTTGCTCGATTTTAGAACAAATGTCGTTCAATACCTCCTGCTCCTCTGTTAAAGGATTAGGATACTTAATACTTATTTTCATTGCTTACTTTGCTTTTGTGAGCTTCTTGTACATCACAACGCAAGTAAAGATAGCAACTGCAATAGAACCTAACAAGGAAACAATTCTCAATGTAGCCTCAAGACTCTCTAACCATGAAGGTACAGAAAGCATTACGGAAGCTATTAGTCCACCTGTTCCTTTTAAAGCCACGTCAGTAGTATTTATATGGTCTTGCATGAAATGAACAATCTTGCTCATATTGCAAATATAAGTCAGTAAGTATTAATTAATCTTTGGACTTTTTATTTAATTTCCTCGTACTTGATTATCTTACCATCCTGCATTACTGCTCTTAGTCCAAAGTCCTCTAGCTTAGGTTCTTCAAAATTTATACCCTCTACTTGACTACCTGTTTTATTTTCAGCATATATCTTAGCGTATACAGACCTGAATAAAGATTGAACTCTTGAAGTTGAATTATTTAAAGCGTCATTAACTTCTTCATTAGATAATAAAATCCTTTTATTTATCTCAATATCCTGTTTAAATAACTCATCCTCAACTCTTGATTTTGGAATACCACCTTGCAACCCGTTATCTAAATAAGTCATTGCCTTAGCCTCAATCTCAATTAATTTTAACTTCACTTTAGCGTCATTAATTTTACCAGACTTAATTAAATCTTCAATCTCAGGCTTTCTTTGATTCATTAAATCAATCATCTTTGTAGTAGCCTGTTCTGATAACTCTGCATTTCTCTCTTTAGTAAACTGAGGATCCAATATAGAAACTTCTTTAACAGGAGTCATATTAACACTATCCCATATAGCTCTACCACCAATACTGGTAGCATCTTCCAACTGAACATCCATGTAACTCTTAATCTCTTTAGTTCCAGGAATATAACCACCGAATTGAGTCATGGCTACAAGATTACCCATATAAACCAAGCTTGATAATAATTGAGCCATCTCATATTCTTCCGGAGTTAAATCTCTACCGTCATTAAGGTTCATTTGCTCTCCAAGCCTTGTTATTAAAGAAGTTACGCTAACATTCTGTTTCCCAGCCATAGCTTCTAATTCATTAAAAACCATGTTTGAAATCTCTTTGTATTGCGCCCCTACAAATGCCTCATAAACATCTTTCTTAGATTTGATAGGTCTTATGTACATCCTACCCATCATATCCTCTACATCCTTTTTTAATTTAGGATCTTCAATAGAGTTGTATGCGTAATTAAGTCCAAAATTCAATAATATTCTACCAATAGCATTTTGAGATGATGCCCAGAATGTTACAATTCCATCTATGACGCTTTTTATAGCAAAATCCTTAGCTCCTTCTGAAGAATTTAGTGCTTTTAATTGCTCTTTTGCTTTCTCTTTTTCATCATCATCACCAAGAAGTGCTAATGTCATGCTTTTAACAAGGGTTGCAAATATTGAATAAGTGACTAAAGCGGCTGCAACACGCATTACCTTCCTAGATCCTCTATTATACTCTCCATTATATATTTCTCTAGCACCTATAGTAGCTTGTTGAAAGTCATTAAATAGATATCCATTAAAGAATCCTAAGAATATACCCGTTGCTGAGTCAGAATCAACAGGTTTACCTAAAAATTTGTTAAAGCCTGGAATGTATATACCGGCTAAAACTTTTTGTCTTGATTGAGCTTTTAAAGCACCTCTTAACACGGACTGAAGCTCTTTATCAGCCATAGCCCCAGCTTCTTTTATAGCATAAAAATAATTATCATCATTTAAAAATGAATCGTTCCATTTCTCACCGGTTATCACTTCAAATTCATCCATAAATGACGGGAACCAAATAGCACTAGAAAACAATCCATCTGTTAAACCATTCACAAATTCATTTAACTTTCTTAAATTATTCTCAGTCTTTAATATCTCACCTCCTTCTAAATGTACGTTTTGAGCTGATCTAAATCTAGTCTTTTCAAGTAATGAGCTACCAACCTTTTCCATCACCTTCTGCGCTCTTGACTTATCCTTACCCATACCTGTTCTTATCAAGTTTATTGGGTTTTTAAAAGCGGCAATAGATAACTGAACTGTATTTGTTAATAATTCAGCTATAATCCTAGGGCCTATCAATAATTTAGATGATGTTGCAGAGCTGAATTTAGACATTGCTTTTGTCAAAGCGTCTGAGTTCTTATTAAGCTCAAAAAACATCCTAGATTTCTCATTGTTAATAATAACGCCAAGAATTTTTGACTCCCCTGTTGGTTTATCTTGATCCTCTCTAAATTGTCTAGCAATCTCATTAAGCTCTTTCAATCTTTTAGTTAGAAAGTAATCTTTAGAAACATCAGAAACATGATTCATTACAAGAGAATCCATGTTGAAATTAATAGCTTTAGAAGCTAATGGAATATCTGAAATCCTTTCGTATGTTGAACCAGCACGAGTACTTAATTTATTATTAGCTGATGAAGGTACAGCATCACTCATTCCAGAACCTGCGTCATATAAATAGCTATGTGGAATGTACATATCATTCACCATCCCATTTATATTTCTTAATGAATTAGCAGCAACTCCATAAGGAGCTGTTTCATTAAAAGTATCCCTAGCGGCTTGATATGTTTTTAATACATTAGCATCAAATATACTTGAAGCATTTGGCGAGTTGAAAGCTTCGTATATTTTAGAATAATCTAAATCTCCAAATGTAGCTTTAGCAGGATCAACACCATCTTTTAAGAAGCTTGGATTAGATAAAAATGAATTGTATATCTCTTCAACAAGTTCAAGGTCTCCATTATCTCTATAAATACTTCTTACATCCTCATTATTTAACTGCTCTCCAATATAATCTATCGCAGGCTTACTAGCCTTTGAACTATTAAAACCATGTTCCAAGAAATGAGCGAGCATACCTGCTGAATACCTATTTTTAAGAACGTCTTTCTTCTTAATCTTAGGCATCTTATCCATGTAAGCGTTCATAAGCTTTGTTTGAAAACGCCTCATAGACGATATGGCTACGTCAGTTGGATTTAATATAAACTTAAATATTGAAGAATCTTTTAGTATACCCAATATACCTTCATAGTTTTGAACCTCGTTTAACTGAAGTATATTCTTTAAATTTTCAGCCCAATTTGTCTTATTAAAAAACTTCTCTTTTAACTTAGCTATAGGACCTTTCAACTTATTAACAACACCTTGACCTTTTACCTCAGCCTTTCTTAAAATAGCATTAGCTTGAGATTCCGCTAAGAATCCATCTAAAGCCACATCAGAAACTCTTTCAAGTGTTATCAAATCTTCTACTTGTAATTCTTTAAGATATTCAGGGAAGTTATTAACAATCCTCTTTAGATTAGCTAAAACCTCCTTTTCAGTAGTAGTCATACCTGAATCATCTACATTATTTAGATTATCCTTGATTCTAGCTATTGATATATCCTTTAACGCTTTTATCTCATTCTCATACTTCTGTTCATACTGCCTTTGATTTTTATTCATTTTGAACAAATCATCAGAGTGTTTATTATATTCCGCTTCACTAATTAGCTCGTTAGAATAAAGGTCATTGAGTAGCTTTTGAGCCTGAGTCATTTTATTTCTAAACTTCAAATACCCATCAAATGATTGTAATGCGCTAACATTAAACAACGCATCTACACCCTTCATTATCTCAACAAATTTAGAAGCCGCATCTCTATCAAGCTTAATTAGCTTAGCAAGTTCATTTGTAGCCTCAACAACAGCCTTAGCTTCTAAAACTGTATCAAATAAAGTCTTACCATTAGACAACACCTTAAACATTGCCATAGGGTTAGGTGTAGCTGTATTCAATTCTTTTAAAGCCTCTGAATAAGCCTCTAACTCCTCGTCAGTAAGCGTTTGGTTGCCATCAGCGTCAAATAAAGGTAAAGATGTAAATTCCCTAAGCTGATTAGTAAATCTATTAACCTTGCGCTTCCTAGCCCCTTTCTTGTTCTTTTCAATATTCTCTAACGCAGCCTCAAATTTAGAATCTGAAACAACCTTATTTATGAAAGCCTCAAAGTTATCTAAATGCTCTTGGGTTTTAATACCTGCAATCTTATTTGATATAACCTTCAATACAGAAGGAGATACCCTTCTCTTCAAATCAGCATCTTGAACGAACTTGTTAGCAACATCTCTTAATTGTAGTTTTATCTTACTAGAACTACTACCCTCCTTCTCTATCGTTTTCAACACGGATTTAAGGTTCTTATTAAGCATCTTGATCTTATCTTCAAGATTTGCTATAACACCCTTAGCCGCTGATTTTAACGTCTTTAATTGCTCTGAAACAATAGCCTTCTGCAACAATGCTGACTGCATCTTTTTAGTAGCAGATACCCTTGCTCTTTCTAAAGATCTGCTAGATACTTTTTTAATAGGGAGTTCAACACCAATAGCCTTTTCCAATTTCTCAACTCCACCAGCAGCTAAGTACGCCTTAGCTTCTTGTTCATTTTGGAACTCTATAAATTTACCCCCAGGTAGAGGTATTCTTATGGTGCAAACTCTCTTCTTAGCCATTATTGTTTCATTTCTTGGTCAAATATAATCAATCCGCAAGTATCGTCTTTTACTATTTCTAAACGAGCAATCAAATCTCCATACTCCCCAACAGCCTTGCGTTGAATTTCAATAAATTCTAAGATAGCTTGCTGAACAACAGGATCTCCCATAGAGTAGATTCCAGTATAAAACATAAGAAGCTTCTTTTCTGTTTCAAAAGCCTGTTTCAACATCTCCATCAAGGACTCAGGAGCCTCGTTAATCTCAGGAGTAGATGGCATCATAGCCTCAACACCAACGTCATTAAGGAAGTCTACAAGCTTCTGGAAATGAGTAAGCTCATCATTGCTTTCATGTAAAAAGAATGACTGAGTTCCAAAGTAACCTAAGAATTGACATTTAGTAGCAAACTGTCTGTAAAGATGGCTTGCGTACATCTCCTTTTCCAATGCTTGAAGCAACTGCCCAGCAGCATCCGCTGATATAATTTCCGCTTTCATATTTTTTATTTTCTAATAATTTCTATTGTACAAGTCTTGATTGCTCCTAGCTTATCTAGAATATTGTCAAAGTTACTATCTATATCAACAACTCTTTCACCTAAAGCGCCATATTTTTCAATAAATTCTCTTTTAGCGTCTAGCTTGTCAATACCAGGTTTACTCATAATATCCTCGTATTCTTTGATAGCTGATTGAGTTTCTTCCTCTGTAAACTCTGATGTTTCTGCAACCTCCTGCTCAACCTCTTGAGCTTGTACTGTTTCAGTGGGGGTTGTTTTTTCTTTTTTCCCTAATAACTCCTCTACAGCCTGGACTAATTCAGGATTGCTACCATCCTGCTTGGCTTTGTGATAGGCTTCGGCAATAGCTTTTTCTTGAGATGGAATAATTAAGTCATTTAATTTTTCTTGAGGTATAATCAATATTTCGTTCCCCTCTGTAAAACTTATTCCGTCAAATCCTGACTTTAACAGTAAATTATTTAAAGATTCATTAAGACCTTTTACTGCTTTCCTTGAATCTAATTTATTAGCTTCAATAACTCTTGATTCTAAATTTTCTAATAAAGATCCAAAGTCTTGATTAGGATTTTCTCTTACTGCTTTTTCTAATGCGTTTTTAATATAAACTTCATTCTTATCAATAGAAGATTTTTGTTCTTCAAGTCTTTTTATCTCTTCTAATATTTCATTATACTCCCTATTATTTTTTGATTTGGATAAAAGTTCTTTCAATTTATATATAGTTCCAACCACTTCTCCAGTAAACAATAATTTGTTAATTGCTTGAGATACTGAAATATCACCATCTAATAAGTTTAATTTACTTGAATCTAAATATGTTGATTTATCTCCATAATCAAAATTTTTAAACAAACTGCTAAAATAAAAACCCTTTCCATATCTACCTCTTGTTTGACCTACTATTTTAGAAGGGTCGAATTTTTTTATTACTTCCTCACCGTTATGCGTTATTAATCCAACAAGGTTTCTAAGCTTAACACCAGGTGATGATTTTCTTTTATTAACTATTGGATCCAACGCCTTAGCAGTTTCTTCTACGTTAGATAATTCATTGTCAGTCTTAGCTTCCTCAGAAACCTTTTCTTCCTTAACCTCTTGAGCTTGGGGGGTAGCTTGTTGGGTAGCTTGGGGGGGTTGCGAAACAGGTAATTCTGGATTTATTTCTGTTATTGGTTTAATAGCCTCTTTTTCGTAATCAAAATCTTTATATAATTCTTTAAAATTATCTCTTGCTGCATTTTCAAGAATTTCCACAATATTATCAGGTGTAGTCTCATTCAATTCTGCTGATGCAAAAGAAAATCTATCCCGTCCTCTTCCTGCTCCATAAGCCCTTTTATTACCTTCCAATGCAAGTCCTACAACTACATATTTCTTACCATTCTTCCTATCAATTACTTCAGCAAAAGATTTTCCATCCATGACAAAGTTTATTATATTACCTTTTCTTGGATCAAAAAAAGATTTAGATTTCCCCACAAACCCATCAACTAAACCACTTAAAGATATTTCTGGTTGAACTTTCTGTTCAGTAGCAGGCTTAGTAGCCTCAGGAGCTTTCTGAGCTTCTACACCCTCTTGGGTAGCTTCTTGATTAACTCTTTTTACATCATCTAACTTTCTTTTTATTACAGCAGCGGCATCTTCTTCAGTAAACCCATCAGATGCGAATTCATTAGATATTTTTTTCAATAATTCTTTAAAAGAACCCCTTTGATCCATGTACGCTCTTGCAGACTCTCTTAGTTTTAAACCATCAGAATAGGAAGAAGATGGGTTTCCAAAAAATGCATCTTTAAAATCTTTTTCAGATTCATTTAAAGAAACTTCTCCAGAGTATTTATCTACGATTGATTTAACCTTTCTAGCTTCAGTGTTGTCAATATAAGCACTAAATCCATTAGGCATAGTTTTATTTTTCTCTATTAAAGAATCTAAAATAGATTTTATAGATTCTAATGGAGCGTTCATAATACTCTTCCATTCTCTATTCTCTAATTCCTTGTCTATTTTATTGAATAGAGATTTATCTTTTTCATCCTTCGATTTTTCTATTTCATATTGCTTTTTCTCTAATTCATCGGATGACATAGATTTAATATCAACTACTTCTTCTTCTACACCCTCTTGGCTGACTTCCTGCTTACCTTCTAAAGCAGCTAGTTCTGCATCAGTTTTACCATAAATCCATGCTTGAAAACTATCTTTATTATTGCCTCGTCTTGGAGCATCGGGATTAAATCTATCATCTAGATATTTTTTAAGATGTGTAATGTTATTAAAATCAAATATATATCCTAGTTTACGTATTTTTTTCAAAGCTTCATCTGCTGATTTACTACCCTGTATTACTTTCTCTATAATATCCGCAGCTTCTTTTTTAGTTTCAGCGTCTAATATTTCAGGATCTGCCGTTGCTGTATCTGCCCCTTCAGGAAACATTTTGATAAGCATTGATGATGTGTTATCTCCCCTAATTGCAGCAGATTCAGCCTTCTTAATTTCTTCACTTAATCTTTTAAACTCAGGCATTTTATCTGTGGGAATAGAGCCATCTTCTGATCTTAAAGCCTGTCGCTGTACTTTTAATTCTTTTACTTTGTTTTCTAATTCTTCTTGTTTTTTATTTTCTAAATCTTTTGCGTGAATTGCATTTACAGGAGTTTGATCCACAACAGGCTTATTCTTGTTATGAATCTCCATCTCTATCTCATCCTTAATCTTAGCCT
>Ga0315902_10010196_pt1 | contig 12454 bp, 5 predicted proteins | sample LakEriMetagenome_9_FD_203523 | JGI IMG/M metagenome (GOLD analysis project Ga0315902, IMG submission 203523) | Freshwater fungal communities from buoy surface, Lake Erie, Ohio, United States - Buoy 12 MA117 | ecosystem: Environmental > Aquatic > Freshwater > Lake > Lake biofilm | place: USA... | reverse complement strand
AGATATGTACGGGTACGAGCGCGCGATACTGCTACATACGCCAACTCGTCGTCACCGGCGAGCGCCGCGTCCACGACAATCAACGTCACAAGTGATTCTAACCCCTTGAACCGTCGAACGGTGTCGACCATCACTTTGTTCTTGTCTCGACCAACGGCATCGGTGAGCTCGAGGCTGCCGATGTGTCCGGCGCTGGTCAACTCCTCACGCCATTTATCGTTCGGCACGAGCACCGCTACATCGTGCGGGGCAATGTTGTGCCGCTGCGTCAGTGTCAGAACCAGTGACGAAACCTCGCTGGCAATCTTCCCGCGGTCCGCGACTTCGATCGCTGCTGGCCGCTCGCCCTCGGGTCCTCCACATGTCACCGGGGTACCTCGGTAGCGACGATATGCCGCCTCATGTATTGCCCGAGTGTTTCGTAGATTCCATGAGAGCGGGATGGGTGCGAGTTGAAGATCACGCCTTAAACGTCCAACATCACCGTATACCCGCTGGTTGTTGTCCGCGAACACACGCAGTTGCCCTTCCGGCTTGATCAGCGCTTCGATAAGCAACCACCAAAGGTCTCTGAAATCTTGGCCTTCGTCCACGATCACTGCATCGTATTTCAGTACCGCGACACTTGAAACACAGTTCACCGCCGTCGTCGGTAGAGCCTCATCGAAAAACTCCTGACGACCTCCACCCTCGGCAGGCGCTGCGCATCCCGCCTGCGCCAGGACTGCCCCGCACAGTTGGTGAAACGAACTCACCGTGAGCCCCTCAATTCCGATCGCGTCCCGAGATAGGCGTTCTGCAAGCGGCCGGTTGTAGCATATGAGGAGAGTCCGCTTTCCCGCTTTTGCGAGGGTCTCAGCTAAGCGTGCTGCGAGTACTGTTTTTCCGGTACCAGCTCCCCCCGTAATCAGGACCCGGGGCAGTTCCCCGATGGCATCAAGCAGGTGAAACTGCTGCTGCGTCAGGTAATGAATCTCTCGATCCTCGGCTCTAAGCCCCGGGCCTAGACTCATCTCAAGCTGAAAGGGCCGCGCCAGCAGATCCCTAAGCCCGTGGAGTCCGTCAAGTCCGAGAGCGACTTCGTGCTCGTTCTCACGGTCCTGAAGGAACCGTGACTCGACCCACTCGGCAATGTGCCGCGCGTAGCCGTCTGAGAAGCAGAAGATCCTAGTGGGTCGATCAGGCCCAAGGTCCCGCCCGGGATTAATGCAGTCCGGCAGGACGACACCGTGACGCATGACAAAGAACCTATGCTCAAATCCACGTAACTTTTTAAGTTTCTTTCGCAATTCATGTTTGCAGCTTCTCGCCTGCGACACCGGATCTTTGATGTTGTGAGTGATACCGTCGCGGTCGCGTGAAGTCCACTGGTCGGTCGTCGGATTCCACGCTACCGCACCACCTTTTATCTCGATGAAGAGCACGCCGCGTTTGGCGTGCGCTACTACGAAGTCGCACTCGCCATCTTTCTCTCCGCCGGTCGCGGTCAGCCCAAGCCACGGTCGCGAGTAGAACACCCACCACTCGTCATCGAGTTCTTTTTCCAGTTTCCTGTAGACCTCGATTTCCGTCGCGCGGCGCGGATTTCGAAGTACATCAGGGGGAATCGGATGCGGCCACATCTTCGCCACGTGACTCTCCGGCTAGTAGTGAACGGAAGAACCCAACAGAAGGAGCCTCAGCGGAGCCAACGAGCAGCGCACGATCCAAGTATCGATTGTAGTGTTCGCAGGATGTTTCGGGTGCCAGACAGCAGGCGTGACAGGCTGCGAGGTTGAACGTGTCAAGACCGCCGATCGCTTCTTCGATACACAGTGGATCTGACGAGCACCACTCGAGCGCGCGAACGGCGCTCACAAACGCTGGTTCGAAGCGTTGCGGCAATCCTTGCCGCTCCAATCCACCGAGGGTTCCATCGGAGTCCGGCGTCGATGTGTAGATGAGTAAGCCGCACATGCCGGCATCTCCCTCGCTTACGTACAGCCGCTCTCTGAGCGATGCGGTCGAGTACCCGCAATCCAGCGTAAGCTGGCGAATCAGTGCGTGCGCTAGCGTGTGCAACATCACGAAGCGGGGTGTCAGATTGAGGGTGAACGGAAGCTCTGGATGTCGTGCAGCCCAGTCGTCCCGGACCGCTTTCTCAAGACGTGAAACTCGTTCTACTACATGACGTTGCTGCTCCCATGCCTGCAACGCGGTCGGCTGCAACGCTACGAAGATTCCTTCGCCGCGCACTTCGATTGCTGGTAGCCAGCGCATCTTTCTAACGGCGATTGGCGCTAAGATCGCGGCGCTGTCGCCTCCGGGCGGGTGGACGCGCGTGAATCCAGTGAGCGCCCGTACCTCCCGCAGCCGGGAAACCCGCACCAACTTCTTGACGAACGGTGTGAGGCGGGCCGGTACCATCGCGTTGCGAATTTCGAACTCTGGCTCTCCCTCTCCCACGGTGTCGACGCCGGTCGACAGCTGCCGGTACTCATCAAGCCGGAGATCCTCCCCCGAAGATGCCTCTAGTGAAACGAGACGTTCCTCAATCGCGCCTGCTAGCTGCTCTGGTGTCATCCGTAGCTGATGGAGTGCCTCTGCGAGGCCGGTACGTGCTAACACCCGGATAAATGCTCCGCGATCCGCCGGCGAAGCGACGTTTACGATATCTGACCAATAAACGCCGAGAGTTTGTTGCAGCTGATCCGACCACGGTGGAATGTCCAGTGCGGACTGGATAGCCGGAAAATACAGGTTCGATGCGCCGCGCTGCACCGCCTTTATCACCGGTGCCGGCTGTCCTATGACGCCGCCGCAACCCGCAGGGTCCCTCGATGCGGCAAGCCACGGCCGTCGCGCTGTGCAGGAAAAGCCCTTAAAGGTGTCACGTCCGAAAATCCCTTCCATCGGTCGCCTTGCAAGGCACTTTGGGCAGGACAGCATTAGTCCCGCAAGACCGGGCTTTTCGGCCTTTAACCGTAGTCGCCCGTCCGGATTGCTGTTCTGACATCCCTCCTTGTGACCCACCCACCAGTGCCACGGAAATTCATCAAGGTGGCCTGCTGTACAAGCAAGCACGAATCTTACGGGTACAACCATCATCCGACGCCCGCCCGGCTGGTCGACGCTGCAACGTGCGCAGTACCGATACGGCCGACCGGGCTCCTGACCCCATTTTTGCGCCGGTGCGATGTGGTCGCACTGCGGACATTGAAGCCACGCCGGAAAGCGCACTGCCACCAGAGCGTGTCCGGAATCGTCACGTTCCGGCAGAACAGGGGGAAGACGGAACCCGTCTACATCAAGCTTTCTTTGCAACCGAGGTTCGTAGATAGTCTGTGCGTTCGCCAGACCGGCCGGAGGGAAGTTCCTGTCCCATTCATCAAGGCCCGCCACCACTGCGGATACGGGGGCACCGCCGGCTCGGAAGTCCACCACGGCACCTGGCGCAAAGGTCATTACGACGGAGCTCCGTCGCAACTCGCCGAGTGCATTGTTCACTAACTTCCTCCCGGCGCTCATTTGGGCGTCTCCTCTTCGTCGGTGTCATCGTCACGTCGTTTGAGCCACTCCGTAAGCCTGAACGGCACCGAGGGCTCCACGCTTCGCATATTATTCATTGTTGGCCATGCATCCCCAATTCCACGGCCAAGTGCTCGTAGCGCTGCCGCCCGCTCGGCTGACTGCAGCAACGTTTGTCGCGGCTTATGGTCGCTCCACCAGATGCTGGGCTGTCTTGCTTCCCAGTCTGTAAGTCGGCGATCAAGCTCCCGCCGAACGCGCTTCTCCGCTGGATCGATTGCAGCAGCACGACTCACAATTTCGTCGACTATCTTTCCCGCTGCCTCGATCTGAATCTCTGACATCTGCGGGCTGTCGAGCATCGAATCTACGCCGTGCCGGACCATTGACGCGAGCGCTGCGTGCATCGCGCGATCCCGTGCCCGCGAGGCGAACGGGGTCACACTCGTAGCCTCGACGTCCCGATACAGACTCTGGTGCCAGATGGGGAACGTCTCGTAATGCGACCGGTCTCGAGGTTTCGCATTATTAAGAAGCGACACCACTAGCCCCGGTGCCTTGTCGCGCCCAACCCGACTCGTTGCCTGAATGTACTCCGAGCGCGTCTTCGGCTGGCCGTTGACGAGCATCAGACCGAGTCGTGGCACGTCTACGCCGACGCTGACCATGTTGGTAGCGAGTACGGCATCAACGCTACTGTCCTCCGTGGCCCGTGTAGCGAGCTTAGCGAGCATATCTCGCACTTCCTCCTGTGTGCGACGTGACGTGAGTTCTTCTATGTTGTCGGCAGGTCGCAAGACCTCGCCATGCCGATTCCCATAAAGTCGAATGGAGTCCTTCACGTCATCTTGCATCAACACCAACGCACCACCGAGTTCGCGCAGCGAGTTAAAGTAAGCGACCAGTGTAGAATAGGGATCGCGACGTTCGAGATCATCAAGCTCGCCATGTGCACTCTGCAGTAGGCAGCCCGTTACCGCCTGCAGGGTAAATTTCGCGGAGCGACCCGCGGTCGTAACTCCGACGTATAGACGGCCCGGGCGTCCGCTGTCCAGCACCGCGAAGCCTGAGTCGAAGTGGTCGAGACCAGGTGGCGGAAACTGCATAGACACACGGTTGAAAAGCGAACGCGTCTGATCAGCTGCACGGCGGATCGTCGCCGTCGACCCTACAATCTTGGCGCGTCGCCCATCGCGGGCGATGAGCCAGTCGAACGCAGTCTCGTATGCGGCCGCAATCGTCCCAAGTGGCCCGGAGATAAGGTGTAATTCATCTTGAATGATTAGGTCCGGGCTGTCGTTGCCCCCCATTCCGAATAGCGCGTGCACCTCCTTCCGTCGTGGCAGTTGCGCGAACTTATCAATCGTACCGATCAGCAGGGTGGGCTTTTGCTGGTAGACGTCGTCGTCCACTGTCCAGACGGGCAGAGGCACGGATCCGCCGACACCGACTTCGCATTTATTGTTGTAGCAGCGCACTTCGATACGCTGCTTGACCCGGTCGGCAGACCAAACGAGTTTCTGTTGGCAGCATGGGCAGTCAATCAGCTGCTCGGGTGACGCCTTGTTTCGGTCTCCGGAAAGGGCTTGCGCAGCGTCCTCGTACCGGTTCGGCGTCGCGTCACCACCCAGCCATAGGCCGATAGAGAACGGACGAGCTCCGAGCCGCGGTGCCCAGCCGGAAGAACGCACGGCACTACGCCGTATCGATTCACACGCGAGCATCAGTGCGGCGGCGCGTACGAACTGCTGTGTGGTAAGCAAGCGCAGCGTGTAACGCATCACGGCGGCGACGCCGGCGCGCCTGTCAGGCTCATCGCACGACAGTCTACGATAGAACGCAAGCATCGCAATTAAGGCCAAGTAGGCTTCAGTCTTGCCGCCGCCTGTCGGAAACCACAAAAGGTCCATTACGTTCCGATCGGGGTCGTCATCGCCACATACGGAGGAAGCAGCGAGCAGGACGAAGCCGAGCTGGAACGGCCGCCATGTGAGCGGTCCACGTCCCTTCCGTTCCGGGTTCCACTCGTGCTGCAACTGGATCGCGCGGTTAGCCAACCGGAACGAGACGCGCAGTAATTCGTCATGAGCTAGGCGGTCGACGCCGCGCCTCATTCGTTCACACACCGTTTCGCAGCGCCCCAAGTTATCTAGCGCTGTGGAGCGATACTCCGGTGGCAGGCTATCAACGCGCTGCTTCTGGATATCGATCCACGTCGCGTATGCGTCTACAAGTCGGCGGAGCGCCAACTCAAGCTGTGGGGTATCGGCCTCGCCGAGCCACGCCGCGTCTAGCGTGCGTACCTCCGGACCGGTTCGCAACGTGTCAAACACCGCGTGTCCACCCGCTTGCACTTTGGGCACCTCGTAACGCGGCAGCCACGTCGTTGCCACCTGCAGCGCTGTAGCGCCGCCCGACGCTGCAATCCACTCGGCGGAACAAGTGTGCCCAGCCGCGAAGGTGCGACAGTCACGATACAAAAGTGCCGCCACCCGCTCCTCGTCGTCACCTAAGCGTAAAGTGTCGGGCTTCGGGACAAGTCGGCACGAGCCAGCGGATGCGACCGTCATTCCGACTTGGAACATTGTTCGCTGCTCAGCGGCGGTCTTGGTGTCGTCTCCGGGAGCCATTTCGTTGACGATAGTGAGTGTTACTAGCCGTGTGCGGGGCGCGCCAGCAGACGATCGAATGTGAAGTGCCACTCCCTCCGGAAGTCCATCGCATCGAACAGGGAGCCGCTCGTTGGCACGTTCCGGTACACGCAAGTTGTCCCAGTGGACGGTGAAGCGGCGACGGCGCCAGCGGCGCTCCCTCTTGCCGGATTTCCTCTCATTAGCCGCCTCTCCTGCGTCTTGCCCGACGGTGTCATCGACGGCAACAGGGTGAATTTCGACGCTGACGGGTGTCAACGGCTCGGCACTGCGGTCTGTGTCCTCAAGACGTCGCTCATCAAGCTCGTATAGTGCGAACCGGATGTTGACCTTGACGCTGACATCGTCGTCCTCTGACAAGGCGAAGGAAAGCCCCGCGGCGCAAGGCCGCATGAGACCCGCGAGCGGAACTTCCTCGCCTGCGCCTTGGGAATCATCCTCACCACCAGAACTGGTACCCGCACTGTCGAGACGATCATTTTCCTCGGCACCGACTCGAGCCTCGCGCGGCCAGAGTATTCCGGTGAGATACACATCGGACGGTCTTGCATCGACTAACACCTCATCCTCAAAGAGAGGGCCGATGAGGTCAGATTCAAGCCGCTTCACTATAAGGTCGCGGTCCACGCGTTCCTCCGCTCAGTAAGCCTTAAAATAAATCATGTCGAATCCTTGCAGGACCGGCGAGAGTACAAAGCCGCTCGTTGCCCACGGTTCATGTAGCCGCTTTCGATAAGGATCGTCGGAGTGCATAACCATTGAGCACGAACCAAAAATTTTCAGATGGTTTGGGCCATAGGCGGGACGAAGATTGCTATCCCACGCGAGCTCTTTCCTCACATCTTCTCCAATCCCGAATAAGTCGCTGTTAACTTGCTCCGCCAGCATCCCGAGTGGCGGACCGTTTACTGGTTCGATGCGGTATCGCCAGTTGAGGTCTGGTACAGCGCGCGCTTTGACCTGTTCGATTCCGCCCGTGTGCGTCACGAGCCACTGGTGTGCTGCCTCGACATCTGCTGCGCTATTGAATAACGACCGTCCTGCGACGCTCTCCGCCGAGAGGTCCCCGTCACGCCCTAGCTCGACTTGCGCCTTCGGTTTACCGTCCTTAGTGTGCAGCGCATAAACCCGGTTGGTGCGCTTCAGCCGTCGCGATTTGATGAACTTGAAACCGTTGCCAACCCTTAGTTCCATCTTCGCACGGGTGGCGCCGACGAACACCACACGCGCTTCGTCGTCCTCGTCGGAATCATGACGACTAGAATCCGGCAGCATTAGTAACACGCTGTCGGCCTCCCGGCCTTTACAGCCGTGAATCGTGCCAAACACTGGTCCGCCGAGGCCGAAGTCTGCCCGTACGAAATCGCTTGGCGGTACAGTGCGGCCCAATTTCGACCGTAAGCTCCGTATAGATACAAGAGTCTCGCTTTCACCAGCGGTCTTAACAAGTAACTCCCACGCCTGTTGCGCGTTCAATGCGGTCAGCCCGCGCCCTTCGATACGCGTATCCCAAAGCTTCTCGAACTCGCGCTTCTTTAACTTGTTGTCTATATGGTCCCAGAGCATCGCACTGACCCACGGCTCGATGAGCAGCGGCAGCCCGGACATACGAATGCGGTGAGGGACAGTGCCCCAGAGACATGTGGCATTCAGGACGTCGACACGGCGTCGGAACAATACAAAAGTGTTACGAAGGGTCTCGTGACTCTGCGCGTTCAGGGCTTCGATAGTGATCGTCTGTTTGTCGGCTAGGCTGCGCACCATTTTGGTGACATGCTCTAGTCGGCCGGCATTTGCGCCGTGACTTTTGGCCAGAACCCGCGCTCGCACCTCCGTAAAGAGCTTACGCAGATGCTTTTTATTGGTTCGATAGATCGCCGCTAGCGCGGACTCGCAAAAGCCCATTTCTAATTGAGCTCGCAACCGTTCTGGAAGATGCCCCCCGGCTGGTATCGAACGGCCGTCGTCATCAGCAAAGTTAAAAATCGCCTGCGCTTCGTCAGCGAAGACCGTTACGCCGCACTTGTTATCCAGCTTTCCAATGAGTTCGAGCATTAGAGTTGCACGCGGACCAACTATGTCCTGCGCCTCGTCAACAATTAAGTGCTCGATTTCGGCGAGGAAATGAAAAACGCCGTCGCTTTCATGGATCAGTTTCGTGACCTTTTGGATGTTCTCTTCGTAGCCACCGTTAAGTGACGCGTGGGCGTCGAACCCCGAGTGAATCGCCCATGCATGCGAATCAATCGTGGCGACTTTTACGCCCCAGACATCGGCTGGGTCCCGCAGATAGTGCCGTATGCGATGATGGATTTCCTGCACTGCGGTACGTGTAAAGCTGATGAGCCAGATGTTAGCTGGCGTTATGTCACAATCGTCGATGAGCCACGCGACCCGCCGGCACGCGACCGCCGTCTTCCCTGTGCCCGGACCTGCGTCCACCAACTGACGTGCGTCTCGCGGCGCACCGATTACGGCCAATTGTTGCAAGTCCCATTTCTCAGGGACGACTTTTGCCGGCTCTCGACTGGTAGAAGCAGCAGTGCGAGAAGGCGTCCGGTCAACATCCCGAACGCCATTCAAGGATTTAGCGCCCGGGATCACGCCATCGATTTCTCTCACGCGTCCGCCGCTCACGACCTTCACAGTAAGCAGACGTTTTTTCATCCAACCCCGGCTGGTTCCGAACGAGCTATCACAGGGACCAGCACACCCGTTATGGCCCTCGTAGCTGGACTGAAGACTGAGTCTACCTGTATTTCATTGGTGCTTGTTCGGCGCCCGGGTGGGGTCTGCTTGGGAACTGATTGACGCTAACCGGGGAGCAATCTCGACGAATGCCTAAACCCCGATTTGCCCCGTTATCCTGCGCCGACTTGATTGCCACCACGTGTGGTCGCATGGCTTCCGCGACGGCGCGCACCACCGGCACCACTACCGAGTTACCGAACTGCCGGTACGCCTGGGTGTCACTAACCGGAATCCTAAATGTATCGGGAAATCCCATGAGCCGCGCGCATTCCCGCGGGGTCAGCCGGCGCGGATTTCTGCGCTTGCCGACATCTACCAAGATTTCTGAGCCATCCTTGTAGTAACGCGCCGACAGCGTCCGTGCGGTCATAGTCTTGTTCACGAGCCCGAACCCGAAGCCGTTGCCCGCGGCGCGGTGCTTTTCGCGATAGGCCTGTAAATACGCCCAGAGGTGATCGGTAAGATAGTACCGGGATGAGACGCGCGCCTTGCTGCCCTCGGTGAACGGCGCCTCCGGCGCCTCCGTGCCATTCGCTGGATGCAGGATGTCCGCGAGCGTCGGGGGAGGGCCCTTTGGCACCGTCACCTGTGAAAAATCGAACGCGGTCTCCTCACGGAACCCGACGATGTAGATACGTTCACGGTGCTGCGGCGTCCACGGTTTGGCGTCGATGATCTCTGAGTTGACCGTGTAACCTAGGTCCTGCAGGGACCGTTCGATTACCTCGAAAGTTCGCCGCTTATCATGCGTCCGGAGATTTCGAACGTTCTCGAGCATGAAAGCCACTGGCCGCTTCACTTCAAGGACCCTGCAAATATCGAAGAACAGGGTGCCTTGTGTCTCGCACTCAAAGCCGTGCGCGCGGCCGAGGGAGTTCTTCTTCGACACGCCAGCTATTGAAAAAGGCTGGCAGGGAAACCCCGCGACCAATACATCATGATCGGGCACCATAGCAGCGACCTTCTCCGGCGTATTGGTCACATCACGGATGTCGCCGATGACGTCGTGGTCCGGTCGGAAGTTCGCTTTATAGGTCTTCACGCAAAAATCATCGTATTCGGACGTGAATACGCATCGGCCGCCGGATTGCTCGAACGCCATTCGTGTGCCCCCGATTCCGGCAAACAAGTCGATGAAGGTGAAATCAGCGGGCGGTATCTCGCGGTGGGGCGCATCGCGCAGCACATTCGTCAATGCGTGAATCACGAGCTTGGCGCTCGGTAACTGACCGGTTTCCCAGCGCTCAATGGAACGCTCGCTGTAGCCGAGAGCGTCAGCGATCTCCGCCCGGCTCATACGCATAGAAGCGATTCGGAGAAGTTGGAGGGCTTGGTGTACGTCGGGGGTTGTCATAAGTGAGGACGGGGGTAAATATTACGACAGTATGTCGGAAAAACATCCCGCCGACAACATCGAATCAGGCATCGGCGGATGTGTTGGGGTGAGCTGTCTCGCCTCGGCTGACCCGCTGACCCTGCGCGTTCACAGTTAGACTTTTGACTTCCTACTAACGGAGCCGACCGACGAGCATGAAGCGCGGTTACCTTTCCGATTACTTCGACGGCATAGCGGCGAAGCGCCTTAGTGCGGTTGAGGCCGATATGACACGAAGTCACCAACATGAGCTCAATGGCGTCGAGCGCCTGAAGCAGCTGTTCGGACCAGCTAGCGAGAGGCGGATGTATTCTGCACGTTTTCTGTACCTGACCGACGATGAGCACGCGCCACTCGTCGCTGACGGTACGCTCACATGGTACGACGCTCGCGAACGGCACCCTACACGCTCCGAACACCGCCTTTACTTCCCGGCAAACCCCGTTATGGACAAAGCGCGGGCGGGGGACCTACTGGTGATAGCAAGACGACCGGCCGGGACGGTGCTTCTGGTGGTCGCGGAGCAAGGCTCAACGGTTGCGAATCAGGTGCAGTGGCTTTTTGGCACTGAAAATCTCACTGATGCCCGTTATGTGGTACGTGATGATTTGAACGCCGAACGCCACCGTATCGCCGCCGCTAAGCGAGCCATTCTTGAGCAAATAGGGATTGAAGTTGAACCGCCGCCGGATGCGCATCTCAACGACATGCTCCGTCGGTTTGGCGGTGCATTTCCCAACACCCGCGTTTTCTCGGAGTATGCACGTGGAACGGTACGGGATGTCGATTGTTGCGACGACCCCGATGCAACACTCCTTGCGTACATGGAACGCGAAGAGCAACTTTTCCGAACGTTAGAGCGTCACCTCGTAGGCGTGCGATTGGAGCAAGGGTTTGTTCGCGATGTTGACGGTTTCGTCGCGTTTTCACTCGCGGTACACAATCGGAGAAAAAGCCGAGCTGGCTACGCACTCGAAAATCATCTTGAGAGCCTCCTTTCAGGGCAGGGGATTCGGTTCGCGCGTACAACAACCACCGAAAACCGATCGAAGCCCGATTTCCTGTTCCCAGGTGCCTCGGAGTATCAGGATGCGCATTTTTCTTCCGGACGGCTGACAGTGCTCGCCGTGAAGACCTCTTGCAAGGATCGTTGGCGTCAGGTCCTTGCCGAAGCGGACCGAGTCCTACAAAAGCATCTGCTTACACTCGAGCCGGCAATCACCACCGCTCAAACTGACGAGATGCAAACGCGAAATTTGAGGCTAGTGATACCGAGACCAATTCACACAACATACAGCTCCGATCAGCAGCAATGGTTGATGAGCGTTAGCGAATTCATCGAATTAGTTAAAATACGTCAACGCGGATGATCGCGTTGATCGGCTGTCTCGGTGGGCGATTAAAATTAATCTGCGCACCTATGATCTCGCGGCTGCTATACGTCGAGATCATTAACATGCAGGGGCGATGTGACTGGAACACTAGAACAATACGCCGCCAGCCGCTAGATACCACCCCAGCGTGAAGACACCCTGAGTGACGGAAATCCAACGATAACAGGTGAAAACATAAATCCAGACTTGTTCCACGGATGATGGAGCTTCAGACGGAGTCTTTCCTTCTGCGAGACTGCAAGCGTTCTCGTTCCTAAAATGCGTAATCCAGTCAGCGTAGACCCATATGATTTCAAGCGCCGTTCATACAAAAATTCTTTCAGCGCGTAATCGAATTCTTTACTAAGGAACGCTAACGGGGCCTTCGGATTCGAATTTTGGAAAATGGAGAAGGAAGCAGCGCCCTTCCTAGCATCAGCCAGCACGTACGACTTGTAGAGACCAGAGACGCTTTTCTGTGCCGAGAACGCCGCCGCTTGGCTGTCAAACAGGTCTTTACCGACAAGTCCGTCCGCTAAGATATCGTCTCTTCTCCCGACTTCGATATTGATCAATGTAAGTTTCTCGCCAATTTCCTGGTATGCGCGACCTGACTTTTTTAAATTCTGAATGCTGCCGCTGTTAATTTCGGCGACATACAGTTGATGCCTTGCTCTCGTCGCGCCTACAAATAGCACTTTCGCCTCTTCTTGAACTGGGTCGTCCGATCCCCATCCTTCTTTTTTTTCGTTGCGAACGATTGTGACTCCAGCGGGGGAAGATAAAGACATACCGAA
>Ga0315902_10010195_pt1 | contig 12454 bp, 9 predicted proteins | sample LakEriMetagenome_9_FD_203523 | JGI IMG/M metagenome (GOLD analysis project Ga0315902, IMG submission 203523) | Freshwater fungal communities from buoy surface, Lake Erie, Ohio, United States - Buoy 12 MA117 | ecosystem: Environmental > Aquatic > Freshwater > Lake > Lake biofilm | place: USA... | reverse complement strand
CGTGCAACAGGAGGCCGCACGCCGCGGCCTGCGCGTGTTCGATGCCACCTGCCCCTTGGTCACCAAGGTGCACATGGAGGTCATGCGCTACAGCCGGCAGGGCAGGGAGTGCATCCTGATCGGCCACGCCGGGCATCCGGAGGTCGAGGGCACGATGGGGCAGTACGACGCTGCCAACGGCGGCGCCATCTACCTGATCGAGAACCTGGAGCAGGTTGCTGATGTGACTGTGCGCGATCCTTCCGCGCTTTCCTACGTCACGCAGACCACGCTGTCAGTCGACGACACCGCCACGATTATCGACGCGCTGCGCGCGCGCTTCCCCGAGATCAGCGGCCCCCGCAAGGACGACATCTGCTATGCCACTCAGAACCGCCAGGATGCGGTGAAGCAACTCGCGCTCGAGTGTGACCTGGTGCTGGTGGTGGGCTCGCCGAACAGCTCCAACTCGAACCGCCTAGCGGAACTTGCGCAGCGCATCGGTGCCAGTGCACATCTCATCGATTCGGCCGATGACATCGAGCCGGGCTGGCTGGCGGGGCGCACGGCGGTGGGCGTCACGGCGGGCGCTTCGGCGCCTGAGGTGCTGGTGCGGCGGGTGATCGGGCGCCTGCAGGAGTTGGGGGCAGAGGCGCCGGCGGAGATGCAGGGGAGGGTGGAGACGATTACGTTTTCGATGCCGAGGGAGTTGCGATAGCGCACAAGTTGCGCGGTTATCTGGCGTAACGTCCGATATTTCCTACCGACAGCAGAGCGTTCGGTTTGCTAAGGTCGACCCCGATTGCTTTGGTTGCACAAGGATCGTGCACATGCCTCCTGCCTTTCGTGATCGCAGCTGTTCCGGTTTCACCCTGACCGAACTGCTGGTGTCTGCCAGCCTGTTGGCGCTGCTTCTCGGCATGGGGGTGCCCTCCCTAGCCGCAGTTATGGACCGCAGTCGTTCCTTGGCTGCGATGCTCCAACTGAAGTCAATGCTAGAGCTTGCTCGCCAACATGCCGTGGTGCAGACAACGGCAGTTACCCTATGCGGCACAAATGAAGAGCGTGCGTGTGTTGCTGCGTGGAGCAACTCCGCCGTGCTGGCTTTTGTGGACGCGAACGCCAACAGGGCCGTGGATCCCGGCGAGACCATCCTCGCGGAGTCCGTGTTACCTCGATCGGGCACCCTCAGGTGGAAAGCATCGGGTGCTCGGAGCTATATCCGATTCGATCTTGACGGCGGCGTCAGAGAGTACGGGATGTTTGTTTATTGCCCTGAGGGCAAGGACTCGCACCGGGCGCGTGCCTTGATCGTTGCTCCTACAGGGCGCGTGAGGGCAGCAACAGACAGAACTCTGGATGGCATTCCAGAGGACGGCAGCGGCAGGAACATAGCCTGCGTGTGATCATTCCCAGCAGTTCGCGCCCAGCGAGCCGGTGGCGCTCCGCTGGCCAGTCTGCGTGATCGACAGGGTCGCGCACTTTGCACTGTCCTCCGTTTGGGAGCCTGCGGGCGTCGCGGTGAGGGTATAGGCCATGTGCGAGACACCTCCCACGGCGCTCGTCACCACGTCAAAGGTGTAGATCGATTCTGCGCTGGAGGGAGCAACCCAGTTGTAGTTCCGGTCTGCACCTGCATCTACGGCGCCGAGGCTCAGGAAAGCATCCAGCGTATTGCTGTAGACCTTGTTGTCAGCAAAGTACTGCTCCTGCCGCGTGGCCAGATCCAGCAACTTTGCCTTCGCCACTGCACGATTACTCTTCCTGATCTGGTCTTGGTACGCCGGGACTGCAATGGACATCAATATCCCCAGCACGACGATCGTGATGAGCAGTTCGATCAGGGTGAACCCGCCTTCGCTTCTGTGCACCTTGGTGTCTCCTGTCATGGCGATCATCAGTCGACTCCGCTTTCGTACCAGAAGGTTCTGAACATGCTAGAACCCGATGTCTTGCCGACGCTCAGGTCAGGCCTGAGGAAGTAGCCTGGCCCGAGGGGAACGATTTCCGACGGGATGCCGGAAGACTTGAGGGCGGAGTAGCGATCCCCCTCTGATGAAGGCAACTGGTTCCCTGAGTCGTCCAGGATACGTTGATTCAACGCGGGGTACCCGTTGAAGAGACTCACCGCGTAGAAGCGTCCCGACCCTTCTGATCCGGCAGCACAGGGGTCTGTTGTCCCTGTGGAACCGATTTCGCCATTCGGCAGATATGACGTGAACAGAACCTGGTTGTTGACTGTCAGGGAAGGGGCAAGCACCTTCTCGCCCGATCCATCGAGCTCTAGAGCCCAACCAGTGCTCTGGAGATCTGCATTGGCATCGATGTTATCAGCGCCGCAACTGGCGGGCTTGGTGTATCCGCTCAGCGTGAGGAAACAGTTTGCATCTGCGAAGTCGCTGCTCACTTTCGCGGTTGCCGTTGAGCTGTTCGGATCCCTGAGCATGTAGAAGCGGTTCTCCACCAAGGTCTGCGTCGGGTGCTCCCTGTCTCCCGAGCCGAACAGAAGGGCATCGAAAGAATCCGTGGACCCGGGGTACTGACTCTGTACAAAGTCGATCCTGTCCATGAATCGTTGATCTCCGGCACCTCCCGCAGCGCCGTTACCAAGAGTCGCCAGCTTCTGCACGGTCCAGTCAGTTGCCCTCGTGTCTGAGGTGGAGCGCGGCAAGTTGATCCGCCAGATGTTGCCACCCAGATCGCCTACATAGGCCCGGTCATCGATGTCGTCGCCGTTTGTATCCGCGAGGGTGATCTGGGCGGCAACGCTGTGCTGCATATCGCCTTGAACACGCTCGGCTGCGCCACTGGGTATGGAGGTGCCACTCTTGCCGGTGGCCTTCCAGATGAGTGCGCCGGTATCGGCATCCACGATATACACCGCATTCCCCGTGACGATGGAGTTCCCGCTGCTGTCGGTGAGATTTGCGCCAGCTGTCGCGCCAGCGGCGTCGTCATACGAGTCATAGCCTGGGCGGTCGTCACCAAAGCCGCTGCCCCCACCGAAATACCCTCCGCCGAACATGAGCACTTCCTTCGTGCTGCTTCCGTACTGGACTACGCCCACGGTTGGCGTGGAAAAAGTCAATGCGAGCTCGGAGAACCCTGGCGTAGAACTGTTGATGGACCACTTGAGTTTCGGGTTGTCCGGGTCCGTCACATCGAGTGCGTAGTAGGCGGCGCCGCCCCTGCGCAGGCCGAAGTAAACCCACGCCTTGGCGCCTGTACCTGTAATGCTGACGCCGTCTGGGCCCGGCCTGGTCAGCACAGTCGGCTGCCCATCCACACCAACCGGATGCGGCGTGCCGGGTACATTTGATTTCAAGGTCGAGATGTTCTTCATTAACTCCCTGGGCATGAAGCCCCAGGTTTCGACGCCTGATTGGCTCCCGTCTGTCCCGGTATTCTGGAACATCCTGAAGAACCCGTCGTTTGTGCCCATCAGCACGCGGATGTCGGGATTGGAGGGGCTCCACGAACTGCCCGATCCATCACGGTCACCGTAATTGAGCGGCAACGGACGCGAGTGCAGGGCGTCTGACATCAGCCATTGCCGGGCAGTAGCGTTCTCGCAGAAATTGCCATCTGTGTCCGTGTCATCTAGGCCGCGTGCCCAGCACAACAGCTGGAGTGCAGAGGCATCATCCGCAGCCTGCAGATCGCTCCTGAGGACGCCTGCCGTTGCGGAATCCGCGTTGAGTGCAGCAAGGCCGCTGGTTCCGATGGCGCTGAGCGACGTGCTGCCCGCAGCCTCCGTGAGCAGCTTCCTCGATGTGGCACCTCCGTTGGATAGACCCGGGTTACCTGGGCTGGCAGAAGATGATGAGAGTACAAAGCCGGGTATCTTCTGCCCTGCACCGCCGCGCGCCACAAATCTGCCATCACGGCCCGCCTGCATGAATCGCGCTTCATCCTTAGGATCCGGGTTCGTGGGCGGTGCCGGTAGCGCAGCAGATTCTGTCCAGAACGTCAGTGCGTCGTACCGGATACGCCCATCGCTGCCAATGGCTGTGACCGTGTCGCTCAGGGCGTCATGCAACAGGAACCCGTTCGTGAGTTCCTTCAGCTTCAACTTTTTGAGGTTTCCTGACCACAGGGGCTTCCCATTCTGATCCGTTGTGAAGAGCGCGATGAACACGTTGTCGTCCACCGACGCGCGGTTGAACACATCCACCGGTACAGACGCAGCGACAAAGGTCGTGGACACACTCAGGATCTGCCTGAAAATCTCCTTCAGCAGATCAAGCACAACTGCGAGATTGTCCTGATCTGCATCCAGAACGTTTGCGCCCGCTGCTGCATACGGGGCGAATTGGCCTGATGGGCCATCGAATCTGAGAATGTAGGTGATCAGTTTCTGGACTCCGTCCGGTGGTGTGCCGGTGTAAGTCCAGCCCGGCGTGTTGCTGCCGAGATCTGTGTTGCCCAGGATGGATATCATGTCAGCGAAGGAGTTGCTGTTTCCGGGCGTCGTGCCGGTGCCTCCGAGGGAGGTCGTTTTACCGATATCGGAATTCAGGGCGTTATCCTGGTTTGATACCCCGAACATCATGTTGATCGCATAGACGCCGGTGCAGGCCTGGCTTGGCCCCAGAGGCGATATGTAGCGCGACCCTGTTTCAATCCGGTCATCCCACTTCAATATTCCAGTACCGCCCGGGGAGTAGCACTCGGTATCCAGGTTGGTCGAGAGGCTGCTGCCCCAGTCACCCTCCCCCTTGCGTCCGTTAAGGATGGCCCCGCCGGTGAGGTAGCGGAACAGCTCGAAGTACATTTCCGTGCCTTGGTACTTGTGGTCGTACGAGCCGCCTGCGGCGCAGGCCGCGGGTTCTGTGATCGTGCCAAGGCCAACGTCGTCCGAAAAGGTGACCACGTCGGATGCACTGGTGCTGGATGCATTCGAGAGGTTGAACGTAAAGGTATTGGAGACTGCGTCTGCATCGGCAATGGTGTTGACTGAAACCGATTTGCTGGTTTCGCCCGGAGCGAAACTCAGGACGCCGCTGGTGGCCTGGTAATTGGTGCCGGGAGATCCCGTGCCCGGGCTGGTTGTGTAACTGACTGTAACTGTTCCGATCGCGACTTTGGACAGGTTGACGGTAAAGCTGGCGGGGCTACCCTCCGTGACGGTCGCGTCATTCACCGAGACTTGTACTGAAGGTACGTCGCAAATTGTGCCAGTGGCAGTTGCCCCTAAGGCGCCGAGCAGTGAGATCGGGAGCGTGAATGTCTCGGTGTTCTCCGTATTCTGATCCGTCAAGGCTGGGACGTTGACCGTTATCGTTTCGTTCACGGTTGCCTTCACCGCATTGCTTCCGCTACCCGTTGGGCTCCAGGACTTGCTGCCTGTCACCGTCGTGTAATCGGAACCAGCGACCGCGCTGCCACCGAGCGTATTCCAACTCAACGTCGCGGTCCCTTTGGTGACTTCGCCTGCGATCTTGAAACTGAACTGCGCCGTTTGACCCTCATTCGCCGCTGCGTTCGTTATGTTGGATACGGTGAGGTTGTAATTGTTGCTGCCCGAAGTGGAGGTGCGGGTGAATCCCGCAGGTGCCGACCCGGAACTGCTGCACACCGACAACCCGCTGGGGCCGACACTAGTCGCTGATGCAGCCGCTACAGGCGCCGCGGCGGCCGCTTGGGCAGTGGCCCCGCCGGGGTTGGGAATCGAATAGAGCTTCCTCAGCAGTTCGGCTTTTGCACCATTCGCGTCATCTTTCTGAAACTCCCGGAATCCACGCAGTACATATCCACCGTCTGCTTTCTGCTCGTTGTGGCTCACCATGAAGCCGACCTCGACTCCCTCGAGGTCCTTGTACAGGGCCGCATGCAGGGCGCGGAATGCGTCAAAGCGGGTTACGCCATCCCTTGTATAGTTAAAGCCGTAGAGGGTCTGTGCCTCGGCGAACAAGGGGTAGATTGATGCGCCCACTTTGCTGAAACAGTCGTCTGTTCCTGTGCCCGTGTAAGTGCAGAACTTCGAACTCAGGTTGTTCGCCTTCATGTCCAGCGTGAACATGACCAGCGGTTTGGCGGTAGTGCCCGTGGTTCGCGGGCGCAAATAGATGTCGGTGTCGTCAGCCCAACTCGCTGCGGGAAGCGTCAGAGCAACAGTGGCGAGAGTCGCCAACAGTATCGAAGAAATCCTGGGGCTATGCATGACGCCTCCTCACGGTGAAACGTTTGTGGTGCCTTGCTGCCCGGTCGCAACCAGGACCATCACGCCTTGTGCCACGCCAGCGCGGCCTTCGCGCGTGTTTCTGGCGTCATAAACAGATTCAACGCGGAACTGCGCCGCCTCGAATACATTGATGCTGGATCCGATAATGCGCGGCGCCGGTGCAAACTCGGGTGCCAAGCGCTCAATTCTGATTGAGCTGCGATTCTGAAAGTCGTCGTTGGACACGCTTTGATCCAGAAGCACATTGCTCGAGGTGCAATTCGAGTAGGCGGTGCCCGAACAGTTGGTGTCGCCGACTTTTCCGGCCACAACGAGATTTCCGTTCACCACAATCGCAGCATCGACCAGCGATTGCGCCCGCTCCAGCGCGGTGATGCGGGATTCCTCGTTACGCGACATGCTCAGCTCAAAGAGGCTGCCACGCAGCGTCGCGATGCCGATCACTGATATCAGGAGCAGCATCAGAAGGCCGAATGCCAATGCGACGCCCTGTTCTCTGTGTGGCATCGACGTAACGCCACGCCGTGAAAGGGTGTATGTGTGTTTCATAGGCTGCTCGTCAGTTGACAGCATAGAGTTTGAGTTTGTCGGCATTGCGCAACTGGACGGTGCCGGAGTAAACGCGTCGGTAATAGGCGTCGTTGCGCGGATTGATGAGCTGCGGCCCCACCGTGTAGGTTTTGTCGTTTACATAGCCCGTCACGGGATTGATGCTTCTGATGAGAACGCTTACACGGGCCGAAACAGCGTTCGAGAGTTCACTTACCGTTGGGGTCGAGGTGTAGTAATCGGGGCTGACGTCCTCGTCCGAGCCGTCTATGCCAAACTCGAACTGCATGTTTTCCACCCCATCCACGAGGGGTTGCGCTGCCATGTCGTCCTGCTCCAGACCCTCTCTGACAAGCGTAGGGATCCCGTCTCCCGACGTGCTTGACCAGGGCCTCACGTAGAAGACTTGGGGGAGATACGCAAGGACCTGGTTGGGAGTGGATATCGATGTAGGGCCAACGTCAGTGGAGCTGTCAGCATCGTAAAGAGCGCCTTTTACCAAATTGGTCTTGAGGTAAATCGTGCCTGCAGTTCCGCTCCCTGATCGAACTCCCGCGGACGAAACACGCATGACGGGCAGGTCAGCCACCCTGCGTAGCGCAATGACGTCGGTTCCGCTCGACACCTCGGCGTTGGAGACGCACGCCGTGTACGGGCTCGCAGACGCATTGTTCGTGAACTCAAGAGACCGTGATAGCGTTTTCGCCCAGCCGCTCGCGCAATCGGTGCCGATACTCGCGTCTGCTGTGGTGATGTCACTGACATCCACCATGCCCGCCCAGTACCCCGACATCATCAGTTCCCGGGTCAGCAGCCTCAGGGCGTATCTGCCGTTTTCCTGCATACGGGCGGTTTGTTCATCCTGATGCCCGCTGGATCGGCTCTGCTGGAACAGCACCACAGTACCGGTGAGCATGAGCGCGCTCAGGCCCAGCGCGACCATGAGCTCGATCAGGGAAAAGCCCCGGCAGGCGTGGTGACGTGGTATGGATGTGCCGCGCATCATCAAACACCTATGAAAAAGGAGACGCGGAGGATCCGGCGATACCGGTTCGCGCTGCCGTACAAGCCTGTGCCGTCGAGACCGCCACCACAAACGGAAGTTCCCAGGTTGGCAGTGGACTGTTCCTGCTTTCCGCGCCAGACGATGGTCAATTCGTAAAGGCCGCTTCCACCCGATGACGGTCCTGTGACGCATGCCCGAGCGTTTACCAAGCCGCCGGTTTCTCTTGTATTTCCACTGACTTGCCGGCTTTCCTCAGCGCCGTCGAGTGCTCTTTCCCACACATAGAGATCACGAGCCGCCAGCTCCGCCTGAGTGCACGGTGACGAAGATGAGTCGCAGGCGTTGGCGGGGGCAGACAAGGATGTGCCGCCCAGCACCGAGCTGCTCAGGTAGGCGTTGAGGCCGTTGTTGTTGACTCGCATCCGTTCGATCAAATCTGAGGACAGATGAGCGGCTGAGGTGCGGAGCACCGAATCAGCATAGGCCTGCTTGCCTGTTATCTGCATCCCGATGACGGCAAGCATTCCCACCGAGAGAACGATCAGCGCAACGAGGACTTCTATCATGCCCACCCCGGCTGCGCGGTGCGGGAGACTGCACGCCTGCCGGCGGCTCGCAATGACCCGAATTGACGTCAGGGGCATCCACTCACCTCCGTACGGGCCTTTTTGGTTGCGAGAGGCCTGCCGGTGACATTGAGCACCAGCAAGCCTTCTGCTTCCCCTCCTATGCAGAGCCGCAGTTCGCAGTTCGTGGCGGTGCTGCAATCCAGATTGGTCGTCCCTGAGGGGCCGAACCTGATGACATTCGCCGTTGCCAGCCCGCCTTTGTAGCTGAAGGCGCTGGCAGCATCGCCTCTGGCAAAAACTTCCTCTCCTGCATCAAGGGCGCCGTCACTGTCAGAGTCAACGTAGGCCAACCAGCCTTGCTCCCATCCCCCGGAGGAGGCGCAGCTTGTGCCGTTCGCACTTTTGCACATCAACGCTGGCAGGTTGTTTTTGACGGCAGATCCACGGGTCGTCTGGATAGTAGCTACCCATTCGTTGAGCTTGCTGTTCATGCGATTGCCCACCAATAGATCGCGCAGTCCGGGAACTCCGATGGTCACCAGAACCGCAATGATCGCCAGCACGACCATCAGCTCGACGAGTGTAAACCCCGCGTTGCGACATACAGCCCACGCCCGGCGCTGAGCCTGCCCCGCCTTCTCATAGGTCATTACTTGCCAGCCTCTCTCGGGCACTTAGCCTGAGAATAGCCCGACTTTCGGCCATCTCAAGGTGATGCCGACGAGCGGTATGGCTTGCCTGACGAGTGGGCGGACCTGATGTCCTCAGGCTGCCGGCAGACGGCTCCTCATCGGGACGCGAACACCCACCCCACCCCATCGTCCCTTCCATGGTCCGACGGGGCAGGGCGGCATGTTGGCTGGCCGGGATTCCGTTCCCGATGGCCCCTTCCCTGGAGCCTGCCTTCCCTGGCATTGCGCGCATCCGTGCACGCCAGATAAAAGCTACCTGTGCGCTCGGGCGCTGTCTGTAGGAAATATCGGATAGTGGGGCGGCGCGAGCTCAGTCGATGCCGAGTTTTTTCAGGCGGTAGCGTATCTGCCGGAAGCTCATGCCCAGGCGCTTGGCCGCGGCGGTGCGGTTCCAGCGTTCGAGCTCCAGCGCGCGCACCAGCGCTTTGCGCTCGATGCCTTCCAGAAAAGACTCCAGGGATTCGCCTGCCTCGGGGTCGAATTCCTCAGCGATACCGTCCAGAGGGTTCTCGACCGTCTGATCCGAGGCCGGGAGCCGCAGGTCCTCCACGCGAATGACAGCGTTTTCGCAGAGCGTGAAGGCGCGCTCCAGAATGTTCTCGAGCTCCCGCACGTTGCCCGGGAATTCATAGTCCATCAGCGCATCCAGAGCAGCAGGATCGATCCGCGGCACCGTGGCGCCATATTCCGCCGCCAGCCGTCGCACGCAGGCATCAGCGAGAAGCGGCACATCCGCGCTGCGGTCACGCAGGCTCGGCACCTGCAGTTCGATCACATTGATGCGGTAGAACAGATCACTCCGGAAGCGCCCCTGTTCCACCTCGGTTGCGAGGTTGCGGTGGGTGGCGCTCAGCACGCGCACATCGACTTTTACTTCCTGCTCGGCGCCCACGGGGCGTACAGCTTTTTCCTGGATCGCGCGGAGCAATTTCACCTGCATGAGCAGCGGAAGATCGGCAACTTCGTCGAGGAACAGCGTGCCCCCGGTTGCCGCCTGAAAGAGGCCCTGCTTGTCTGCCACGGCGCCCGTGAAGCTGCCTTTGCGGTGCCCGAAGAATTCGCTCTCCATGAGTTCGGCCGGAATGGCACCGCAGTTCACGGGCACGAAAGGTGCGCTGGCGCGTGGGCCGTGGGTGTGGATCAGGCGCGCCACGAGTTCCTTGCCGCTGCCCGACTCCCCGCTCACATACACCGGCGCCTGGCTGCGAGCGAGTTTGAGGATCTGCTCGCGCAGGCGCTGCACCGGGGGGGCGTCGCCCAGGAGGTCGACGCGGGGGGCTTCGGCCTTGACCGCAACCTCTGCGGCGGTCTGGTTGCTCCGCAGCGCGTTTTTCACCAGCGCGCGCAGGCGTTCCAGATCGATGGGTTTGGTGAGGAAGTCGAAGGCACCGGCCTTCATGGATTCGATGGCAAGGTCCACGCTGCCGAAGGCCGTGATCACGGCAACGGGCGGGGCATCCGGCTGCGATTGCAGGTGCTCGATCAGTTGCAGCCCGGTGCCATCCGGCAATTTCATGTCGGTTAGGCAGAAATCGAAGTGGCGCTTGCTGAGCTGATGACGTGCACTCTCGAGGTCTGACGCGCACAGGGCTTCGAAGCCCATGCGGCGGATGGTCATCGCGAGAAGCTCGCGGATGTCGGGTTCATCGTCGACGATGAGTACCGAATGACTGCTCATCGGAGTCCTGGATTCCTTGGCCTGGCTATGCCGTCGCGTTCACGCTCAGGGGGTCGATCGACGTTCCGGGTGCGGGAAGCACAGCCTGAAGCAGCCTCCCTCACCGGGCTCTGCGCGGTATTCAAGCCGGATCTGGCTAGCTTCGCAGAGTTCCCGGGACAGGTACAAGCCGAGCCCCGTGCCCGTGGGCTCGGTCGTGAAGAAGGGCTCGAAGATGCGATCGATATCGTGCGGTGGAACGCCCGGGCCTCTGTCGCGAACGTCCAGGATGGGCAGGCCCGTCTGCCCGTCGATGTCGAGCCGCAATACCAGCGAAGGTTCTCCCGTCGCTCGCAGGCTGTAGCGAAGGCCGTTCTCAGTCAGGTTCTGCAGGATCTGCCGTAGGTGCGTATCGTCGAGGTTCGCTTCCACCTGCGTGACGTCTTCTCCCAGCTCGAGCTCGATTCGTGCATCGTGTGTGCGCTGCCGAAGTTCCGCCGCGAAGCGCTCCAGCCACTCGCTCAGGAGGACTCTCTCCGGCCTGGGTTGCTGCCCGCGAGAGAGTGTCAGCACGCTCTCGATCACTTCGTTGGTGCGTTCGGCGTTGCCGATCACGATCTCGACCAGTCGGTGGTCGTCTGCCGGCAGATCGCTGGATTCACGCAGCAACTGCGCCGCATGGCTGATGGAGCCCAGGGGGTTGCGGATCTCGTGCGCGATGCTGGCGGTGAGCCTCCCCAGCGAGGCGAGTTTCAACTGCTGTGCCTGTTGGGCAATCCGGGTGAAATCCTCGGCGAAAACGAGGGTCGTATCCCCCGTGGCGGCCTCCAGCCGGGCAAAGGACAGCTGTACCTGAGGGCCGTCCTCCCGGAGTTTGAACGGCGCGAGCAGGCGCGAAGGGTTACGGCGCCAGGTGTCGAGCGCGGAACGGATGGCTACAGGCAAGGACGCGTCGATGTCGGTGAGCTCCCGTTCACCCGTACCTAGCAGCCGTGCTGCCGCATGATTGGCGATCCGTATGCGTTTGTTCGCATCCACGAGCAGGATCCCGGTCTGCATACGTTGGACGATCAACTGGTTCAGCTGCTGGAGTTCGGCCACTTCCCGTGTTCGCAGGCTCGCCAGCGCCTGGCTGCGCTGCAGGCGTATGGCAAGGCGCTGCACCAGTAAAGAGCTGGTAAACAGCAGCACACCCAGCACACCCGCAGAAAACACCTCTCCCACAGGTGCGCTGTGCCGGAGCACGATCCACAACGCTTCGAAGAGCACCGCCAGGCTCGTGAGGGCCGCAACCAGAGTGGCGATCTGTCCGGGCACGAACACGGCCGCCGCGCCCGTGGTCACCATCAGCAGCACGGCAAAGCCGCCGTTGATGCCACCGCTCGCGTGGGTGATGACGACCTGTGCCGCGATGTCGACCAGCAGCATTGCGAAGATATACCGTGGCCGCGGCACAAAGGGACGCCGCAGCACGAAGACCAGATGGGCGATCGTGAGGAGGGCGTAGCTGATCGACGTGTAGAGGTAGAGCTCCTGTTGCAGGGTCGCGGCACTCTCGGAGCGCCGCAGCAGGAAGTACATCAGCAGCAGCAGAAGAGCCAGCGTGACGCGGTAATAGCTGTAGACGCGGAGCAGGCCGTAGCTGCTTTCGGGATCTCTGTCGGCTGCTGTTGCCATGCGCCCCTAGCTCGGGCCGTGACGTGCGAGGTAGTCACGGCGATGGGCATCGCTGCAGAAATACTTGCCGTCCTCCTGCACGCATGAACGTGCTGGCACATGCAGTTCACACTCGGTGCAGCGCACCATGTCCTGCAACGG
>Ga0315902_10010194_pt1 | contig 12455 bp, 10 predicted proteins | sample LakEriMetagenome_9_FD_203523 | JGI IMG/M metagenome (GOLD analysis project Ga0315902, IMG submission 203523) | Freshwater fungal communities from buoy surface, Lake Erie, Ohio, United States - Buoy 12 MA117 | ecosystem: Environmental > Aquatic > Freshwater > Lake > Lake biofilm | place: USA... | reverse complement strand
ATAGTTCGCTTCGTAGTAAATGTCTGTCATCGCCTCGTGCTGGCCCGGGTATTCTGATGATTCGGCAAACTCTACACTTTCTTCAACCTGCTTCATGATCTTCGCCTCAATGGCTTCAAGATCTGCTTCGGTGGCATAACTATGCTCAATGATGGTGGCTTTTACTGCTTCAATCGGGTCAAGTTGTTTGTACTCCTCTACTTCTTCTTTGGTGCGGTATTTACCGGGATCAGACATAGAGTGGCCCTTATAACGGTAAGTCCTGAACTCAAGCAGTGTTGGACCTTCTCCGTTGCGGGCACGCTCAGCGGCGCGCGCAACAGCAAGATGCACATCTTCCACACGCATAGCGTTTACTGACTCAGAAGGCATATCGTATGCCTCTCCCAGTTTGTACAATTCTGTAACATTGGAAGTTCGGCTCACGGAAGTACCCATGGCATAGCCGTTGTTCTCAATAACAAAAATGGCAGGCAATTTCCAGGTCATGGCCAGATTCAGTGCTTCATGAAAAGCACCCTGACGCACGGCTCCGTCACCCATTATTGTTACACAAACATTTTTAGTTCCGAGGTACTGCTCTGCGAAAGCAATGCCGGCTCCAAGCGGAACCTGTGCACCCACAATACCGTGACCTCCGATAAAATTCTTTGATTTATCAAATATGTGCATGGAACCGCCTTTACCTTTTGTGGTGCCGGTCTCTTTACCATACAACTCAGCCATCACCGCTTTTGGATCAGTTCCCAGAACCAGCGGATGGCCGTGGTCGCGGTAAGCCGTGATCCATTTGTCATCGGGTGTAAGTGCACTTACGGCACCTGCGGCACAGGCTTCCTGACCGATGTACAAATGACAAAATCCTTTGATTTTTTGCTGACCATATAATTGTCCGCACCGCTCCTCAAACCTTCTCATGAGAAGCATACCTTCGTACCAGTTCAGATATTGTTCACCTGAAAATTCTGTTTTCGCTGATTTTGATGGCTTTGCCATAGTTTTTTCCAAAGTGGAGTGCGAAATTAAGTCGTTCGGGTACAACTACAAAATCAGGCTATTTTTGTCGGTGCATTTGAAAAACCTTCGTCTGATCAATTTTAAAAATTATGCCGACCAGTCGGTTCATTTTACCCATGACTTCACGGCCGTGGTTGGCCCTAACGGATCAGGTAAAACGAATTTGCTGGAGGCATTGAATTATTTATCACTGACCAGACCGCTTGGCAGCGCGGGCGATGCACGAAACATCCGTCTCGGAGAAAATTTTTTCAGCATCATAGGGCAGTTTGAGTCCGGCGGTCAGGTGACCGAGGTGCGCTGCACGGCTGAGGTGAAGGAAGGTCAGACTAAAAAAGAGATTCGGGTAGGGGGAAAGGAATGCCGCAGACTGGCGGATCACATCGGTAAATTTCCTGTTGTTTCACTGGTTCCTCAGGATATCGAGCTTATCTGGGAGGCGGGCGAGTCAAGAAGAAAATTTTTTGATCAGTGGATGAGCCAGACTGACCGCAGCCTGATGGAAGATCTGATACGTTATCAGCAGGCACTCAAAAACCGGAATGTCTTGTTGAGAAACCACAGGGATGGCGCGAAAGCAGATATGGAGCTCCTGAAGTTTTATACCGGTGAAATGAAAGAGCCTGCGGTAAGGATTCACCGTTTCAGGGTGGATTTTATCCGTAAAATAAATCCGGTACTGAACGGCTTTTATGCCCGTCTGATTTCCCCTGAAACTGCCGAGCAGGTAGCAGTCAGGTATGATTCAGAACTTTCTGAAATTCAGATAGATGAACTTTTTGAAACCTCTCTTGACCGTGATCTCAGAGCCGGTCGCACAACGCGGGGACCCCATCTGGATGAGTTTATGTTTTTGCTTAACGGAGAGGAAGTCAGAAAATTCGGTTCGCAGGGTCAGCAGAAGTCTTTTTTGGTTGCTTTGAAGCTCACCATGCACCGGCTTTTATCTGAAATGACAGGCATCAGCCCGATTTTATTGCTGGATGATGTTTTTGATAAGATGGATGACCTGAGGATAAGTAATTTGCTGTCCGTTACAACCGGGGAAGGGTTTGGTCAGGTTATATTAACAGAATCAAGCCCGGAGAGGGCCCGGGAAAAGTTAAAAGGCTTCACTTTCGGAGCGGTTGGGGTAGAAAAAGGATTGATTAAGAAATTATGAGCGCAGGCAGGCAAAAAGGCACCAATCATATAGGCAACGCCATCCGGAAGATGCTTGAAAGTTATAATCTGACCAGGAAGTTTGATGAGGCCTCTCTGATGGAAGCATGGCCACGGCTTGTAGGACCACTTATTTCAAAGCATACGGTAAAGCTTAATGTAAGGGATAAAGTGCTGTTTGTCAGATTGGATTCGCCGGGGGTGAAGCACGATCTGAGGTTCAGTAAGGACAAGATTCTTGAGATTTTGCAGCAGGAATACGGCTCCGACCTGGTTGGAGACATTGTATTTATGTAAAAAAGCCCCCTTTAGGTGTTTTTCGCCTGTCTTAAATAATTGGCTCCTTCTTGGGAATAATGAAAAACCAATTAGTTTTGCACTCCTGTTTAAAAACGGGGTTCCCGGGCAGAAGGTCCGGGTTCTGAATCGGAATCATTTCCGGCTTTTTGACATAACCGGGGGAATACCAAAGCGGCCAACTGGGACAGACTGTAAATCTGTTGTCTTATGACTTCCTAGGTTCGAATCCTAGTTCCCCCACGAGGCTTGTCCGGAATCAGCGGGAGTAGCTCAGTTGGTAGAGCGATAGCCTTCCAAGCTATAGGTCGCGAGTTCGAACCTCGTTTCCCGCTCATTTGCTGATTTTTATGGATTTTATCCTTAAAAAAGCAGAAGAGTCTTTTGGATTCAGATGCCAGTCAGGACAAAGTCTTTAAAGCAGGAATGGACAACGCCGTTGTAGCTCAGTGGTAGAGCACTTCCTTGGTAAGGAAGAGGTCGACAGTTCAATCCTGTTCAACGGCTCACTCCGGTTCACGGCATAAATGGTAACAGAAGTAACTTTTAACAATTTATAAACAATTAACTAACAGGGATTTTCAAATATGGCAAAGGAAACATTTGATCGTTCAAAACCGCACGTAAACGTAGGAACCATCGGTCACGTTGACCATGGCAAAACCACATTGACTGCCGCGATTACCAAGGTACTCGCATCCAAAGGTCTGGCTTCTGAAAGAGATTTCTCCTCTATCGACAACGCGCCTGAGGAAAAAGAAAGAGGTATCACCATCAATACTTCACACGTGGAGTATCAGACAGCTTCCCGTCACTATGCACACGTTGACTGTCCCGGTCACGCCGACTATGTGAAGAACATGGTAACAGGTGCTGCCCAGATGGACGGAGCGATCCTGGTGGTTGCTGCAACTGACGGTGCTATGCCCCAGACCCGTGAGCATATCCTGCTTGCCCGTCAGGTAGGTGTACCTGCACTGGTTGTATTCATGAATAAGGTTGACCTTGTTGAGGACCCTGAGCTCCTGGACCTGGTTGAAATGGACCTTCGCGAACTCCTTACTTCTTACAACTTCCCCGGCGACAGCATTCCTGTAATCCGCGGATCAGCACTTGGTGCGCTGAACGGCGAGCCGAAGTGGGTTGAAAAAGTTGAAGAACTGATGAAGGCTGTGGATGAGTATATCCCCCTCCCTGTTCGTGCTATTGACAAGGACTTCCTGATGCCGGTTGAGGACGTGTTCTCTATCACAGGTCGCGGAACTGTTGCTACAGGCCGTATCGAGCGTGGTGTGATCAAGACCGGTGATGCTGTTGAAATCCTTGGAATGGGTGCTGCTGAAGGTCTTACTTCCACCATCACTGGTGTTGAGATGTTCCGTAAGATTCTTGATCGCGGTGAAGCCGGTGACAACACAGGACTTCTGCTCCGTGGTATTGAAAAAACTGACATCTGCCGTGGTATGGTTATCTGTAAGCCCGGCTCTGTTAAGCCGCACGCAAAATTCAAGGCTGAGGTTTATGTACTTAGCAAAGAGGAAGGCGGACGTCATACCCCGTTCTTCAACAAATACCGCCCTCAGTTTTATTTCCGTACCACAGACGTTACCGGAGAGGTGAAATTGCCTGCCGGAACTGAAATGGTTATGCCCGGTGATAACGTTTCAGTCGAAGTTGAGCTTATCAGCAAGATTGCGATGGAAAAAGGACTCCGTTTCGCTATCCGTGAGGGTGGTCGTACGGTTGGATCCGGCCAGGTAACTGAAATTGTAGACTAATAGCCTGATTTTCAGACACATAAGCGTTTCCATGATTTTATCATGGAAACGCTTTTTTTTTACCCCCCCTTCTTCTACCTTTGCAGTCCTTTTGAGTAAACTGAACCTGACAATAAACAGGTGATGTTCAGAGGGAAAAAGGTTGAGGCCGAAAGTGATTGAGTAATAAAAGAAGATATACGGGTGTAGCTCAATTGGTAGAGTAGCGGTCTCCAAAACCGTTGGCTGGGAGTTCGAGTCTCTCCACCCGTGCAAAGGATAAAAAAATGATAGAGCGGATTAAAAACTATGTAACGGAATCCGTTGATGAGGTCAAGAATAAAGTGACCTGGTCAACCTTCAGCGAATTGCAGGGAAGTGCAATTCTGGTGCTGGTGGCTTCCCTGATTTTTGCCATTGTGATCGGCCTGATTGACTTCGGGTTTCAGAACATACTGGCTTGGTTCTATCGTGAATTTTAAGGCAATCAGACCATGGGTGAACTCAAGTGGTATGTTTTAAGGGTGATCAGTGGCCAGGAAAAGAAGATCAAATCTTACCTGGAAACGGAGATTGAACGCTCTAAACTCAAGGAGTTCATTCCTCAGGTATTGATTCCTTCAGAGAAAGTTTATGAAATGCGAAACGGGAAAAAGAAGATGCGTGAGCGCAATCTTTTCCCCGGCTATGTTCTTATATCTGCTGATCTGGCTCATCCCGAGGCCCAGCATACCGTGAACAACATTCCCGGTGTGATTGGTTTTCTGGGGAATAACGGTTCCAACGCTTCCAAGGATCCGGTGGCCCTTCCGCAGAGTGAGGTGAACCGTATACTGGGTAAAGTTGATGAGAATGACGGAATGGAAGAAAAGCTCGAAAAGCCATTCGTCAAAGGTGAGAGCGTGAAAGTCATGGACGGTCCGTTCAGCGGCTTTACCGGTACGGTGGAGGAGATATTTGAAGACCGGAAGAAACTTAATGTTATGGTTAAGATCTTCGGCCGCAACACTCCTGTCGAGCTCAGTTATCTGCAAGTTGAAAAATTAGACTAAAAAGCATCCCCAATGGCTAAGGAAATCATAGGTTATCTGAAACTTCAGGTCAAGGGAGGCCAGGCAAACCCCGCTCCGCCAATCGGTCCGGCGCTGGGTAGTAAGGGTCTTAATATTATGGACTTCTGCAAGCAGTTCAATGCTCGCTCGCAGGACAAACAGGGTCAGGTTCTTCCTGTCCTTATTTCCATTTACAATGACAAGTCATTTGACTTTGTTATTAAGACTCCTCCTGCAGCCATCCTGATTATGGAGGCATTGAAGATCCAGAAAGGTTCTAAGGAGCCCAACCGCCAAAAGGTGGGAAGTATCTCCTGGGACCAGATCCGAAAGATCGCGGAACTGAAAATGCCCGACCTGAATGCATTCAAAATAGAGTCCGCCATGAAAATGGTGGCCGGTACTGCCCGCAGTATGGGTGTTACCGTTACCGGAACAGCCCCCTGGGCAAACTAATCCAGTACCATTATGGCAAGAATTTCTAAAAACAGAAAAGCCGTCCTGGCGAAGTATGATGCCGAGAAGCAGTATGCCCTTGACGAGGCAACTAAAGTTCTCAAAGACATCACCTTCACCAAGTTTGACGCTTCAGTAGATGTTGACATCCGGTTGGGTGTTGACCCTAAGAAATCAGATCAGATGGTGCGCGGTGTAGTAACCCTGCCTCACGGACTGGGCAAAGTTGTGCGCGTACTCGTGCTATGTACTCCTGACAAACAACAGGAGGCTAAAGACGCCGGCGCTGAACATGTAGGTCTTGACGATTACATCAGCAAGATTGAAGGCGGCTGGACGGACATTGATGTTATTATCTGTACCCCCACCGTAATGGCTAAGGTTGGTAAACTTGGTAAAGTTCTCGGTCCCCGCGGACTTATGCCAAACCCCAAATCCGGAACTGTTACGCTTGAGGTTGGTAAAGCTGTAAATGAAGTGAAGGCCGGTAAGGTTGACTTCAAGATTGACAAACAGTCGATCATCCACGCGAGCGTGGGTAAAGCTTCATTCACACCTGAAAAGATTAAGGACAACGTTTCTGAACTCATCAATACAGTGGTAAAGCTGAAGCCTGCCTCTGCAAAGGGTGATTATATCAGAAGCATCACCTTATCTACAACCATGAGCCCCGGGGTTGCAATTGACAAATCATCCATCGGCGGAATCTAAACCGTATCAGACATGACCAGAGAAGATAAAGGTAAGATCATTGATGAGTTGGCAGTAAAACTGGCCAATCATCAGCATTATTATGTCACAGATGCGGGCGGTTTCACAGTCGCTCAGGTAAATGCGTTCCGCAGAATTTGTTTCCAGTCAGGCCTGGAGTACGGTGTGTACAAAAACACCCTGATCCGTAAGGCTCTTGAGAAAAACGGTGCCGCCAACGACCAGCTCGTGAGCGTGCTTAAAGGATTTTCCGGGATCATCTTTTCAAAAGAATCCGGAAATGCACCTGCCCGTGCCATCAAGGAGTTTCGCAAGAAACTGGACGGCAAACCTGTGCTGAAAGCAGCTTCCATCGACTCTGAGGTTTTCCTCGGAGACGCAAACCTCAACATGCTCAGTGAGCTCAAATCCAAGAACGAGCTTATCGGAGATGTTATCGCTCTGCTCCAGTCCCCTGCCAAGAATGTCGTTTCTGCTCTGTTGAGCGGAAAGAATACCGTGGCGGGTCTGGTAAAGGCATTAGAAGAAAGAAAACAATAATTATTAACCTCGTAAACAATTACTAAAATGGCTGACGTAAAAGCTCTCGGAGATCAACTGGTAGAACTTACCGTTAAGGAAGTAAACGAACTTGCTTCTTATTTAAAGGAAACTTATGGCATCGAACCTGCTGCTGCAGCTGTTGCAGTTGCCGGTCCTGCTGCAGGCGGTGGCGCTGCCGCTGTTGCTGAAAAGACCAACTTTGATGTTGTTCTGAAAGCTGCAGGTGCTAACAAACTTCAGATTGTTAAGCTGGTGAAGGAACTCACCGGTCTTGGCCTGAAAGAAGCTAAAGACGTAGTTGACGGTGCTCCCAAGACCATCAAGGAAGGTCTTCCTAAGGATGAAGCAGAAAACCTCAAGAAGCAGCTCGTTGAAGCTGGCGCTGAGGTTGAGCTGAAGTAATCCTGAAGGCGGTCAGTACGCCTTAAAACACACAGCGAGCCCTTTCCTGACCTTTTTGGCAGGAGGGGCTTCGCCTGTTTGTACTGAATGATGTATAAAGTCCTTTCTCTTTAAACAACTATCACCTTGGCAAAGACTTCAAATAACGGACGCATCGATTTCTCAAGGATTGAAAAAGTAATCGACTATCCCGATTTCCTGGATGTTCAGCTTCAGTCATTCAAAGATTTCCTGCAGATTGAAACACCGGCGGAAAAAAGACAAAATGAAGGTTTATTCAAGGTTTTCGCGGAAAATTTCCCCATCTCCGATTCCCGTGAAAATTTTGTCCTTGAGTTCGTTGATTACACGATTGATCCTCCGAAATATTCGGTTGATGAATGCATAGACCGCGGCCTTACTTTCAGCGTTCCGCTTAAAGCGAAACTGCGCCTCACCTGTAACGATGAGGATAATGAAGATTTCCAGACCATTGAGCAGGAGGTATTCCTTGGGAATATCCCTTACATGACTGAGAAAGGGTCATTTATCATCAATGGTGCTGAACGCGTAATCGTGTCTCAGCTTCACCGTTCACCGGGCGTGTTCTTTGCCATGAGCAAGCACACCAACGGAACCAAGCTCTACTCCGCAAGGATCATCCCTTTCAAAGGATCCTGGATAGAATTTGCAACCGATGTGAACGCGGTGATGTATGCATACATCGACCGTAAAAAGAAATTTCCCGTAACCACTCTGCTGCGTGCAATCGGTTACGGTTACGATAAAGACATTCTGGATCTGTTCGGCCTCTCCGAAGAAATTGAGGCGAACAAAAAAGCCATTGAAAAAGCCGTTGGCCGTAAACTGGCAGCAAGGGTTTTGAAAACATGGACAGAAGACTTCGTTGATGAGGATACCGGCGAGGTGGTATCCATTGACCGTAACGAGGTTCTTCTTGAGCGTGATCATGTGATCACCAAAGAGGATGTAAGCACCATTCTGGAGTCCGGTTCAAAAAGCATTATCCTCAACCGCGAGGATGTGAACATTGCAGACTTCCAGATCATTTTCAACACGCTGGCTAAAGACCCTTCCAACTCAGAAAAGGAAGCGGTTGAAACTATTTACCGCCAGCTCAGAAATACCGAAGCGCCGGACGAACAGACCGCTCGTGATATCATCACCAGTCTGTTCTTCAGCGAAAAGCGTTATGACCTCGGTGAGGTTGGCCGCTACCGGATCAACAAAAAACTTGGACTTGACCTGAGCTCTGAACAGCGCGTACTCACAACGCAGGACATCATCCTGATCGTTAAGTATCTGATCGGTCTTATCAACTCCAAAGCAGTAGTAGATGATATTGACCACCTGAGTAACCGCCGTGTCCGCACAGTGGGCGAACAGCTCTACTCTCAGTTCGGCGTAGGTCTTGCACGTATGGCCCGCACCATTAAGGAGCGGATGAATGTGCGCGATAATGAAGATTTCAAGCCGGTTGATCTGATCAATGCGAGGACACTCTCTTCTGTGATCAATTCCTTCTTCGGAACCAACCAGCTTTCACAGTTCATGGACCAGACCAACCCTCTGGCAGAGATTACCCACAAGCGCAGAATGTCTGCCCTTGGTCCCGGTGGTCTCTCCCGTGAGCGCGCAGGTTTTGAGGTTCGTGACGTACACTATACGCACTACGGCCGTCTCTGTACCATTGAAACTCCTGAAGGTCCGAACATCGGTCTGATCTCGTCACTTTGCGTTCACGCAAAAGTGAATAAGATGGGCTTTATCGAAACCCCGTACCGGAAGGTAGAAAACGGAAAAGTGAAAAAAGAGGGTATCATCTTCCTCACAGCAGAAGAAGAGGATACACACAACATTGCACAGGCAAACGTGAAAATTGGCGGTGCAGGTGAAATCACTGAAGATAAGATTAAGGCACGTTTTGAAGGTGACTTCCCTGTTGTAGAGCCCAAAGAGCTTCGCTTCATGGATGTTGCCCCCAACCAGATCGTTTCTATTGCAGCATCCCTGATTCCATTCCTGGAGCATGACGATGCCAACCGTGCGCTCATGGGATCAAACATGCAGCGCCAGGCGGTTCCGCTCCTGCGTCCGGAAGCACCCATCGTGGGCACCGGTCTGGAAGGAAAGATCGCACTGGATTCCCGTACCCTGCTCCTTTCAGAAGGTAAGGGTGTCGTGGAGTATGTAGATGCAAGAAAGATCGTAGTTCGTTATGAAGTTACTGAAGACGAACAGCTCGTACGTTTTGATGACGAACTGAAAACTTATAACCTCGTCAAATTCCGCAGAACCAACCAGGATACCTGCATCAACCTTTGTCCGCTTGTTAAGAAAGGCGACAAGATTGTTAAAGGTCAGCCGCTGGTACAGGGTTACGGAACGGCCAACGGAGAACTTGCGCTTGGCCGCAACCTTCTGGTTGCTTACATGCCATGGCAGGGTTACAATTTTGAGGATGCGATCGTTATTTCCGAACGCGTTGTTCGTGATGACATCTACACATCCATTCACATTGAGGAGTTTGAACTTGAAGTCCGTGATACAAAGCGCGGTGAAGAGGAACTTACATCTGAAATTCCCAACGTCAGCGAAGAAGCGGTTAAGCACCTGGATGAAAATGGTGTGATCCGTGTTGGAGCTGAAGTACGCGAGGGAGACATTCTGATCGGTAAGATCACTCCTAAGGGAGAGACAGATCCTACTCCGGAAGAAAAACTGCTCCGTGCCATATTCGGTGACAAGGCCGGCGATGTGAAAGATGCCTCCCTGAAGGCACCTCCCTCACTCAAGGGTATCGTTATCGACACTAAGATTTTCTCCCGCCCCAAGCGTGACAAAGATCTTCGCAGCAAATCCAAGAAAGAGCTTGACACACTGAAGGTGCGTTACAGCAAACAACTGGAAGACCTGAAGTCGGAGATGGTTAAAAAACTTACGCACCTCCTTTCAGGCAAAACCAGTCAGGGTGTGAAGCATAAGTTTGGTGACGAATTGATCTCGAAGAGCGTTAAGTTCTCCGGTAAGGTCATCGAGTCAAACCTCTTCCCGGATAAGAACATTTACCGCGACGAAAGCAATTACAATGTACCTGAAGAGGTTAACCTGATTGCCGATGTAAGTCTGGAGGGATGGACTACAGATGAGCACACCAATAAACTGGTTGCTCAGCTGGTGAAGAACTACCTGCACACTCGCAACGTAATGGCCGGAGATTTCAAACGCGAACGCTTTACACTGGAAGTCGGTGACGAACTTCCTGTGGGAATTGTTCAGCTGGCGAAAGTTTATGTAGCCAAGAAGCGTAAGCTGAAAGTCGGTGATAAGATGGCAGGTCGTCACGGTAACAAGGGTGTTGTAGCCCGGATTGTCCGTGATGAGGACATGCCTTTCCTGGAAGACGGAACACCTGTTGATATCTGTCTGAACCCGCTTGGCGTACCTTCCCGTATGAACCTGGGTCAGCTTTACGAAGCTGTCCTCGCATGGGCAGGAAAGAAGCTCGGCCGCAGGTATGCTACACCGATTTTTGACGGTGCGCACCTGGATGATGTTTCAGGTCAGCTCAACGAAGCAGGTCTCCCTGAGTTTGGACGTACCTATCTGTACGACGGTCTCACCGGAACCAAGTTTGACCAGCCTGTAACAGTCGGTGTTGCCTATATGCTCAAACTGGGTCACCTGGTTGACGATAAAATGCATGCCCGTTCCATCGGACCTTATTCCCTCATCACTCAGCAGCCGCTCGGTGGTAAGGCACAGTTCGGTGGTCAGCGCTTCGGGGAAATGGAAGTCTGGGCGATTGAAGCCTTTGGCGCTTCCCATATCCTGCAGGAGATCCTTACGGTTAAGTCGGACGATGTCATTGGCCGTGCCAAGGCTTATGAATCTATCGTACGCGGAGAAAACATGCGCAAGCCTAATATTCCTGAATCATTCAATGTACTGGTTCATGAATTAAGAGGTCTTGCACTTGAGATCACCATGGACTGACCGGAACTGAAATAAATTTTTACAGACCCTCAAACAACGAGAAATGTCTTTAAGAAAGAACAAAAAGATCAACAACGATTTCACTAAGATCACCATCAGCCTGGCCTCACCTGAGTCCATTCTGGAGAATTCAAACGGTGAGATCACACAGCCTGAGACCATCAACTACCGTACTTACAAGCCGGAGATGGGTGGTCTGTTCTGCGAACGCATTTTTGGTCCTGTAAAAGACTGGGAATGTCATTGCGGAAAATACAAGCGCATTCGTTACAAGGGAATCATCTGCGACCGTTGCGGCGTAGAGGTTACAGAGAAAAAAGTACGTCGTGAGCGTATGGGCCACATAGAACTGGTGGTTCCTGTTGCACACATCTGGTATTTCAAATCTCTGCCGAATAAAATTGGCTACATGCTTGGTCTTCCTACTAAAAAGCTTGACCAGATTATCTATTATGAACGCTATGTGGTGATTCAGCCGGGCATCAAGGAAGAGGATGGTATCGAGCCACTCCAGTTCCTGACGGAAGAAGAATATCTTGATATCATCGATAAGCTTCCCCGTGAGAACCAGATGCTGGATGACAATGATCCCAAAAAGTTTATCGCGAAGATGGGTGCCGATGCACTGGACATGCTCCTTGGCAGGCTTTCACAGCCTTCAGGCGAACAGGTACAGGTAGGCGCTGACGGACTTACCGGAAGCGGAAAGGTTCCCGTGAAACGCACCAAACTTGATGACCTCAGCGATGAGCTGCGTTATCAGGCTGCAACAGATACTTCTCAGCAACGTAAAGCAGAGGCGCTCAAGCGTCTGAAAGTTGTTGAAGCTTTCCGTGATGCCAGCACACGCATGGAAAACCGTCCCGAGTGGATGGTAATCCGTATGGTGCCTGTTATCCCGCCTGAACTTCGTCCGCTGGTGCCTCTGGATGGTGGTCGCTTTGCAACTTCAGATCTTAATGATCTGTACCGCAGAGTAATCATCCGTAACAACCGTCTTAAGCGTCTGATTGATATCAAAGCGCCTGAAGTAATCCTCCGTAACGAAAAGCGGATGCTCCAG
>Ga0315902_10010193_pt1 | contig 12456 bp, 8 predicted proteins | sample LakEriMetagenome_9_FD_203523 | JGI IMG/M metagenome (GOLD analysis project Ga0315902, IMG submission 203523) | Freshwater fungal communities from buoy surface, Lake Erie, Ohio, United States - Buoy 12 MA117 | ecosystem: Environmental > Aquatic > Freshwater > Lake > Lake biofilm | place: USA... | reverse complement strand
GATTTTTTTAAGGCCCTCTTTTTTTTGGTCTTAATGACTGAAGGAATATCTTTATTCTAGCATATTAAACACCAAAACTTTGCTGCATATGAAAAAAGTTGCTTTTTCAGCGATCTGCCTGTTGGTTTTTTTCTCTATCTCTGCACAGGAACGTTTTCTTAGGAAAGCTAAGTCGGCTTTGGATGAAAACGATTTTAACCGGGCGTTTTCCTTGGTAGCCAACTATGAAGGCAAAGAGGGAGTCAAGGCCGAATCGATGTTTATGCGGTTTTTGATTTTACAAACCTCCGGAACCTCTATAAGCGAACAGGATGCTGCCTGGGAGGTCTTACAATTTGCCACAAGGGCTTATGGTTCACTTTCAGAAAAAGCTCAGAAAGAATGGTGCTCAGAAATTGATTTTTGTGCGGATCGCTTTCCTTTTTACGAGCGGGAAGCCGATTTGAAATTATTTGAAACATACAAGCAGCCCGGGCGAATTGATACGATCACTCTATTTATTAATAAATATCCTAACAGCAAATGGAATGCAGAGGCGAAAGTATATAAAAGTTATCTGGCCTTTAATGAAGCAAAGCTCCTCGATACAGAGGAAGCTTATCTAAATTTCCTGAAAGCATATTCTGCATTTCCTCATGCCGACACTGCAAAGTCTTATTTATGGACCGCGGCATATCGGGAGACGAATACAAAAAATACAGTTGCGGCATTTACCCGATTTATTAAAAGCTACCCGCAATCCCCGCAGCTGGAGGAGGCTAAACATAAACTCTGGGATCTTGCCTGGAAGGCTGCAGTTGCCTCCAATAAGAAGTCCGATTATCGCACCTTTATAACGACATATCCGGAAGCCGATCAGGTAGGAGAAGCGAAACAAAAAGTGGAAGCTTTTGAGTGGACAGAAACGAAGGATGAAGCATCGATTGAAGCTTATGAAAAATTTACGAAGGATTATCCAAACTCGATTCACTACACAGAGGCCGATTCCTCTTTACAGGCTTTAAAGAAGAAAAAACAGATAGATGATCTGTTGAAGGAGGCAAGTGAAAATGTAGAGGGATTATATTTTTCAAGTGCGGAAGAGCTCCTGTCCAAACTTGATACCACGGCACCGGCTACCGCCTTTCGTACGAAAGACTCGCTGCTTGCAAGAATCAAATATTTACGCCCTATGTTGAGACACACCCTTGGTAAATACAGTTTTAATTCTAATGGAGTTGAAGTCATTCTTTTATTTGGTGTGAATGAAAGCGATAGCAGTTTGTACTGTATGTTGAAAGGATTCAGCAAGGGAGAAGAGATCAGTGGAGTGGAATCAGATGGGAGTTTTGGATTTGGCCCTTCCGGTGGAAAATTAAACATCGAATGGCAAGCTGAAGAGTTTAACAAATCGATGTCCGCTGTTACAATTAGTCTGGTTCAGAATAAACCTATTTTAAAGCTCAGCAACGGAACGGTTTATAAAAAAATATCGAATGACTTCGAATCAGAAATTGAGTCCTCTGTGAAACGCACAGTGAAACCTACCCCAGCTACTAAAAAAACCTATATCACCATGTGCGGGGAACAATATGAGAAAGGGACCGACTTTGCAGATGTTTTGCCCAGTGGCTGGGAAGACCGTGTGGGTTTTTATTGTTTGAAAAACTATCGGGAGGGTGCGGAAGAGGTTTGGGTTGTGGGGGCCAACAATAATGGAATTTTAATCAAGGCTACAGGTGAGTTGACGGGAAATACCTACACGATCTTATATACCTGCGACGGAGATTTGTTTTAATTATATAAGATTAGCCTCGTTTTAAAGGTGATCTTTCATAAATAATACATTTGAAATTCAATTCATAATCCTGTAATTAATTTTGCTTTCGCTGATTCTGGGCTGTATCGTTCTCGCTGCATCTGTGATTGCGCGTTATTTTTTATTTATGCTTATTGACTGGCCAAAATCATCATAAAAAACTATTTTTTCATAGCGGCTTAATAGCTCATTAAAAATATTTGGATTTGTTTTTTCTAAGCGTCTTATTGAAATGTTTGAAGCATAATCACAATTAATCCTGATAATTTTTTGATTGACCTTAAACAGCTTAAATGAAAAATATTCATCAGACATATAATTTTTAAATGCTTCTAACAGGGTTTCATTATCCATCAGGGCATATGCGAAACTGTTGCCGTCGTTTGCTCCATTAATAATGCCCGGAGAGGGGAGCGGTTGCTGCATTATGCTAATCTGGTTAGACAGTCGTAAGTTTTCTTCTTTTAATCGCAATATTTCTGCCTCTAATTCAGATATTTTTTTATCTGACGCTGATTTACAACCAAAAAGAAATAAAAAAAGAATCATGCTATATTTCATATGTTCATTATTATTTTTTTAATTGTCATATAGAATAGCCTTAATGATCATTCCTGTTGGTATTGAAATTTCGTTATGGCTATTTCATGTGTATCCTGTTTGATGATTTTAAATAGCTTATGTTTTTATTCCTGCTAAACCATTACTCTATCTTAGGCTTTATGTTTTATGAAAACTGGCTTACCCTATCATTTAGAAAAAATAAACGATTCGGCCTAAACTGCAATATAATATAAACTGGCTTTTGTATTAAATATCTCTCCTTTTGTTTTCTATGTCCGATATTTTTGCAGACTTTTTCTGTCCTTGTACAATTATCTTTTGTCTCCTTTTGGATAAATAAATTGAATTCTGAATTCAACACAGCCTTTTTATAAAAAAAACTTAAAAAAGCAGTAGAAGGGATTTACTCGAATTTTTAAGAGATAGCTTTATAAAAAGTTTTTCTTTGAAAGGCCTATAAGAATTAACAAATATGAATCGCAAGAAGTATTAAAGAGCATACACTCTAACTATTAAAAACACAAATAATGAACTTATGAAACACAAACGCCTACTGATTTATTTTAGCATTGCCCTAATCATCTCTGCTTCCGGACTTGTATACTGTTCCCCAAAGAAATCGACTGAAATTCAATTAGACATAAACAGCTCCAATAACGGCATTTACAGGACCGCTCTCAAATTTTCAGAAGAAGTAACCTGGGTATACGACTCCCGCTATTATACAATTCCTTATCCCAACGGGGATGTACCCTCTGGTGGAGCATGTACTGATGTTGTCATTCGCGTATTGCGAAAAAACGGCATTGATTTACAACAGCAGATTCATGAAGATATGCGCGCGCATTTTGCCGAGTATCCAAAAAAGTGGGGACTCGGAAGGCCCGATCCCAACATCGATCATCGCAGGGTACCAAATATCATGACCTATTTTAACCGAAAAGGATATAACCTGCCTGTTACATCTAAGCTACGGGATTATCATCCGGGCGATATTATTACATGGGAACTTTCTCCCGGCATTACACATATTGGAATCCTATTAGACGGGGAGCGTGTATTTCACAATATCGGACCTGTATCGAAAACTGATGCCGGGTTTTTATTTAAATATCCGATAATCGGGCATTACAGAATTCTATAATAAGAAGGCTCCGTTGACAATATTTTTTGTCCTTACTTAAACTTTACATTCCCTTTGATTTCAGAAAGCTTATATCTAAATAAATACTCTACAAATTAGTTCAGCTTGAAGTCTGTTTATTTTAAAATAAACCCTTGGATCCTACATTTTTAAAAATGCTTTTTTACTCCTGCTCGTCTTTCAGACCATAACGTTCATTGAGCTCGAATACCTTTTGGGCGGAATAATGTTGTTCCGCTACTAACGCCAACTGCTCTTCAAGCAAATTCTTTTTATGTGATAATGTACTTCGATTCTGGTCCAGAATTCTTTTCGAGGACTCATCAGCAGGCATCCCAATTTCATCAATCCAGCCAATCACATCTTCCATCTGATGCATCACTGCTTTGAGCTGATTGGGCAACCAGCTCGTAATAGGAGTCCCTCCCGTCGCCTTGGCATACTGGGTATTCGCCATGATATACTTTTGCACAAACTGCCAGTGCCCGTTTCTGAAATGATAGATCTGTTCCAAAATGCCAAGAAGCCGAACAAGCCCAAACAAACTCTTGGCTTCAGTAAGGTATCCGGCAATCCCTTTTGAATGAATTGCCCCAACCGTCGACTCCAGATCCATAAAAAATTGCTGAATGCATTTGGGACGATAGGTTCTCAGGTCCAATAAATATTTCGTCAACTCATTCTTTGGATAATAATTGACTACCCCGCTAAAGATGTCTTCCATCGGAATGATATCATCCTGTGCGCCGGTTTGTCCCCTAAACTGTTGCGGCTCTTTCCAAACGCCTTCGTATATAACGCCGGGACCAAACAATTCCTCATTGCCTTTTACTCCCATGATAAATACCCTGAAATCATTGTAATGCTGCCAGCGGGAGGCTTTCCACATCTCTTTTCTTCTAATATTCATTTGAATCATAGTCTCCAGATTGCGGTCCAACGCGGATTCTACGGCAACCGTATCTGTTCGTACGGCAGCATCCAGCGCTTCCATGACCGAGCCAACCAGAGTCGGAGAATATTGATTGATATCAACGTGCAACATAATGAAACCCACCTCATCCGGTTGTCCGGAAAACCGGACGCACATATCCAGGTTTTCCCACGTCAGCCCTCCCTTTGGATCTTTTTTTCTGTAATTCCCAAGCGAATACGCATAGTGATAATCCAACCAGGGATATACCTCCATTTTTTCTGCAGCTGCAACAAATGGCTGAGCTATCTGAGGCGGGAGAACATTGCGCGCTTTTCCATACTTACCGGTTAACCGATAGACCTGAAACGAGGGCTCCAGCGTATATGCTGATGCCAAAAAACAATAACCGCGGTACAAGGCCTGCTGGATTAACTTATCGGTTTCTGTATTTACCTGTTCTAGGTAGTTTGGCAATGCGCCAACAGCCGACTCAATACTGCCGGGTTCATTCAGTAGTCCGTGGCGGCCATCTGGCAGCACAACCGGCATTGCATCCAGCAGAGCCTGTAATGCAGCATATCTTTCGGGAAGTTTTTCTAACGGTAGATGAACGGGAAGAAATCCATACTTTGCACTAACATCAAAAAACCCGTCGGTATAAGAATGCTTTAAAGAGTCCATAGGAAGAATTTTTGAGTTTAGAACCTTGTATGAATTTAATACTCTTATTTTATATTTTGATAATTTAGAAAATAGTATTCCATTCGAAATCAATAAAATGAATTAATTATTCGATATAAAATAGCCAAAAAGAAATTTCGATACCAAAAAGAATGATATTTTAGGCTATTCTATATGACCATTAAAAAACAATAATAAAGAACATATGAAATAGCCAAAAAGAAATTTCAATACCAAAAAGAATGATATTTTAGGCTATTCTATATGACCATTAAAAAACAATAATAAAGAACATATGAAAAGATTTGTTTTTTTATTCTCTTACTTACTATATGTTCTGCCCGTATTGGCACAAGATGACGCGCTAGCCAACCTTTGGAAAAAATATCGACTAGCCAAAGACGATACAACCAGAGCCAGAATATTATATAATATGCACCCTCACTATATGTATTCTAATGTTGACTCGGCTTTTATTCTGAACAAAATGGCATTGCAGCTTGCCCGAAAACAACATTACAAAGACCTCGAAAGAGATATATTAATAGACATGGCCGAACTTTATATGCAAATCGGTGCCGCGCAAACCTCTCTGGAGATTTACTTCAAATTGCTCGAGGAAGCAAAAGAAAAGAAAGACAGATCTATGGAGCGACATTTATATAATTCCATTACCATGAACTACATGATTAATCTAGGTGATATTGAAAATGGTAAAAAATACTCATATCTGATTATGCAGAGCCCCGGTTGGGAGCAGGAAAAAGCTAATTGTACCTCATTGTTTTTAAATCTGGGTGATATATACACCCGGCTAGCGCAATATGATTCCGCCCGACATTATCTCAACAAAGCCTTTGATCTTGCGATCTCAGAGTCCGGCGGTAAGGAAAATAATTATACCTCGTGTATCAAGAATAATTTTGGTAATCTGTATCTGAAAATGAATCAACCCGAGATGGCCTTCTTGTATTACCGGCAAAGTCTTCCGTATGCTTTGTCTACCAATTATACCGATGTGGTCTGTGAATCCGGTCTGGGTATGGCAAAGATCTATGAAAAACAACAACTGCAGGATTCGGTACTGCATTATGCAAATACCAGCCTTAGTGCTGCTACAGAGGGCAAGCATTTGTCTTATATGCTTCAAGCGAGTAATTATCTGGCTGAATATTACCAGAAAGCGAAACGCCTCGATAGTGCGGTCAAATACTTTTCTATGTCATCATCGATACGAGACAGTCTGCTTAATACGGAAAAGGTGAGTAAGATTAAAGCTATGGAAATGGAGCAACGTTTCCGTGAACAAGAGCGCGAACAAGAAGCAGCAGAAGCCAGTGAGGAGCGCCGTGTAAATATTCAGTATGCCATATTACTAATAGGTATTGTTAGTTTACTGTTACTATCATTATTACTTTCAAGATCTTTTATCGTTCATCATAACTGGGTGCGTTTTCTGGGAGTACTGAGTCTTTTGCTTGTATTTGAGTTTATCAACCTCTATCTCCATCCTTTACTGGATAAACTCACAGGCCATTCTCCCATCGCTATGTTACTCATTATGGCGGGTATTGCATCATTATTAATTCCACTACACCATAAACTGGAACATTGGATCACTACAAAACTGGTTGAAAAGAATAAAAAGATTCGTTTGGCAGAGGCGAAAAAGATCATCGAAGAGCTTGAACGTTGAGCTCGGATTATTCCCGAATTGATTGTTCAAAAACAAATGAGTTCCTGATATCAGATACGCGATTGCAGGACGCCGTTTATTTTAATGGTGTTTTCAGATATTTCCAGAATTTGTTCTTTCCCCGACTCCTGCGCAGCCTGTAGAAGGGGAATATACAATTGACTCATGAATACTTCTTTGGAGGGATAAAGGAGCTGGATTTCCGGGTGCTCTGAAAAATATTTTTCACTTAGAGGCTTGCCCTTATACGTAACTTGTACTGTTGGAAGCTGATACATGATGTCGCTGTTTTTAATTCGGTTTCAATTATTTTACTCTCCCTTCCTGTTCAACTCATCAAACTTTGCTCTCATGGTGGGGTTCGCGTGCGTTAATTTTTTAATTGTTAAATCTTCAGCTTTCTGATTGGCTAGTCGCAAGTTGTTGTCAGACGACAAAAGCGCCTCTTTTGTTTTGTTCAGATGATCAATCGTTTTATCAATTTCTTCAATTGCCGTTTTAAATTTTCGACTGGCTAATTCATAGTTTCTGGCAAACCCCTCCTTGAAATTATTTATTTTTTCTTCGAAATTGGTAATATCAATATTTTGATTTCTTGCCAAAGCCAGCTCGGCCTTATACTGCAGCGAGTTCATCGCTGCGTTTCGAAGTAACGTTATTATTGGTATGAAAAATTGTGGCCGCACAATATACATTTTGGGGTATTTATGCGAAACATCCACAATTCCGGAATTATAATACTCGCTATCCGCTTCCAACAGCGATACCAGAACCGCGTATTCACATTTCTTTTCCGTTCTGTCTTTATCCAGCTCTTTTAAAAAATCTTCGTTTCTTTTTTTCGTTGCAGTTTCTTCTCCTTCATTCTTCATTTCAAACATAATCGAAATGATCTCGTTGCCTGTATCATCTTTTTCTCTGTATATATAATCCCCCTTGCTCCCCGATCTGGAATCATTGTCTTTCTCAAAATATGCTTTTTGAAAAGCAGTCGCCCGTAGTTTATTGAATTCAGTTTCGCAATGCTGCTCCAGGGTTTCTCCCAGCATTTTGGTAGACAGTTTTAGCTTCATATCCTTTCGAAGCGCAATTTCATCGTCTTTGTGTTTGATAATAGCATCTTTTTCTTTGAGGGCGGACAGATATTTTTCGCTAATTGATTTTTCACGAAGCTGTATTTCCGTTTCCTTCATTTTGATTTCATTCGCCAGCGCATCCCGCTCCTTCTCCGCTTTTTGGGTGGCTTCGGTAATGGCAAGCTTTTTTTCTACTTCTGCTTTCTCAATTTTAGCCTTGAGATGCATTAATTCATGTTCTTTTTTGGATAATTTTTCAGAAAGCTCGACTTCCTTGTTTGCCTTCAGCTGAGCCAGCTCCTGATCTTTCCTGGCAAGTTGCTCCTGAAAAGCATTTTTGATATTGGCTTCTGCTAATTTTACGGCGCTTTGTTTTTCTCTTTCAGCTAGCGCCAGCCGGCTCTGAATTTCTTCTTCAAACTGATGGTCACGAACCTGTTTAAGAATATCTGCAAATCCAGCTTCATCTACTTTGAAAGCTTTTTTACAATTCGGACAAATGATTTCGTTCATGTGTGTTGAATTTATTTGACTAGTTTTTTTAATAGCAGTTCGCTTTATTTCACTCTGCTTATTTTATAAATGGCGTTTTGAGTATTTAGAAATAAGGTCGTCCGATGATGATACATCCAACTCAAATTTAAGCAGCGGTGTTGAGTAAATTTTATTTTTTGAACTATTTTGACATGCTCGTTTATAAATTTTGGATTGCCCCCTCCTCTTGAGCCACCTAAAGGCTTTGATCATTTCTAATGCTGCATATATAGAAATCATTCAGGAATGGACGGCTTACAAATGCTCCCATAAATTTATATAGATGGTACCGATATTTTTTAAACAACAAGGCCAGGACTCGTATATCTTTTTTGACTTCCCCACAAGGTTAATTAATCTCTTTGTTTCAAGCCAACCAGGTTTCCCTCCGCTTTTTGTACTTAAAAAAACTAACTTTACGTTCTATTGGTTTAATTCATAAAAGCACCGTGCTTATATATTGAATTGCTTTGTTTAAACTTTCTTTAACTCTTCTAATAAAGTCCTAAAATGATCCGGCTGTTTGTATTAATCTTGTTATCCATTTCTTTTCCTGTATCCTTTTTAATGGCCCAGATTTCTTCTTCCTGGGAAACCCTGCTCAATGGTTCCGGTGATTTTGGAGACCGGTTCATTTGTCTTGTTACAGACGCGAACAACAATATTTATGCTGCCGGATCTACCGTAAATCCCAATACTGACCGCGACTTTCTAATTGTGAAATACAATGCACAGGCGCAGGTTCTTTGGAGAAAGGTGTTTTCTGCTCCAGGCAGCGGCCCCGATGAAGCAAAGAAAATTTTGTTACACCCCAACGGAAATATCGTCATTACCGGTTATGGCAATAACCGTTCGGTGGGTAATGATTACTGGACCCTCATGCTGAATCCGAGCGGCGACACGCTGTGGACCAGACTCTACAACAGCCCGACTACCAATTTATATGATGAACCAAATGGAATGGTGATTGACGGACAAGGCAATATCATCATTACCGGAGAAAGCGACCAAGACCCCTCTCCTACATTAAACAATGATTTTTTGACCATTAAATATAACAGCTCAGGTTCTTTACTCTGGGCGGTACGGTACAATGCCGCTGCCAATGATAATGACCGCGCGGTAGCCGTTGCCACGGATGCGACCAATAACATCTATATCACTGGGCGTTCATTCAACGGAAATGATGATGACTATGTAACGATTAAATATTCTGCCGACGGTGTTCAGCAGTGGCTGAATACTTTTAATAACGGAGGCACAGATCGTCCCGTAGATATCGGGATCGATAATGCCGCAAGGATTTATGTAACCGGACGATCGAGCAACGGCACGGATGATGATTATCGGACTATTCAATACAGTGCTTCCGGCACACAGCTGTTCAGTGTTTTATACGATGTTGCCGGGCAAGATCGGCCGGTAGACATGGTTGTTTTACCGGCTGGCGGCTGTATCATAACAGGAAGGTGCGACGGCAATCCTGCAGCAGGCATTAATTATGATATTCACACGATTGCCTACACGGCAGCCGGCGTTCGGTCCTGGACTGGCATCTACGCCGGAACCGCCGGAAATGATGATGTCCCGGTTTCCATGTCGCTGACTTCAGATGGCAAAGCATTGGTAACCGGCTATACGGATCAGGATAATACTACAGCTGTCAGCAATGATTTGGTGCTCTTGCAATATTCAGCTACAGGAACAAACTTAATCACCCAAACTTATAATGGTTCTGCCGGTAAAGACGAGGAGGGTGCCGCAGTCGCTCTTTGTCCCAACGGAAATATTGCAGTCGGCGGTTTTAGCTCCGATGCAACAAGCCAGTTCGACGGCCTGTTGCTGATTTACAACGGCAATACCGCCCCGCTGACAAAAAATATCTGGAATGGAGTGGGTGATAATGGAGAGAATATTCGGAGTCTTACGACAGACGCGAGCGGAAATGTTTACTTCTGCGGATATTCTGTTCGTCGGGATAATAACCGGGACTTTTACTTCGGAAAGCTTAACAGCTTCGGATCGCTTCAATGGTCAAGAGATACTACCGGCTCTCTTTTTGGAAGCGATGAAGAGGCTAACTCGATTGCGCTGGATGCGGCAAACAATGTGATCGTGAGCGGCTTCCTGAAAAATTCAGGAACGTCGTCGGATATCTATGTAGAAAAATACACCAATCAGGGAAGCCGGATTTGGAGTTATTCCTATGACAACCCTATTAATGAATCCGATCGTGCACTTGATATGGTGCTTGACAACACAGGTAATATTTATTTATGCGGAAGAACAGACACAGATCCTTCCTGGCAGGTAAATGAAGATCTGCTCATCCTTAAATTGAGTAGTTCCGGAAGTCTTGTATGGACGGCAACATATCCCTCCCCCACTTTACTTGACCGGGCTCAGTTTGTTCGTTTAAATAATGCCAACGAGTTGCTTGTAGCCGGTATTTTACAAAATGGCACAAATAACAACATCATCATTATTAAATACAATAATGCAGGAGTACAACAATGGGTGAAGGTTCTGGATTTCAGAGGTGCAAATGAAAAACTGAATGACTTTTTAATGGATAATGTTGGCAATCTATATCTGACAGGGCAGTCTCAGTTAAGCAGCGGCTCCGTTGATTACGATGCGTTTGTTTGTAAAATAAATCCTTCAGGGCAGCAGGAATGGGTTAAGTATGCCGGGGTTGCTGGCAATGGTTTGGATGAAGGCATTGCATTGGCGCTTACTCCAGACAATACCATATGGGTTACGGATGCAGGTGTAAATGAAAATTTAGATGTGTTTCTGATGCATTACGATGCAGCAGGGAATGCTCTTTTGACGAATCCGATACTATATCAAACGCCCAATTCCGACGAGGCTGACGATCTGGTTTTAATCAGTAATAACGAACCCTGCATTGCCGCACATACCAATACTGCTGTTGCTGGTGATATTGATTTTTCGATGCGGTTGTTGATACTAAACAATAACAACCTTACAATGGCTTATCAGAGATCAATATCGGATACTATTGACGTTGCGAATCTGCTTTTATGGAACAGTAGCCTGAATACATTATATGCCGGGGGCAGCTCCTGGACGCTTAGCGGACAAAGAGATGCGTTGATCGGTAAATATCTGCGCATCCCTTTAAGTACACGTGATTTAAGTACATTGAATTTATCTGTATTCCCGAATCCGTCTAGTGATTTTATCCTGATTCGTGGCCCTCTCGATGCCTCTACCCAGCTGACCGTTTTGGATCAGGAAGGAAGATTGATTTATCAGGAAAAGCTGAATCCGGGAATCTTGAATAAAAAATTAAACAGCGCTTCCTGGGCCCGCGGTGTATATATGCTCAGAATGGAAAATAAAAATGCTACCGCTACCTTGCAGATTATCAAAAATTGAATCTTTGTACAAAAAATGAACCCGGTATCTTGTTGACTTGTATCCGCTCCATTAAAAACTGATTAATAAAACGTCATGAAAATTAAAAAATCTCTCGTAACGCAATTCCTTAAAGACTATCGAATCGTAAAAGAAGGATTTGAAGATTATTTACCCAAGTCGGGCGATGTGGCGTTGTTTGAAATTCTTGAAATAGGAAAACATCAATCTATTCAATCCGATTCCAAAAGAAGCATTTCTATTTTTAACGGAGACTTGATTCTGGCAGCATTCGCCGATCGGTATGCCACATCTCAATTTGAGGGTTATGTTCCTTCAGAAATTTTACCGGAATACCATATCCTGGGAGCGGGAGGAGTTATTGGTGTCGTTAAATCAAAAAATGCGGCGCTTGAAGATATTGAACCCACAACCGTTAAGTGGTTGGGTTATGCTGTTGATGAATCCGGACAAATCATCAATTCCAAATTTTATGGAATGACCCGTCCTGCTTTTAAGGCAGATAAAATGGGGCCAAAGGTTATACTATCCCTTGGCGCAACGATGGACAGTGGAAAAACTACGACGGCTGCTTACCTTACAAGAGGCTTGTATCTGGATGGAAAAAAAGTTGGCTTCATAAAGCTGACGGGTACTGCTTTT
>Ga0315902_10010191_pt1 | contig 12458 bp, 2 predicted proteins | sample LakEriMetagenome_9_FD_203523 | JGI IMG/M metagenome (GOLD analysis project Ga0315902, IMG submission 203523) | Freshwater fungal communities from buoy surface, Lake Erie, Ohio, United States - Buoy 12 MA117 | ecosystem: Environmental > Aquatic > Freshwater > Lake > Lake biofilm | place: USA... | reverse complement strand
CGTCGCGTTGCCACTCAGCAATTCGATGCCGCACAGCAGGGCTCCATTGCTGGTCTTGCTGATCAGGTCGAGCGCCACACCGCTCCCCCCGCTGGCAGTCACCGGCAGGTCGACCACGGTGGCCTTGTTCGACGCGCCTGCCGTGGCGTAGATGTCGTAATTGCTGACAACCGTCGTCCCCTGCACCTGGATGTCGAACTTCCGGCTCCCCACCGTCGTGATCCACGGCTCGGCAAAATGCAGCCGCAGCGTGTAGTTCCCGTTGGCCGCGGGAAGCTGCCACGCCAGGCGTGAACCTGTGTTGTACGTATATGCGTACGTCTGATAGACCGCTTCCGGAGCCGCATTGCTCACTCCCGACCGGTCGACTGCGTTCGTGAACGACGAGGTGCTGTAACTGACCGTCTGGTAGGCGTTCGGCTGCCAGAGTCCGGTGGCGTTCCCCCCCACATTCAGCAGGCTCGCCGGCTGCACTTGGGTCAACCCCGACGCCTGCCAGCGGATCGTCACCGGCTGCCCCACCTCGTACTTGTCGAGCCCGTTGGGACTGAGAACCTGCACCATTTCCGAGGGACTGCTCGCCGCCAGAGCGGTGTTCCCCGTCGACCCCTGGTTCACCCGCCGGCCATTCGGCCCCGGTTCCCCCAGGTACTGACTGGACGGATCTCCCGCGTCGATCGTCGGCGACCCGGTTCCCACCTGGAAGTTGTCGTCCGCCCCACGGTCCCCCACCAGTTTCTGCACCCGCACCGCATCCGCCGACACGGTGTACCCGCTATAGGGCGAGTAGTTGCTCAACTGCACAGTCAGCGTGTCTCCCCGCAGGTAATACGTCCCCAGCCGTTCCCACGCCGTCCCCGATTCGGTGAAGTCGTTTGGAGCCGATTGCTGGTTCAGCGACACCGTTTGAATCAGGCTCTGCCCCTCCCGCACCGAGAACTGGCTCTGGTAATGCAGCGCACTGCGGGCCGGCCAGGTCACCGCCACCTCGTACCAGGCGTCGGGATCCAGCCCGCTGAACGTCCAGGTCGCCAGGCGATCTCCCGTACTGCTGGTCCCCGTTTCGACCGAGTCGGCCTGGTATCCCGCCGAGTTGGCCGTCCAGGAACCGGTCACGCTGAAGCCGGCACCGCCATCATCGACGATCCGGGTGGTCCCCGGCACCAGTTCCAAGCTGAACCCCAGCACATTGTCGGCCCCATCCCGGTCGACGAACTGCGGATCGGTCACCAGGCTGTGCTCATCCTGTCCGACCTCATACCGCCAGTCGGCAAAGTCGCTGAAAGCCCGGTTCTCCCAGCGCCCCAGGGTTCCCGTCCCGCTGGTCATCAGCGTGTTGTAGTCGCTGCGGAACCCCACCTGGCTGTCCGTCGCCACCACGATATCCGAGCCGGTCCCCACCCAGAGGATGTTGTTGCGGAGGGTGGTGTTAACGGACGAGCCCTCGATCAGCACCGCGTTCCCGACCGGCTGGTACACCGTGTTGTTGACCAGCCGCGCCCCGGAACCGTAGTTCACGCGGATCCCCTGATTGGTGTTCGCGTACACCAGGTTGTTCGAGATCTCGCCTCTGAAGGTACCGTAGGCAGCCCCCTCAATCCCCACCGAGTTGCCGTAGACCACGTTCCCCGAGACGTTCGCGCTGCTGTACGCCTGGATCCCGATCGTCGCGTTGTGATAGACCCGGTTGCCAATGATCCGGCTGCTGCCGTAGTAGTCCGTCTGGATCCCGACGCTGTTGTCGAACACCTCGTTCGACTCCAGCGTCGCCTCATAATAGCTCCACAGGCCGAAGCTCGTGCTGTGCCCCCAGACCGTGTTGTCCGCCACCCGCGCCTGGTACTCCGCCCGGATCCCTCCCCCGGTGTTGTGGTGCACCAGGTTCCCCGTCGCCTCGATCCGGTCCGCGGTTGTCCCGTTGTACGACAGCCTGATCCCCTCGCGGCCATGCCCCGAGACCTCGTTCCCCTGTACCCGCCCCCGCGCTGCCCGCAGTTCGATCCCGACGCCGGGCGAATTCCGGATCGTGTTCCCCACCAGCACCGCGTCCTCGTTCGAACTCTCGATCAACACGTTGCCGTAGCCATAGAAAGTCACGCCATTCCCCGTGACCACGCTGTTCTCCAGCCGGAACCGGTCGCTGTCGGCAGTCGTGCCCGCGTAGACCCCGTACTGGCCCCCCGTCAGCGTCAGCCGTGACACCGTCACATCGTCCGCCCCCGCCAGCTCGATCACGTAGCTGCCGCTGTTGGTGTTCCCCCGGTTCAACACCGCCGACCCCAACGCCGGCCCCTCGATCCGCACCCCGCTGTCCTGGGCGTTCAGCACCACGTTCCGCACCAGTCCGTACGAACCGTTCTCGACGTGGATGATGTCTCCGGCCTCGAGGTCATAGGCGGCCACCAGCGCCGCCAGGCTGGCCAGCGGTTGTCCCGGGCTCTTGCCGCTGTTGCGGTTGTTCCCCACGGCGGTGGTCAGCAGATCGCCGGTGGTGGAGGCGTCATTCACGTAGTAGTCGACTCCGCCATTCGCCACCAGGAACACCCCGTCCGACACATCCATCGGCTGGGTTCCCTGGTTGGCCCGCACCCGGATGATCGCCTGCGCCGTCTCCACCGTCGGGGTCCAGACCAGTTCTCCCTGTCCCAACCGGTCGAACGCCACCCCCGTCGCCAGCGCGCTCCAGGTCACCCCGTTGTCGTTCGACAGTTCCACATTGGCCGTCGGAGCGGCGATGCCCGTCGCGTTGCCGCTCAGCAATTCGATGCCGCACAGCAGGGCTCCATCGCTGGTCTGGCTGATCAGGTCGAGCGCCACACCGCTCCCCCCGCTGGCAGTCACCGGCAGGTCCACAACGGTCCCCTTGTACCGGGCGCCCGCCGTGGCGTAGATGTCGTAATTGCTGACAACCGTCGTCCCCTGCACCTGGATGTCGAACTTCCGGCTCCCCACCGTCGTGATCCACGGCTCGGCAAAATGCAGCCGCAGCGTGTAGTTCCCATTCGCCGCGGGAAGCTGCCACGCCAGGCGCGAACCTGCGTTGTACGTATATGCGTACGTCTGATAGACCGCCTCCGGAGCCGCATTGCTCACTCCCGACCGGTCGACTGCGTTCGTGAACGACGAGGTGCTGTAACTGACCGTCTGGTAGTCGTTGGGCTGCCAGAGTCCGGTGGCGTTCCCCCCCACATTCAGCAGGCTCGCCGGCTGCACCTGGGTCAACCCCGACGCCTGCCAGCGGATCGTCACCGGCTGCCCCACCTCGTACTTGTCGAGCCCGTTGGGACTGAGAACCTGCACCAATTCCGAGGGACTGCTCGCCGCCAGAGCGGTGTTCCCCGTCGACCCCTGGTTCACCCGCCGGCCATTCGGCCCCGGTTCCCCCAGGTACGGACTGGCCGGATCTCCCGCGTCGATCGTCGGCGACCCGGTTCCCACCTGGAAGTTGTCGTCCGCCCCACGGTCCCCCACCAGTTTCTGCACCCGCACCGCATCCGCCGACACGGTGTACCCGCTGGAGGACGAGTAGTTGCTCAACTGCACAGTCAGCGTGTCCCCCCGCAGGTAATACGTCCCCAGCCGTTCCCACGCCGTCCCCGATTCGGTGAAGTCGTTTGGAGCCGATTGCTGGTTCAGCGACACCGTTTGAATCAGGCTCTGCCCCTCCCGCACCGAGAACTGGCTCTGGTAATGCAGCGCACTGCGGGCCGGCCAGGTCACCGCCACCTCGTACCAGGCGTCGGGATCCAGCCCGCTGAACGTCCAGGTCGCCAGGCGATCTCCCGTACTGCTGGTCCCCGTTTCGACCGAGTCGGCCTGGTATCCCGCCGAGTTGGCCGTCCAGGAACCGGTCACGCTGAAGCCGGCACCGCCATCATCGACGATCCGGGTGGTCCCCGGCACCAGTTCCAAGCTGAACCCCAGCACATTGTCGGCCCCATCCCGGTCGACGAACTGCGGATCGGTCACCAGGCTGTGCTCATCCTGTCCGACCTCATACCGCCAGTCGGCAAAGTCGCTGAAAGCCCGGTTCTCCCAGCGCCCCAGGGTTCCCGTCCCGCTGGTCATCAGCGTGTTGTAGTCGCTGCGGAACCCCACCTGGCTGTCCGTCGCCACCACGATATCCGAGCCGGTCCCCACCCAGAGGATGTTGTTGCGGAGGGTGGTGTTAACGGACGAGCCCTCGATCAGCACCGCGTTCCCGACCGGCTGGTACACCGTGTTGTTGACCAGCCGCGCCCCGGAACCGTAGTTCACGCGGATCCCCTGATTGGTGTTCGCGTACACCAGGTTGTTCGAGATCTCGCCTCTGAAGGTACCGTAGGCAGCCCCCTCAATCCCCACCGAGTTGCCGTAGACCACGTTCCCCGAGACGTTCGCGCTGCTGTACGCCTGGATCCCGATCGTCGCGTTGTGATAGACCCGGTTGCCAATGATCCGGCTGCTGCCGTAGTAGTCCGTCTGGATCCCGACGCTGTTGTCGAACACCTCGTTCGACTCCAGCGTCGCCTCATAATAGCTCCACAGGCCGAAGCTCGTGCTGTGCCCCCAGACCGTGTTGTCCGCCACCCGCGCCTGGTACTCCGCCCGGATCCCTCCCCCGGTGTTGTGGTGCACCAGGTTCCCCGTCGCCTCGATCCGGTCCGCGGTTGTCCCGTTGTACGACAGCCTGATCCCCTCGCGGCCATGCCCCGAGACCTCGTTCCCCTGTACCCGCCCCCGCGCTGCCCGCAGTTCGATCCCGACGCCGGGCGAATTCCGGATCGTGTTCCCCACCAGCACCGCGTCCTCGTTCGAACTCTCGATCAACACGTTGCCGTAGCCATAGAAAGTCACGCCATTCCCCGTGACCACGCTGTTCTCCAGCCGGAACCGGTCGCTGTCGGCAGTCGTGCCCGCGTAGACCCCGTACTGGCCCCCCGTCAGCGTCAGCCGTGACACCGTCACATCGTCCGCCCCCGCCAGCTCGATCACGTAGCTGCCGCTGTTGGTGTTCCCCCGGTTCAACACCGCCGACCCCAACGCCGGCCCCTCGATCCGCACCCCGCTGTCCTGGGCGTCGATGGCAAGATTACCCGCCAGGTTGTAGGTACCGACATCGACTCGAATGATGTCTCCCGGGCCCAGATCATACGCCGCCAGAATCGCCGAGACCGACGCCTTGGGGGCGTTGGGGGCCAGGCCCGTGTTGGCATTGTCCCCTGCGGCGGTCGTGTACTGATCGCCCGCCGTGGAACCATCGTTGACGTAATAGACGGTGACGGGGGGAGTGATTTCAAACACGGCCCCGCTGACGTCGTTCAGAGCGGCGTTGTCTCCCCGGATCACCCGAATGAGATAGTCGGACCTGGCCGGGATGGTGTCGGGAATGGTCCAGAGGAATTCGCCATCGTTGGGGGTGTCATCGGCGATGACGGTCACCGGCGCGCTGCCGCCCTGTTGCCACAGTTCGATATCAACGGTGCCCGTGGAGTTGTGTGATCTCCAGCGAATGGGGAAGGTTTGCCGGGCCGGCCAGACCTCGCCCCCATCGGGTCGGGTCACCAGCACATATTCCGCCGGGCTCTTCGAGGCCTGGGAGGTGTTGCCGAAGGCCCCCATGTTCAGATAGCGGCCGTTGTTGGCCGGCTCATTGGCGTAGGGATCGGTCCCCCGCCCGCGGTCAATCGCCGGAGAGCGCAATGGATCGGCGACCCAGGTTCCCGTGGCGGCGACTGGCAGGCCAGTCGACGGGCTGCGCACCGGGGCCAGGGCACCGCCATGGAAGCTGCCGTAGTCGCTTTGCTCGTGGAAGTCGTCATCGGTGCCGAAATCCCCAGCGGGGCTGGCGCGATAGCCGAGAATGCCATCGGCACCCGCCGGATTGACGAACCGCGGATTTTGTCCGAGGCTGTTTTCATCCTGAAAGATGGTGTTGTACCAGGCATTCACTGTGGGTCGGGCCGTCCCCTGCCAATAGGCCACCTTGCCGGTTCCGGTGGTGTACAGCAGGTTGAAGTCACTCTGGAAACCGACCTGGCTGTCGCTGGCCACCGAGATGTTGTAGCCGCTGTCAACCCAGAGGATGTTGTTGCGGAGAGTGGTGTTGGTGGACGAGCCCTCGATCAGTAGCGCGTTCCCGAGCGGCTGGTACACCGTGTTGTTGACCAGCCGCGCCCCGGAACCGTAGTTCACGCGGATCCCCTGGTTGGTGTTGGCATACACCAGGTTGTTCGAGATCTCGCCGTAGAAGGGCCAGGAAGGAGAGTAGGTAGCCCCCTCAATGCCCACCGAGTTGCCGTAGACCACGTTCCCCGACACGGCAGTGTTCCGGTACGCCTGGATCCCGACGGTCGCGTTGTGATAGACCCGGTTGCCGATGATCCGGCCGCTGTTGTAGTAATAGTCCGTCCGGATCCCGACGCTGTTGTCGTAGACGACGTTGGACCGCGCCTCGGCTTCAATACCGGACCCGTTCCAAACCAAATCAATGCCGACGCCCGAAGAATTCGACTGATCCCACACGGTATTCCCGGCCACCAGCACGTTGCCGCTCGCCTGAATTCCCTTCTCCGTGTTGCCCGAAACCAGGTTGCCCCGGCCGAGCGACAGATCGGCATTGCCGATCACGGTGGGCTCGCCGGCGGTGGAGTTGGAGACGGTGATGCCATGACGGTTTCCATACACCCGGTTGGCCTCGACCCGGGCGGCACCAGGATCGTTCAGGGCGATGCCGGTGCCTCCATTGGCAAAGGCGACCGAATCGGACAGGCTGCCAATGGGCGAGTCAATGCGGATGCCATCGGTCGTGTTGCCGGACGAGACCAGCCGGTTGCCGAGGAAATTCGAACTGTCGGCACGCACCCACAGGCCCATCCCCGCGCCGGTCAGCGTGAGGTTGCGCAGCGTGACGAAATCGGCATCGTTCAATTCGATGTTGGTCGATCCGGTGTGGGGATTGGCCCGGTCGATGCGGGCGACTTTCGCGGGGTCGGTCGGGCCGGTAATCGTCAGCCCCTCGTCGTTCCCCAGCTCGGGATTGCCGCTGAGAATCACATTGCGGACATGAATGTAGTCGCCCGAGTCGATCCGCACGGTGTCGCCAGGGCCCAGATCGTAGGCGCGCAGCAGCGGAAGCAGATTCGCCTTGGGATCGCCGACACTCTTCCCCGTGTTGCGATTGTTGCCGACTGCCGTCGTGTATTCATCGCCAGTCGTGGAGCCGTCATTGACGTAGAAGCCGGTTCCCGAGGGAGGCACCGAGAAGCTTTCGCGGGACTGGTCGGCGAGTGAAGGTTCGTCGACCGCACTGATCCGAATCGAATAGCGGTTCGTCAGCGACCCGGCGATTCCGGAGATTTCAGGGCTCCAGCCGTAGCTGCCATCAGCGGCTGGCACCACCGCGATCTGGGTGACCAGCCCGACCCCCTGTTGATACAGCTCAATCTTGACCGACCCGGCCAACTTCCCGTTGGAAGAAGTCGAGTCGTAAGTGCTCCAGAGGATCGCTCGTCCTTCGGCGGCGGGCCAGTCGGCGTAGTACTCGGGATACTCCAGGCGCAGGACCCGTGATGCCGAGGGGGTGGCGAGACCGGTGTTTCCATAGGCCCCCAGGTCAATGCGTCGGCCATTGACCGCGGGCTCGGCCGAGAACAGATCGGAGGGGTCACCCGCGTCGACACTGGTGGAGCTGGACTGCAGGCGGTAGTCACCGGCAGCCGCATCGACAAAGCCCGGCGCGTCGCGCAGGGGCGCGGGGGCGGTGGTACCAATCGAGTGTCGGTCGAGATCGGCCTCGACCTGCCAGTCGAACAGGTCGGCGAACGGTTTCTGCCACCAAATGAGGGTGGCGGTGCCCGACGTGTAGTGATTGTTGTAGTCGCTGACGAAGCCCTGCTGGCTGTCGGTGGCGACCCACAGACCGGTCCCGCTGGCAGTCGACAGGATGTTGTTGCGCAGACTGACATTCGACGCCGACTGCTGCAGCCGGATGCCGGTTCCCAAGGGGGTGACAATCGTGTTGTTCACCAGCGCCACATTCGAGGCGCTCTGGACCAGGACCCCCGTGCTGTTGCCCACCAGCAGGTTGTTGCGCAGGCTGGTGTTGCTGTCGGGTCGGATTCCCACAGAGTTGTTCAGAATGCGATTAAAGGCTGCCGTCTGCCCCGATGCCGGTACCAATCCCGTGGAGTTGTTTCGAATCAGATTCGGGTTGGACCAGTCGGTGCCTCCAAACATTCCATAGCCCGAAAGTCCTGTCGTGTTGTTGAAGACCTCGTTGCCGAGAAAGAGGGTGTTTGATGCCTCGGAGTAAGCGCCCGTGACATTGTCGTAAATGCGATTGCCGGAAACAGTCAGGTCTCCGTTCTCAAGATAGACCGAGCGATACAGACCATATTGCGCGCCGTGGAGATTGTTGCCGCTGACAACCAGATTGTGTCCATTGTGGAAATACAGGCCATACGTCCCGGCGGTGATGTCGTTGCCCGTCAACAGGGCCGAGGAGAGCGAAGCCAGATACCCACCGTAGCTGCGTCCCGAGATGGTGGTGCCGGAGACGATAACCCCCCCCTCGCTGGAGACATGCAGACCGTAGCTTCCCGTCCCGCTGATCTGGCTGTCGATGATTGCGTTGTCCACCCCCCCCTCGATGCGGACGCCCGTGCTGGACGAAAGGATCTGCACCTTCCGCAGAGTGGTGTTCGACGTGACGTCGGAAGCGGTGCCATGCAGATGGACCGACGTCCCGGTCGCCCCCAGCGTGAGACGAAACAGCGTGTTGTAATCGGAATCGGCCATCTCGAACGTGCCGTCGAGGCGGCTCGTTCCGGGGGAACCGGCGTAGGTCACCCCCTCATCGGCGGCCGTGACCAGCACACCCGCCGAGTAGGTCCCCGTGTCGATCACCACCAGGTCATTGGGCCCCAGGGGCAGTGCGTCGACCAACTGCTGAAGCGACCCCTTGGGAGAGGCGGGGCTCAGCCCGGTGTTGGTGCTGCTGCCAACTGACGTCGAGTAGAAGTCGTTGGTGGTGCTGGTGTCATTCACATACAGCACGCGGGTGGTGCTGGTGGCGGCGGGATCGACCGCCAGGCTGTAGGTGTTGGTATTTCCCGCGCCGGTGACGTGCAGGTAATACCGGCCGGCGGTCAGCCCGGTCGCCGTCAGACGGGCTCCGGTGGCGGTGGGGGCTGAAGACTGCAGGACTGTCGGCGTCGTCCCCGTCACCCGGACCAGTTCGAACGACAGGGCGCCGGCGGCCGGGTTGAAGTCGATCTGGAACGAGAGGTCGTCGGTGCGCAGCAGGTCGAACTGGTACCAGTCCTGATCGGTCGCCACGTCAATGCTGAGGGCGCCCCGGTGCACACCGGGAATGACCCCCAGGTCACTGGCGGTCTGCCAGGTGTTGTTTCCCTCAAAGGCATCGCCGGCCAGGAGGACGCGGGCCTCGAGCGTCTCGGTCAAGCAGCGGAAGTTCGTGTGGCGTCGTGATCCGGAGCGGCGGCGGGGCCGGCGTCGGGCACCAAGACGAGAGAAGCCTCCGACGCGTCGAATCCACTGTCCCACGAGGCTTCGCCAAGACGTTGAAAGCACTGCTACTCTCCTGAACTGAAGTGACCAGCATGACCCGGGAACCACACACTGTGACGATGGGTCCCGCGAGATCTCGATTCACGATGTGTGCGGGACCTCCCTGGTGCCGCACCAACCCGAAACTCCACGACCTGATCCTCAGGCCACACACCTTGAAAACAACGCCGAGAAATTGACGCACACCTGCCTACCCCAGGCGAAATATCACACGTGCACGCGAACCGATCGACGAACTCGCACCCACACGACCTACAACTCCCGGACCTGAACGCAGAGGAAGATCGCATTGTCGAAACACAGCGATTGCGCCCGTTTCCGGACAACGTGCTCCGACTGCCTTTCGGAATCCAACCTTTTTGAAAGCAGCACTCCCGGCCCCGATTGAAATGTCGATGCATTTCGCCCTGCATCGAGTTCTGGCCGATCTCGTCGTCGATGCTGTTTGGATTCGAGACAAACCGAATCCAGAACATATTGGATCGTTACATTTCTCGAAGCTGGTCCGGCATTGCAAGTGCACGAGGATTCGCGAACGACCGGCCCCGTCACCCGGGAATGCCCAAAGCACCAGTCACCAGAACACCAGTGCCACAAAGCGAACTGCTGCGGACGCAAATCACCCCTCTCGGCCATGATGCCACCAGCGGAATCTGGACGAAGACTCGATTCGGGGGGGCTCTGCCGACGCTTGCACAGACCGAGAAATCTGTCGGAATCTTCCGTCAGTGTGATTCGATGGGGAGATGCTGAAGGCATACCGGGAGAGCCCGAAAGATTTCTTGGGAGACCATCAGACACCAACAGGCCGTGACTCCCGCCGTCCGACAACGTCTTCGAGCCTGCCCAGGAGAGATCTGTTGGCACACTCCGGATGTGAACGTGCGGACCTGCCAAGGCGATCGCCGGGAGACCCAGCAGTCCCGCCAGCAGCAGAATCCGTTGTCTTTGCATGATCAACTCGAAGCGCGTGTTGTCAAAGGGATCGGGAGGCGTCTCCCGCATCATGCGATCGTTTTTTGATCAGGCGACGATCGCACGTTCGTGACGTTCCTTGGACGATAGACGGTCTGGAAATCGAAAAACGGACCGAAATTTCCAAATTTTTTGAGAGTCGATCCAGCCAGGGGCCTTCCTGCGATTTCGGGGATCTCCGCAACACACGACACAGGAGCAAGTTATGACGGCATACCGGGCGACGAGATCGGCGATTCGGATGAGAGAAATAAATCGGTGCCGTTGGTCGCATGACCACTTCCAGGCGTGGAACGACACGTCCGTCAGACTAGTTTTCCGTTCACTGCCGCTTCATCGGCTGCAATCTTGCGCCGCTGGTGGCCGACAGGTAGTCGGTCACTGTCCGCCGGTTTGCCCACGTCATCAAGCGAGCTGGAATCCCCTATCAAGCGAGCTGGAATCCCCTTCCCCTTCCAAACAAACGATCGCTTCCGGGAAAAGAACTGCTCGGACGCCCCTTGGACGTGCACATTCGCATGCAAAACAAACACCGCAAAACCATTTTCCCAGCCGCCCCTCAACTCGTGCCGATCCCGCGTGCGTTCTGTCCATCGGCGGAGTCACCGCGTGGGAAATGCCGAACGTTCAACCGGGAGTTCCGGAGAGCGGCACGGGCCATGACAGGCGTGTGCCTGAAACTGGTGCCCGTGGGGAGGGCCGGCGGGATCGGCGAGCCGATTGTCGATCGGTTGGCGTGGGCTGGCCCGTCGCCTCCGCTGGGCCAGCCGCGATCGTCCGATCGTTCCGTACCTGGGCGGTGGGGGAGGCCCAGATCTGACAACTCAACGTCCGGGAAACGGATCCCTCGACGCTGACGGGGGGATTTCGCCCAGTGGAGTGGTCAGGCCCGTTGATCGTTCAGGCCACTTCCAGCCCCGCCTTGCGGCGTTCGATGCGGCGGAGGAAGACGTCCATGATCCGGCGGTAGAGCTCACCCTTGAGGATCTTGTCCTCGACGCCGGCGTCGATGTTGGGATTGTCGTTCACCTCGATCACGTAGCAGTCTCCGTGCGACTGCTTGACGTCGACGCCGTACAGCCCGTTCCCGATCGGCTTCGCCGCCTTGAGGGCGGCACGCACGACGTGCCGGGGGGCGATCTCAACGGGGATCGTTTCAAACCGCCCGAAGTCGAGCTTGCCCCCCTCCTCTTCCTTCTTGATGATCTGCCAGTGCCCGTCCGCCATGTGGTACTTGCAGGCGAACAACGGCCGTCCGTCGCAGATGCAGATCCGCCAGTCGAACTGCGTGGGGAGGAACTCCTGGGCGATGACCAGTTCCGATCGGCTGAGAAATTCCTCGACCCGGTCACGCAACTCGGCCTCATCCCGGCACTTCACCACCCCCTGCGAAAAGGCGGCGTCGGGCTGCTTGAGCACGACGGGAAAACCGAGGGTCGGACCAATCTCGTCGACGTTGTCGCTGTGCACGATCATCGTCTTGGGGGCCGGGACGCGGTTCCGCTGCAGCAATTCGGCCAGGTACACCTTGTTGGCGCACTTGAGGATCGACTCGGCATCGTCGATCACGACCAGTCCCTCGCTGGCCGCCCGGCGGGCGAAGCGGTAGGTGTGGTGGTTGACCTGCGTGGTCTCGCGGATGAACAGCGCGTCGAACTCGGCAATGCGGGCGTAGTCGTCGCGGGAGATGACCTCGGCCCCCAGTCCCATCGCATCGGCCGACTTCACGAAGTTGTCGATCGCCTTCTTGTTCGAGGGAGAGAGTTCATCCTCGGGGTTGAAGAGAATCGCCAGGTCGTACTTTGAGGGAATCCGTTTGCGGATCGAGCCCCGCTTGCCATTGAAGTACTGCGTCGCCTCGGCAATCACGAAGGGGTGGTGCGACAGGGGAATTTCGCCGACCGGAATCGGGG
>Ga0315902_10010189_pt1 | contig 12459 bp, 10 predicted proteins | sample LakEriMetagenome_9_FD_203523 | JGI IMG/M metagenome (GOLD analysis project Ga0315902, IMG submission 203523) | Freshwater fungal communities from buoy surface, Lake Erie, Ohio, United States - Buoy 12 MA117 | ecosystem: Environmental > Aquatic > Freshwater > Lake > Lake biofilm | place: USA... | reverse complement strand
TCAGCCCGCTGCCGCTGCTGGGCATACATCGCGCCGCGATCGCGGTCTTCGCCCGTGAGGCGCAGCCGCTCGAACAGCGGAAACTCACGGATCGCCGCGGCAAACTTAGCCGGGTCAGCCGGCAGCTCGATCACCCGCACGTCGGGAACGGCCTGCCTGACGTATTCCCGCTCGACGGGGTTGTCGTCGAGAAACACGAGCGTGTCGCGGCCGACGGAAAGTTCGGCCGCGATCTCGGAGAGGCTCTGCGGCTTCGTATCCCAACTGATCCGCATGGCCGCGAAGTGCTGCGGCCGGAGCAGCATCTGCGGATGCCGCTCGAGCACGGCGAGCGCGTCGTCGGGATTGTTCTTGCTGCTGATCGCAAGCAGGATGCCGCGGTTGTAAAGGTCGAGGAGGGTCCGTTGGATCTGGAGCCAGGGGGAGGTTTCTTCGGAGTCGCCGACTGCAATGCCGTCGGGGCCGTCTTCGCCCACCACGCCGCCCCAGAGCGTGTTGTCGAGGTCGCAGACGACAACCTTTGCCATCGGCGGGCAGAGGGCGAGCAGGCAGCGGGCCCATTCGCCGGCGAGCGTGCCGAGGTGGGCGGTCTTGAGCGGAAGCCGGGAGGCCGTCCACATCCGCGGATCGTGCCAGGCGTCGCTGCCGTGGCGGGCGACGAGGCCGCCGTAGTCGAGCACGTAGGCGTCCGTCACGTTTGCCACGAGGGAGAGGAGGCGGCGATTGAGTTCGTGAATCGAGGCGATTTGACCGTCAGGCCGCTGCGCGTCAAAGATCCCGCCGGCGGGGCGGGACGGCAGATCGAGGGAGTGGATGAGCAGCGGGGCGGCGGTGCGTTCCCGGAACGTGTGCACGAGCGTTGAGAATTCGCTAATTACACGATCGACGGTGTCGGCATAGCTCTGCCGGCCGGGCTCGCCGGCCGCTAGGTCCGGGGCGACGTCGCGGGTTTGCACGGCGAGGATTACGAAGTCGGGGGCAGACGCGTAGAGCCGGCTCTGGGGATCGAGAATCTCTTGGGCATAGGTGTTGAAGTCGCCGGCGGTGACCTCGAAGACCACGCCCGCCGCCAGGCCCTCGGCCACGACGAGCGGCAAGAGCGGCTCGACCGTGAAGGACCGCAGTACGAAGACGCGGCGGAGCGGCCACTGGGCGGCCGCGGGGCTGCCGAGCAGCGTCTTGGCGACGAAGCCGGCTGTGGCCAGCGAGGGCGCGGCCTGCCAGAGCTGGCTGGCCAGGCAGCGGGCGATTGGGCCGCCGGCTTCTTGGGCGGCGGCTGCCAGGCGGGCGCGGAGGTCATCGGGGGCGGGCATCAGGCGCGAGAGGTTTTGGTTGGCCGGGATGCAGCATCTCCAACGAGCCGGCCGCATGTGGCAAGCCACCGGTCGGCCCATGCCTGGGCGGAATAGGCGCTTGCGAACTCATGTGAGCGGCGGCCCCACTCCGGGAGTTGCTCTTCCGCCTCATGAACCGTGACCATGGCGCGAGCCAGTTCAGCTACCGACTCGGTTGGCACCACGAGTCCGTTGTAGAGCGGCCGAACGTTCTCTACGGCTGATCCGCAGGCATCGGAGCAGATGATGGGCAAGCCGGCGGCACACGCCTCCACCAACGCCAGCGGCCAGGGGTCGTAGCGGCTCGGCATGACGAGCGCGCCGGATTGCAGGAAGACATCGGCCAGATCCGCAGGCTGAATAAACCCGCGATCCACGACGCCAGGCACGCCCTGCAGAAGCGGGCCGTCGGGGCCACGGCCGCAGCACATGAGTTCCCAGGGATCAGTAACCTGCGAACGGTAGAGGTTGTACGCTGGCACCAACACATCGAGCGCTTTGACGGGCTCGTAGCGGCCAAGGAACAGGAAGCGGCGCGGCCACGGGTGCTGTGGCCGGCTTCGGTGCATGCTCGTCCAACTCGCCACATCCACACCATACATACCACGAGTGATCCGCTCGGGGGGGATGCCGAGCCTCTTCATGTACTGCCAGCTCCGCTCGCCCGTCACGAAGAACTGATCAACGTGGCGAATGAATCTCCCGTAACGGATCCGGCTCAGGTATTGAATTTCGGTTCGCCAGGGAGAATCGATCCCCATGATGAACTTGGCATGCGCCAGTCGCTCCGACACGAGAAGCTGACGGTAGGCACCGATCCACCAGCCGGTCATCGCGACGACGTCTGGTTGGCTGTCGAGCACAAGTCGTTCAACGAGCCGCGAGTCTTCGGCTTCGGTTGTATCCAGAAACCGATGCGAGATTCCATCGAGCAGCGATGACGCGAAGTCGCCTGCGCCGTGAGGCCTGTGGGCGATTACGTGCAGGTGTACGCCCGGGCGAGATGCCAATTCTCGCCAGCAGGCGGCCATATAGCCAGAGATCGCCGACCAGCAGAACGTGATGTTCATCGGTTGCATCAGCTGAGCGCACTCGGCAGCGGGATAAATCTGTTGCGGTTGCTGGGCTGCCTCGCGTCATAAACGGCGAAGTCTCCCAGCAGGATGCCGGCCGCCACCATCTGCCAGCCGAAGGCACCGTGGCCCGCTACGCCGAAGTACATGACCTCGCCGCAATTCACGATCAGAAAACCGATGAACATCACGAGCCCGGGCACGTTCATGGTGCTGGCGAGGTAGCGGATCATCGCTATGAGCGTGCCGACGAAGAAAATAGCACCAATGATTCCCGACTGCTCCAGCACGGCTGTGGGCAGAAACCCTTTTTCAACCGGCGCGTAGAAGACGCTCGCGTTCTCCTGAAACCATTGCTCGGTGGAAAGCTCGAAGCCGATGCCAATTAATGGCGACTGCTCGAAATTCTCCCAGCTCATTTCGATTCGGCCCTTGCGCGACGCAAGCACCTGTTCGAGGTCTACTTCCTCTCTATCCGTGCCCTTGTTGATGAACGTGGTCACCGCCTTTGACAACTGCCCACCGGTTCCGACATCGACAAGTGCCAACACTGCCGCAAAACCGAGCCCGCCCAGGATTAGGGTTGAACGCCGAATGTTGAGCCGGAGGAGAATCTGCCGTCTGCGGTGAAGGAGAAACGTGAGAACCAGCAAGACGGCGAGGCCCGCGAGAAGAGCGGCGAACGACGTGCGAGATTGGCTCAGTCGCATGAAATACACGAACGAGAGGATCGACAGCCCGCAGATCCAGCGATTGCGATAGCGGCCGAACAGATACACGCATGTGAGATAGAGCGCGATCAGCGCGGCAAATGGTCCCATCGTATTTGAGTGATAAAACGGGCCGTTGAAATAATAGGTCCGCATGTCCTCGCCAAAGTGCTTGGCGTTGTAGGCAATGCCTAGTGGCAGTGACGCAAATCCCAAGATGACAATGACCACTATGAGCGTGACAAACCACTCCGTCAGGTCACGCCGTCGAGCTCGTTGGATCGCCACCTGCGCAAAAATCGCGGTTGTGCCTACCGAATAGTTCAGGAGTTTCAGTAGGGAGATATGCACCAGATAGCCGGTCATGATCGAAAGGATGGCCGACACCGCGATGAAGAGCATGTGCCAGAGATAATATTGCCGCCGAAAAAGACTCACGTTCAGGCGGGCCATGTCGGCCATGGAGTAGATCAAGACGAGCGGTGGGATGCAGAAGCGGGCGATCGTCCAGATCTGGCTTTTCGGTACATACCATTGGTTGCAGATGAGGCCGAGCACCATCAGCGTCAGCACTTTGAGCGGCCATTCGCCGCCGCGAAACACAAGAGCCGCGAGTGCGCCGAAGAAGATAATGTTGCCGACCAGGCCAGCCTTGTTGACCAGAAGAAACGGGATGATCAGCAGCGCCTGAAAAAGAATCCGGCTCACGCACAAAGCAGGCGCTACGGGCGTGCGCACGGCGACACGGTCCAGCTGTTCGGCGGCCAGATCAGGGCTAAAAGTGGCGGTGGCCATAGGCTGTACGATCACGTGCCGTCGGGCACGACAGTCTTTGAAGCCTGGGAGGGCCGGCGTTGTATGGTTGCCAGTAGTTTCTCCGGCCATTTTGGATTCATGCAGGGCCGTTCCACAAGCAGATAGAAGATTGCACTCGTGAGCAGAACGGCCAGCGTGCAGATGGTGAAGACGACGAGGTAATCAGCCGTGAAAGAGCCGAATAGCGCCAGGCGGGAGAGGACTCCATGCACCAGGAGCGCGATTGGGCGGCCATGCACAAGATAGATCGAATAACACATGCCGCCGATGAGCGGTATCGCTCCGTAGGAGAGCGCGGCGCCCCATCCGCGGCCGCGAATCGCTGAATAGAAGAGCATCGCCATCACCCAAGGGTTTGCGGCGTCGGCAACCGCTCCGGGGTGTCTGACGTTGAGCCAGACGAACAAGGGAACGGATAGGATGCCCGGCACGTCGGCGGCCCATGACCGGGCGAGCCCTTTCCATCGCGAGGCCCAGAAGTCGCACAACAAAATGCCGACCAGGAAAAACTGGGCGTATTGCAGAATTGACTTCGGGCAAGAGTGCGGAAGCCACAGGTTGTTGAGGGAGAAGAACGCCGCCGCTGCCGAGATCACCAGCCTGCGTGGAAGCCAAGGCAATGCCAACGCGAGGGCGATCAGGGGCATCAGGATGTAAAACTGAATCTCAACTTCGAGGCTCCAGGCTGCGTTGTTGATCAGGCTCCCCTCGCCATAAACGATGTTGTGGACGTAGCCAAGGCTGGCGAGCAAATGCGGCCAGAGGGAGGCCCAGGACTGGGATTTGAAGAACGGAATGAAAGCGAAGAACACGAGCATCGACACGACGTATGGCGGTTCCAGGCGGGTGATCCGCCGCCAGAAGTAGCTCCGCAGGTTGACTGGCGGCCCGTCGAGAAACGCCGCCTTGCAAAAGGGCATTGCCAAGACGAAGCCACTGATCATGAAAAAGAGATGCACTCCATAAAGGCCGAGGCCAAGGAGGCGGAGGAAAATGCGGTCGACCGTCGAATAGTCGGGATACGTTCGGCCGGCTTGCACTCCCCAGTAGCCGACCGTGTGAATCGCGACGACCGACATGATGGCTATGAACCGCAGGCCGTCGATTTCGGGAAGGTAGCCGCCGGAAGTGGTGACTCGGCGGAAGCGATCGAACAGGCGGGCCATTGCGGGATGCTGCGGTATGGTGGAAACTCCTAAGCGGGTTTCCGATCCTCGTGATGAATCCAATGACACGATCTGGCGAGTATGTGCAGTATGGTTCCGGCGCGTGGGGGCCGGACGGGTGGACACATTTCGATTGCAGTCCCACGCTCCAATTGCAGCGGATGCCGCTCGTGGGCCCGCTGATTCGCGCGCGGTGCGAAACGAAGTTCAACGACGACATTCGCTACGGAGACATCGTGCGGGGGTTGGCCGTCCCGGATCGGTCGGCGAAGGTGGTGTATTGCTCGCACATCCTCGAGCATCTGTCGCTCACAGATTTGCGCGTCGCGCTCCGGAACACGCACCGCATCCTGCAACCGGGCGGAACATTTCGGATGGTGCTGCCCGATCTGCGGCATATCGCCAGCGAGTATGTGCGGGACGACAGCGCCGACGCTGCGATCACCTTCATGAAGGAAACGCGGCTGGGCTCTGAAACCCGGCCGCGCGGGGCGATGGGACTCCTGCGGTCGTGGCTTGGCAATTCCGAGCATCTGTGGCTGTGGGATTTTCAATCGTTGGCGAGAGAGTTGACAGACGCTGGCTTTAAGAATCCGCGGCGTGTGCAGTTCCACGATTCCGGCGATCCGCTGATCGACGCAGCGGAACGGGCCGACCGTTGGGCAAATGCCCTCGGCATCCAGTGCACCGCATAGATGCACACATGATCGTTTCGTGCATCGTGAACCCATTTTTCGGCGGCGGGATCGCTCGACACACGCGCGAGATGATCGGCGGGCTGGCTGGGCGGCCAGGGTTTGAATGTCGCCTGCTCGCCAGCAGCCGCGATCTCGCGGCGCGGCCGCGGTTTCTGGATGACTTCCGTGGGATGGCGGTCCAGTCGTTGCCGCTGCCCGTGCAGATGATGGATCGAGTCTGGAAGGCAACCGGATGGCCTCCAGCCGACAGGTTTGTTCGCGGCAGTGATGTGCTCTACAGCCCCGCTCATGGCCGGTTGCCAACGAAGGCGATTCCAACCGTCATGACCGTGCATGACATCCAGGCTTTTGAAACCGATCTGCCTTGGTCGGATTCGCGACAGCATCGCCTTTTTCGGGCCAAATGGGCGAGTTGGCTGCCCAAGGCCGGGCGAGAGTGCGCTCGTATCCTCACCGTGTCGGAATTCTCGAAGCGGCGGCTCACCGAGTTGGTCGGCATCGACCCTGCCAAGATCGGCGTGGTGGGTAATGGCGTGAGTGAATGTTTTTTTACGGCGGGCCAGCGGACTCCGAAGGCCCGCCACGACCGAGTCGTGGTTGTGGGAGGAATCCGCACCACGAAGGGCGCGGCCGACACCTTGGCCGTTGCCCGCGAGCTCGCGCGGATACGGTCGCCCCTCGTGATCACTGTGGTTGGTCAAAATGACCCCGAGTGGGCGGCGAAAGCCGAGGGAATGGCCAACGTGAAACTGGCAGGGGCGATCGGCGACGATGAGCTGGCAACGATGCTCGCTTCATCCGTGGCGTTGCTGTTTCTCACGCCATACGAGGGGTTTGGGATTCCGGCCGTCGAGGCGATGGCAGCGGGAGTGCCGCCCGTCGTTTCCAATCGAGCGTCGCTGCCGGAGATCGTGGGCGACGCGGGGCTTGTGGTGGATCCTTCGCAGCATGCCGCCATAGCGGGCATGCTCGAGCGGTTGCGGGACGAGAAGGAATTTCGGAGCCGCTGGGTGAAGACCGGATTGGAGCACGCCAGGAACTTCACTTGGCCCAAATGTGTGGAACGGTTGGCCCGGGAGTTGGAGTACGCGGTGGTCATGAAGTGACCTCGGCGAAAGAGCCTGCGGCGACCACCTTGCCTTGCTCGAGGCGGTAGAGCACGTCGCAGTGGGCGACGGTCGTCAGCCGGTGGGCGATGATGATCAGCGTTTTAGCGCCATGGAGCGACTCCACTGCCTCCATTACGCCCTTTTCGGTTTCGCTGTCGAGGGCGCTCGTCGCCTCGTCGAGCACGAGCACTCGAGGATCGTGATAGAGGGCGCGGGCGACGCCGATCCGCTGCCGCTGTCCGCCGGAAAGCCGCATGCCGCGTTCGCCTAGCACGGTGTTCGTGCCCTCGGCGAGTTCCGCCACGACCTGATCCAGCTGCGCGGCTTTGATCGCGCGGGCTACGGCTGCGTCGTCAATCTCGTCGGGCGGCACGCCAAACGCCACGTTGGCCCGGATCGTGTCGTCGCTGAGGAAGATCGACTGCGGAACGTAGCCCACGATCGACTGCCAGGCTCGGAGGTGATCGGCGATGTCGGTGCCGTCCACCGTCACGCGGCCCGAGGTGGGCGTCAAGAGGCCGAGCAGGATATCAACCAGCGTGCTCTTCCCGGCACCGCTCCCCCCGATGAGGCCCACGGAAGAGCCATGCGGGATCGTCATCGAAACCCCTGCGAGGGCATGCGACGGGCTGTTGTCGTAGCGAAACCCAACGCCGTCCAGGCGAATGGCCTCCTGAAACGGCAACGGCTCGCATCGGCTTGCCGGAGCAGACTCGGGAAGTTGCAGGTCTGCATAAAGGGCGTTCATCACGGCGGAGCCGAAACGCAACGTTTGCAAGGCGGTGATCACGCGATTCGCCGACGGCAGCATGCGGAACGCGGCGGCGGCAAAGAGGCCGAGCGTCGGCACCATGGCCTGAGGACTCTTACCCTCGCGAACCATAACCGCCGTCAGCATGCAGAGGCCGCCGACGGCAATGAGTTCGAACCACAGTCGCGGCAATTGCTGAACGACCGTATTTCGGGCATTCAGCCGCGCCTGCTCTCGTTTGTGAATCGTCGCACGGTCGAGGAGCGTTTGCTCGCGTCCGAGGACTTTGATGTCTTTCGCGCCCTGGAGGCCTTCGGCGAAGATGCGATGGGCCTGACCGACGTGGTGCCAATAGCGGGCGCCCCACTGCTGGAGCCGTGTTTGCGTGGCGAACTGCAGCAGCCAGGAAGCGGCGCCCATCAGGACACCCACGGCGATGGCGCCTATCGGTTCATACCACAGCAGCAGTCCGAGGATTCCGGCCAACACCAGCGATTCGGCGACGAGTGAGAGAAACGCATTGCATGCGCTAGAGATCCCCGACGTTTCGCCGAGCTTCTGCAGCAGGTCGGCTGAATTGTTGGCGAGGTGGTAGCGCCACGGTTGCAGGAGGTAGCGCCGAAACAATTCCATCGCGATGCGGGAGTGAACCCGCGAGACGAAGGCGGCCTGCCGCCAGTTGGTGAACACCAAAAATGCCACTTTGATGACGTAAATCGCCACCAGGATCACCAGCCCGGCAAGGATGATCTGGCTCTGGGAGGGGTTCCCGAAATACGCGAGCCAATCCTGCATGGCGGGCGATGAAAGGCTCGACATGCCAGACGACATCGCCGACAGGGCGGGCACAACGATGCCGATGCCCAGCATCTCCAGGATCATGCTGACGATCATCAGCACGACGAGGCCCACGCCTTGGAGTCGCTCCCGAGGCGTGAGCATGAGGTAGATTTTTTTCAGCACTGCTATGCGTAAGTCAGGCTGGTCGGCGGTGCGACGCGGAGGTGCCGAACGCCAACACGGGATAGCCAATTAAGGGGGGTTTGGCGGGCTGGACTCCGTTCCCGTGGGTGGGGCGATTACGTCTTGACTTGGCTGACGTTCCCAACGCCCGGAGTATACGGTTTTGTGCTGTGATTTCCCGCGTTAGCAGAAAGTTCCGAGAAAAGGCGGCTGTCGGTGTGAAAGTACGGACGGAGCGGCTGCAGGGGGCCGGCGGGTGGGCCGGCCGACTTCCGCCTCTGAGGCGGTCGCGGAGCCGCGGGGGCAGTCGAAGGTAGGTCAGTTGGCGACGCTGGCAGGGGGGCATTACGTTGTGTGCGTGGCGAAGTGAGGCGCCCCCGATGTCGGCCGATCACAGTGACCATCACAACCGCACTCAGATCCCTGCTGCGTCGAACGCGGGCCTTCTTCACGCCCGACCCAAATCGGTTCCTGCGCGACGTGACGGGGGTGATTCATGTCGGGGCGAACAGTGGCCAAGAGAGGGATCTCTACGCAGCCCATGGCCTCGATGTGGTCTGGGTCGAGCCGATCCCCGAGGTATTTGAGGAACTCTCGGCCAGAATTGCGGGCTACCCGAAGCAACGCGGGCTTCAGTGTCTGGTGGCTGACAAGGACGACCAGGACTATGCCTTCCATATAGCAAGCAACGACGGGGGGTCGTCGTCGATCCTCGAGCTGAAGCACCACAAGGATCTCTGGCCGGACGTCCGCTTCGAAAAGACGATCACGCTCAGGAGCAAGACCCTGCCGACGCTCCTGGCGCTCAATCAGGTGGATTGCTGGAAGTATCAGGCGCTCATCTTGGACACGCAGGGATCCGAACTCCTAATCCTCAGAGGGGCCAGCGGCCTGCTGCCTGCGTTCTCGTATATCAAGATCGAGGTGGCGGACTTCGAAGCGTATGAGGGCTGCTGTCAGCTCGACGAGGTATCGACGTTCCTCACCAGCCATGGGTTCAAGGAACACTCGCGACGCTGCTTTGCGACGAGGCGCGAGCGCGGCTCGTATTACGACGTCGTCTACAAACGGGCCGCAAAGGAGCCGAGGCGGGCGCTGATTCGGCGGGCTGTCCGCGCAAGCCAGTAGGACCACGCCCCATCGCGAAGATGTCGGCGGCAAGGGGCTGCGGCTGCGCGGCGGGCTGCGGCGGAATCGCCGGCCGTGGCTCGCCAGACGTCGTAATCGAGCATCAGTTCGATCCGGCGGCGATCCAGCACGGGCGGGTGAACGCGGAGGAGCGTGGCGGGCCGCCAGTGGTCCAGCGGGGGAGCGAGAACGCCCGAACCGTCGTCGAGCAGGTCATCGCGGACGAAGAATGCGTCGAGCCCTGGCTCCACTGCGACGAGGGAATAGCCGTGTTCGCGGGCCACGGTGGAGAGGGCTCGCAGCGACGCCCCGTAGACGCGATCGCCCTGCCAGCGGATCGTGGGATCATCGGCACACGTGACGGACAGATCGAGCGGGAAGTTCGCGTTGTATTCGACCGAATAAACGGCTGCGCGATAGTGGGGCAAGAGGGCGCGGAAGAGCCATAGGTCGGTGGAATCAACGTCGATCGAAATGTAGTCGGGCTGCGTGGGCACGCCGCGCGTCTCGAACACGCTGACAATGTTTGCGGGTGTGAGAAACTCTCGCCGCAGGTTGATCGCCGGGTTTTCGTGGCCGCCGTCGAGCAAGAGAGCCCGCCACCCTTGGTCGAGCACGAGCGTTGCGACGTTTGCGCCAGTGCCTCCGTCGAGTGAGGCCGCATTGAAGCCGAATTCGACACAAAACGGCGGTAAGTTGACCGTGGGGACGTGACGGAAGATTTCAGCCAGGATGCCGTCTTGGCCGCCCTGGGATCGTGGGCCCTTGGGAAAACACCGCGCTGCGAGGTTGCTGACCCAGTCGTGCATGTGGTGACCGTATGCGGTGTGAAAGACAGCTCTGAGTGGAGGCTGGATGCAGGTCGTGCCCTTCCAGCGGCGGCTCAGTCGCGCATGACCGCCACAACCTGCTCGCGGCTCCACAGGGCTAGTTGACGCGGGGCGCGGCCTGGGAGCCAATCGTCGATCGTGGCGAGGGGCTTTGGCAGGCCCGCGGGGCAGCTTCGGCCTGACGAGCCCATGATACGTCGCGGGTGCGACCAGCCCATGAAAGCCCCCATGCGCAAGCAGGGGGATCAATGCGGCGTCCATCCCGAAAACCCCCGGCCCGTTCCGAAGCCACCCGCATCATCCCCCGGCTCGCGCCTGGGGGCTTTCATAGAAGCCCCGGGCGGAAGCCAGGGGATCGGTCTTCAATACCGGTCACGGCGTGACCGGGCTACTTAACTTGATAGGATTATTGGCTCATTTCAGGAGTCTTCCATGTCTGGTCGCGTCCTTCTCGTCACCGGATCCTCCGGCCTCATCGGCAGCGAGGTGGCCACGCATTTCGATGCCGCCGGCTGGGCCGTGCACGGCGTGGACAACAACCAGCGGGCCGTGTTCTTCGGCCCCGCCGGCGACACCCGCTGGAACCAAGAGCGGCTGGCGGGCTCGCTCCGCTCGTTCACCCACCACGAACTCGACATCCGCGACCGCGCGGGCGTGCTGCGGCTGGTGGAGAACTTGAAGCCGGCCGCGATCGTCCACACCGCGGCCCAGCCCTCCCACGACCGGGCCGCCGCCATTCCCTTCGACGACTTCGATACCAATGCCGTGGGCACGCTGAACCTGCTCGAGGCGGTGCGGCGGTTCGCGCCGGAGTCCCCGTTCGTTCACATGAGCACGAACAAGGTGTACGGCGACGCCCCCAACGAACTGCCGCTCGTGGAGCAAGAGACCCGCTGGGACTACGCCGACGCGGCCTACGTCCACGGCATCCCCGAGACGTTCCGGATCGACCAGAGCAAGCACTCGCTGTTCGGAGCCTCGAAGGTTGCCGCCGACGTGATGGTGCAGGAATATGGTCGCTACTTCGACATCCCCACCTGCTGCCTCCGCGGCGGCTGCCTGACCGGGCCGTCGCACTCCGGCGTCGAACTGCACGGGTTCCTGAGCTATCTCGTGAAGTGCAACCTCGAGGGCCGGCGGTACACCGTGTTTGGCTACAAGGGCAAGCAGGTGCGCGACAACATCCACGCCGGTGACGTGGCCGCCTTCATCTCGCGGTTCATCGCCGCGCCGCGGCCCGCCGCCGTCTACAACATCGGCGGCGGCAAGGCGAACAGCTGCTCGATCCTCGAGGCCTTCCAGATGGTGAGCGAGCGGACCGGCAAGCCGATGGACTGGGTGTATTCGGAGCAGGCCCGGGCCGGCGACCACATCTGCTATTACTCCGACCTGCGGCGGATGATGGCGGATTATCCGGGCTGGAAGCCGGAGATCTCGCTGGGGCGGACGTTCGACGAGATCATTTCCGCCCACCAGACAAGGGCCTAAGCGGTTTCGCATCGCATGAAATACGTCGTGACCGGCGGCTGTGGGTTCGTGGGAGCGGCGGTCTGCCGCACGCTCGTGGAGCGAGCGAGCGGGGTCGAGGTGACCGTGCTCGACATCAACGGCGGCGGGGATCCCAGCGTCTTGGCCGGCACGGCTGCGGCCGGGCGCGGCGCCTCGCGGCGGCTGATCCCCCGGCTTGCGCCTCCGCAATAAAAGCCCCCATGCGCAAGCAGGGGGATCAATGCGGCCTCCATCCCGAACACCCCGGCCCGTTCCGAAGCCACCCGCATCATCCCCCGGCTTGCGCCTGGGGGCTTTCATGAAGGCAATCACCCGACTTGCGTACGCCTTTCGGAAAAGATATACATGCGTATACCAATTAAAGACCGAGGC
>Ga0315902_10010188_pt1 | contig 12460 bp, 11 predicted proteins | sample LakEriMetagenome_9_FD_203523 | JGI IMG/M metagenome (GOLD analysis project Ga0315902, IMG submission 203523) | Freshwater fungal communities from buoy surface, Lake Erie, Ohio, United States - Buoy 12 MA117 | ecosystem: Environmental > Aquatic > Freshwater > Lake > Lake biofilm | place: USA... | reverse complement strand
CCTCGAGCAGGGCCTGCTTGTCCTCGGGCTCGAATGGGACAAGCATCGACAGTGAATTTATCAGCAGTTCGTCCTCGGCCTCGCGGACGGAGTCCCAGTCCGTCGAAAGCCCGCGCGACCGGAAGAACCGGCCAAGCAGGGCCATGAAACGTTCACGGTCGAGACCGGGATCCTTTTCGGCAGCGCCACGGTCGCGGTCGAAGGCCGTCCAGTTCACCTCGCAGCGCCGGTAGGGAGTGAAGCCCTCGACCTCGCGGACGACGCGAAACCGCGAAATCCCGCACAGCGTGATCATGTAACGCCCGTCTTCCGTCTCGGAAAAGGCCGAGAGACGGCCGGCACAGCCGATGGCATGCAGCTTTCCGGCAGCGCCTGGCGCGTCATAGGGCTGGATCATGCCAATCAGACGCTCGGGCGTCTTCATGCAGTCTTCGATCATCGCAAGATAGCGCGGCTCGAAGATGTGCAGCGGCAGCCTCGCCCTGGGCAGCATCAGCGCCCCGGGCAGCGGGAAGATGGGGATGACCTCAGGCAGGTCCCTTGGCATGGACATCGACATGGCGAGGGAGGTAGCCCGCGGCTCCGGTCAGGCAAATATCAGCGAGGACAATTTCCGCCTGCCGTTGAGCGCGATGGGATCCTTCGGCGACAGTGCATCGAAGATCTTGAAAAGCTGGGCTTTTGCTGCTCCGTCGTTCCATTCTCGATCACGGCGGAAGACATCGAGCAACTGATCGACCGCATCCTGGACACGACCTTCGGCATGCAGTGCCGTGGCGAGGTCGAAACGGGCCTGCAGATCGGCAGGATTGGCGGCGACGTGAGCCTGCAGGTCGGCGACGGGGCCGGCATTCGCGGCCTGTCGAGCGAGTTCGAGCCGGGCCCGGACTCCTTCGATTTCGGGGGCGCGGGCGATTTCGGCAGGCGCGCCGTTCAGGACGGCTTCGGCCTGGTCGAGCTCGCCCAGCGCGATGTAGCAATTGACAAGGCCGGCATAGGCGCGCGGGTTCTTGGCGTCCTGCTGGAGGATCGCGGCGAAGGTTTCGGCCGCATCGGCGACAGCACCTTCGGCCAGCATCTGTTCTGCGGCCTCGATCGCCTCGCCCAGGCCGCCATCGCCGGCGAGGCCGGCGAGTTTCGTCACGAATTCAGCCACTTGGCTGGGCGGAAGGGCACCCTGGAAACCGTCCACGGGCTGGCCTTGCCAGAAGGCATAGACGGTGGGAATGGACTGGACGCGCAACTGGCCGGCGAAGGCCGGGTTGCGGTCGACGTCGATCTTGACGAGCTTGACCTTGCCGGCGGCCTTGCGCACGGCGGCTTCGAGGGCGGGGCCAAGCTGGCGGCAGGGGCCGCACCAGGTCGCCCAGAAATCGACGATGACGGGAACTGTCTTCGACGATTCAATGACTTCGGCCATGAAGGTTGCATCTGTGCCATCGACGATGGCCTGATCGGCTGTGGCGTCCATGACGCGACTCCTTTGGGAACAGACGGGTTTCCCCACATATATGTGTCCGCAGCCGGCGAAGGCCAAGGGGGACTTGCACGCAAGCGGAATCCGGAGCGCCGCCGGCGGCAAGGCGGGCAAAGCGGTTGCGGTCAGGGGTAAACGCGGCCGAAAAACGCCAAAAACAGCCTTCGGTATCACGTCGGTATTGCGTCGGTATCGCGTCGGTGCGGGTGTGAAGGAAAATTGACCTGTCCCTCCGCGCGCCGAAGCGCCGGACGAGGCAACGGAAGGCGCGCCGGGTGACCGGACGACGGGGACCATGTCCCCGGAGGGACCGTCCGAGAAGGGGCCGCATCACGGCGTCGCCCTGGTGAAGATGGTCAGGGCGCAGGGTCGCCTGGGCGCGCGCCGGGGAGGTCTTCGGGGGCCTCGTCCTCTCCCGAACGGACGGCAGAGAGCAGCCGCTTCATGCCGACCAGACGTTCCTGCTCGGCCGGGCTGCGCGACAGGCTCACAGCGGTCGAGAGGATGTCGATCACGATCATCGCCGACAGCCGCGAGACGGTGGGGGTGAAGATGTTGGTGTTCTCGACCGTCTCGGCCCGGATGGCGACGGTGGCGTGATCGAGGATCGGACCATGGCCGCCGGTGATGGCGATGGTGGCGGCGCCGCGCGCCCGGGCAATGCGCATGGCGCGCACCACCTCGGCGGTCTGGCCGGTGTTCGAGATGCCGACGGCGGCATCGCCGGGGGCGAGCATCGCGGCCGCCATCAGCATCTGGTGGCCATCGGTCTGGGCGGTGCAGGGCACGCCGAAGAGCGGGAATTTCTGCGCGGCATCGAGCGCGACGATCCCCGAGGCCCCCATCCCGAAGAAGGCGATCCGGGGGGCGGCGGCCAGCGCGGCAACGGCGGCGGCGACGGCGGCGGGGTCGAGATTGGCACGCGTCCAGGTGAGGTTGGCAAGGTTGAAGTCGAAGACCTTGCCGATGATGTCGGCCAGATCGTCGGCGGGGTCGATGGCGGCATGCGACGTGGTGCGCGCGAAGGCGAGAGAGCGGGCGAGCTTGATGCGCAGGTCGCGGAAGCCGTCGCAGCCGACGGCGGCCGAGAAGCGGATCACCGTCGGTTCGCTGACCCCGGCGGCGCGGGCGAGTGTGCCGAGCGTCATGGCGAGCGCGGCCTCGGGTGCGGCGAGGATGGTGTCGGCCACGCGGCGGTCGGATTTGCGCAGGTCGGGCAGGCGGCGGGCGATCACCTCGAGCAGGCTGTCTTCAACGCCGGGGGTCCGGGTGTGGTCCATCTGTCGCCTTTATGCGGAGGGTGGCACCCGGGACGGGGCGCAGGATCTGCGGCCGGGCGGTGGTGGCGGCGGCACGGTCGATGGCGGCCACATCGCAGGTGTTGAAGGCGAACATCCCGAAGTGATGCGGGATCAGCCAGGGGATGGCGGCCGCGCGGGCGAGGCCGATGGCTTCGGCAAGGGTGAAGTTGCCGGGGATGCCGGCGGCAAGGCGCATGGCGTCGCGCCCGTTGACGGGCAGAAGCGCGATGTCGGGGGCAAGGCCGCGGAGCGCCGGCAGGAGGCCGTCGAAGGGGATGCAGTCGCCGGAATGGTAGAGCGTCAGGCCGGGAACCGAGAGGCCGTAGCCAAGAAAGAGATGGCGGCCGGCGGCATCGCGGGCCAGCGTTTCATGCGCGGCCGGCAGGACCGTGAGGCGCAGGCCGGGCAGGGGCTCTGACGTGTCGCCTGCATCGGCGACGATCAGGCGGGCGACCGGGCCGATCCGGGCGGCGGCGGTCTCGGACGCGGCGGCGGGCACGACGACGGGCAGGCCGGGGAAGCGGCGGGCGAGCGGGGTGAGCGTATCGGGGTCCATGTGGTCTGTGTGGGCATGGGTGACGAGCACGAGATCGGGGCGCGGCAGGTCGTCGCGCAGGACGGGCGGGGGCATCATCCGGCGGTGGTCGGGCGTGCGGCCGGCGTATTTGATCGCGAGGCTGTCGGAGAGATAGGGGTCGATCAGGACGCGGTGCGTGCCGGTGTCGACCCAGAAGCCCGCCTGGCCGAGCCAGACGAGCGCCGGCGTGCCCGGAGCGGGCCAGGCGGTTGCGGGGTCAGATGAGAGGCGCATCGAGGGCTGCGAGCAGGTTGTCGACGGCGGCGCGGGTGCAGCGCTCGACCGAGGGGCCGGTGAAGCCGCCGATATGGCTGGTCAGGATCACGCCGGGATGGGCGGTCAGCGCCGAGGGCGCGGGGGGTTCGGCGGCAAAGACATCCACTGCACAGGTCGCGACCTGGCCGGTGTCGAGCGCGGCAAGGAGGGCCGATTCGTCGATGAGACCGGCGCGGGCGGTGTTGACGACCGTGGCGCCGGGGGCAAGCAGGGCAAGCCGGGCCGCGGTCAGGAGCGGGCGGCCATCGGCCGGCATGGGGCAGTGCAGGCTCACCGCCTCGGCCCCTGCGAGCGCGGCGTCGAGCGGGACGCGGGTCAGCGCGGGGTGGGTCAGGCGGTCCGCCGGGGCGAAGGGGTCGAAGGCCGCGACCTGGGCGCCGAGGTCGAGGCACATCCGCGCATAGGCTGCCCCGATCGCGCCGAGGCCGATGACGGCGATGCGCGCGCCCGCGATTTCGCGCCCGGGGTGGCGGGGCCAGTGGCCGGCGCGCATGTCTTCGTGCGTTGCCACGATCCGGCGGAGGCCGGCGAGCGTGAGGGCCAGCGCGAGTTCGGCGACGCCGCGCGCATTCGCCCCTTCGGCGCGCAGGACGCGGATGCCGCGCCGCGCCAGCGTCTCCATGGGCAGGTTGTCGATGCCGGTGCCGTTGCGGCTGATCACGCGCAGGGCGTCGGCGGCGACGATGGCGGCCTCGCTGACCGGTTCGACGCCGGCGATCCAGCCGACGCAGCCGGGAAGGGCGGCGATCAGCGTCGCCTCGTCGGGCGTCGCGCCGGGGGCGGGCATGACGAGGCGGTAGCCCCGGTCGGTGAGCGCCGCGAGTGCCGGGTGCCCGCGCGAGAGGGCGCGGGGGGTGATCAGGATCGCGCTCATGCCGGGCGGGCCGCGGCGCGGGCGGCGATGGCGGCGATGGCGTCGAAACCTGGGCCCGCGGTCGGGATGGCGATGTCGAAGACCTCGGCGATGACCTGGGTCCAGCCGTGGATGAAATAGGTCCAGCCATCCTCGACCCTTAGCCCGCGGGCGGCGGCCTGGGCACGGGCCTGGTCAAGAAAGACGAGGTCGCCGCGGTAGTTGAGGTCCCAGGCGATGGCGCCTTGGGGAAAGCGCGCCGCAGGGGTGAGGGGCGAGCCGGGCGCATCCTTGCCGAGCCCGGTCGCGTTGATGACGAGCGCGCCGGGGGAGAGGCCGGCCAGGACGCGGTCATTGTCGTCGGGGCGGGGGGCCAGCACGCAGTCGACCGGGATGCCGTGGCCAAGGCCGGCATGGATCGCGCGCAGGTGGTCGAGCCGGGGCTGGCTGCGGTTGGAGACGATGATGCGCGAGGGGCGGTCCGCACCGCGTGCGGCCTGCGACAAATGCCAGGTCAGCGCGATGGTCGAGCCGCCGGCGCCCATCGAAAAGACCTCGGCCCCGGTGCGGGCGAAATGGCCGGGCGGCAGGAAGCCGTCGAGCGCGAGGCCCGAGGAGACCGGGTCCTTGGCATGGCAGATGAGCTTGCCGTCGCGCTTGGACAGGCAGCTCGTCTCCTCCATCAGCTGCGCGAGGGGGTCGATCCTGTCGAAGAGGTCGCGGGCGGCGGCGAAGAGGTCGAGCTTGTGGGTCGTCACCAGCGCGCCGCGCGACAGGGGGTCGGATTTGAGGAAGGCTACCACCTCGCGGTAGCGCTCGGGGCGGTCATGGGGGACGAGGTCGATGCCGCGCATGGCGACCTGGCCGAGGCCCAGATGGCGCGCCCATTCCGGAAAGACGCGCATGATCGAGGATTGCGCGGTGGTGACGCCGATGAACCAGAAGGTCGGGACAGTGGCGGGGGTCACGGGGCCGCCCGGATCGCGGCGACGCGGTCGACGGCGGCGCGGGCATTGGCGGCGATGCGATCCCAGCGGCCGGCGGCGATATCGGCGCGGGTTGCGATCCAGGTGCCGCCGACGGCGCGCACCTCGGGCAGGGCGAGCCAGTCGCCGAGGGTGTCGAGGGTGACCCCGCCCGTGGGGTTGAAGCCGATGCCGGTATGGGCAAAGGGCGCGGCGATGGCGCGCAGCATCGCCGGCCCGCCTGCCGCCGTGGCGGGAAAGAACTTGACGAGCCCGCAGCCGTGGCGGAGCGCGGCCTGAAGGTCTGACGGCGTCATGATGCCCGGCGCAAAGGGCAGGCCGCGGCGCGCAGCATGGGCAAGCACGGCCGGGTCGAGCCCGGGAGAGAGCGCGAAGCGCGCGCCGGCGTCGGCGGCGGCGTCGAGCTGGTCTTCGGTCAGGACGGTGCCGGCGCCCACGGCCATGGCGGGGCGGTGGCGGGCGATGGCGGCGATGGTGTCGCGTGCGGCGGCGGTGCGGAAGGTGATCTCGGCCAGCGGCAGCCCGCCTTCGATCAGCGCATCGGCCAGCGGCAGGGCGGCGGCGGCATCGTCAAGCGCGATCACGGGCACGACGCCGTGGCGGGCGATCAGGTCGAACATGGCGTCACTCTCCGGTCGCGTGGATGGCGGCAATTTCGGCGGGGCTGCGGGGGCGGTAGGCGGGGTTCGGGACGGCGCGCCAGCCGTCAGCATCGGCCATGATGCGCACGGCCATGCCGTTCGACCGGGCGATGATGCCGTAATCCTGCCCCGAATCGGCCGGGTAGGCCCAGGTCATCACCAGCGGCCCCGCGCCGATGTTGACGCTGCGGTGAATCCAGAAGCCCGGGACATAGACGGTCGCGCCGGGCGTGATCTCGAGCAGTTCGACCCGGCCGTCGGAGTCTTCCATCACCATGAGCCCGTGGCCGGTTTCGCCGCGATAGGTTTCGGGCCGGTCGGCGATGGCGTGGATATGGCCGCGGGTCATGAAGTACTCGGCCCCGATGCGCCCCGGCTGCATCCAGGTCGTGCCGAAGGCGATGTCGCCGGCGCGGCTGCTGGGCCGCACCTCCTCGACCGCATAGACGACGGGATCGCCCCCAGCGAGGACAGTGGAAAAGGCGGTATCATCGGCATAAAGTCCGGCAAGGTCGGACAGCCGCTTTTCATAGCGCCCGGTCCGCGCGCTGAGCGCGCCACTGGCCGGCGAGAGGTGGTGGAGGCTGGGCGTTATCAGCATCGGCGACTCGGGTATTCTGTAGTTAAACTACATGATGACCGGGGGAATGCAACCAGTTTGACAGGCGACTGCGTACCTCAAGGTAACTGTGCGGATGAAACCCGGTAAAGTCGCTGGCAGGGCGGGCGGATACGTAGTTTCGCTACATTTCCTGTTGCGTTGCGGCGCGACTCGGGGCAATGATGGTTGGGCGGCTTCAGGGGGGGCGGATGACGGCAGAGGCGGCGATCCGGGACAGGATCAAGTACCTGTTCATCTGGCCGGCCTTTCTGGTCGTGCTGGTCGTGTCGCTCTTTCCGCTGATCTATGCGCTGACCGTCTCGTTCCAGACGGTGCGCGTCGTGCCGCCCACGCCGCCGCGTTTCGTCGGGCTCGACAATTATGCCGAAATCGCGACCTCGGCGCGGTTCTGGACCTCGATCTGGACGACCGCGCTCATCACCTTCCTGTCGGTCGCCGTCCAGTTCGTGCTGGGCTTTGCGCTCGCGCTTGCGCTTCATCACAACGTGCGCGGCACGCCGCTTTACCGCGTGGCCTTCCTGCTGCCGATGTTTCTGGCCCCGGTGGGCGTGGCGCTGATCGCGCGGATGGTCTTTCATCCCTACCTTGGCCCGGTGAACGACGCGATGGGGGCGCTGGGCTTTGCCTATGTCCCCTTCCTGACCGAGAAATGGCCCGCGATCATGGTGCTGGCCGTCGTCGACATCTGGCAATGGACGCCCTTTGTCACGCTTCTGATGCTGGCCGGGTTGCAGGGCCTGCCGCAGGAGGTGTTCGAGGCGGCGAAGGTCGACGATATCGGGCCGTGGCGGCGGTTCTGGGGGATCACCTTCCCGATGCTGCTGCCGCTGTCGGTCGCGGTGGTATTCATCCGGCTGATCGAGGGGTTCAAGATCATCGACACGGTCTTTGTCCTGACCGGCGGCGGGCCGGGCACGGCGACCGAGACGCTGACGCTGTTCGCCTATAACGAGGGGTTCAAGAAGTTCAACCTCGGGCTGACCTCGGCGCTGTCCTTCATGTTCCTGTTCGTCGTCATCATCTTCGGCACGCTCTACCTCGCTGCCGCCGCGCGGCTGACGCGGAGGTATGCATGACCGAGCATCCGATGCTGCGCCATGCGGGGCTGGTGCTGTGCCTTGTCTGGCTCTTCTTTGCGGCCTTCCCGCTTTACTGGGTTGCGGTCACGGCGTTCAAGCCGCCGCTCGCGGTGTCGCAGGGGACGACCTACATCCCCTTTGTCGATTTCCAGCCGACGTTGCAGGCCTTTCGCGATGCCTTCGCGGGGCTGAGGGGCGATTTCTGGGGGCCGATCGTGAGTTCGGTCCTGATCTCGCTCACGGCGACGGTGCTGTCGGTGTTTCTGGGCACGATGGCGGCCTATGCGCTGGTGCGTTTCCGCTTCCGCATCCGGCTGGCATCGGGGATCGCCTTCGCGGCGATTTCCATCGGGGGTTTCGTGCTGCTTGACGTCCATACCGCGCTGCGCGTGCCTTACGCGCTGGCCATCGTGCTGGTCGTGGCGCTGGCGGCGGCGGTCTGGCTGAACGGGCGGGCGCTGCCGGGGCCGGTGCTGGGCAATGACGACGTGACCTTCTGGTTCGTGTCGCAGCGGATCTTTCCGCCCATCGTCTCGGCTTTTGCGATCTATCTGCTTTATGCCGAGATGGGAAAGATCGGGCTCCCCTTGCTTGATACCTTCGGGGGGATGGTGCTGGTCTATACCGCCTTCGGCCTGCCCTTCGCGGTCTGGCTCATGCGGGATTTCCTGTCGACCGTCCCGCTCGAGGTCGAGGAGGCGGCGCTGGTCGACGATATCGGGCGGCTGCGCATCTTCTTCCAGATCGTGCTGCCGATGGCGATGCCGGGGCTGATCGCGACGTCGATGATCGTGCTGGCCTTCGTCTGGAACGAATTCCTGTTCGCGCTTCTGCTGACCACCGGCGACTGGCAGACCCTGCCCATCCTGCTTGCCGGGCAGAATTCCAGCCGGGGCGACGAATGGTGGGCGATCTCGGTCGCTGCGCTGATCTCGATCGCGCCGATGGTGGTGGTGGCGACGATCCTTGGCCGGATGATGCGGTCCGGCCTTCTTTCAGGCTCCATCAAGTGAACTTCATCAGGGAGGAAACCATGAAGAGACTTCTTGCGACCGTGGCCCTGTTGCCCCTGGGCGGCATGGCGGCGGCACAGTGTGCGCCGGACTTTACCGGCGTCACGCTGAACGTGTCGACCCAGAACGGACCGGCCATTGCCAGCGCGCTGGCAGCGGCGGCCGAGGTCTGGGAGGCCAGGACCTGCGGCGAGGTGAACGTGATCGAGTTCCCCTTCGGCGAGCTATACCCGAAGTTCCTGACCGCGATGTCGCAGCAGACCGGCGATTTCGACGTGATCGGCTTTGTCCCGGCCTGGCTGCCGGACTTCTCTCCGTTCCTGTCGACGATGCCGGCCGCGCTGCAGGAAGGGTCGAACTGGGACGACATCCACCCGACCTATCGCGAACGGCTGATGGTCTGGGACGGCGAGGTGAAGTCGGCCACGATGGACGGCGACATGCACATGCTGAACCTGCGCGCCGATCTTCTGGACAATCCCGAAGAACAGGCGGCGTTCCAGGCGAAATACGGCTATGCGCTGGCCGCACCGGTGACCTGGGCGCAGTACCGCGACCAGGCCGAGTTCTTTACCCGGCCCGATCAGGGCATGTACGGCACCGCCGAGGCCTATCGCCGGGGCGGCCAGCAGTTCTGGTACTTCTTCAGCCATGCGGCGAGCTATACCAACAACCCCAACAACCCCGGCTCGATGTTCTTCGACCCCGAGACGATGGATGCCCAGATCAACAATCCGGGCTGGCTGCGCGCGCTCGAGGAATACAAGGACTATCTCCAGTTCAACCCGCCCGGCGCGCTCAACAACGGGTCGGGCGACGTGCGGCCGCTTTATGCCGGCGGCACCGTGGCGATGAACGTGGACTGGGCCGATTCGGGTGTTCTGGGCTCAACCGAGGGCGCGATCGACGGGCATGTGCGCACCGCGATGCTGCCGGGGTCGACCGAGATCTGGAACCACAAGACCGGCGCCTGGGACACCTTCCCCGAAGTCGTGCATTCGCCCTTCCTGGCCTTCGGCGGCTGGCAGCTTGGCGTGCCGGCCGACAGCAAGAACCAGGAGGCCGCCTGGGATTTCGTCGCCACCGTGATCAGCCCGGAAGTGTCGGGCACGGCCATCGTGACGGCCAACTCGGGCGTGAACCCCTACCGGTTCAGCCATTACGACAACCTCGATGCCTGGGCCTCGATCTTCTCGGCCGAGGAGGCGGCGTCCTATCTGGGTGCGCAGCGCGCCTCGCTCGATGCGCCGAACGTGGCGCTGGACCTGCGGCTGCCGGGCTTCTTCTCCTACACGGAAGTGCTGGAGATCGAACTGAGCAAGGCGCTGGCCGGCGAGGTCGAACCGCAGGCCGCGCTTGACGCGATCGCGGCAGAGTGGAACCGGCTGACCGACGAATTCGGCCGCGACACCCAGCTTGCGGCCTATCGCGCCTCGGTCGGGCTGCCGCCGCTGCAGTGAGCCCTTGCCGGGGCCAAGGCTTCCGGCAAGATGACAATCCGCGCCCTCCGGCCCCGTGCCGGGGGGCGCATGTCGCAGGGGACCGACGCATGGCTCATGTCGAACTCGACGGGATCACCAAGTCCTTTGGCGCGGTGAACGTGCTGTCGCCGCTGACTCTGTCGATCGAGAAGGGGGAATTCGTCGTGCTGGTCGGCCCCTCGGGCTGCGGCAAGACGACGACGCTGCGCATTCTGGCTGGGCTCGAGACGGCGACATCGGGGCGCGTGCGCATCGGCGGGCGCGACGTGACCGGGGCCCGCCCGGGCGAGCGCGACATCGCGATGGTGTTCCAGAACTACGCGCTTTATCCGCACATGACGGTGCGCCAGAACATCGGCTATGCGATGAAGGTGCATGGCCGGCCCGCGGCCGAGATCGAGGCGCGCGTGACCGAGGCGGCGCGGCTTCTGGCGCTGGACCCCTATCTTGACCGCAAGCCCAGGAACCTGTCGGGCGGGCAGCGGCAGCGGGTCGCCATCGGGCGGGCGCTGGTCCGCCAGCCGCAGGCCTTTCTCTTCGACGAGCCGCTGTCGAACCTCGACGCCAAGCTTCGGGTCGAGATGCGCACCGAGATCAAGCTCTTGCAGCGCCGGCTGGGCACCACGGCGGTCTATGTCACCCATGACCAGGTCGAGGCGATGACGATGGCCGACCGGGTCGTCGTCATGAATGCCGGCCGGATCGAGCAGGTGGCCGATCCGATCACGCTTTACGAACGTCCCGTGAACCGGTTCGTGGCCAATTTCATCGGCAGTCCGGCGATGAACTTTCTGGACGGCGCGATTGCCAGGGGCGCGGTGGTGCTGGGCGGACAGCGCCTGCCGCTGCCGCCGGCCGAGGCGGCGCGGCTGGGCGAACGCGCATCGGTGGTCTTTGGCATCCGCCCCGAACACATGCGCCATTCCGCCCATGAGGCGAGCCTGACGCTGATCCCCGAGGCGATCGAGCCCCTGGGCGCGCATACGCTGCTTCTGGGCCGGGCCGAGGGGCAGCGGGTGACGGCCGAGGTCGATCCGCGCTTTCCGGCGGCGGTGGGGCAGCCGGCGGCCGTCACGGTGGACATGACGCAGGCGCATTTCTTCGACCCCGCGACCGGGGCGCGCCTGTGAGGCGAGACCTTTTTCTGGCGATCGACGTCGGTACCGGAAGCTGCCGCGCCGCACTGGTCGACGCCGGGGGACGGATCCATTCCATCGCGCACCACGAACACGACCAGATCGTGCCGCGGCACGGCTGGTCCGAACAGCGCCCCGCCGCCTGGTGGGAGGGCACGGTCGCCGCGATCCGGGCCGTGCTGGCCGGGGTGCCGGATGCGGCCGGCCGGGTCGCCTCGATCTGTGCCTGCGGGCAAATGCATGGCGCGGTGCTGGCCGATGCCGAGGGGCGGCTCACGCGCGAGACAGCGCCGCTCTGGAACGACAAGCGCACGGGGCCGCAGGTCGAACGCTTTGCCGCCGCTGCCGAGGCGCTTGGGCTGACCGCCAATGCCCCGGCCCCGGCCTGGCCGGCCTTCAAGCTGCAATGGCTGATGGAGCATGATGCCCCGGCGGTCGAGAGGGCGGCGCATCTTCTGATGCCCAAGGACTGGATCAACCTGAACCTGACAGGCCGGGTCGCTCAGGACATCACCGAGGCGTCGCTGAGCTATCTGATGGACTGGCAGAGGCGCGACTGGTCGCCCCGGATGATCGCGCTCATGGGCGTGCCCGGGCGGCTCTTGCCCGCCTTGCGTGCGCCGGGCGAGGTTCTGGGCCCGCTGACGCCGGGGGCGGCGGCGCTGACCGGGCTCCCGGCGGGTTTGCCGGTGCTGGTGGGCGCGGGGGATTATCCGATGGCGCTGCTCGGGTCGGGCGTGCTTGCCCCGGGGACGGGGTCGGATGTCACCGGGACATCGACCATCGTGACGCTGATCCAGCCCGCCCCGGTTTTGGCCGAGGGCGTGTCGAACGTCCTGTCGGCGGCGGGGAAATGGGGCAGCTTCACGCTGCTTGATGCCGGGGGGGACGCGGTGCGCTGGGCGCGGCGGGCGTTTCACGACAATGCGCTGTCCTATGCCGAGGTCGATGCGGCGGCGGCGCGGTCGGTGCCGGGGGCGCGCGGGCTGTTCTTCCTGCCCTATCTGTCGGGCGAGCG
>Ga0315902_10010181_pt1 | contig 12465 bp, 8 predicted proteins | sample LakEriMetagenome_9_FD_203523 | JGI IMG/M metagenome (GOLD analysis project Ga0315902, IMG submission 203523) | Freshwater fungal communities from buoy surface, Lake Erie, Ohio, United States - Buoy 12 MA117 | ecosystem: Environmental > Aquatic > Freshwater > Lake > Lake biofilm | place: USA... | reverse complement strand
TGACGCTCAGACCACGGCCGGGAAGGTGCGAGCTATGGTCCAGGCGACCGATCTTGCCGGCAGGTTGGCCCTCACCGCCGCAGCGGACGGCACCGAGGGCACGGGCTCGTTCGACGCCACAACTGTGACGATCGCGCTGACCGCCACCTCTCAGCAGGCAGTTCTCGGAAGCGATGACGCCATTCAGTTGACAGCACGAGTCACCGACGCGACCGGTGCCGCGGTGGCGGACGGCACCCCGATTCACTGGTTCTCCCGCTGCGGACGTGTCGCCGGCGCTGCGACGGTGCAGAACGGGGTCGCTCGGGCAACGCTGACGGTTCGCGATGGCACGCTACGCGCGGGCAACCATGTCGTTGCTGCGCTGGTCGGGCGGGCCGTCGGCAAGGCGACGGTTCAATTCACCTCGCCCGATGGCCGGCTTTTTGCAACCGTGGATAAGGCTCTCCTCTCTGGCGACGTCGTGGAGGATGGCACCCTGGCCGTGGAGCAGTTCGACGGAACGTCGATCGCCCGTCCGTACTTCCATCAGACGGCCGGCTACGTCTTCAATGGGCCCGCCAATGGCGTCGTGCGCGTGGCTATTGACCCCGCCGGTGCGGCCCAGGGCGTGGTGACCATCAATGACCAAGCGGGCCAAGCCGACATCGCCTGCGGGCCCGACGGAACCGCCGTGTTCCGCGTCCGTTCCACCGGCGTGTTTCGTGGCAACGGCGCCGTCCGGCTGCAACTGACGGCCACTGTCGTGGCGGATCAAGCGGGCCAGCCGGTCGATCCCTTCACGGCAGACCGCACCTGGGGCCAGTGGACTTGGGGCATGGCGGTGGCCGCCTACGACACGGCGGCCTACTGCGTCGACACCGTGGCGCACGTCGGCTGGGGGGCGCTGTCCGGCGAGGCCGACAGCAATGCCGCGCTCGCCGGCGATGTGGCGGTCAGTGCAATCCCGCTTGTCGGTGTCGTCACCGATGTGCGCGACGTGCTCAAGGAGCTGTGCTTCATGCTCCCAGGGGGCCGCGCGCCCGACCATCTGGTGCTTACGTTGTCAGTGATCGGGCTGGCGACGGAAGCCTTCCCGCCGGCCGACTATCTGCCAGACGTGCTCAAGGTGTTTGCCAAAGTCCTGAAGGTCAACGGACCTTTCTTTCAGGCCGTCCAGGGAATCGCCGAGCGTGTCGTCAAAACCCGCAGCGTTCGAGAGGCGCTCGACTACAAGGCTCTGCTGAGCCACCTGGCGTTTCCACCGGACATAACCACGCTGCGGTTCCTCGATGACTCGATCATCAAGTCGGCCGACGACCTGGCGAGCCTGAACCGACTGAGCAAGCTCACCGATCCGGGCACCATCGTCGGACTCTTGAAGAGTGTCGGCGAACGGCATGGTGCCGAGCAGGCTACAAGACTCTTCGGGAACCTGGCGACGCTCTCCGATGTCCAGCTGACGGTGCTCAAGGATGCCAACAGGTTGAATCTCGTCGGCGAAGCGGTCGCAAAAGCCGGCTGGGGCTCGTCGCAGCTGGGCAAGTATGCTGACAACGTGAAGGAGCTGAAGCCGAACAACCCCGCCCTCAAACTGTTCGATGAGTTTGCAGACGTGACCGGGTCGGGTTCCTACTTGGGCAAGAAGGCGCTTCCGCTTGACGACATCGGCGTGCAGAATGAACTCAAGGTAGCCAAAATCAAACGGGATTTGGGCGAACCGATTGAGAAACTTCAGGAAAAGATCGATATCCCGGGCGTGGAGGGCGAGATCGATGTGGTGACCGGAAAACTGGCAATCGAGGTCAAAACGAGCCCGAACAATGGCAACCTTGACCGCTGGAAGGGGCAGGTCACACGGCTCGCGGAGTATGCAAAAGCCAATGGCCTCGAGGCAGAATACTGGCACCAGAATCCAATTCATCCAGACCGTCTGAAGTTCCTGACCGACAACGGCGTCAAGGTGTTCCCCATTCCGTGAGGCGAAATTGTCAGAGTATTACGGAATCACGATCGTTTATCGCGAGCCGTTCTCCCGCGACTCTCTTCGGGCCGCGTTCACGGCCCTGCGCGAGGCCGTCGCCGACAACTGGAGGCTTTACCGCGACGAGTTCACGACCGACACCCTCTACCACCCGGTCGATGTCGATGCGTGGACCGACGCCGTCTTGTCGAAGCCCATGGTGAAGGTATCCGAGGAAGAGGGTGGGTATGAGCATTCCCCTCTTTTTTTTAACATGTCGGTTTGTCCGGTCGCTAGTGGCTGTGCCACGGTCTTCGTCCGCCGCTACCCCGACGGAACGCTTGGCTTGGACTATTCGATCCCCGATTTCATGTTCGGAGAGACTCTCGGCGAGCGAGAGTTGTGCCGGCTCTACGAGGAGTGTCACCGCTCCTACGTTGCCCGCACCGGCAAGGAGCCCAAGAACGTCCATGCCCCGGACTGTCTCCCGATCGACGCGTTTCAATCTGGCGATGAATGGCTTGCGTGGAGCGCTCGCAAAGACGAACTGCAGGACATGCCCCTGGCCTATCCGATTACCCAGCAGTGCCTCTACAACGTGCTGCACCACCTGGAAAAGGTCTATCCCGTCGCGCGGGTCGAGATCGACGACGAGATCAAGGCGGGCGAAAAAGGCCCGGCGTGAGGCACAGGACGTCAACGGCACCGGGTTGCTGAGAGCGAGAATCCGGGACAGAAGCGGATTTCGCGGTCTTTGAACGGCGAAGCGATTGTGGAACACGCACGCCCCGCTTCCCACCCCGACTGGGCTCGGTGTTCGGGCACGGCCTGAGGGGGCTGCAACCGTCGTGCACTGCTCCGAAGAAGACGTCGGACAGGCATCTTCTTACCGCAGGGACGGATTCGTAAGTGGGACGGGCAACCGGGTGGTCTGAGGTGGACTGAGATGCCCCCCGGATTTCGGGCGTCCTGATAAGGTGGAGTTTCCCGGGTGGGAGGCACCCTATCAGGAGCAGTTCGAACGGAAAGGGGACGCAGCTCTTTCAACGTTTCCCGCCCACGACGCCGGACATCGGTGGTGGGAGACAGCGGCTACAGAAGTGGACAACGCCGTTCCGCTGCCTGGAAGCCCGAGGCGCGAGCCGCGGGAATCCGCGCCGCCTTTCGTGAAGCGGAACGCATTCCCACGGCTCGGCTGCCACCCCGCCCGGCTTCTCGACTTCTGGCGGCAGTACGGCCCCGCCGACAGTGCAGGCTTCGCCGACAAGACCGATTCCGCCGCCTTCCAGCTCGCCGTCTGGGAGATCATCAACGACGGTATCCGCAACGGCACCAAGCTCACAGCCGACCTCACCACGGGCAGGTTCGTCGTCAACGCCTCCATCGGCTCGACTCCCGCCATGGCCCGCGCCGCCCAGTGGCTCGCCGGCTTCGACACGATCGCCCTCGCCAAAAGCTCCGTCGCCCTCTACGCCCTGGAAAACCCCACCAAGCAGGACCAGGCCGTCGCCGTGCCGATCGTCGATCTCGACGTGGACAGCGACAACGACGGCACCGTCATGCGGTCAATGCTCGAGGATCGGGAGGAAGACGCGGGGGTGGCGAACGGCTCGACCACGCCCACCAGTCCCGGCCTCATCGTGCCGGTCGGCGGCAGCCGCGCGCGGATGATCGTGGAGGTTCCCACGGGCCGGACGGCCACTCTGGCATTCGATGCCGCCGCTGCGAACAAGGTGCGGGTGTTTTCACCGTCCGGTGCCGTCGTGCTCGATGCCACGCGGCTGTCCACGACGGTCGGCGGCGGCTCGCCCCAGACCTTCTCGATCGAGGCCTTCGCCCCGAGCGCGGGCATGGCCGACATCGCCTTCACGCTCACGACCACCGGCAGCGGGCCGGCGTCGAACGACACCGTCCGCGCCACGGCGGTCGAGTTGCGCGTCGATGGCCCGGGAGAGATCGACGCAGACACCGCCCGCGGCTGGGTGAGCCTCCTCGTCAACCCGAACGACTACGGCCCGGTCGATCGCGCGGCCGACGGACTCCCGGTTCAGTTTCGCGTCTTTCGGAATGGCGTTCCCACTCTCACCTCATCGGTCCTCATTGCCGATGGTGCAGCCGTGCTGCCCGTGCCGACCTCAACTGTGCCAGGTGATACATACCGTGTCGAAGGGTGGTTCGCCGGGCGGATGATCGGGGCTACCGAGATTCGGGTCGTTGCGGGCGCACCCGCTTCAATCACCGCATCGGCTCCACAGGGCAGCGTCGTCGCTGACGGTCAGCGAGTGATCACCGTCACCGCAGACATCCGTGACCGCCACGGCAACGTCGTCGAGGACGGGACTCCGGTCGAATGGTTCCTGGAAAACCTGAGCAGCTCGTTTGCATCGCTGCCGACTCGCTTTTCATCGGTAACGAGCGGCGGTCGGGCCGAGGTGTCGTTCAGAGCGCCCGATACTCTCTCCAGCCCCGTCCTGCGGATTCGATCCGGATCGGCCACGCGGATACTTGAGATTCCTTCGACTTTCACGACGGCCACATTGGCGGGCCCCGTCAGCCTCGATCTCGCCACCGCTCAAAGCGGCACCGTCACGTTGGCAACCGATGCCACCGACGGCACTCCGGTGTTTTGGACCATCAGCAACGGGGACCTGAGGACTCACGAAGGGGTGGTGACGGGAGGCCAGGCGTACCTGGACGTCGCCGCGAGTGGCACATGGGGTCGGGTCGGTCCCTGCATCGTCACCGCGACCGTGGGAGGTCGGCTGGCAGTCCACGCCATCGACTTCTATTCCTCCGATCCATTCTTCCTCGAACTCGACCGCTTCGTTCTCTGCGGCGACAAAACCGAGGATGGCGAGGAGACGCTCCATTTCCCCGCGGTGACACCGCTGCCGTTCGCGCCCAGCGTGGTACCCGACACATCGCGTGCCGTGCCATATCCGGCGACCGCCACGGTCACCATCCATGGCGTGCCTTACGCCACCTATGCCGTCGAGTTGACTGACCCTGCAAGTGGGATGTTGGCCGAGATCGTCGGCCTGGACCCATCGGGCAGGGTGCAGCTTTCCGGCAACGGTCAGGCTACCGTGCAACTCCGCAGCAAGGGGCAGTTTGACGGCGATCCGCTGAGTTTCAATGCCGCCGCGGTGACGGTCAGTGTGCAACCCGAAGCCGGACAGGGCATGTTCATTTCCCAAGACGATCCTGCTCCGTCGCGCGTCGTCACGGCTCAATTCGTCGAGCACACGTGGTACACGAGGACATGGGACGCAGTGCAGTCGTTCTTCGGCGGCGATCCGCAGACGGGCCCGGGCGTCGCTGCAAACATGGCCGGCGGCATGCTGATCGTGGGCGATGTTGGCAGTCTCGTGAAAAACGCCTGGCGCGCCAGCGGTGGCTCGACGGTTCCGGTGAACAATGTCGAAGTCACGCTGAGTAGTGTGGGTTTGGCGACGGAGCTCGCAATCGGGGCCGGCGAACTCGCCGACGCGCCGATTTCCGGCATCAAGGCGTTGGTCGCTGCGCTGGCAAACGTTCCTGCCGGGCAGATCCTGCCGATTCTCTACCGCCGGGCACTTTCCAACGCTGCCGACATGGCCACCCTCGTCCGGTTCATTGGCCGCATCAGCAGCGAGACGGCATTCCAGGTCCTGAAAAACGTTCTTACCTCCGAAGACCTGATCAAGGCAGCCATCAAAGCCACAGACGACCTTGGGGACGCCGTGTTCGACGGCCTCAAGCACGTCAGCGCCATGGCCGTTACCGGTGGCATCGAGGCAGCGCAGCGGGTCCTACTCGTCTTAGCCAACCTCTCCGATGCAGCAAAAGCAGAACTGAAGCTGATCGGCCAGGCCGAATTTCCGGTGCTCTGCGAGCATCTGGCCTTCATCCTCAAGAGCGGAACCGTGGATGCGGCTCTGCTCTCGAAGGTGCTCGCCAATGACGCCCTCTTCTCCGCAACGTACAACCGCCTTGCCCTGCTGCGCGATCTGCGCATTCTTCATGCCGCGGACCGTCTGGACGTAGCCGTGCGTGGAATCGCCGGCGCCACGGTGGAGAACTTCATCCGTGGCAATCTCTACGAGATTCAGGCCGCCGCAGCGATCATGCGAAACGGCGGGAGCGAGATGAAGATCTTTCGGGAACTCGTGCAGGTCGAGGCCGGGAAGACGGACATCGACTTCATCATCGACGGGGTGTACTATCAGGCCAAGAGTGGCAAAGTGACCATGCCGCAGGCCAAGGACTGGGTTAAAAAGGCAATCGAGCATGCCAAAAAGGCCGGCGACAACAGTCCCGTGATCAAGTACGTCATGCCACAGAGTGCGATCGATGCGACGTCGAAGAAAGTCACGGCATTTCTCAGAAGCAACAACATAGAAATCGTTCCCTTTGACATACCCTGACGCCTCAACCATCCATCACTCCGCCGTTCGTCATGCCGCCGCTACTCACATTAGCCGTTCCTTACATTGCGATCGCGTCGCCGCCGCTCGCAGAGCACGAGCTGCGCGAGTTCCTTGCCTGCATGTCGGCTGCGAAATCAACGGGGCGATACGAGTGTGTCGTAGTACCCCGCGGCAACGAAAAGGACGGCCTGGTTGATACATGGCCGCGGCGGCTTGGCCCATTGACGCCCTTCCGGCAGCGGGCCGACATCAGCTTGGCTGTGGAAGTAATCGATCCGACGCCGAAACAAATAGCCGGCTGTATCGCACTTGGCCGCCGACTTGAAACCGTCGATGGACTCGCGTCTCACTTCTGCTGTGTCGAGTTCAGCGTGACGGGGCAAGCCCCAAAAAAAGATCCCTTCGGTTCCAGCGAAGCATGGATTGGCCTGCGCGGGTTCTCGCGAGCACGCGAGCATCAATCAAGCTTAGAGTTCGGGACCGGGCACAACGGGACCGTGTTTTACGAAGACAAACGCCGCAGGGCCGATTTGTTCACGGCCGTTTTGGAGCGCGCAAACCTCAATGACCGCGTGAAGGTGCGATTCGAGGACGGGCTGGTGTTTTTTGATGCCGTGCCCGGCCAGGACATTCACCTTTCCGGCGCCGATCTCGTCCGCCGGGCGAATGCATTTTTATGCGGCGTGAAGCGGCCGACATACGCTGACGCTTTGCAGCGGTTCGAGTTGGTGCTCGCCGACCGGGAGCTTGTCCGTCAACCAGAAAGCCTGTCCTTCAATCTGAGAATTACGCCGGAAGGCTACGCCGCGCTCGCTAACGAGCTCAATGCCTTCGCCAGCGGGTGGGAGTTGGATTTTCTGGGCGGGTATCGCCCCGACTGCGATCCATTCACGGCCGATTCCGAGGCGGGATTCGACGGCCGCTTTCCACTGTTGTTCTGGACGCATTCGGCAGACGAATCGAACTTCTTCGAAGCGAGCATCGTGCCTACGCCCGAAGGTCGGCGCATCGTCATCCACAGCAACTGCAATGACATGAAGCTGCTGCGCAAGGAAGCTGCTGTATCGGGACTGACATTCGAGCCGTACGATTTCGAGGCGGCAGGGGCCCGGGAGCCGCTGCCAGGGGCCAAGGGGAACTGACCATGCTGGAACAGCCGGACGTGATCGACATCATCTCCACGACACCCGATGGCAAGGTGTTGCTGGTCATCACCGACGCCGGCCTGACGGCCGACCAGGGGCAGCGGGCGGCGATGTACGCCGAAAAACTGCGGGCCTACGTCGCCTATGCCTGCGGTGAAGAACTCGGTCGCGCCCATCCAGGAAAGACGTTGGCAGATGTGCGGATCCGAATCATGTCCCCGACGCCGCCGCCCGGCGGCCTGAACGGACTGTCCTCGGTGTCTCCGGCCGGTGACCCGACGCGGGCCATCCCCGTCGAGTTCGTGCGTTTTCCCTGACGCATCGTGTCGCGGCATGATCGATCGGAGGAGCGTCCGCGGGATCAGTTCCTGCGTTGTCTGGTCGTGCTTGTCGTTTCAGCAACCCTGGCGCCCTGACCGGGTTGGATTTCCTGTACCAGGGGATATGAGGGTTTAGGAACAGGGTGCCTTGCCACAGGCCGCGTGTGCGGCTGGAGCCGAGGCCTTGGCCGAGGCGGAAGCCGCACATGCGGCGGCGAACCCGGCCGGGGTCAGGTAACCAAGCGAACTGTGACGCCGCTGGGCGTTGCATTCGTCTCTCCAAGAGGCTGTGAGGGCCCGGGCATCCCGGACGCCCTCGAAGATCTCCATCGCCAGGAACTCATCGCGGAGCGGCCCGGGCGTCCGGAGCGGGTTTCTCGAAACGCCCCGCACCGGCTTCGGTGGCGTTTTTCTCGCGTCTGAGCAGACCGCGTCCCAGTTCGCAGTTTCCCGACATGCGTGGGTCGCGTCCGACGCCGCTCAGAGCCTGTGGATGTCGATCACGGGCAGTTCGTCGGGCAAAGCTTGGAAAAATGCCCGGTCGTCGTGGGCTTGCACGATCTCGCCCCAGTCGGTGGGCGGGCCTCGCGCAAGTGAAAGCGGAGGCGGCTCGAGCGGTTCGCCACCAGCCGATCGCAAGACTCGCACCTCGATGCGGCACGGGTGAGGTCACGCATCTCGCGGCGATCTGAGCCACTTGTGAATCCAGTCTGGATCGCGGCGGCAGTCGAGGATGGCTGAAATCCTCAGCCGACATCCGCCGCGCGCGGCTCAGCCGCGAGCAGACGGGCCTGGGCGCGGCCCTCAAGCCACGCGGCAGGCTCGCCGTCTGGTCGGCGGGGAACGATCCGCTGTTCGCGAGCCGCATGGAGGAGGCGGGCTTCGCCGTGGACGTGGTCAAAGCCCGCACGCATCCGACCGGGGGCAGCTGGAACTCCATCTTCCTGGGCACGCGGTAGCCGCCCTTCACGCGCCGCCCCCCTCGAGCGTCTCCCAGCGGGCGAAGGCGGCGGCGAGTCGTGATTCGAGGTCGCGAAGCTGGGCCTGGTCGCGGCCGAGCCGTTCGCCCGGCTGGCGGTAGTAGTCGGGCTCCGCCATCGCGGCGTGCAGACCGCCGATCTCGGTTTCGAGCGTCTCAATCAGCGCCGGCAGCGATTCGAGCTCACGCTGCTCCTTGAACGAGCGCTTCTTCTTCGCCCCGCCCGGCTCGGCCGGTGGTGCGGGCACGGCTCGCGGTCGGGCAGCCGGTGCCGCGGTCGCCGGCGCGGGGCTCCGCTGCCGCAGCCAGTCGGCGTAGCCGCCGACGTATTCCTTCACGCGATACGCCACATCGCCTTCCGACGGCTCGAACACGAGCGTGCTGGTCACCACGTTGTCGAGGAACGAGCGATCATGACTCACCACCAGCACGGTGCCGGCGAACTCCACGAGCCGTTCCTCGAGCATTTCGAGCGTTTCCGCGTCGAGGTCGTTGGTGGGCTCGTCGAGCACGATCAGGTTGGCCGGCTTGGCGAACAGCCGGGCCAGCAGCACCCGGTTCCGCTCGCCGCCCGACAGGAACTTCACCGCCGTTCGCGTGCGCTCGGGCGTGAACAGGAAGTCCTGCAGGTAGCCAATCACGTGCCGCGGCTGGCCGCCGATCTGCACCGTCTCGTAGCCGTCGGCCACGTTGTCGGCCACGGTCTTCTCGTCGTCGAGCTGGTCGCGAAGCTGGTCGAAGAAGGCGATCCGCAGGTTGGTGCCCAGCCGCACGGCGCCCGTCGCCGGCGGGAGCTGGCCGAGCATGAGCCGCAGGAGCGTGGTCTTGCCCGACCCGTTGGGGCCGATGATCCCGATCCGATCGCCGCGCATCACGGTGGTGGAGAGGTCGCGGATGATCGGCCGCGCGCCGCGCAGGAACGACACGCCCTCGAGCGCCGCCACGAGGGCCCCGCTGCGTTCGGCCTCCTGGATCTCGAGCTTCACGCGGCCCACGGCCTCGCGCCGCTGGCCGCGCTGGCGGCGCATCTCCTCCAGGGCCCGCACGCGCCCCTCGTTGCGGGTCCGGCGGGCCTTGATGCCGGTGCGGATCCAGACCTCCTCCTGCGCGAGCTTCTTGTCGAACAGCGCGTTCTGCTTTTCCTCGGCGGCCAGCGCCTCCTCCTTCCGCACGAGGAACGTGTCGTAGTCGCACGACCAGTCGAAGATCCGCCCACGGTCGATTTCCAGGATCCGGTCGGCCATGCGGCGTAGGAAGGTGCGGTCGTGGGTGACGAACATCAGCGTGCCCCGCCAGCGGCCCAGAAACTCCTCCAGCCACTCGACCGCCTCGATGTCGAGGTGGTTGGTGGGCTCGTCGAGCAGCAGCAGGTCGGGCTGGCCGATGACGGCCCGCGCGAGCAGCACGCGACGCTTCATGCCCGCCGAGAGCGACTCGAAGGCCGCGGCGCCGTCGAGCGCCATCCGGGCGAGGATCTGCACGACCGCCTGCTCCCGCTGCCAGGCCGTCTCGGCGGCCGCGGCCGTGGGCAGGCCGGAAGCGACGATGTCGTGCACGGCCCCGGCGACGTCCTGGGGCACGTCCTGCTGCAGGAGGGCGACCGTCGCCCCCGGCGCGAAGGTCACGGCCCCGGCATCCGGCTGGATCGTGCCGGCGAGAAGCCGCATCAGCGACGTCTTGCCGGCGCCATTGCGGCCGAGCAACCCGATCCGCTGGCCGGCCTCGACGTGGCACGTCACGTCGTCGAGCAGCGGCGGCCCGCGAAACCGGAGCGACAGGTTGCGAATCGTGACGAGCGGCATCCCTGGATTTCCTGATCGGCCCACGCCGCGGACGAAGCGTCGATCAAGAGAGGCCTGCGGGCGTGCGAATCCCATGTATGCCATGCCCGGCCACCCCTCCACAAGGCGACCGGTTCCTGCGGCAATCCGCGTTTCGCCAGGCCTCGGAAACCGCCCGGCATGGCCCGTCGCGGTCTCACGGCACCGGCCTCGTTCGCTCCCAGGCCCTGGCCTCGATAAGCGAGTCACTTCCTCTTCCCCCCTGCCTCCGCCTCCCGCTCGAGCGTCACCAGCATTCGGCCGCTGTGCCGCGGGGCGGAAAACTCGTCCGGCCTTGGCTCTCCGTCGGGCGCGAAACAGAGCACGCGCGTATCGCCGTCGATGCGGTAGATGCCCGAGTAGCGGCTGGGCTTGATGCCCTCGCTCCCGAGGGTCTCCATCTCGAACGTCTTCGGTGAAGCATCCTGGTTGTTCGTGCTCGTCCCTTCGGCGACGGGCAGTCTCTTGAAGAGCACCGCCCACGAGCCGTCGGCCCGATACACCACCTGCAACAGCGCCAGGATTTCGGGGTCCACGGGCCTGCCATTCCACTCGACGGAGACGACTCGCCAACGCCCGGCCGAGATGGCGCGATCGTCCGCAGCCGGCGGAGCGGCGGCCTCTCGAGCCGCCACCGGGGCCACAAGCACGATCGCAGCCACCCATGGGAGGACCGGCATGGTCTGGTGCGGCGTGGTGTTCATGGCGGAATGCTACGCCCGGTCGTCAGCCGCGGATCGGCACCGAGTGTCCCCCCGGTGCGAACTGGCGTTCCATCGTGGCCGACACGCCAACCGCCCCGGCGGCCGACCGCGCCATATGGTTTCGATAGGCACGCTCTTCCTTCGCGTCCGGAGGCAACCCGGCCATGACCGACGAACCACTGACGATCGAAACCTGTCCGGCTCCCGACCGGGTTCTTCACCTGCCGCTCGGCAAGGCGATCGACGCCTGCACGTCCAAGACGCTGCTGAAATCGGCAGGGCTCGAGCTGATTCGGCTCGTGATTCCGGCCGGCAAGGAGATCCCGCCGCACCGCGCGGCCGGCGAAATCACGGTGCAGTGCCTCGAAGGCCACGTCGCGTTCGAGCACGACGGCCATGCGCTGGAGCTCCATGCCGGCGACCTTCTCTATCTCTGCCCGCAGGAGACCCACGCGCTCAAGGGCGTCACCGACTCCACGGTTCTGGTGACCCGCCTGCGACCACACGCCGCCGACCTGCCCGAGACGTTCCCGGCCCCGTAGGCCGCGGCGGCGAACCCGCCGCCCCGTGAGCCACGCGGGATCATTCCTCGACAGTGCCGGCCAGGATCCGGTCGTTGTCGCTGTCGGCGATCACGAGCCGGCCATCGGGGGCGATGCAGCAGCCGTGGGGGCGGGCCAGGTGCGTCGCGCGTAGGCCGCCCCCGATACCCGCGCCCTTCTGCGTCGGCACACCGGCGACGGTCGTGATCGCTCCGGACGTCGGGTCGTAGCGACGAATGCAGTGATTCTCCGTGTCGGCGATGAGCACGCGGCCGGCTCGATCGAGCGACACATACTTCGGCCCTGCAAGGACCGCATCGCGGCCCGGGCCGCCGTCGCCACCGTAGCCTGGCTTCCCGGCCGCATTGACGACCGTGCGGACTGTCCCGTGCTTGATTTCCACAAGCGCGTTCCCTTCGCGGAGGGCGAGGTAGATCGTGCCGTCGCTCGTCATGCAGGCGGCCCGCGGACCGGCCAGCGGCGTATCCACCGCAGCCATGCCGTCCAACGGCCTGCCGGCCGTGCCGTTGCCGGCGATCGTCGCAATCGTCGCCGTGCCCAGATCCACCCGCCTCAGTCTGTGGTTGCCGATGTCGGCGACGAG
>Ga0315902_10010180_pt1 | contig 12465 bp, 8 predicted proteins | sample LakEriMetagenome_9_FD_203523 | JGI IMG/M metagenome (GOLD analysis project Ga0315902, IMG submission 203523) | Freshwater fungal communities from buoy surface, Lake Erie, Ohio, United States - Buoy 12 MA117 | ecosystem: Environmental > Aquatic > Freshwater > Lake > Lake biofilm | place: USA... | reverse complement strand
CACGCAATATCCCGCCATTCAAGTTCGCCCGAATCCTGGAGGTCGAAGGTGAGGAGGGCACCGTCGCCGTCCCTCCTGGTCATGCGATACCACGCCGCCACCCGATCGGCAACTCCCTGAAATGAACCAGTCAGCGGAAATGGATGAGAGCGCTTGGCTGAATTCGGTGATTGGACCCGACTCAGGACTCGAAATCCATCATTTGCCTCGGGGGATCGCCCGCCGACGAACAACTGCCGACCGTGTCCCAACTGCGCTTCGTCGTTGTTGTGGCTGGGTGGATAGGCGTGTCGAAAATGGAATATGGGCTCGTCATTCTTTCCTAGCCCGCTGCGTGGCAAGAGCTTACTCGATGCCAAGTGCAGGGACCGCCGATGCCATCCCCCAGGTTGCGGCCCGTACAGCCGTCTCCCCTCTCCCGCGAGACTGGCTGTGGGCAACAGCGACCGCTCAATCGCGGGGGAAGGGCGGGGGTGGGGGGACATCAGGTGACCGTCACCGGCAGGGAGACTGCCGGAAATCAACTCCGGACTCACGTCCGGTCCCCAAGGCCGGCACAATCTGCCCCGAAAAAAGAGTCCGGACACCTTTGCCGTCCTCGTTGTTGTGGTCGGGTGGAGAGGCGTGTCGAAAATGGAATATGGGCTCGTCATTCGTTCCAAGCCCGCAGCGTAGCAATGGCTTACTCGATGCCAAGTGCAGGGACCGCCGATGCCACCCCCCAGGTTACGGCCCGTACAGCCGTCTCCCCTCTCCCGCGAGACCGGCTGTGGGGAGCAGCGACCGCTCAATCGCGGGGCAGGGGCGGGGGGACAGCAAGTGACCGTCACCGGCAGGGAGACTGCCGGAAGTAAACTCCGGACTCTCGTCCGGTCCCAAGGGCCAGCACAATCTGCAACGGAAAAAGAGTCCGGATACCTTGTCCCTTACCGCTGCATAGGGCACGATTTGCCCGCCACCTATTCTGTGGCATGCGACTCATTCATAGTCTGGGACGCAAGCGAATCAGCAATATTTCCGCCAATCTCCGCCGCTGCCTTCAGCAGCTCGACGAGATCACGCACGTTTTTCAGTCGTCGCCCTCCGGTGCCCTTCAAGTCGATCCATTTTCGAATGGCGTACTTCCCAACCGGCTCTCCACGGTATCTGGCCATCCATTGCTTTCCGGTCAGCGCTTCGAGCTCTCCCAAAGTCCGCTGATCATTCACAAACCGGAGGCGGACGGACTCCCAGTCTTGGGCAACGGTGTCGCCGCTAGCCTGAAGAGGAAGGAATTGGCGATCCGCCCATTCAGAGTCCCATCCAGATGGCGTAGAAATCTCTTGTGCCCGAAAGCTCTCCCAGCACTCAGTCTTTTTTGACCATTCCCCGACGTTTCCTCCGGTTTTGGTGATGTGTTGGTGCGCCGCAGCACATGCAGATTTGATTGCTTCCTGGGTAAGGGCCGGGACCCTTTGCTGATCCCAAATTGCCGTGAGATTGATCCTATGCTGTGACTGTTGAGCGACCCAGGCAACTGCATAAGCAACACAGTTTGCCCGGTAACCTTCCAACGCCAGAGAGGAGAACAGCTTTTCTGCCGTCCGAAAAAGAAGCGCCTTCGCGATTGCGTGCTTGAAGTAGTCGAGATCGACCGATGGCTCGCCGTTTTCCTCGAGGCCCTCAGCGAACGCGAGAAAGTTCTTCTCAGCACCGCGACACACGAGATAAGGGAGCCCGACCCAGGCATGCTCATATTTTGCAAGGTCCGTTTTCGTGAACTTGCGCTCCGGCGGATTGTTGGCCGCCCATTCTCGCTGACGTGCTGGGGTTCCCTGTCGAGCCTTATCATCCTGATATGAACCGCGTGCCCGCTCGTAATACCAGTGCGAACCTCGATCCATTCCAGATACCGGGGGACTCCACACAGTGCGGGATAGATTCTCCAGCTGACGATGAAACTTTCCGCTGGCCGAAAGGTCCGCAACATTCACTTTGTTTTGACTGTTCGCATACTTCGAGATCAGCGGGACAATCTCGGAGACCCTTGTTGGGTCGCTCAGGACCGTCAGCTTGACCTGAACAACGACGTGTGAAACATCCACTTTCTCTTTTTTCAGAGCGTGGAATATTGAAGCAGTTGTCTGACCGCCATTAACGATCTGGAAGTCACTGACTCGTTCAAGCGTGGCGTGTCCATCGTCGCCTGCCCTGAGTTTGACCTCTGCTGCAGTACAACAAAGACCGTTGTTATATGCGAGGAACCGGTGCGGCTCTTCGCGTAAAGTCTGCTGAAGCCCCTTGTTAATCTTCCCTTTCGCCTGAAGGAATGCGCGGACATTTCTTTCGAGAAGGCGTTGTCCATGTTCGCCGTAGATGCGTGCCAGCAACGGAGCCTGAAGGAAGGCGAGAAACGTGCGATACTCGCCGGTACAGTCGGCCATCTCAAGGCAGGGAATTCCGCCACCATAATCGTTGACGAAATCTAGAATGATGATCTCGCGGTGGCCAACGTGGAGGCGGCTGAGTTTCTCCAGATCCCACAAGACATAGCGCAATTCCAGTCCGGGCAGCTGCTCCTGCTCGATGTCTAAGGACTTGACGGTCCCGTCTGTCAGCAAAAACAACCGTACCGTAGTCAGCGTATCCTTGGCCTCGTAAATTCGGCGGGCCGCCTCGAAGGATTCGTGCGACTCTTCGAGTTGGACATGAAATCCATCCTGTGCACGTCGTAGAAAGCCTCGCAAGAGCTTGTAGTAGTCAACGACGGTACTGCGGGGAACCGTCTCGATGCGGCCTGTCCCCAGATAATAGACGACGAACAGATCCAGGGTGGCCCCGTCGCCCGACATCGACCAGGCATTGACTTTCGCGGCCGGAATCTTGCCACGGCCACCGGTCGCATGATAGCAGACTTCTGCCCCGTCCGACTCGTTATGCTCGTTCAAGAGTTCCAGTATATGCTCGGTAAAAGCGTCTTCCCGCATTTGCGGGTTCTCATCGTTACCGGCTTTCAACAGAACTTCCTGGTGCAGGTCGCTTGCAAACTGCTCAGTATGTGTCAGAGGATCGCTCATCACTTATCCATTCTCAAGGTTGCGGAGCAGAGTTGATGACAGACAATCTGTCCTTGAGTTCAGAACTGCTGATTCTAAACCCCTCACACGAGGCGATAGCCAGACCGTAGGTTATGTCGCCGACGCCTGGGGGTAGCATTTGTTCCGTCAATGCCGGGAATGCATCAGTTACATGAAGGGAGGTGTTGGACCGCACGGCGTAGCCGCGATCGGCGTAGCGGGCGGCATGAACATCGAGGTACCCGGCTTGAAGCAGTCCATCCTCAAATGTTTCTCGACATGCGATGTCGATCTTCAGAGCGGTTCGAATTGAAGCGATGAGTTCCGGTAATGTCTCGCCAGTCCCGTCGCAGATATCCAGTGCGATGACGTGCAGAATCAAAGTCGGCCAGAAATGGCGATCCAGCTGTCGTTCACTGCTGATTCGAACCACTTGTGGCTGCTTCGAAACAGTCGTCTTGATTTCAACAGCTCCGCCAATAAACTGAAAATCCTGGTGTGCGTGTTCAGATCCCTTCCATCCGACAACGGCTGATGGACCAAGTTGTGGCAGCAAATGCTGTCTTAGAAAGTAGAGTTCTCCCCAGAGGCCTCGCTGGTCTTTGTCGGATAGCCCTTCTGGGGAGGTTGTCAGAAACTTCTGCCAGCGGGCCAGTTGACCGAGAAACGCAGATGACTGTTGGGCGGGGGTCGCCGCTTCGGACACACGCCTCACCAGATCTTCGGCCAGCGAGCTGAAGACGTCACGGAAGCGCTCGTCCTTCAGAGCCACTCCGAAATGCTCATTCCCCCCGAGCTTCAGAGCCACTGGGTCAAGCCCCTTACAGCTTGGCCATTGTCGCCGGGCAGGGACGGAAGCAACTGGCAGTCGCAGCAACACCGCCCGTCGACGGGATGCGATTTCGATGGCCGCAAACAGCGGACAGCCGACGTCTGGACGCGCCAGGCGTAACAGCCATCCCGCTACGTCGGATTTTCCTGCAGCCGCATCGTGGTCCATTGCAGACCACAGTTCATTCATCGCCATCGGCATAGTCACTGTCCTGGAATGTGTCCTGCCAGACGCGGTTGACTCGGTATTCGATGGCTCTGGCCGTATGGCTGGAAGGAAAACTGAACGCGAGGCCCATGAACGGATCGCAGTCTTCGGGCCATCTTTCTCCGGGTGGAACAACCAGGTAGATGAGCAGGAGTCCGTGAGTGGCTGGTCGGAGATTCCGTGCAACTTCGCCATTGATCTTTGTGCCTCTGGCGTCGCCGGATGGTGCCCTACGATGTGACGTAAGGCGTTCTGCTGCCTCACGCAAGGTCACTCCCTGCGCCAGGCATCTTCTGAGCAGATCCGACTCCTCTGAGTCAAAGAGTTGATTCCCATCCTGTTCGGTTCTCTTGGCGAGGAGGTGATCAAGCAGCGCCTGGTCGAGTGCGATCTCTGCAAGGTCGAGCCCCTGATGCGATGGACTCTGGATGTTTGCATTCCCCGTTCTATACGTTGTCGGAATAGCATCCGCAGGCCACGAGCCGGATTCCGGCGAACGTTCTGCCGGCCCTACGCTGCAGTTCGCGATGGACAACGGCACCCTGTCGCTCTTGGTATCGATCAACGCAACAGTCCAGTTTGTCAATTCACCATTGGCTGCCTGGCGTCGTATGAACTCGATCATCTCAAGCTTCTGAAACCGCCACGCCTCGGATGCGACCGAATAGGCATTCAGCAGATCGTTGACAATCTGGCCAGCGCTTACGCCAACCCAGATCCATGCCCCTGTAACCTGCTTCCGGCCGTCCAGACTATTGAGGAACCGTTCAACGGCCTTCTTGTTGGCTCGTACCACATCCAGCGAGGTAGAGAAATGTGCGGTCTGCACGAGCTGTCCAGCGTATGACAGACGCTGCATCTGCGAATGTGACATCTTATTCATAGCTGTAACCAACAGCCCGCCTGGATGCTGACGGATTCGCAGGCCATACCGTCGCGGCGTCAGACCGGCATCCTTCATCCGGTCAAATTCCCGCCGCAGCTCAACTTCGGCAAGCGCGATATGGCGATACCAGCGGCGCAGATCATCGGTTGTGAACAGACGACACAGGTCGAGATATCCGGGGCGATAGCCAAACCAGCGTCCCATCTGCATCAGAGTGTCGTACATCTGGGAAGCACGAAGGAAATAGCTGACGGACAGGCCTTCCAGAGTGAGACCGCGTGACAGCTTATCCCCTCCGACTGCCACGACATTAAATCCCTGTCGATGTGCCAGATAATCCAGAGCGTCACTCGCGTGTCCATTGATCTCCTTGACCTCAATTCGGGCGGCAGCTTCGCCCAACTGAGCAGCCACTTCGTCCCAGCTGACCGGGATGAGGTTCTCGTCTGGTGAGGAGCCTCGAATCGCTTCAACTGTCGGCTCGAAATCGTCCTGCCAGATCCGCCTGAGTTCGGACGCGAGCGTCTGCTGTCGTTCACCCTCTCCCATCGTAAGGCGTCGCCGGATTGACTCGACAAGCCCTTGGATCTGTCCCGCGACCTGGTGTTGGACATCTATGAATCGCGTGACATGCACAAGCATCGAATTGTGGACGCTTGTCTGTCCACGTGCCCTTCTCGCGGCACATACGAGAATGAAACTGTAGATGGCCAGCTTGAGCGATTCCGGCAGGCCCGCGATGTGTAAATCTTTCTTGTGCTTCGCTGGAAAAACAGCGTCGTGGTCGTTCACCAGACGGACTAACGGAAGCTCCTGTCGCGATTCAATACCTGCATCAGGATCGCCATCAAGCCCGAAAACCCGCGAAGGACTGACATAGTTGGATGGCGGCGATACATTTAGGATAAAACTTCGGGGAAATAGATCTTCCCCATGCTGCGGTGTCTCTGCTTCAGGATTGATGAAAATGTTTGCGAACGGGGTTGCGGTGTAACCAACGTAAGCACTCTTTTCGAAGGCGTCGAGCAGTTCTCGAATGCGGCCGTTGATGGCTGTTACATCGTTGTCATCGACGTGTTGTCCCCTACGATCCTTCGTGTTGATTGACGCATTGTCTGCTTCGTCGTCAATGACCAGTAAGGGAACGCCTCGGACTATCTTTCGGGTTTTACCCGGAATATCCTCCCCACGGACATGGAGGACCCATTTCAAGAGATTGCGAAGTACACTTCCATTCTTTTTGATGACAAGAATTACCGGGTCGCCACCGATGGTCACGTTCGTATCCGCCCTGGGCGCGCGGAAATCGCCCTTGTCCAAGCTGCTGGTCAGTGAGTGAATTGTCAGCGCCTGACCAAACAGCTTTCCGACACCGAGTAGGCTGCTCGCCTGATCCAGATGCCGGTCTTTCTTACTGTCGCGCCCGAGAACACCCTCGTCAATCCGATACTGCGTCTGACTTCGCAAATTATTGTGCATTCCTGCCAGCACAATAATCAGACGATATCCCGCATCAATCGCCTTGCAGATCAGGCCACAATAGTTAGCGGTTTTTCCAGATTGAACACTGCCGACAACCATGCCACGGCAGTCCCACGGAGGCGTTCGGCCCGGCTGCTCAAGTCTGCTGAGAATCTCATCTGTCAGCTTGCTTAATGAGATCAACGCAGGTTCTGGAAGCTGCTTTTCCTGTTCGAGAAATGCCTTGTAACGGTTCCAGAATTGCCATTCGATGCTCCCACGATTTGAAGAAAGCCATTCGATATGGTCCGTCGGGTCTTCCATCATTGTTGCATCTGGCACATACACATTCGCCTCGTGCATGAGCTGGGCAGAAAGAACTTCTGGGTCCACTTCCCCAAGGCCCGCGGCACGTGTCGTCTTCACTGCAAGCTCAACCTGGGCCCGGATGATCTCCGGAGTTCGTAGCGGCTGCAGATTGAGCAGCGTGACTGCCACCACTCGCGCATGATTGAACGCGCTATTCATTGGCCTAGCTCTTCTTTCAGAGATTGCAGAAGCGATGGAAAGCTTCCGAAGGGTTCGAATGTGCCCAGTCGCAGCAGCGCGTCCGACTGCGATAGCCCACCGGCGACCAGTGCGTCATAGACCTGGTGTATGACTTCGATGAGGTCAGATTCCTTTGCAGCCTCAAATGGTCCAAGTGTGCGGTCTGGCATCTCCCTGTCCGTCGTCATAATCAGCGGGACAGGAATGGTCTCTTCGATGAGCCGCAGCAACGCGTTCAGCTTGGGTTTGTCGGAACAGGCAATCCGAACGTGCTTCAGAAGCGGATGTGCTCGATTAATGCGGTAAAACACCTGGTTGTGTTTCGCAGTCTGCTCCCACAGAAACACTCGGTCCTGACCCTGCACTGGAAGCAGCCTGGCTCCGCGGTGTGAATAGACTCTCTTAGCGAGACTACGTGTTCGCTCTCCGATCCGCGCAAGTTCACGGCGCAGCCGTTCCGGTGGTCGGGCGAGCGATTTCGTAACGTCAATTTCCCATTCATGGTCAAGCGAATTGGGTAAATCGATGCGAATTCGTGCCAGTTTGTAGTGCTCTTCCTGACGCCAGCCTTTGATACCGAGCCAGTCGCCGGGTACCAGGAGTCTCGAGTTCCGGTAAATGTAAAAGCCTTGGTGCGCATTCCATCCACGAAGGCCCGCCGCGCGCCGATGGGCGTCTGCATTCAGTTTCGAGAGATGAGGAAGCACGAATGGTTCAACCTCGATAGGTTGGCCCAGAAAAGTGAGATGCTCGATTGGCAATCGTTGGGTGGCACCCTCATCGGAAAGAAAAGGATCCCACGGTTTGATTGAGTTGCCGTTAAGCGAGAAAGCAACAGCTTTTCGTCCCGCCATAAGCCGGTGGAAAATCGCGGCGAAATGGTTGCCAACGAGTTCGGCCTGGCGCAGGAATGCGTCCTCATCCGAGTCATTATCGGTAGCGGTGCCGGCAGTGAGACGGTCGAGTTTTTCCCAGATCACTATGGTTCCATGGGTGCTGTGCGATAACTCTTCCGCAAGTTTAGATGCCAGGGGCGTTGGCATGCGGAGTAATCGCCATTCATTTGTCTCCGCGATGTGATCGAGATCCCAGCAGCGGACTATCTCGTCGCCACCGCGGCGACGTGTGAAGACGGTCACTCGGCGGCCTTGTGAAAACGATGCCGTCTTGAGACCCAATCCAAATCGACCGAGATCCCGCGGGTCGCGGTTCTCTCTCGGATTCCTGCTTCCGACCCGCATGGCATTGACGAGTGTCGGTTCATCCATGCCGTCGCCGTCGTCTGCAGTTGCGACTGCAGAGTTTTCGCCAGCCCAGTGAAAGCGGATCTGGATTTTCTGGGAATTATGGAAAAGGCTGTTGTCAGCCAGGTCGGCGAGAGCCGTGGCCAAATCGTAGCCGAATGCCCTGAGACTCTCCGCGAGGGCCGCCGCATGAGGGGGAGCCAACTCGCCGTTGTCATCAACACCCGTTCGCCGCAGTGCGTTTTTGATGACATCGATGGTTCGCTCAGGGGCTCCATTCTTTCGATGGCTGGATTTCATGGGCACCTCGACCGACGCAACGCAGTGCGCGTGAATGCCGGAGAGCCGTCAAATGTTTTCGAATATTCCGACAGAAGGTTGAACAATCTTGATTTCAAGGAACGTCATCCCTCTTGAGTAGTTTGAATCGTCCTGAAAGACCGGGTGGGGTATCGCACGCCCATTTGTCACGCCCGATTGCGTCCCTTCATCGGCCGAGGAGTAAGCCAGCCACAAGAGCATACTGAAATCATCGGTCAAATTGTACACCAAGCGAGACGCTCTCGACGGCTGGCCACGGTAGGGCGATGCTGGCAGCGATGCTTGACAATTTGTGCGTCGGAGGCATCGGGCCGCCAGTGTCGGTGTCAGCAGGTTTGAGGTGCCCCTCACCGGCTGGTTTTGGCTGCCCGCTGAGACTGCGGAGGCGTGTGGATTGGAAGATTGAGGGACTGTGGGGCGTGTCGACAGGCCGCCCGGGCCACGGCGAAGAGAAGTTCGTTGGGCACCTGGCGCGGCTCCAAGTAGAATCCTTGCACGGGCGAGGTCGGTAGCCGATCGTCCGCCCCTCGCAGTTCGGCTTGCCGTTCCCGAAGTCGCCGTCCAGCGCCCACCTGTCGTTCGCCCGGGGGATCAGCCACGTACTATGACGGCACGCGATCCCCGCGGAACTCTGGTGCGGAGGTCCACATGAATATCTTGTCGAACGGCTGGCCCCCGCTGCAGGGAGAGTGAGTTTTGGTGCGAAGCATCATCTCAGTCAGCGAATTCCTCGCGAACCCGCTGAACGTAGGGTCAGAATCGCTTGATCTTGAAGAGTTTCGATAGTCGACCCGCAAGTCGGTCTGGACGCCGAGTCTCGCATTCCCAGACCGTGATTACTCTCCAGCCTGCGGCCCGCAACAACTTTTGCACAGTCGCATCCCTGGCAACATTGCCGTGGAACTTTCTGTCCCAGAATTCTTTACGCGTGTTTGGGGTGTAAGCGAATCGGCAGCCTTCATGGCGATGCCAGAAGCAGCCATGAACGAACAGCACGGTGTTGTGTCTACGAAAAACCAAATCCGGGCGGCCCGGCAAGGCACTGCAGTGCAGCCGGAATCTCAGGCCAAGACGATGCACAAGTGAACGAACTACGATCTCCGGCTTGGTATTCTTGCCGGAGATTCGGGACATATTCCAGCTGCGATGTTCTGGCGTGATCCGGTCGGTCATGACGTTGCCATGCCGGTCTTCTTAAGAAAAGCCCAAAGGGACCGTGCGATCTGATGGGCAAGAAGTGGTGGCACGGCGTTCCCGACTTGGACATATTGTGCGGTTCTCGGGCCACAGAAATAGTAATTGTCGGGAAATGTCTGAATTCTTGCGGCTTCTCTGACGGTCAGGCTGCGGCACTGGGTCGGGTCCGGATGAATAAAATAGTGTCCATCTTTCGAGATGTGAGAGGTGATGGTTGTCGCTGGCCGCTCACCAACCTGGACCCGGAAGCGATCTTCAAAGTCCCCTGATTCAGCGTTGTCGTGGTCTGGTTGAAGGTCTGCGGGGAACTGACTCAATTTGGGTGACACATGGTGGACTTTCGCGTAACAAGCTGCGAGCAAATAGCGGCCCAGATCGCTCTCCATATGAGCGCGTGTCGAGTGATTGCACACACCCTTCAGCCGACCGTCAGCGTACCACCAGCGGTTGGGAATCCTCGTGACAGGTCCCGTAACGGAAATAAACTCGCTCCCGCGATCATCTGGTGGTGCTTTGAGGTCCCGAACGACGTTAAGAATCTCATGGTAGACCTCAGCATCGCCTCCATTTCCGACCGACTTCAACCACCTGCGTTCCCCCTCTGATTCGTTTCTTACTGTCTGTCCAATGATGGACTGAATCCACAGATCAGGACTGTCTTGCATCCTGACGTACTGGGCTCCAATTCGCTTACGCGAAATGCCGCTTCGCAGTTTTGGAAGATCGCCGATCACGTTGCTGACGGTGGGGCCCGGCGCTGGAATCAGTGATGGGAATCCGAAGTCCCCTAGATCTTCCCGGATTCCAATTAGAATCACTCGGTGACGCACCTGGGGAATCCCGTATTTCTCACACTCGACGACGAAATCCGTTGGATGAAAGTCATTCGACAGTGGTGCCCTGTCGTGCTGGACAATGGGCACGATGCGATACCGCTGCGATGCCTGGACCTTCGTCACATGTCCGAACGCAGCGCGGGGCGACCGAAGGTCGGAAATAATTCGATCGAATACCTTCTGGCTCTCTACTGTGGCTGAAAGTAGCCCTTTGACATTCTCCATGACAAAGACGGCAGGCCAGTGCTCAGCGATGATTCGCAGGTATTCACGATAAAGAGAAGAGCGATGGTCATTCTCAATCCGGTACTCAGAAATGCCCCGGTTACGCGAACGCCCGACCAGGGAGTAGGCTTGGCAGGGGGGGCCACCGATAAGCACCCACTCGACCTGCTTTCCACCGATGGCGTCCCGTATACGCCTGTCAATTTTTGCATTGTCACAGCTTGGGGAACCGAGTTCCGCACGCAACGCCTCATTCTCCGCGGCTATCCATTTATTCCGAAGGTCCACGGAGCATTCTGCGAGCCTGTCGGGCAACGCCTTTTCGGAGACCTTCTGGCGGAGGACGTCGTAGTAGACCTCGGGGACATCTGCTGGGGTGAACTGGCGAAAGAAGCTTCTCAAGCGGAGCGTTTCGTGGGCGTGCTGATCCTTCTCGATGGACAGAGTGACTCGGAACGGATGGTGCCCACGGTTGGCCTGAAAAGCACTGAATCCCTCTCCTAGCCCTCCCGGTCCCGCAAAGAGATCGATCACGGGTATTGTCATTGACTCTCCCATTCTGCTCCAACCGTCCGATCTGTGAGCCGCGTTGCGGGGTTAGTTCGAAGAGCTCTGAAGCGGGATCTCTCCGAATCCGGAGTTACGTGCGATTGTCCATGCGTGGTAGATGTATTCGCACATCGACGGATCGAACTCCATGCCGAAAGCCGCAAGTGCGTCAGCCATCGCCTGATTGGGGTCACAGAAGTCATGGCTCGCGCAGGATTCGGAATACTCAGGCGTAGAGTTTCTTCGGTTGATCTCGGCCAGTTCCTCAGGTGTCAGCCATTCACGAAGGACTCGGAAGAATTCTGCAGCGAGTGCATCGGCAGGTACGGCATCTGTCATCTTTCGTCTCTCCATTGGCGTTTTCGGCACTTTCCCTCTGCACTCGCCATGGGAAGAAAAAGCCCCGTGACTGGAAGCAGTCTACGCAACTCAATCCTCCACGGCCATGACCTGGTTCCGGGCCGACTGGCGATACATTATCCCATGAATTGCCATGCAATCCAGGGCAGTCCCATGTCGCTTTCGGAGCGCCCCGACGCCGTACCCCACGCTGGTTTCCGCAGGTCGGCCTTGATGTACTTAATCCGGTGATCGCAGCGCTGGTCACTCGGAAAAAGTAACTTAAGGCGATGCGCGTCGGAACCTACGGCGCCGTCTATGAAGCGGCTATGGTCAGATGAGTCATGATGGCGGAGTCAAGTGGTTCGCACCGACTTCTGTGGTTGTGGCAGCCGCGAGGGACATTGGGCTTGGTTCGGGTTTTGGGTGAGGCTCCTTTCCTTGGCGTGAGACGGAGTTGGGAGGCTTGGTTTGCCAGGGCAGCTTGGATTCTTGGTTAGTCCCAGTGACTTCCCTGATGCATCTGGGGAAATGGTCGGAAGCAAGGACTGTGCCTCAGGATCGTCTCTGGAGGCAGGGCCAAGCCGTGACGCTTCGGGGAGGCGGGTCGCCATCACTTGGACTGAGCGGACATTCTGATGTTCTATTCGCGGTACGGCTCGTTGCGCTGGAATGCCTCAAGTCGTTTCTGGTACCGGTTGCGGACATCTTCGTTGGTGTTCTCGTCAAGCAGAGCATTTGCCTTTTGTTGCCATTCGACCGC
>Ga0315902_10010179_pt1 | contig 12466 bp, 12 predicted proteins | sample LakEriMetagenome_9_FD_203523 | JGI IMG/M metagenome (GOLD analysis project Ga0315902, IMG submission 203523) | Freshwater fungal communities from buoy surface, Lake Erie, Ohio, United States - Buoy 12 MA117 | ecosystem: Environmental > Aquatic > Freshwater > Lake > Lake biofilm | place: USA... | reverse complement strand
ACTTATATAACTCTCGAAAACTCGTATGATTTTCGAACATAGAGTGCTGGATATGGTCCAATTTGGATTGGAATTTCAGGGGTTATCATGTGTCAATTGAGGTTCGCTGATGTGGAATACGGGGCTTGTGCACACTCAGGCGACGAGTTCCAAGGTGCACGATTTCACTCCTGTTGAAGAACTTCTCACGAGAGAAGAGAACACCATCTTTGCTGATGCGGGCTATCGTGGGGCCAAACGAAGCACCAAAGCCCAAGCAGATTTGCGTATTGCTATGCGACCTGGAAAGCGACGTGTACTGACCGGCAATACCCAAGACCGTATCACCAATCAGCCTGAGACGCTCAGAGCCAGAGTCCGTGTCAAGGTCTGACGCCCGTTGCGAATCATCGAGATCTAGTTCGGATTGATCAAGGCTTGATTCCGAGGGATAGCGAAGAACCGGGCTCACTTGTGTATACTTTTTGCCCTTGCCAACCTGCGCATGAGTCAGGAGACGTTTAATAGCCATTGGATAGGTATGCCAATAGTATGAGAAACAAGACAGTATCCACAGAGAAAACAACGAAAATCACCAAGAGCAAGATAAAATCTAAGCGAATTGAACAAACTGCCTCCGCCATCACCAACGTCATCTGGCCAGTTCGAATCGAGTCATTGTTCAGAGGCTCCCTGGTAAAAATTAATGGAACCATGGAGTAAATGGTCTTAAGGCCTTATCGACAGGCCTCCCATTGTGTTCGAAATGCATTAATTGCTTTAAGTTCCTCCGGATTCATACTTCCAGCGTGATCCGGTCCATAGGAACTTTTGTCCAATGTAAAATGTTTTTCTAGAATCTGGGCGCCGAGTACGAATGCTGCGCAAGCTGCTGTGATACCAAGGGAGTGGTCACTAAACCCTGAGAGGCGCTCAAAATCTACCGAACTCAGCCCGAGTTCTTCGAGGGGTGTCGGATATTTCGATACACAGTATAGAAACTTTATGCCGCCTGAATTTTTTATATCAGGAAGTGCTTGCCCCTGCCAACAACCAAGTGATGCCAGGATCGGTTTTCCAGTATCTGCCACTGCGGTTACCAGGCTTAGGTCGGACAGAGACCGCGATGCAATCTTGTAGCGTTTTACACCTGCGTCCTCGAGCCATTGAATACGCTCGACATCAAATACCGAGGCCATGAATTCAATATTTAACTCGCGGCAGTAGTCGGCAAGCCACATCACGTCGTCACGTCGCAATTCCGTGGCGCAGTTGTAGTCGAACCAGGGATTACGCGGCGAAGAGTCGAACAGGGCGCGAGCATCGAATACCTGGAACTTGGCTACGTCGGCACCCGCATCCTTGGCGAGACGAATTAGCTCCTTGGCGCGTGCCATATCGCCATTGTGGTTTTGGCCGATCTCAGCAATGACTTCCGTCTTCATACTCCTGCATCCATAAACTCAACATAATAAGAGAAAAAATAATGTGACCTGAGATTCTGCGGGGATCGGCTATTAAAGCCTGAGCACTTTGCCGAGCATTCCTATTAAGTATTCCGCTTCTCACTAGACAGGAATTAGGCATAAATGTATCCTCAAACAAATCGCGCCAATCATTCTTAATCCAGTGATCGATCGGTACATTGAATCCATGTTTTTTCCGGTCGAGTAGCTCTGGCGGCAATTCGTCTCGAAATGCTTCTCGTAAGGCCCATTTGAGTTGGTTGCCGCGCACCAAATCGCCCCATGCAAGCTGGTTTGCTAGGGACTGTACACTAAAAGCGGCAAAAGGCGCCCGACCTTCGACTGAATAGGCCATAGTCATTCTGTCAATCTTGGAAAGCATCTCGTTTGGAAAATAAAAGGCTCTATCGTGACGCAGATAATCGATCGGTTCGTTGAAAGCGGTGCCATCAAAATAAAGTAACGATGTCTCCCTCTTCCTAATTGCTTCGCCGAACATGCTCGCCTTCTCGACCTCGCTTGCATAGTAGTGACACGCCCAGGCCCGCTCGATAGGTGAGTAGCTCGCCATGCGCGCTATTTTTTCTTCCCAACCGTCTCCCCCATCAAGTAGGCGCGCCAAAGACTTCGACTGCGGCGCTGCGCAGTGCATTCTTGGCAGTTCGGCATACCAAGAGTAACCGCCAAACGCTTCATCAGCGCCGTCGCCTGAGAGTAGGACCTTTATACCACGGTCCCGTGCCTCGCGCGCAACGGCAAGCACGCCCAATCCGGAGGACACCGCATATGGTTGGCCTGCCGACTTCAGCAATTGTGGCAAAAGCATCCGAAACTTCTCAGCGTCTACGCGCAGGGTGGTGTGCTCAGTTCCTAGGTGTGCAGCGTAGGACGCAGCGTGATGCGACTCGTCCGAGTAGCCATGATATGGGTCGGAAATCTCCTCGAACCCAATACAGAAAGTATTCAATTTTGGCAGTTCACGCCGTGCAATCGCACACACAATCGAACTATCGAGCCCACCGCTTAGGAATGCGCCCACTGGCACATCCGCGAGTAGCCGGCTTTTGACCGCTTCCGTAACCACCCGCTTCACCGCTTTGGCCGCTTCATTCCCGACGCCGGGCGTCGTCGCCGGCTGTCGCTGCAATTGTGCGACGAAGGACCTCGACTCGACCCTACCATCCGCTCGTGCAACGAGGCACTCCCCAGGAAGGAGCGCCCGAACATGACGGTAGATCGTAGCTGGCTCGGGTATCCAAAGAAAGGTCGGAAAGTGCCAGATCGACTGCTGATCCAGTTCCCGCGGTACCTTCCCGGATGACATGAGGGCAGGAATCTCCGACGCAAACGCCAATCCCCCATCGGGAAGACGGGCGTAGTAAAGCGGCTTCTCGCCAGGGAAGTCACGGGCGAGGATGAGGGTCTGCTCATCGTCGTCCCAAAGGGCAATGGCGAACATGCCGTCCAGCCTGCTAAGGAAATTGCGGCCAAACTTGCGGTAAAGGTGACAGATCACTTCACCATCACTATGTGTACGAAACGAATAGCCTTCGGCAACCAAGGCTTGCCGCAACTGGGGTGAATTGTAAATTTCGCCGTTGTAAAAGAGGACGATCCGGTTGGAAGCGTCGAACAACGGCTGCCCTCCCCCTTCAACATCGTTGATGCTAAGCCGACGCATCCCTGCCGCATAATGACCCTTCTCCCAATGACCATCGGCGTCCGGGCCTCGGTGGATAAGACGTGAAACCATTGCTCTCACGGCGTCGGATTTTCCCACCTGGGAAGACAAGATGCCGGCGATTCCGCACATGATTCAGACTCCGACCATGTTGAACAGGTCGGCTACCGGGAAATTACGGCATCCAAGCCGGTCAACCAACTCGCACGCACACCGATAGTCTTCCTGCGTATCCACCGTTAAGTGTTTAGTACCACGCACCCATCCGGCCGGTAGCGAAAACTGCTTGCGACCATAAGAACGCTCTGCCTCGACACCATAAAAGCGCAGCGTCACGTGCTCCCGCTCCTCTGTCGACATCGCCGGCCATTCCGCCGCCAGTGCGGCACACGATATCAACTCATAGTCGATACCCACCGGGAAGATACCCTTCGTCGTCCAAATGGCCGCCCCTTTCGGTTGCCACTGCGCCAAACAATGATCTAGACTTTGCGCGTCAAGAAATGGGCAGTCCCCAGTAACGCGGACGATCCAGTCGAGTCCAAATTCGTGTGCAGCAGCGACATAACGCCCAGCAACGTCGACATCTGCACCACGGAATACGCAGATGCCCATTTTTACTCCCATCTGGACAAGTACATCGTCATCGGCGCGCTGCGTCGTGGCCAAGATAATTTTTCCGCCGTACTGCGTGTCTCGTAATCGCTCAATGACGAACTGTATCATGGGCACACCGCCCAAGGGCAGCATCGCCTTGCCCGGCAATCTGGATGAGGCCATCCGAGCAGAAAGTACGGTTGCAATTCTAGTGCGCACCGGCATCTAGTAACTCAGCGATCATCAGTTTTTGTTCGGAGTCGATGTAGAGATTCTCATGCTGAGGTACGAGGAAATTAATCGTTACCGGCCCCGTCTGCGAACCCGTCCAGAAATTAGTATTTTTTGCGGCCATGGCAATGTTGGCCTCCCGGTAAACATAGTCATAGTCTGTCCGGAACATCCCTAGCTGATTTATTGCGCGCAACCCATACTTTGTACGGCAGTAAACTGGTTCTTTGATTTCCTCGACGCCCATGCTGCTGTTTGCATCGTTGAATACCAGAGTGTAGATCGCTTCTTCGATAGTGTCGGTTGATACGAATGGAGAGGGGTAATAACTCATTACTGTGATTCCGTTACCGGCTACATCGTATTCTTTAGCGATGCGAGACAGCGTCTCTACTAGGCTGCGAGAGCGGATCGTCTCCGCCGTATCGCGCTGGAAGTACTTTAGCCGCTGATCGAAGAAGCCTTGTAGCGTTGGTAAGACCTCCTCAGTGTCCGAAGCCACAATAACGAAATCGAAAAGCTTAGAAGCCAAGCAGCGCTCGATTTTTCGCTCTAACAACGACTTTTCACCTAGCATCACCGACCACAAATTTTCCCGAAAGTCATACAGACGTCTACAGGGAATCACACCGAGTATCGGGCGATAGCGATCAAGCACCGCAGCCGCAGAGTCTTTCTTGATACGGCGCCGGGCCGCAAGGATATGGCTATCTTTATTCGTTAAATTATGTCCATGACGCCTATACTGGAATAGCGGCAGATTGACGTTCGAGACATCGTGTGAGTCGCGTATGCGTACCCACAAATCAAAGCCATCCTGAGCGCGAAGGTCCTCGCGATAACCACCAATCTCTCTTAGAACGGATACTCTCGCCAGCGCACAAGCTCCGTTTGGTGGTACGTCTTTCACATGGCTCAACTCCGATAAACGATGCCTACGCTCATGCGAGAGCAAGGAGCCACCTTCATCGACGAGATAATAATCAGAGAATACCAGTGCACATTTAGGATTTAGGTCGAGATAATTCACTAGAACAAGGAGAATGTTTTCATCGAAGATATCATCTCCGTCAAGCCGAATAATATATTCGCCACGTGCCTCGGATAGGGCTAGGTTCGCCACCGCAGGTAATCCTACATTATTTGTTTTAAACACCCGAATACGCGAGTCACCCTCGTAAAGGCGTATTATCTCCATCGTGTTGTCAGTGGAGCCGTCGTCGAAAAGCAACAACTCCCAACCTGCATAGTACTGCCTCAACACGCTCTCTATCGCTTGCTCTAGAAAACGGCCGTAATTGTGGGAAACGACATAGACCGAAACTCTTGGCCAGCTATCGCGATTTATACTGGTTATGTTCACAATTTTTCCAAAGCAATCGGCGGGATGCCCGTCTATTTTTTCTACATGAGTGAAGTCAGAGTCGGATATTGATACCTTGTCTTGCTAGATACTGCTTGGCACTTCGGATGCTTGATTCGGTAAAGTGATAGATATTGGAGGTTGCTACTCCATCAGCACCGCCTTGAGTGAAGCCGTCTAGGAAGTCCTGCCACTTACCAGCCCCACCACAAACAACCACAGGAATCGACACAGATTGAGTTACCCGGCGATTCAGAGTGTTATCGTAACCCTCGAGAGACCCATCCTTGTCAATGGAGGTCAGCAGGATTTCACCTCCCCCGAGTAACTCAGCTTGTCGTGCCAACTGCTCCGGCCGCCAGTCCGTCGGCTCACGACCACAGTTCCGGTATACACGGTAGCCCTCATTCTCGCGTTTGACATCAATGGAAACGACAACACATTGACTGCCGAAGCGAGCAGCCGCCTTGGTAATCAAATCGGGCTGGTCGAAAACCGGGGTATTTACGGCTATCTTGTCGGCACCGACGTCCAGATATGCCTTGAAGTCGTCCAACGACCGCACGCCCCCCCCGGCGCATACGGGAACGAAACATCGGCGACTGAACTCGCTAAGCAGATGGATGAACTGATCCCGGTCGCGACGTTCGGGACGAGAAATATCTAGAAGGACGACTTCATCCACAGACCAAGCATCGACGAAATTTGCAGTGTATCGATAATCGGGTGCAAAGAGCTTTGAGCGAAACAAGACGCCCTCAAAAAAGGTCAGCACCGTAATCAACCGCTTCCTCAGCACTGTCCCACCACCTTTTCCGCAAAATTCTTCAACAGAGTCAGGCCGTTTAACTGGCTTTTCTCTGGATGAAACTGTGTCCCGAAGATGTTTCCTTTCTGGATCGCAGCCACGAACGGCCTGCCATGATCCGAGTACGCGACAACATCCGTAGGGTCTTCACATTCCAAGTAATAACTATGGGTGAAATAGAACAGCGTTCCATCGGGAATGTCCGAAAAAATCAGACTCTCCCGCGTCCTTACGCAGTCGTTCCAGCCCATATGCGGAATACGAATCGACTGCTCGAGCCCCTCGAAACGAGCCACCCTTGCCGCAAGCCAGCCAAGTCCTGGCGTAAGGCCAAATTCCGTCCCCTCCCGAGCCATGAGCTGAAAGCCCAGACAGATTCCAAGGATGGGTATCCGTCGTTCGAGAACCATCTCACCAAGCAAATCGGTGAGACCAAGATCGCGGAGGTTACGCATGCCGTCGGGAAAAGCCCCCACTCCCGGGAGAATGATCCCATCGGCATCGGAAATGACCGAGCGGTCAAAGGTACAACAGTAGTCGACACAAAGTCGATCCAACGCCGCACTAATGGAGCGCAGGTTGCCCAAACCGTAATCGACCACCGCCAACATAATTACCCTCTAGCGCACCGGGTTGCGCAAGATCCAGCGTGCCCCTTCCTTCCTCCAAACCTCAGGGTTTCTGTGCTGATCGACAATGGCCCAGAACTCACTCACGCTCAGATCGAGATACTCAATCACTTCATCAAAATACTCGAAACAAAATTCATCATCGTATTTTTTCGCCAAGTCGAGTCCCTCTTCCCTGGTAATGTGGCTGTTCTGGATCATACGGCTAGCATCGCGGACCGCCCGTCCAAAGCCAAATTTAATGAATTGCATGTAATAGTACAGGTTATCGATCTTGTCATCGAGGCTGTCAAAGTTTGTAAAGGTCCCGTCGGTACGACCCTTGACGTTAGTCTTGAAATTGATTTTGTCCTTGATATACATGTAATTCTCGTACATCGACCAACGAAAAAAATATCCGAAGTAATAGGCTTTGACGCCAACTGCCGCGACTTTGTCGAGCGGCGGATAAATATAGAGCGCAAGATCGCGCTCCGAAACGATATCATCGACCCAGTTCCTCGGATCATCGCCAACGTAATTCTCGATGACCTCTGTAAAATCCCTCGTTCGCTTATGTTCTTCGCTAAGGACGCGACCGCCGTATTCGCTCTCGCCGTGTTCAGCATAGAACACTACGGGAATTCCGTAATTGACCGCAACTTGTACCGGAACCGCATTGATCCCCGCATCCCAGGCTACCTTGGGATTCCCGCGCTCGACAAAAAACCGCTTGGCTAGATGTCGCAATACCTTCTGGTTGGCGCGAAAGAAGACGTGGTCGAACCCGAGTCGGACCATTTCCTCCCGATTGTGATGCCCGATTTCATTCGGAATTAGCGGCGAGTAGGTGACCAATAGTGGATTCATCCCATAGTCGAATTTTAATTTGTACGCAATCGAGCTGCTGTCTTTTCCCCCGCTCCATGGCACAACACAGTCATATACCGCACCGTAACGACCACGCAGCGACTCAATGAGCCGGAGGAATTCTTGCTCCCGCGCCACCCAGTCGATCTTCTTTTTATCCTCGGCATTACGACAGGCGTTACAAACCCCCTCGGCGTCGAACACGACGCGTGGTCGACTGCTGGGCATCAAACAATGCCTACAAAAAGTGATCTGAGATGAACTCATTTAACAATACCCAGTGAAAATTACTCAATAAGATTAAGTTACGCCCTGCCGTCAGATGCGCCTCCGGCTGGGCGACGGGCCCACGAAACTGGAGCTGCCCCCCCTTTTTTTCGTCGATTTTGACCGTATAGGTCTCAAGGTGTGGCGAATCAAAAGCGGACTTTAGAAGATCAACTTAATCATGATCGGATCGATTTCCACTTGACCGAATCCTGAACTTTGCAAAATATCTCCCGGACGACGGAATCCAAGCAAAAGTGGAGAGAGAATCCATTTGAGAACCCCTCTGACTTCTCGAATCTTGTTACCTACTCAATCTGAACCGCGGACTTCCGCTGATATTTCAGATACTGGCGCTTGGCAAATTCTTTATACGGGCACTGCCTTGAAATATTAGTCAGATTAGCCATTTAATTCTCAAAAAATTGGACAGATTTAAACGCTACTTCCTCAGATAGTGCACAGTTTCCCAATGCCACCGCTCGAAGAATGAGTGAACTTCCGTCGGATTGTCCTTCACCAACATTCCGATATCGTCACTTTCGGTCTTTTCTGCAAGGACACAAAGGATATCGTTGTCAATATATCGATTAGTCGCTACCGTCCTAAAGCCAGATTTTGACAATGCATTTTGCAGTGCGTTAGCACTAAACCGGAAACTATGGCTATCCATCGGAGTGCTGGAAAAATACAGGGATAAAGGCTTTTTGAACGGAACCAAAATACGGCTACCCGTGGCAACCAGGAGTTTTCCGCCGACAGGAAGCATGGCACGGGCCCCCTGCAGCATGTCAATACAGGATGTACAGTTCTCCAAAGTCCACATAATCGTCACAAAATCTGCTTGATAGGTATCATCGACCCGACTGTCGCGGAACTGCTCGATTGTGCCGTCAAAGCATTGAATACCCTCCTCAGCCATAAGCCTGCAATTGTCGGTTGAGGGCTCAATACCGAAACCGATCGCCCCGTGTTGAGAAGAGAGATACTTTAGAAAAAGCCCCTCACCTGCACCGATATCGCACACACGCTTACCTTGAACTGGGCCGTTTTCGGCCAGAAATTCGGCGACAAATACTTGCCTTGAAATCACTGACGGATTTCGCCGGGCCGTGTATACTGCGCCATAAATTTCATTGGCCCACACCCGCGCAACCTCCTCAGCCGGCCGACGCTCCCTGACGTACACAAATCCGCAGCTCCCGCATATATATACCGGTTGGTTTCTTGTATAGAGCCGGACGTATGGGACCTCAATTGGGCAGTCCTCTCCGCAAATATCACAAGAGAATTTTTTATATATACAGTTTGCGAACATCTCTATTTCTTGCTGATCAGTGCACGACCAACCCACAAATCATCTATATCCGTGAGTTCAAAAACACGATACGCATCCTCAGCAGTGCGTACAATCGGCTCACCATGGAGATTGAAGGATGTGTTTAGAACACCACCCACACCTGTTAGAGTTTCGAACGCGGTAATGAGCGCATGGAGATCAGGATTCTGCTCTTTATCTACCAGCTGAGGCCTTGCACTGTAGTCTACAGGATGAATCGCGGCAGCTAAATGCTCTCTAGAAATTTCCTTAGTTTCGAACGCGATGGTCATATATGGTGCAGGCAAGTTTTTTGGATTTACTAAATAATCATTAGCACGCTCTTTTAGTATGGCCGGTGCAAACGGCATCCAAAAATCGCGATTTTTTATCTTATCATTTATCATGCGGATCATCTTATCGGACCTCGCATCTGCAATAATTGAGCGGTTGCCTAGGGATCGTGCGCCGAATTCCATGCGACCGCCACAACGGCCCACAACTCGGCCCCTGGCTAGTTGTGTGGCTACGATAGCCGGCGAAACGTCATTTATAACCTTGTAGCGAGCACCTTGCTCCGTTCGTATACGAGTTAAAAGTGCCTGAACTTCGCCCTCTTCGATATTGGTACCTAAGTAAGCATTTGCCAAGGGATGAATAGTAGATTCACCTAATTCAGCTGCGCAGTGATATGCCGCTCCCATACCTAATGACTCATCACCTGGGCTTGGCGGGACAAATACTGCATCGACACAGTCAAGCTCCGACAATCTCTGAGTAGCTTTGATATTCATTACAACACCGCCAGCCAAAACGATTCGACCGATACCATAATGCACTACTACATTTTTTACCCACTCACAGATTAGCTCCTCGACGTATTTCTGCAACCCACCAGCAACGCCATCAAAACGTATCCCTTCAAGCTTTTCTCTAAAATAGTGATACAAGTCACTTGGTCTTGTATGGAACTTAAAATCAAGGCCATCAACATACATGGTATTGCGGAACACATCATATGCTTTCTTGTAAGTCTGTGGCTTCGCGTAGGCTGCCAGGCCCATTACCTTGTATTCGTGCTCATCAGGCCTCATGCCTAGAAGAAGCGTGATGTATCTGTAGATACGAGCGACTTGAAAGTCACTGTGCGAAATAGTCTTGACTCTTTCCAGTCTACCGTTATTACCTATAGAAATTGACGCGCTGTTGCCATCCCCGAAGGCATCCAGCGTTAAAACCAGCGTTTTTCCCGCACGATATGGGCTTGCGTAATATGCATATGCTGCATGAGCGGCATGATGATCAACAAATCGAAAGCGATCCCGTGGTATCTGGGTATGATCGGCTATCGTTCTCACAATATGATTATTTATCTTGCGTTGATCATCTTCAGTAAATTTGATACTTGCGGACAGCTCATTAGCTAGCTGCTTCCATGTTCCAGGGTATTGATTAAAATCCAATCTGTCGGCATATAAATCCTGCCATGCTATCTTCTCACCATCGCAAAGAACAGGTTTCCAGTAAATGTGTTGCTCTTCCACTCGATCACTAATGTCGAAACCAGAGTAGTAGTGTGCCAGCCGATGCCATAGATCATGCTGAACCGATCCCACAGCGACTACGTCGATTTCGTCACCGGATCTCACTGCAGCATGCTGAAAGCAGTATTCAATGGCCTCCCTCGGATAGCTTTCATCGTTTTTTCTTCGGGAAAACCTCTCTTGAGAAATGCAGGATCGGATAGCACCATCAATATAGATGGATGCTGTTGCCATGTAACCCAGGTTTAATCCCAATATTTTCATTTTTTACTCCAAAAAAGCGAAGGAAAAAGAGCTTCCCGCTTTGACTTCCAACAATACCCATAGACTATGGTCTAACGTTCGAGATACTTCTTTTCGAATCACTGAGCTAGCCAGATTTTGTCAATTCGAGCCTGCATAGGCCAGACAACAATGCCGTGAGAGAGCGAGCAATGATAACGGCACAGTAGGGACTAAGCATGGGCTCTTAAATAGATGATGTAATTTGATCACACGGCTCGTTTTGTCTTCTTAAGCGATTAAAACCCTAACTAATTTTTAAAAATCGCACCGTGCTTGATGACAATCGATTGTAAGTGCCTTACTAAGAAAAGAGTCAGTCTATCTGCAAACAAGTGGCTTTGTTATGACACTGCTTAACCTACAGTGATTAGGCATGTAAAACTTATACATTGACTCTTATCGACAGGTACTTCCAAGGTAAGATAAATGGGTAAGAAACCTCATTTCCTGAAATAATTTCGGTTCCACCGCACTTCTTGATGTTGAGTAGCGACTCCTGATGCATGGACTCAGTTGGATTCTCATCATTGAGCCATTCCACCTGTGCTTGCGGAGCTAGTCTGCGGACCAGCGCCTCAACGTATCCGAAACTGTATATATTCCACAGAAAAAATTCTGGGATATTACCTTCATCATCAAACGTTGAAGCCTCATCAATCTCGGATTTGTCATGGTTCGCCCTCGTTTGGGGTCGAATAATTCTATAGCTAGCATCGCTAAAATAACTTCGAATTAATAGACGGCGACCGGTCGCTGAAATCATTTTTTGCAGGGCAAGTTTTGGCGATGGAAAATACATGAAGGCATTCATGCAAATAACGAAATCGAACTTATGCGCAGGGGAGAAGTCATGGATGTCGGCATTTACGAAATCAACCATCCCAACCGAAAGTTCGTGACGCCAAACCTCCCGCGCTGCCATAATCATCGCCGGGTCAACCTCCACGCCGTTATAACGGTCAATACTTAGGCCATTTCGCATGAAAGTTCTCAGGTAATGCCCCGTCGCGCAACCGACGTCAAGCAGACTGACATTGCCAGGGCTTTTCCCAGCTTTTTGGATATCCTGCCTTAGTAGGTCGACCAGCCGTAAGGCCGACCCCATATCAGGCATGAGGCCGGTTGCTCGGGCGCGCATCAGAGCAACATAACTATCATTGTTGTGAATCATAAGTTAAAACGTCGCTAGATTGGGTCTGAAATGTTTACCAGGGAGCCTCTGAACAATGACTCGATTCGAACTGGCCAGATGACGTTGGTGATGGCGGAGGCAGTTTGTTCAATTCGCTTAGATTTTATCTTGCTCTTGGTGATTTTCGTTGTTTTCTCTGCGGATACTGTCTTGTTTCTCATACTATTGGCATACCTATCCAATGGCTATTAAACGTCTCCTGACTCATGCGCAGGTTGGCAAGGGCAAAAAGTATACACAAGTGAGCCCGGTTCTTC
>Ga0315902_10010177_pt1 | contig 12468 bp, 8 predicted proteins | sample LakEriMetagenome_9_FD_203523 | JGI IMG/M metagenome (GOLD analysis project Ga0315902, IMG submission 203523) | Freshwater fungal communities from buoy surface, Lake Erie, Ohio, United States - Buoy 12 MA117 | ecosystem: Environmental > Aquatic > Freshwater > Lake > Lake biofilm | place: USA... | reverse complement strand
CAGATTCAGCTTGTCCGTAAGTAAACCGTTTACTGATTCCTTTGCTCATGTCCTGCAGATAGTCCAGGTCGTTATTAATGAAAATAGTGCCGTTGCTTTCCCGGATGTAATCGTAGAGCTCCCCTTTACCTTTCTTCACACCTTCGATACCCCCAAATCCCTCCAGGTGGGCCTTGCCCACATTATTGATAAGGCCATGATTGGGTAAGGCATACGTGCAGTAACCGGCTATTTCACGCTGGTGGTTAGCACCCATTTCCACCACCGCCATTTCAGCATCCGGTTTAATTTTCAGCAGGGTAAGTGGAATGCCGATATGATTATTCAGATTTCCTTCGGTTGTATAAGTTCTGTAATGGGAGGAGAGAACGGCGTGGACTAATTCTTTGGTGGTTGTTTTGCCATTGCTGCCGGTTATAGCCAGGAAGGGGATGGAAAACTGCTGCCGGTGAAACCGGGCAAGATCCTGCAGGGTTGTTAATACATTATCTGTTTGAAAGATGCGTGCATCGATGATGCCGGTATCTTCATCCACCACCACGGCGGCCGCACCTTGTTGAAGTGCCTGTGCTGCAAAAAGGTTACCGTTAAAGTTTTCCCCTTTCAAAGCAAAAAACAGCTCACCCGGCACCAGTTTGCGGGTATCAGTTTGTATGTGCGGATGTTGCTGGTATACCTGGTAGAGTTGTTCAATGGTCATTTGAAACTGAAAATTATACCTGTCAAAATTCAATAAAAAACCCCAACAATTTGCTGGGGTTTTTGCTGTATAAAAAGTTTTTTTATCTTCTTTTCCGGTTATTTTGTTTGCGTTGATCAAACCAGTTTCCTGTTTTGTAACCGTTTCCTTCCTGGCTGCCATAACGGGTCATGGCACAACGGAAGCCGATCATGGAACTGCTTTGGTCTTCTTCCAGGAAGCGGCGTGAACCGGGACTGAGCCAGTAGGCGCGGTCGTTCCAGCTGCCACCTTTATAAACACGGCTTTTATCGCTCACCATGGTGGTTACTCCATAGCCATATTGAACACTGCTGAGTGAATCACCATCGAGATAATCTATAGCATAACCTTTCTGGTAGTTCCGGCGGTTTTTCACCTCATCTTCTGTCTCATCCCTGTATTTGATGCGGCCTAAGGAATCGCGTTCGGGTTTACCGGAACCCAAGTCCATACGCTGGAATTTATTACCACGGAAGTAGTTGAAGTCATCGCCATCGGTGGGAGTGAGCGGACGGAAAATATCTGCCACCCATTCACTTACGTTACCTGCCATGTTAAATAAGCCAAAACCGTTCGGGTAAAAAGCTTTAATCGGACCGGGAATGGCAGAACGGTCATTCAAACCACCGGCAACACCCATATTATCACCTGCGCCGCGCTTGAAGTTGGCCAGGAACTGTCCCTGCCAGGTGCTGTTTTTTGCGTCGCGGAGGCCATTTACATTTTGTGCCCAGGGATATACCTGCTTATTGGCAATCAATTCCTCACCACGGCGCTTTTCGGTGCGGCGCGGATTGGGGTTTTGAGCCACATAACCATAAGCCGCATATTCCCATTCAGCTTCAGTGGGTAAGCGGTAATCGGGGAGGATGATGCCTTCTTCTGTGCTGATATTCGTAGGTATCTGCTTACTTACGGGATCTTTAAATTGAGAAATTCCTTTACCGGGAGTTGCTTGGTATTCTCCCAACAGGTAGGCTTTGGTATTAAAGTTTTCCTGTCCGCCCCCCTGCATTTGTTTTTGCAGTTCCGCTTTCTTATTTGTAATGCCGCGCTCCCAGAGGATGCTTTCGTTGACGCGGTCGGTTCTCCACAAACAGTAATCATAAGCCTGTTTCCAGCTAACGCCTACTACCGGGTAGAGGTTATAAGAAGGATGGCGGAAATAATATTCCACATAGGGCTCATTATAGGCCAGCTCACTGCGCCAAACCAGTGTATCGGGGAGGGCGCGGTTGGTGATGGCTGTATCGTTGAAAACCCGGTTGAGCCAGAAAAGGTATTCGCGGTAATGAACATTGGCCACTTCTGTTTCATCCATATAAAAAGAAGCTACGGTAACACGGCGGGGAATATTATTCCAGTCACGCATTACATCTTCTTCCGTAGCACCCATGGTAAAGGTACCACCTTGAACAAACACCAGGCCGGGACCCGTGCGCTGCTCTTTTTCTTTGGAAACACGGAAACCACTTCCGGCGGGGTCATTGTAGGTCCAACCTGTATTGGATGATTTTTCCGGTGCTTTTTTGAAAATGCCACCATTTTTACAGGAAGACAAGACCAAAGAGATTCCCATAAGGAGGATTCCGGTAAATTTCAGGGAGAAAAGGTTTTTCATCTTTTCGTTTTGTTGATTAACGACTGAGGTTCAAAAATATTGTATTGGATTTTACAGCCCAAAATTACATTTTGCTGTCAACAAACATAGGATTTTATTTATTAATAACGAAGTGCTGCATCAAATTCAAGTATTTTTGACAGGAACGAATATGAGGAAATTACTGTTTTTCCTGCTTTTGTCGGCCGGATTCTCTGTCCAGACACAGCGGACATACCGGTCTGCTTCTGTGCTTGCATCAGGATCCTGGTACCGCATTGCTGTTAAAGCGGAAGGTGTGTACCGGGTAGATGTTGCCACCCTTCAATCCCTTGGTATCAATATCAGCAACCTGCCCAGCAGCAGCATACGCCTGTATGGGAATGGCGGAGGCATGCTGCCGGAAGCGAACCGCGATGCAAGGCCCGACGACCTTACCGAAAATGCCCTTTTTGTTGCTGACGGAGGCGACGGTCAGTTTAACGGTACTGATTATTTTCTTTTTTATGCGACGGGTCCGGATCAATGGAAGAAAGACTCTGTGAACAAACGTTTCCGCCATCAGAAGAATCTGTACAGCGATCTGTCGTACTACTATATTACCATCGGGGGCAACGGACTGCGCATACAAACCCGCACCAGTAATCCCGCTTCCAACCGGGTTGTTACCAATTACCGTGACCGTTATTTTTATGAATCAGACACGGTGAACTTTCTGCGCAGTGGTAAGCAATGGTATGGGGAGGAATTCAGTAATGCGCCCGGAAAAGTTCTTACCCGTTCCTTTTCTGTGAATTTTCCCAACCTGGTGACCACGGCACCGGTGTTTCTCGTTTCGCAGGTGGCATCACGGAGTGTGGGAGCAAGCAGCAACTTTACGGTACGGGTAAATGGAAACTTAGCTGCCGCGCACCCGGTCCCTTCTGCCGGGGCAGGCCAGTATGATCCGGTTGCAGTGCTTTCGGAAGCCCAGGGCGGTTTCAGTGCAGCACAAGGCTCGTTTGGTGTTCAATACACCTATCAGCCGGGAAGCCTGAATGCACAGGGATGGCTGAATTGGTTTGAACTCTTTCCGCTCCGGCAGCTGACAATGATTGGTACGGATCAGCTATTGTTCCGTGACTGGGAATCAGTGGGTCCGGGCAACGTGGCAGAATACCGCCTCCAGGGTGCCGGTGCCACTACCGTTGTGTGGGATATTACGAACCCTTTACAACCGGTACAGGTGCAGGGAGCACTAACCGGTACGGAACTCCGGTTTTCTGCCACAGCCGAACGTCTCCGTGAATTCATTGCTTTTCAACCCCAGAATTTTCTGCGGGTGGAGGTAAAAGGTGCCGTGGCCAATCAGAACCTGCATGGCATACCGGCCCGTGATTACCTCATCATCTGTCACAGCTCCCTGCTGGAGGAAGCACAGCGGCTGGCAGCATGGCATCAGCAAAACTCAGGACTTCGGTGTGCAGTGGTTACCACAGACCAGGTGTTTCATGAATTTGCTTCCGGAACGCCCGATCCGTCGGCCCTTCGTGATTTTGTAAAAATGTTTTACGACCGGGCCGGGATTAATACGGCCGACCGTCCTCGCTACCTGTTGCTGATGGGGGATGCTTCCTATGACTATAAAAACAGAATACAGGGCAACAGCAACCTCGTTCCGGGTTTCCAGAGCGAAGTTTCTCTGGATCCGCTGGGTACCTATACTTCAGATGATTTTTTTGGCTTCCTGGATGATGCAGATGATGTAAACACAAACTTTCCTTTATCGCTGCTTGATATCGGGATAGGACGCATTCCTGCACGCACTTTACAGGAAGCGAAAAATGTGGTGGATAAGATTGTCCGGTATCACGATAAGGAAAGTTTCGGACCCTGGCGCAGGGACATTACGCTGGTGGCTGACGATGAAGACAACAACCTGCACCTGGATGATGCGGAGATTCACGCCTCGGTCATACAATCGAAAGCTGTACACCAGGTAAATAAAGTTTACCTCGATGCATTCCGTCAGCAAAGCGGCAGTGGTGGCAGCCGCTACCCGGAGGTGAACCAGGCGATCAATAACCGCATTTTCTCCGGAACGCTTATCTGGAATTACAGTGGTCATGGAGGATTCAGGCGGCTGGCGGAAGAAGTGGTGCTGGACCAGGATATCGTGAATGAGTGGAATAATGCCTACAAATTACCCTTGTTCATTACTGCCACCTGTGATTTCGCGCCGTATGATAACCCGTTGATCACCTCTTTGGGTGAAAATATTCTGTTGCGGGAAAAGACCGGGGCCATTGCCCTGATGACCACAACCCGTGTGGTATTTGCTTTCAGTAACCGGATTATAAATAATAACTATTTCCAGACGGCTCTTGTTCCCGATGCCAACGGTATCTATCCTTCATTAGGAGAGTCGATTCGTTTAACCAAAAACACGACTTATCAGAATTTCGGCGACATCGTCAATAACCGTAAGTTCACACTGCTGGGAGATCCCGCTGTCCGGCTTGGCTTCCCTGTTCATAAAGTCCGCACCACCCGCATCAATGATCAGTTACCGGGAACGGATACCCTTAAGGCAATGGATCGCTATACCATCAAGGGAGAGGTGACGGATCAAAATGGTAACCGTATCAGCGGGTTTAACGGTAACGTATACCCGATTATTTACGATAAGGCACAGACATTGCGTACGTTGCGTAATTATCCTTCCAGCCAGGCAGTGGATTTTCAGTTGCAATCGAATATTGTCTTCAAAGGCAAAGCGCAGGTTACCAATGGAGAATTCACCTACACGTTTGTGGTGCCCCGTGACATCAATTACCAGTTCGGCAATGGTAAAATCAGCTATTATGCCGACAATGGCGTTACCGATGGTACCGGTAGTGAAACTTCTTTTATTATTGGCGGAGTGGGCAGCAATCCTGTTTCCGATCAAACCGGGCCGGAGATTAAAGGTTATATCAATGATGAGAAATTTGTAAACGGTGGCATAACCAATGAAACACCCGTGCTCTTGCTCCGGCTGTTTGATTCCAGCGGCATCAACACGGTTGGCACAGGCATCGGTCATGATATTACAGCCACACTCGATAATGATCTGAACCAGTTTTTTATACTGAATGATTTTTACCAGACTGATGCCAACAGTTACCAGCGGGGAACCGTACGGTTTCAGTTGCCGAAACTGGCAGAGGGTAACCATCAGCTCAAAATAAAAGTATGGGATGTAATGAATAACAGCAGCGATTATCTGCTTGATTTCAGGGTGGTAAAAAACCAGGAGCTGAAGCTGGAGAAAGTGTATAATTATCCCAATCCGTTTACAACCCGCACCACCTTTATGTTTGAACATAACCGGGCCGGCGACCTGTTACAGGTAAACATCCGGATTTTTTCAGTTTCCGGAAAGCTGGTAAAATCTGTCTACCGCACAATAAATACCACCGGAAACCGTTCTTTTGAAATTGAATGGGACGGAACCGATGATTTTGGCCGTAAAACAGGCAGGGGGGTATATATTTACCAGCTGGAAGTAAAAGATTCAGCGGGCAAAAAACAATCTGCTCTTCAGAAATTAGTGGTTCTGTAGTTCCATTGTATAATCCGTACACTAAAAAAAGCATTACCAAAATTCTTCTATTTTTATGCCCAAAATAATCGCTCGAATGAGAAAACTTACCGCATTAGCCTTGATGAGCTTAGCCTTTTCCACTTCGCTGTATGCCCAAATGGACTCCATTAACGTTGTAACCACTGCTGTACCCATGTTACGTATATCACCTGATGCACGGGCTGGCGGTATGGGCGATCTGGGAATAGCCACAACACCCGATGCCAATGCTTCTTTCTGGAACCAGGCAAAAATTCCTTTTGCCACCCAGAAATCCACCATTGGTATTACCTATACACCCTGGTTGAAAGACCTGGGTCTGAATGACGTATATATTGTTACGGCCGCCGGTTACCATCAGTTTGCGGAAGGGCAGGCGATATCTGCTTCACTCCGATATTTCAACCTCGGAAATATTCAGTTCACAGATTTTGCCGGAAATGATCTGCAATCGTTTCGTCCGAGGGAATGGTCGTTTGATGCCGGTTACAGCCGCAGCCTCAGCGATAAGATCGGCGTGGGAGTGGCATTACGATTTATTTACTCCAACCTGGCAAACGGAAACACGAATGGGGTAACGTATAAGCCGGGAACTGCAGTGGCAGGTGATCTCTCCTTCTATTACAACGGACTGGATGAAAATGGAAAAGGTATTACTGCAGGTGCCGTTATGAGCAACCTGGGCAGCAAAATTTCATATACCAATGATGCCCGTGGGCGGGATTATATTCCTGCGAACCTGGGCCTGGGTGTCATGTATCATGCTGTGATTGATGAAACCAGCAAAATCAGTTTTGGTCTGGATGTCAATAAACTGATGGTGCCGACTCCTCCCCGGGAGAAAACACCGGAAGCGCTGGATGCCTACCGGAATAAAAGTGTGTTTGGCAGCTGGTTTTCCTCGTTTGGTGATGCACCGGGAGGCTTTAATGAGGAGTTGAAAGAATTCCAGCTTTCCACCGGTTTAGAGTATGCATACAATGATATGTTTTTCGCCCGTGCCGGTTATTTTTACGAAGCACGTACCAAAGGAAACCGCCGCTTTTTCAGTGCCGGATTGGGTGTTAATTATAACAAACTTGGATTTAATTTCTCCTACCTGGTTCCAACCGGCCAGGGGATCAACCGCAATCCATTAAGCAATACAACCCGTTTCAGTATTCTGTTTGATCTGGGTGGTGGTGAAGAATAAGCTGTCAGGAAAAGATTTCTTAAAAAGCGGAGGTATGTTACCTTCGCTTTTTATTTTTTACGATTTAACTAAACCGTGGACGTTATGGGATTACGGATAGGTTCAGGCATTGATTTTCACCAATTGGTTGAGGGACGAAAGCTGATCATTGGTGGTGTGGAAATTCCTCATTACAAAGGAGCATTGGGCCACAGCGATGCCGATGTGTTGCTGCACGCCATCTGTGATGCGTTGCTGGGTGCTTTGGCATTGGGCGATATTGGTAAACACTTTCCTAATACGTCACCGGAGTTCAAAGACATTGACAGTAAAATTCTGCTGCAGCTTTGTTTTGATAAAATAAGAGAAGCAGGGTATCATGTTGTAAATGTCGATTCCACCCTCTGCCTGGAAGCCCCGAAAATAAAAAGTTATGTTCCCCGGATGCAGGCTGTTATTGCCGGCATACTGGAACTTGAACCCGGAGATGTGTCTGTTAAGGCCACCACTACAGAAACCATGGGTTTTGCCGGAAGAGAAGAAGGATTGGTGGCCTATGCAACTGTATTACTGGAAAAATAACTGTTATGAAGGTCAAGATTGTGAACCACTCTCCGCATCCGCTCCCGCATTATGCCACCCCCGGTTCCAGCGGCATGGATTTGCGGGCGCACCTGGAAGCCCCGCTTGAACTCAGGCCGATGCAACGGGCGCTTGTGCCGACCGGTTTGTTTATTGAATTGCCCGCGGGATATGAAGCACAAATACGACCCCGTAGCGGCCTGGCCTGGAAGCAGGGTATTACCTGCCTGAACACGCCGGGAACGATCGATGCAGATTACCGGGGTGAAATAAAAGTAATACTCATCAATCTGGATACGGTTGATCACACGATACAATCCGGCGAACGCATCGCCCAAATGGTCATCCAGCAGGTGGAGCAGATCGAATGGGAACCGGTGGCGTCATTAAACCTGTCTGAAAGAAACGAAGGAGGATTTGGCAGCACCGGAAAAAAATAAAAGAAGAAACATGAAATTATTACACGGTATACTGATCCTTGTTTTTGTGGCCGGCCTGGTTGCCTGCCGTTCCACAAAAAAAATCCAGCAGGCAATTATAAAAAAAGACAGCACGGAAGTGGTGAAGGAAGATCTGCCCGATCATGAAGACACCATACAGATGGTGAACAGTTTACTGGATAGTGTGGCCCGGCGGCAGACAGTCTATTCAACTTTTTCTGCAAAAATTAAAGTGGACTACACCAATCAAAAAGGGAAGCAGCCCGACTTTATTGCCAATGTGCGCATGCAGAAAGACAGCATCATATGGATTTCGCTGAGCAATGATATCGGCATTGAAGGCTTACGGATTGTTATATCGCCTGACAGCATTAAAGTGCTGGATAAACTGGCAAACACGTATCAGCAGCGCCCCCTTAACTCTATACAAACCGTCAGTCAGATCCCGTTTGCATTTACCGATCTTCAGAACCTGCTCATCGGCATTCCCGTGTTTTTTAATAAAGACAGTATTCTTTCGTACAATGGTAAAGCAACCGGTTACACGGTGCTGAGCTACGGATCCCTGTTCCGTCATTTGTTATCCATTGACCCGGAGTACAGGATTGAAAAAAGTAAACTGGATGACACAGACCCCGTGCTGAACCGCACCGCAGACCTGTTTTACAAAGAGTATGAAGATAAAACCGGCTTTTTATTTTCCACGTTCCGCGAAATCTTCATCTCACAGCAAAATAATCTGAACGTACAACTCAAATTCAAAGATTACCATTTCAATGAATTGTTAACGTTTCCTTTCACAATCCCTAAAAGATATAAAAGAATCGACTGATGCATACTGAATTCTATGGGAAACCGTTCAGTAAGCCGGGAATGAACCCTTATTTTTGCAATTATTAACCCAGGCTTATGCGTTTGATTGTATTGTTTTTCACCTTTTTGTTACTGGCTGCCAGTTCATGGGCCCAAGGCAATGAAAAAGCGGAACTCGAGCGGAGGAAACGGCAAACCCTGCAGGAAATCGATATCCTCAACCGGCAATACAACGAAATCAAGAAAAACAAGAAGGAAAGCCTCGGACAGCTTGCCATGATTCAGCAAAAGATCAGGCTGCGCAACCAGGTGATCGAGAATATCAACCGGCAGGTACGTGTAATTAATAAGGACATTGATTATTCTTACCGGGAAATGCGGCGTCTGCAAAAAGACCTGGATACCCTCAAAATGAATTATGCCCAGAATGCCGTCTATGCCTATAAAAACAGAAGCCGCTACGATTTCCTGAATTTTCTGTTTTCTGCCACCAATTTCAACGATGCCATCCGGCGCATTTCATACATGCGTGCCTACCGGAACTACCGGATGCAACAGGTGGAGGCAATTATTAAAACAGAAGAATTATACCGCCAGAAAATCACACAGCTGACCAATAACCGAAAGGAAAAAAGTGCAGCACTCCTGGACCAGAATAAGGAAATGGGTGAATTGGTGAAAGACAAAAAGGAACAGGACCAGGTTGTCAATAATCTGAAAAAGCGTGAAAAGGAAATCAATACACAGATAGCTGCCAAGAAAAAGCAGGCAACACAACTGGATGCCGCAATCAAGGCAGTGGTGCGCCGCGAAATTGAACTGGCTAAAAAGGAAGCGGAGCGGCGGGCCAGGGAAGAAAGGGAACGCCTTGAAAAAGAAAAAGCCAAAACAACACCTGAAACAACAACAGGTGTAACAAAGCCTGTCAATACACCCAAAAAAGAAGAGCCGGTAAAAAAACAGGAAAGCTACCTGGAATACAACCGGGAAGATATGGTATTGGGCAGCAGTTTTGAGAGTAGTAAAGGCCGTCTGCCCTTCCCGGTGGATAACGGTTACATTAAAACTGGTTTTGGAAGTTATACGGTTCCCGGCACCACCATTAAAGGGTACCAGGAATTTATCACGATTGCCTCACCGGTAGGCACAACCGTTAAAGCTGTATTTGACGGTGAAGTAGTGAGTGTGGCAGAAATCGGTACGCAAATGACGGTAACCATCCGTCACGGTAAATATTTTACATTGTACAGCAACCTGAGTTCCATTTCGGTTTCTAAAGGGCAGAACGTAAAAGCAGGGCAGGGGCTCGGCCGTGTTGCAACGGATATGGATGGTGATGGTTCGATTGAGTTTATTCTCACCAAAGAATTTCAGAACCTTAACCCGCAGCTCTGGTTAAGAAGCCGGTGATACCGGTACAAAACGGTTGTATAAAGCTTCATACAGTGGCACAATATTGTGTATGTCGAAGGAGGCTGCATGTTCCCGCGCCTGCTGTTTCATTTGTTCCAGCTTTTTTTCATTCGTAAGAAGTTCTATTCCGAGATCGCTCATTTCGTCCACCGCTCCAACCGGCGCCATAAATCCTGTTAACCCCTGCAGGTTGATTTCCGGCAAGCCACCCGCGTTGCTGGATAAAACAGGTACACCTGATGCCATTGCTTCGAGTGCTGACAGACCGAAACTTTCATAGTCAGACGGCAGTACAAATAAGTCAGAAATAGCCAGTATTTCCTCCATTTCCTGCTGTTTGCCCAGGAACCGTACATCGTCGCAGATTTTCAGGGCCCGGCATTGCTCTTCTGCATCGGGCCGGTCGGGTCCGTCGCCCACCATCAGCAGTTTCGAGGGTACTTTTTTATGAATGCGGGAGAACACATCAATCACATCATGAACCCGTTTCACTTTCCGGAAGTTAGAAGCATGGGTAATGATTTTTTCACCATTGGGTGCCAGCACTTTTCTGAAAGCATCGAGTGGTTTCTTCGCAAAGCGGGTCACATCCACAAAGTTGTAGATGACCTCGATTTCTTTTTCAATGTGAAAGCTGTTATAAGTTTCTTTCCGTAAGTTGTTGGAAACAGCGGTAATCGCATCACTTTCATTGATTGAAAAAGCCACAACCGGTTCAAAGGTTTTATCTTTTCCTACCAGGGTGATATCGGTACCATGCAGTGTGGTGATAACCGGGATTTCTTTGCCTTTCTTTTTAAGAATCTGCTTGGCCATATAGGCGGCCGATGCATGCGGGATGGCATAGTGTACATGCAGCAGGTCCAGGTCGTTGTTCAGCACCACATCCACCATAGTGCTTGCCAGTGTGGTTTCATAAGGAGGATAATCAAACAAAGGGTAGTGGGGAACACGTACTTCGTGATAGAATATGTTTGTAAAGAAGCCGCTCAGGCGTACCGGTTGCTGGTACGTAATGAAGTGCACCATATGTCCTTTTTCTGCCAGTGCTTTTCCTAACTCAGTTGCCAGCACACCACTTCCTCCGAAGGTGGGATAACAAACAATTCCGATTTTCATATGCGTTTTCTTACGGACGAAGTTACTATTAATATCACTAGCCGGCAGGATTGGTTTTGCCATTGATGTCCTATTTGGTACGTTTGTATAAATTCCAGAAACGTATGCAAAACAGGTTGCTCCTTTTTGTTGCCGGCATCATGCTGCATTATACAGTTAGCGCTCAGGTGCCTGATTCGGTTATGTTCCGGCGGATTTCTGATTTTGTATTTATGAACGGGAAGTCCTATGAGAATCTGCGTGTTTTGTGTAAGCAGGTTGGGCCCAGACTGAGTGGGTCGGCCGGTGCTGCCAGGGCAGTGGAGGAAACGTACCGTATGATGAAAGAGATGGGCGCGGATACGGTATACCTGCAGGAATGCTTGGTACCTCACTGGGTGCGCGGTCCGAAAGAAGCTGCCCACCTGATACAACCGGGTGGAGTGAAACTGCCTTTGAATGTATGTGCATTAGGAAACAGCGTGGGCACCGGAAAAAAAGGGATCAGTGCCGAGGTGGTGGAAGTGCGCTCATTTAAGGAGCTGGATGCTTTAGGTGAGGCGGGTGTAAAAGGTAAAATTGTATTTTATAATTTCCCCATGAACCCAACTAATATTGAAACCTTCCGGTCTTATGGAGAAGCCGGTCAGTTCAGGGGCAGGGGACCCTCCATGGCAGCCCGTTATGGTGCCGTGGGAGTGATGGTGCGTTCACTGGCCAGTAATATTGACGACTATCCGCATACAGGCGCCACCACGTATAACGACTCCTTTCCCAAAATACCCGCGATTGCCGTTTCCACCCGCCATGCCGAATTGGTAAGTGCCGAACTGAAAAAAGGAAAGGGTTACATGTTATTCATGCGTACGGAATGTGAAATGCTGCCCGACGTAGTGAGCTATAATGTGATCGGCGAAATAAAAGGAACGGAATTTCCCGATGAGATAATTACCGTGGGCGGTCACCTCGATTCATGGGACCTCGCTGAAGGAGCACATGATGATGGTGCCGGTTGTGTGCAGAGTA
>Ga0315902_10010171_pt1 | contig 12472 bp, 11 predicted proteins | sample LakEriMetagenome_9_FD_203523 | JGI IMG/M metagenome (GOLD analysis project Ga0315902, IMG submission 203523) | Freshwater fungal communities from buoy surface, Lake Erie, Ohio, United States - Buoy 12 MA117 | ecosystem: Environmental > Aquatic > Freshwater > Lake > Lake biofilm | place: USA... | reverse complement strand
CTTTTCTGCGAAATCCTTCCGAAAGTTTGGGCACGTCAAAACCAACTGCTTTTCGCCACGTTTTCTTCCTGGTGGATTCATAGCCTCGTATTTCCATTATTCAAAATCACCGGCAGCCGGATGGCAGACATCAGCGGATCCTTAGAAAAATATTTTTCCGGTAAAGCAGGCGCCGCGGTTCAGGCAGAAGAGCTTGAGCAGGCCATTGAACTTATGAGTGATGAAGAGGCGACCCGGGAAGAAAAGGAGATGCTGAAAGGCATTCAGCAATTCAGCAATATCCTGGTCAAACAGGTTATGCGCTCCCGTTTGGATGTAAGCGGCATCGAAGAATCGGCAGACTTTCAAACCCTATTACATCATATTACGGAACAACACTACAGCCGCTTTCCGGTTTACCGGCAAACCCTGGATGAAATTGTTGGCATGCTGCACACCAAAGACCTGCTGGCACATATCAACGAACCTTCTGATTTTCACTGGCAGCAACTCCTCCGCACCCCTTATTTTGTTCCCGAACAAAAACTGATCGAAGACCTGCTTAAAGAGTTTCAGCAAAAACACATACACTTCGCAGTAGTGGTAGATGAATTCGGAGGCACCTGTGGTATCATCACCATGGAAGATATCCTGGAGGAAATCATCGGAGATATCAAAGATGAATTTGATGAAGAGGAAAGTATCAATGTCAGACTCGACGAACACAATTTTCTATTTGAAGGCAAGACGATGATTCACGATGTCTGCCGGATTATGCATCTTCCCCTGGATGCTTTCGACCTTGCAAGAGGTGACAGCGAATCTCTGGCAGGTTTGGTTCTCGAACTGGCAGAACACCTTCCCAAGACAAATGAAACCGTTCATTTCAAAGGATATACATTTACGGTAACAGAAGTCAGCCGCAACCGGATTGACAAAGTAAAAATCACTACTCCATCCTGATTATGAACAGAAAACTTATTATCTGCGTTTTGCTCTTTTCAGGTTTTATTTCCTGTAATTCAGATCCGGCGCCAAGGCCCAAAGGTTATTTTAAAATCGATCTGCCCCCCAAAGCATACAAATTGTTTAAAAAGCCAGAGTACCCCTACCAATTTGAATATCCGGTATACAGCAGCGTGATCAAAGACAGTCTCTTTTTTGATAAAGCCCCTGAGAATCCGTATTGGATCAATTTACATTTTCCGCAGTTTCAGGCAACCCTTCATGTTACCTATAAATCGGTAGGCAACGCTGAAAGTCTGCAAAAAATGATCGATGATGCATTCCGGCTTACCGGAAAACATTCCATCAAAGCGAGTTCCATAGATGAAATACCGGTTAAAGGAAGTGAACAGGTAACTGGTTTCTTATTCAATGTCGGCGGAAATGCCGCGACAGGAAAACAGTTTTTTTTGACCGATAGTTCCCATCATTTCATCCGGGGGGCGCTGTATTTTGAAGCCACCCCGAATTACGATTCCATCAGACCTGTAGAAGATTTTTTATACCAGGACATTCTCCATCTTATACAAACCCTGCGGTGGAAAGAACATGAATAAGGATTAGCCTGTTCATTTACTACCTTTGGCAAAACCGCTATAGTGATCATTATTGACCAGGTTTATATCAGCGATGAAGTCGTAGAAGAACAGTTCGTCTGCGATCTCAACCGTTGTATGGGTCGTTGTTGTATTGAGGGGGACGCCGGAGCATCCCTTGCTGATGATGAGTTGGAAGAATTGCAAAAAGCTTACCCTGTTGTAGAAGGGTCTATTCCGGAACAAAGCCGTCAACTGGTTGCATCCCGTGGTTTATACTGGCAACACCCGGAATTCGGAAATGTAACTCCTACCCTCGACGACGGACTATGCGCCTATGCGTTAACCAATGAAAAAGGGCTGATTACCTGTTCCTTTGAAAAAGCTTACAACGAAAAAAAAATAAGCTGGAAAAAACCCCTCTCCTGTCACCTTTTTCCTTTGAAAATATCTGAAAGTGAAAATGCAGATCAGGAATACGTCAACTATGAGCCCCGCGATCCGCTTTGCAGCCCGGCCTGTTCCCTGGGTGCACAAATGAAAGTGCCTGTATTTCGTTTTGTAGAAGAAGCTCTGATACGGAAATACGGAGAAGATTTTTATGAGGTTCTTTGTCAGATAGCCGACCGGCATTATTCCTCCACTGATAACAACCAAGCATCATGAGTGAAACCGCATCCCGATTTATTGAAAAAAGTGCAGACCGAGCCGGAGATCTGGAACATCGCCGGAAAATCAATTTTAATATCAGCCGTTACAATGCCAAAGTTCCCGAAGGCAAAGAACAGTTTACGCAGCTGATGACGGCCCGTGAGCGTGCAAAAAATACCAAGTGGAGGGCTCTTGAAACTCTGGATCAGATGCTGGAAGAGTTTGAAATGCAGTTCAGCAGAAGAGGCGGAAAAGTAATCTGGGCTGAAACTGCGGATGAAGCCTGCGATGCAATTCTGGAAATCTGTCAGAAGAAATCCTGCAAGATGCTCGTCAAAAGTAAAAGCATGGTAACCGAAGAAATTCACCTGAATGATTTTCTGGAAATGCACCAGATCGAAAGTGTTGAAACGGACTTAGGTGAATATATACAGCAACTCGACGGCGAACCGCCGTACCATATAGTAACCCCTGCGATGCATAAAAGCAAAGAGGATGTTGCCAGACTCTTCGCTGAAAAACTGGGTACGGATCCAATGGCCACTCCAGAACAACTTACTCTTACGGCCCGTCGTCTGCTAAGAGAAAAATATATTCAGGCTGAAGTGGGTGTAACCGGTGCAAACTTCATACTTGCTGATATCGGCGCTGTTGCTGTTACTGAAAATGAAGGAAATGCCCGGCTGAGCTGTGCCTTTCCAAAAACGCATATTGTAGTAGTTGGAATTGAAAAAGTTCTTCCATCCGTTAATGATCTTTCTCTCTTTTGGCCGCTTCTCTCTACTTACGGAACCGGACAACAGCTAACTGTTTACAACAGTATTCTTTCAGGCCCCCGCCAACCTAATGAGAAAGACGGGCCGGAAGAGATGTATGTAATCTTACTGGATAATGGACGTACACGCGTATTAGAAAATCCTGCAACCCGCGAAAGCCTGTACTGTATTCGATGCGGTGCCTGTCTGAATGCATGTCCGGTTTATAAAAATATCGGTGGTCATGCCTATGGTACAACCTACAGTGGCCCGATTGGAAAAGTTATCACTCCGCACCTTCAGGAAATGGATGCATACAAACACCTTAGCTATGCTTCATCCCTCTGCGGAAATTGTACCGAGGTTTGTCCGGTACGCATTAATCTTCACGAACTCTTACTTGAAAACCGGCAGGAAGCGGTATCGGAAGGACTTTCCTCCTTTGAAGAGCGCATGGCCTGGAAAATCTGGAAAAAGGTTTCACTGCACCGTAAACTGATGAATGCAGGCTCCTCTAAAATAAAAAGCTGGCTGATCAATGCATTTGTAAAAGACTGGACCCGTCATCGCGGTGAACTGCATTTCCCTAAAAAAAGTTTTAATCAAATCTGGAGAGAACGGGATAAAAGATCATAATTACAATGCTGATCTACTCCCCCCATATTACATCGCGTCTGTTGTATATCGCCAATTGGCTGGGTGAGCAAACAGGCATGCATGTTGCATGTACCAATGACCGGCAGGTGTTTGAACAGGAAAAAGGAATTTGCATCAACTATTCATCCGCAAATATTAAAGAGCAAGCGTTCTGGATCCAGCCGCAAGGGCTTCTTTTTGAGAATTATATAAAAGAACTGGAGATCCAGATTGAAGACCAAAACAATCTTCCGATTTTTTTTCGAAATGAAAGTGATCCCGGTTTTGATTTTTTTTCAGCTGCATTTTTTCTGATGAGCCGGTATGAAGAATATCTTACAGATGAAAGAGATCTTTACGGACGCTATCCGCACACAAAATCCATCGCATACAGATTTCATTTTCTTAATCGTCCGCTCATTGATGAATGGCTGGAGGTGTTTTTAAAGCTTTTAGCAGGAAAATTTCCAGATGTCACCTTTCAAAAACCCTCATTTCAATTTATACCTACCTACGATATTGATATTGCTTATTGTTATAAAGGCAAAGGTTTCTTTCGCAATCTGGCCGGTTGCTTTCTCCGGCCAACCGAATTTATAAGACGTATACAGGTTCTTTTATTTAATCAGAAAGATCCCTATGATGCATATACTTATCTTGAGCAGCTACATCAGTCATTGCCATCGAAAGCAATCTGTTTTCTGCTGACTGCTGTCAAAAGGAGCAGGCAGGATAAAAATATTTTACCCCACTCAAGTGAATTTGCAAAACTGGCGCAAGACCTCAGCCGTTATACTGAAATCGGATTGCATCCTTCAGTTTTTTCTTCCGAACATCCTGCTTATTTAATGAAAGAGAAAAAAGTTTTGGAATCTCTTGTAAAAAAATCTCTTTATGAATCGCGTTTTCATTTTCTAAAATTTAATTTACCAGAAGATTATGTGCGGCTAACCGAAGCCGGAATAACGGATGATTACTCCATGGGATATGGTACTATCAACGGTTTCCGTGCGTCAACTTCCCGTTCTTTCATTTGGTACAATTTAAAAAAGGAAGAGATTAGCAACCTTCGCATTCATCCATTTTCCTGGATGGACGCAAATTCCTACTACGAACAGCGGTTCAAGGCAAAGGAAACTATTGAAGAACTAAAAAAAATACGGGAAAAAATCAAATCCGTTAACGGAACTATGATTACGATTGCACACAATCATTTCTTAGGAACAGATGCACTGCTGGATGAATGGACTTTACATTACAAAAACTTTTTGCAGGAGAGTGCTCTTCTCTGAATCCATTTATTATCAAGCCGACTTCAATAAAGAATAAAGCTGCTGTACATCTTCCGCCTTAAATAATTGTGTGCCGGCATTCATCGTTGCAGCGGTGCCACAGGCAACACCAAAACGAATTACTTCTTCTAGAGGTTGTCTGGTTGAAAGCATATAGGTCATTCCGGCTACCATGCTGTCTCCTGCTCCAACAGTACTCTTCTTTTCAACGGCAGGGGCTTTGCAATAAAATTCTTCACTTTCTGTAACCAGCCAGGCGCCATCAGGCCCCATTGAAACAGCCATCATCTGCGCATAACCTTCACGGATTGCACGCTGCGCCGCTTCCGGCACTTCCTGCTTTTCCAGATGTTCGACGTTCAGCATTTTACAGAGCTCGCCGATATTGGGTTTGATTAAAAATGCATGTTGATTTTTCAATGCCTGCAATGCAGGTCCGCTCGTGTCAATGATGCATTGGGCACCCGCGGCACGGGATGCTTGAACGATGGCCCCATAAAAAGACGCCGGTAAGCCAGGAGGAAGGCTACCACTTGCAACTACAAATGCGGGTGAAAATTTCTCAATCAATCCGATGAGCTCAGAGATTGCTTGTTCTTCTACTTCCCTTCCCGGAAATGTAAACCGGAATTGCTGATTGGCGTGCTCTTCGAGCACAATCCAGTTTTCTCTTGTTTCCACCTGTGTATCCACTGCATGGAAAGGAATTTTTTCAGTCTGCATCAGTGAACGCAGCATAGCACCATTATGACCGCCGGCAGGCATAAGAGCAAGTGTTTCTGCGCCCAGACGCAACAATCCTTTGCTGACATTGATGCCGCCTCCGCCCGGTTCATTCACAACCTCTGTACAACGAAGTTTGGCTTCGGGTTTTAATTCCGCAACCCGCGTACTTTTATCGATACAGGGATTGAGTGTAATGGTTAGAATCATGAAGAAGTGTATTAAACAAGTTTTGAATTCAGCGTATTCAGAATTAAATCGATCCTTTTTTGAATAAGATTCACATCCGTATATCCGCTGGAAAGCATCTGAATCTTTGATTCATTTAACTGACAGAATAATTGCGGATATCCAGTCACTTTTAACTGCCTGCAAGTTTCAAATTCCCCATAAGCCTGTTCTTTATAATCAGGATCTTTCAAACGCGCATAAAACAATTCTGCAGACAACCCATAATATTCAACCAAATGCCGATAGGCTTCCGGATCTGTCAAATCCCTGCCTTCCTCAAAAAGGGCTTTTTGTATACGTGCAGTTATATCTACTTGCTGATCGGGCAAGAATGATTTAAATACATTCAATGCTATTGCCGGTAATTCGGAAGACGGAAACCAGTCGCTCTGATCCGGATGATGAATATGCCATAAAAAATCAGGCCCGAAGCGTACCCCTGTTTTCTCTTCAACCAGCGGATATAGCTCTTTTATCAGAGGCGCAGTAATACGAATCGGCACAGGCTCTGAAGGCAGCATCATACCTCCGCTTAAGACTTCTATTTGAAAAAGAGACTTATTATCCCGGGAGATTTTTTCTATGACAGAACTAAAGCCGTAACACCATCCGCAATAAGCATCATAGCAATAAATGAGAATGGGTCGCATAAAACAAAGGTAAGCAGGGAGTATCGGTTCGTAGTATTCTTAAAAAGTAACCCTCGTTTTAGGAAAGAAGACTATTGCGAATTTTTTGGATGACCTCCTTCAAAGAGGAAGGATCCTGCCCACCGGCAGTAGCCAATGTTTTTTGTCCACCGCCGCCTCCTTTGATCAAAGGCGCTACAATCGTCTTTATCATTACCCCAGCATCAAATCCTTTTTCGGCAGCCAGCGCTTCTGATATACCAATCGCTACGGAAGCTTTGCCGTTTATTTCAGCAGTGAGTACGGAAAGCAGAAGATTCTGTTTTGCAACAAGATCATAGCAAAGCTTTTTAAGCGCCTCTGCGCTGTCTGTCTCGATTGTCGTTCCAATAAAAGAAACACCCTGTACTACTTCAGCTGTCTGCAGCAGTTCTTTACCTTTCTCTGCTAGGATACGGGATTCAAGTTGCTCCGCTTTTTTCCGCCAGTCGGAAGACTCTTGCTGCAGTTGTTCGATGGCGGCCGTTAACTGTTTCGGATTTTTCATCAGGGCTCGAGCTGCGTCGAGTTGCTGCAACTGTTCCTGTATATACAGCTCAGCTGCGGCTCCTGTTACTGCTTCCACTCTTCGCACACCGGCAGCTACCGCCGCTTCACTGATCAAGCGAAAACATCCCAACTCTCCGGTATAGCCTACATGTGTTCCTCCGCACAATTCCACCGAATACTCCGAATCCATAATGACAACACGTACCTGATCGCCGTATTTTTCACCAAACAAAGCCATTGCACCCAAGGCAAGCGCTTCTTCTTTCGGTAGCGTTTTAATAATAACCGGGTGGTTTTGACGAATTTTTTCATTGACCATCATTTCAACCTGACGGATTTCTTCACTAGTCATTTTTGCGAAATGAGAGAAATCAAAGCGCAGCAGCTGATCGTTTACCAACGATCCTTTCTGTGCAACATGTTCCCCCAGAACATGGCGTAATGCTGCATGCAGGAGATGGGTGGCTGAATGATGTACGGTGATATTCCGGCGACGGACTGCATTCACTTTAGCCTCTATGGGCGCTTCCGGATCGGAAGGCAGGCTGTCAGTAAAATGCACGATCAGATCGTTTTCTTTTTTTGTATCCAGAACATGAACAGATTCTTTTGGAAAAACAAGCACTCCGCTGTCGCCAACCTGTCCTCCGCTCTCTGCATAGAATGGTGTTTCGTTTAAAATCAGCTGATACAGCTGCTTTCCTTTTAAAGTAACGGAACGGTATTTCAGTAATGTTGTATTCAAACCCAATTGATCATATCCTGCAAATCGTCCGTTTCCTTCGCGTACCTGAATCCAGTCGCCTGTATCCACAAGCGTAGCAGCACGGCTTCTGTTTTTTTGTTGCAGCATTTCTTCCTCAAAGCCATGTTCATCAACCTGCAACATCTCTTCCTGCGCAATCAACCGGGTTAAATCAATCGGAAAACCATAGGTGTCATACAATTCAAAAGCGTCTTTCCCGGGTATAACACCTGACTTCTTTGAATCATGAACTATATCTGCAATCCGCTTAAGGCCTTTATCAAGTGTTCTCAGAAACGCTTCTTCTTCTTCTTTGACGACTTTGGATACAAAAGCCTCCTGCTGAAGAAGCTCCGGAAAAACATTTGTAAACTGTCCGGCCAGCACCGGCACAAGCTCACATAGTAACGGTTGTTTTCTATTGAGGTAAGAATAGTAATACCGAACTGCTCTTCGAAGAATCCGCCGGATCACGTAACCGGCACCTGTATTGGAAGGGAGTTGTCCGTCTGCAATGGTGAAACAGATCGCTCGTATATGATCGGCAAGTACCCGGAAGGCAATGCTTTCTTTATCGTCTCCTCCTGTATATTTTTTTCCCGTACGCGTCTCTATTTCCTGAATAGTTCCGCTGAATAAATCGGTATCATAATTACTTTGCTTTCCCTGCAACACACGCACGAGCCGTTCCAAACCCATACCGGTATCTACGTGTTTTTCAGGCAGGGATTCAAGGGAACCATCTTTCAGCCTGTTGAACTGAATAAATACATTGTTCCAGATTTCAATTACCTGCGGATGGTCTTTATTAACCAAAGTTTTCCCGTCTATCTGATTTCGTTCTTCTTCCGACCGGCAGTCTACATGAATTTCTGTACAAGGGCCACAGGGGCCAGTATCTCCCATTTCCCAGAAATTATCCTTCTTACTACCGTTCAGAATATGAGCAGGATCTGCCAGTTTACTCCATTCCGACCGAGACTCTTCATCAGCTGGAAGCTGATCCTGTGCATCCCCTCCGAAAACCGTTACATATAATCTTTCTTTCGGCAACTGATATACGCTTGTGAGAAGTTCCCAACTCCAAGCAATCGCTTCTTTTTTAAAATAATCCCCAAAACTCCAATTGCCCAGCATTTCAAACATCGTATGGTGATACGTGTCAACACCTACCTCTTCGAGATCATTGTGTTTACCGCTCACGCGCAGGCATTTTTGGGTATCTGCTATTCTTCGAGTAGGCGGTTTTTTATTTCCGAGGAAATAATCTTTAAACTGATTCATGCCCGCATTGGTAAACAACAAAGTCGGGTCGTTTTTATTGACAATCGTTGCGGAAGGAACAATCGTATGTTGTTTGGAAGCAAAAAAATCCAGAAACTGTTGCCGTATCTGAGCCGTCTTCATCATAAGAAATCCTGTTTGTGGTTGTGTATTGTGCAGGGGCAACTTATATTTGTTGACCCGCTCAACCGTTTCTCTTTCCGGAAAAAATGATGCGGAAAGCGGAGCAAATGTACAACAATGTACATCGCTTTTTGAAGCCTGAGAACCATGAAGAAAATCAAATATTTCTATAATACCAATACGCTTCGGTATGAGAAGTTTATCACCCCTATTCGGGTGAAGCTCCTCCGCATGCTTGGCTTGCTGGCGGCAGTAGTGGTAGCGGGTTTCATTTTCACACAGGTGTCCAACTATTATTTTCCCAGTGCCGGTGAAAAGAAACTGCAACAGGAAAATAAACAGCTCAAAGAGCAATACAGCATTTTAGAACAGGAAGTTGCTCAATTGCAAATTCAAATGCAGGAGATTGAAACGCGGGATCAGGATATATACCGGACTATTTTTGAGGCCAATCCGCTTCCCGACAGTGCCCGGCAAAAACTGATAGATCAGAAAAAAGAAGCCAGTTTGGTAGCAAAACTTTCGGATGAGGAACTGAACAGATCTCTGGTTCAGCAGATTGCCCGTTTAAGCGGTCGGCTGCAACTGCAGAAAGAATCTTTTAACACCGTTGAAATCCTCATTAAAAATAAAGAGGCACTTCTCGCGGCTACACCTGCCATTCAACCTGTAAGCAACCGTGATTTAAACCGACTTGCTTCGGGATTCGGCTACCGAATTGATCCGGTTTATAAAACAACGAAATTTCATGCCGGGCTGGACTTTGCTGCTCCTCAGGGAACTCCGGTTTATGCAACAGCCAATGGAGTTGTTCGCTTTGCCGGTGATGCCGGAAACGGCTATGGAAGGCATATCATCATCGATCACGGATTTAATTACGAGACTCTTTACGGCCATCTGATTCGTATTAAAACCAGAGCCGGCACACGGGTACGAAGAGGAGAAGTGATCGGATGGGTTGGCAGCACCGGAAAAAGTACCGGACCTCATTTACATTATGAAGTGCATAAGGGGAAACGGGAACTGGATCCGATTTACTTTTTTTATAATGATCTGACGCCGGAACAATTTGACCGGTTGCTGAAGATGGCTGCCGCAAGCAATCAGTCGTTTGACTAAACGGAAATTAGACTTGACGCGGCTTTTCTTTTCATTATCTTTGAAAAGAGCAGAAAGAAAATTTTCATTATGCAGTTCTCGATTGACTTTACCGATTCTTCGAATAGTCCCAAACCAGGGAGGATCAAAAAAGAAAAGGCTCCAAAGACATCTTCCAAAAGAGGCCGTAAGAGTCTTAAAGATATGGTCAGTGATGCGAAGATGATTGAATTGCCCAAAGAAGAAGTATTAAGAGAAAAACTTTACTATAATATAGGTGAAGTGAGCGAGTTATTCGGACTGAATCCCTCGTCTTTGCGTTTCTGGGAAACTGAATTCAGCAATATTCGCCCTAGAAAAAACAAAAAAGGTGATCGTTTTTATACGGTTGATGATATTAAAAAAATTCAGCTGATTTATTATCTTTTGCGCCAGCGTAAATACACCATTGAAGGCGCCAAGGATTATATAAAAAAATACAAGGATGAGGCTACCGTTCGACTGGAATTAATTGAACGACTCAAAGAGCTGAAAACTTTTCTGCTGACGCTAAAGGCAGATCTTTAACGGATTTTATGAAAACTGTTTTTCTCATTTGCTATTTTTTCATCTGTTCCTTTGCATCTGCTCAGGCAACCTATGAAATCTTTAAAGACTCCACCGGTGCAATTGTATATAAAGGATTGATACCTGTAACAGACCTGGAAAAGGAAACTGCTTTTACCTGGATAAGGCAGGATCTCAGCGGATATAAACCCGACAGCAGCTGTGTTGCAATGCTCAACAAAGCAAAAGACAGTATTTATCTCCTTGTTTTTGCAGGCACCTGGTGCAGCGATACGCAGATAATTCTGCCCCAGCTATTGCATCTGATTAAAAAAGCCGGCTTCCCGCTAAGTCAATTAAATATTTTCGGTGCTGACCGTAAGAAAAAAACAAGCGGTACGATTGCCGAATCTTTGGGCATCCGGTTTGTGCCCACCATTATTGTATTTAAAAAAGGAAAAGAGTGCGGAAGAGTGGTTGAATATGGTAAGTATGGTCAGTTTGACAAGGAGCTTGCAGAAATCCTTAGTCAATCTATGCCGCAATAGAAATTATCATTGCATTTTAACCTTATATATTTCGAGCGAATCTTTTTTTAGTACAAATAGCCGGTCGGATTGTATGACATACTTCAGTGCCTGCTCTCCTGGCGGTAAATTCCAGCGTTTTTCCTGAAAGCTCCCCATAGTGTAACTTACCAACTGTCCGTTTATCACCCCGGCAATCGTTTTGCCGATAACAGAAAAATTACGAAGTCCGATATAGCTCAACTTTGTTTTGAAGGTCCCGTATATATCAAAAACATAGATCCCCTTTTCAGGATCATTCAAATAAACAAATCCATCCTGATCAACTATTTTTTCCGGAGAAGGGACCTCATCAAAAGCCATTCTTAAATCCGGAGTCGAAAGCAATACCTGCCCGTCATCATTGATTTTTTTTAATTGCTGGTTTTGTTCATCATAAACCCATATTTTATTGTCGTAGCTCTGCGCAACAGCCTTTACCTGAAATATCGACTGCCGACGCAAATCAATGGTATTAACAGGCTGTAAAAACCGGTCAAGGATCAAGATTGTGGCAAAATTTTTATAGTAGAGAATACACTTCAGGGGATTGCTAACATCCATGGTGTAGAGTTTTCCATAACGACGTACGTCATTGAATACACCCATGGAATCTCCGTTGATATTCCGTTTCTTAAGCTGATTCTTATCTGAAAATAAATAGGTATTGCCTAACAGATCCGCTTCCATATCAGCCAGCGAACCCAGAATCACCCTTTCTTTGATAAAAGATATAGAATCCTGCGCAGCAGATACCCTGCAAGAAAACAAAGTAAGTATCAGTAAGCATATCTTCATTTCATATGTTCTTTTTTATTGTTTTTTAATGGTCATATAGAATAGCCAAAAAGATCATTCCAGTTGGTATCGAATTTTAGTTAAGGCTATTTCATATGTTCTTTTTTATTGTTTTTTTAATGGTCATATAGAATAGCCTAAAAGATCATTCCTCTTGGTATTGAATTTTCGTTATGGCTATTTCATATGTTCTTTTTTATTGTTTTTTAATGGTCATATAGAATAGCCAAAAAGATCATTCCAGTTGGTATCGAATTTTAGTTAAGGCTGTTCTGCATATGTATTCAGGAAAACCTTTTCTCCGTCAAAAACTGCATAGGTAAAAT
>Ga0315902_10010170_pt1 | contig 12473 bp, 17 predicted proteins | sample LakEriMetagenome_9_FD_203523 | JGI IMG/M metagenome (GOLD analysis project Ga0315902, IMG submission 203523) | Freshwater fungal communities from buoy surface, Lake Erie, Ohio, United States - Buoy 12 MA117 | ecosystem: Environmental > Aquatic > Freshwater > Lake > Lake biofilm | place: USA... | reverse complement strand
AAGACAAAGACTAATAGACTCACATTTATGCAGAACAGTCTCACCTATCTCAACCAGAGGTCATTTGAACCATTCATTGAGTTGATAAGAGAAGGTAAGACGATCAAAGAGTCTGCTGAACCACTTAAAGGAATGGATATATGATGACGCCAAAAGAAAAAGCAATAGAATTATACAATAAAATGTATGAAACAGGATTTAAGCCAAAAAGCGTATTACTTAGAATAGAACAAGCTAAAGAATGTGCATTAATAGCAGTAGATGAGATAATATTAAGTAGAAAAGATGATAGTCAATTTGATGATACATTATGGGCAGGTGGAAGTGATATGTACACAATGCACCCAATGTATTTAAACTATTGGCAAGAAGTTAAACAAGAAATAGAAAAGCTATGAAAAATGAAATTTTGGTGTGTGAAAAATGTGGATCCGCAGATTCTATCCATATTAGAGTTTGGCAGTATGTAAACTCTGGTGAGTTTGCAGCTGATTGTTTAGATGAGAGACAGGATAGATGGTGTGAAGATTGCGAAGAGCATGTTGATTTTATAACAAAAGAAGCATTATGAGTTTTGAAGATTTAAAACGAGAAGTTCAAGCTGGCTTAGATGGTAGAAACAATGGTATACCTATGGGCTTTGATAGATTGAACAAATACATTGGCATCAGAAAAGGTATGTACACTCTGATTGGTGGTCTCACTGGATCAGGTAAGACTAGCTTTGTAGATGACGCATACGTTTTGAATCCATTTGACTGGTATATCAGTCAGAAAGACCCAGGAGTGAAGTTACGCATCATATATCGTTCAATGGAGCGTAGCAGAACATATAAATATGCTAAATGGATCTCTAGAAAGATATTTCTAGACCATGGCATAATCATACCTGTAACCAAGCTATTAGGTTGGACAGATAAGATGAGTCATGATGAGCATGACCTTTTCCTGATGTATGAAGATTACATGGATCAGATGAAAGATGTCATTACCATCATTGATGGACCAGAGAACCCAGTGGGTATATCCAAGCACATAAAAGAGCATGCTCTTGCTAATGGTGTAATGGAAGATATAGATCAATACAATAAGAAGTACATTCCTAACCAGGCTAATGAAATCACTATTGTTGTTATTGATCACATAGGCTTATTGAAGCCAACTAAAGACCATCCTACCAAGAAACAGTCTATTGATAAGATGTCAGATGAGCTTAGATATGCTCGTGACATGTATGGATATAGTCCTGTTATTGTTAGTCAGTTCAATAGAGACATTAGTAATCCCATCAGGATTAAGAATGGTGACGTAGAACCACAGCTAGAAGACTTTGCAGAAAGCTCACAGACACAGAATGATGCTGATGTTGTCTTAGCATTGTTTGACCCTATGAGGTATAAAGTGGCAGACCCTAGTGGGTATGACTTAAACAAGCTAAGAGATGAGTTTGGTGCAAAGTATTTCAGATCATTGAGACTAATTAAGAATAGTTATGGGGAAGATGATGTGAGAATAGGTTTGGGCTTTCTTGGCCACGTTGGTATGTTCAAAGAGCTACCAAAGGTCAAGTATATGAATGAGAACGTGTATAATGAAATTACTAATAAAACATTCTTTTTAAACAAATGATATGAAACTAAATTTTAAAATGTACAATACACTACCTACACGCAAGAGTCATTGGTGGCAGGTGGTATTATTTCCCACTGTAAGCATAATGAATAACATACAGAAGCATGATCCATATGTGGCTGTGAATGTAGAGTATTTGTTTTGGTCAGTTACAACAATATTTAACTATGGCAAAAAAGGAACTCTCGCTACGAGATAAGAGACAATTAGAGTTTGCTCAGGTGTTTCTAGACCATGGAGAGTTTGGCATTCTAAACTTATGTCCAAGGTTTGGCAAAATACATACAACCATCAATATATTAGAGAAGATGGATAAGGACATTAACATCCTGATAGCCTATCCTGATATAAAGATTAAGAATGCATGGGAAGAGCACTTTGTAGCTAGGAAGTATAAGAATAGCAATATGACTTATACTACACATATGTCTCTTAAAAAGCACACAGGTGGTGTATTTGACCTGGTTGTCTTAGATGAGATACATTTGCTGTCAGAAGCACAAATAGAGGCTGTAAAGGAGCTAAAATGCGTTAGTGTACTTGGATTAACAGGCACGCTATCAGCAAGCACAGAACAAACATTAGGAACAGAGCTAAAACTACCTGTCTTAGCTACATATTCCATAGAACAAGCCATTAAAGAAGGAGTTGTAACAGACTACGAGATTACAGTGGTGGGAGTACCACTTGATAACGTAGTAAAGAACAACTACAAAGGCAAATTAAAGACTGAGAAGCAACAGTTTGATGCTTATGGATGGGTGATTGATCAGTTGGAGAGAACAGGTAAGAGCACTATGTTCTTACGTCTAGCCAGAATGAGAGTCATTCAGAATAGTATTGCAAAACTAGCAAAGACAAAAGCCCTATTAGCCAAGCACAAGAAGGATAGAATCCTGGTCTTCTGTGGTCTTACAAAGATAGCAGATAGCATAGGCATTCCTGTCTATCACAGCAAAGCAGGAGACAAACAAATATTTGAAGACTTTGCCACAGGCAAGGGCAATCATTTAGCTGTTGTTAAAATAGGCAACACAGGTGTAACTTATAAACCACTTAACAGAGTGATTATCAATTACTTTGATAGCAATGCAGAAAATCTTGCTCAGAAGATTAATAGATGCATGGCTATGGAATATAACACACCAGATAAGAAGGCACACGTTTACATTGTGTGTTCTACAGAAGACGTGGAAAGAAAGTGGCTTAAGAAAGCACTAGAATTCTTTGACAAAGATAAAATCAAATATGTATGAAAGTAGATTTAGTAGAACAAATGGAACCCTTTAGTGATGAGGTATGGTATGGCATCAGAGTGAATGGTTCATCAGTAAAATGGAGTAGAGATAAAGATGTTATTGAGGCTCTTTACAATGATATACTTACCAATCCAGATGTATTAAAAACCAAAGAAAATATTTTGAAATCTCAAGAAATTAACCTATCTTTGGACAAATAAAATCAGTAAAAACATGGCAAGCAAATTAATTGGAATTGTTGGTCCTACAGGGACAGGCAAGTCAACCTCAGTGAAACATTTAGACCACAAAGAAACATTCATCATTAACGTAGCTAAGAAAGAGCTTCCTTTCAAAGGAGCTGAGAAGCTATACAATGCTGAGAACAAGAATTACAAAGAGATGGATGATGCCATCACTATTGTGCAACAGTTAGTGAAGATATCAGAAGGCCAACCTCACATCAAGAACGTCATTATTGAAGACTCTAATTACATTATGGGTTTCAATATTGTATCAAAAGCTGACCAAGTGGGCTTCACTAAGTTTAGTCTTATGGCTAAAGATATGGTGGAACTATTTAGAACAGCAAGGAAGTTAAGAAATGATCTTAAAGTCTTTTATTTCACACACCCTGAAACTATTGAGGACAGTGGTGAGATTGTAGGATATAAGATTAAGACAGCAGGTAAGTTAATTGACAACCAAATTGTATTGGAAGGCTTATTAACTATTTGCTTATATACACACGTGGAAGAGTCAAAAGATGGCACAGCCACATATAATTTTGTAACTAACAGATTCAAGAAGTATCCAGCAAAGAGCCCAGATGGTATGTTTGCAGACATCAAGATTCCAAATAACTTACAAGAAGTAGTTAACGCAATAGACAATTATTATCAATAATCAATTAAAATCAGAAAAATGAGTAACATTGGCGGAGAAAAAAGAGAAAGCGTACAGTTTGAAGAAAAAGACTTTCCTAAAAAGGTGGGTCTGTTTGAAGCAAAAGTAATTGCAGTGAATCCTACAAGAGAGGAGTATGCTGACATCTTAGGAAGACAACTAAGTGAAGAAAGCAAAGCTACTAACTATCTAGGCACAAGTAAAGATGGTAATTCAAGATTACGTCTAGACTTTTGGTTAGAAGAAGTTAAGTCAGCAGAGAAATTTAAATTGACATTCTTTGTAGAGCAGAAAGAGAAAGAGAACAGAGATGGTACAAAGAAGCAATACATTAACAATGTTGGACGTTGTACATGGGCAGACAGTCCTAACAACTTACCATCATGGTTCAAAGAAAGAGACAATCGTGTAGCATATGTAGGCGAAGAAGACTTATACAACTTCTTACGTTCTTGGTTGAGCTTGATTGACTTTAGTAAGAAGACAGCTACATTAGAAGTTGAATTCAACAAGTTAATGAAGGGCAATGTAAAAGAATTGAAAGAGCAAATCAATGGTGAGTGGGCTACAAACGTTGTAGCTATGGCCACTATTAATAGCAAAGAGACAGAAGAGGGAACTAAAGAATTCCAGAATGTATACAACAAAGCATTCATGCCTTCTTATAGCCTCAAAGCATTTAGACTAGTAGATTATAACAAGTCTGATGTAGTGAGTGGCTTACGTCAGAAAGGTTCTAAAGACTTAAAACCTCACGAGCGTTTTGTACTAAACATTACAGGTGAGTATGGATGTAAAGACTTCTATACATTCCAGGAGTTGAAAGAATATAACGCTGATGATAATTTAGTAGCATCTGACAGAGTGATTGCAGATGACGACAGTGATTTTTAGTATGCCCCCCAAATAAGAATTGGCCTCACAGTGATGTGGGGCCTTTTCATTAAATTTACTTTATGATTAGTGGAGAAAGGAAGACAAAGCTTTCTATAGAAGCCATCCTAAGCAGGATATCAGAGTATGACATCTTTAGGTATTACATGCCTAATCATGACTGGAAGATTAATAGGGTGACTTATTCTCCTTTCAGACATGAGAACAACCCATCATTCATGATTGGTAATAAGCTGGGCTATCTTATGTTTATAGACTATGCTGACACTAGTAGACGTGGTGATTGCTTCAACTTTGTCCAGACATTACATAGTCTTCCAAGTATGAGTGATACTTTGAGGATGATAGATAGAGACTTTGGTCTTGGTCTATCTACAGGTGTAATGACAGGGAAGTATAAGAAGATCATTTCTGAATACAAACAGCCTGACATTGAGAAGAGATATTCTCTCATCCAGGTGAAGGTTAGGAAGTTTACACATGAGGAGCTAGCATACTGGAATGAATATCATCAGGATATACAAGACTTAAGGGACAATAACATCTATTCTATCAAGGAGCTATATCTAAACAAACAAAGGTTCCCACTATTAGAAACTGAACTTAGATTTGGTTATCTGTATAATGGACAACATTGGAAGATATATAGGCCATTTGCTGATAAGAAAAGCAAATGGATGCCTAATAATGTTCCCATCACAGCAATGGATGGTAAAGAGAACATTAAGAATTGTAAGGTGGCATTCATCAACAAGAGTAAGAAGGATTACATGGTGATGAAGAAGTTGTTTCCTTGTAGTTGCGCTGTCCAGAATGAAGGACTGGGATGTTTCTCTCATGAGAATGTAGAATATCTTAAAGCAAACTCTGATAGGCAAATACTAAGCTTTGATGCTGATGATGTTGGTGTGCAGAATTCAAAACAGATAACAGAAATGTTTGACTTTGAATATACTAACGTACCACGTCAGTATCTAGCAGAAGGTATTAAGGATTGGGCTGATCTAGCCAAAGCACATGGATTACAAGCAATAGAACAGTATTTAAAACAAAAAGGTATCTTATGACACTGCATGATTTAAAAGAAGCTATTAGAAGCGAAATAGAGTTTCTTGAAACAACAGAAGGAGATGAGATAGAATGTATAGGTATAGAAAACCTAGAAGGTATTTTATCTAAATATTTTAATAAAGAAGTTAAATTAACAGAAGATGGAGAATTTTAACACCACAAAGGAACTGATCATAAATGCACCAGTTCCTGTACAAACACGTACATATAAGCCAGTGAGTCATTCACAATTGATTGATCTTACATTAAACAGTATTGAGAAAGCAGGATTTACATTAGACAAAGAAACTTATTCATCAGCAGGTGATGGTCAAGTGGCTAATGGCAGATTTAGTATTAGCAATGTAGCTGATACTGAGATGCAATTACAGATTGGTTGGCAGAATAGCTACAACAAACAGCTTACATTAAAGTTTGCTATTGGTACACGTATATTCATTTGTCAGAATGGTTGTGTATCAGGAGACTTTGGTACATTCAAGAAGAAGCATGTTGGTGAGATACAATCATTCACACCACAGGCTATTACAGACTATATCAAGAGTGCAGGTGAGACATTTTCTATTATGCAAAATCAGAGAGAGTCTATGAAGCAAATAGAAATCACTAAACGCACCAAAGCTGAATTGATTGGTAGAATGATGCTAGAAGAGCAGTTCATTACATCTACACAATTGAACATTATCAGTAGAGAGTTAAAAGCTCCTACACATGATTATGGTGCTAAGGATAGCGTATGGGAGTTGTACAACTACACCACATTTGCTATGAAAGAATCACATCCTGCAAACTGGATGAGTAGTCACATCAAAGCACATCAATTCTTTAATGCATATTCTGATAACTCAAAAGTAGAAACAGAAATATCACAAGAAATGATGTTTAATCAATTAGAATTATTTTAATATGAACTGGGAGAAATTTAAAGATCAATTCCATCCTTCCTGGCACAGGTTTATGCAACCTTTTGTTGAGAGCGAGGCATGTGACAACATCTATAAATTCCTTAAGAAAGAGAGTCAGAGGGGCAGGCAAATTGCCCCTCTTTCTCCTAACGTTTTCAGATGCTTTCAGGAAACATCTTATGATGACTTAAAACTAGTCATGGTAGGTATGTGTCCATATCACTCTGTAAAGAAGGGACAATGCGTAGCAGATGGCCTATTGATGGGCTGTTCCACTACAGGTGTATTACAGCCATCCTTACAGAAGTTTTATGATGGCATAGAAAAGGAATTATATAATGGACTATGTGTAACATGTGAAAGGCCACCAGATGTGTCATTTCTGGCACAACAGGGCATTCTAATGTACAATGCTGCCCTTACAACAGAAATAAACAAAGCAGGCTCTCATATAGACCTGTGGGAACCATTTACTAAGTATCTATTTGAAGATGTCTTAGGCACAACCATGGCTCCTGTGATATTTCTAGGTAAAGATGCAGCAAAGTATGAAAGATATGTGGCACCATTCACATGGCATTTCACACTCAGTCATCCAGCCAGTGCTTCTTACAAGCAAACTGATTGGGACACAGAAGGAGTATTTACAAAGATTAACAAATTATTAAAAGACAACAACAATACACAGATAGATTGGATGTTGGATACACCATTTTAAAAACAGAGCAATGGAAAAATTACAAGTTTATGTAGAAAATTCAAAGGATGAGCCCTTAGAGTATGATTATGATCTAGAGCTGGGAGCTTGTCTTATAAAGCTAAACTACTCATATGATCTAGATTGGACATGTCCAGGAGAAACAGCATTGACAATTACAGATGATGGAGATGGTCTTAGTGTCAAGTTTCCTGATAAAAAACCCATTAATCTATTGTATTCTGAAGCACGTGAGTTAATCATAGCACTTACTATGTCTGTAACAGACAAAATAGAAATTAGAAAATCAGAAACTATTAAAACTTTTTAATCATGATCAAAGTTAAAAATGGAGGAGAAATCCAAAGAGGTGATATTATAGCTGTGGCTACTAATAATTACATAAGCATTGGAATATATCTTGGACGAGGACAAGGAGGAACAGTTCAGTATTTATGGCCTGGTTCTGCTGCATCATCTAAAAATTGGCATAAAATACAACTAGACCAATGGAAAGGTGATAAACCAATGAGACCTCTTACAATCTCTCAGATGGGTAAGAGCTATGTCAATACACCAGATGAGTATAGAATTATGAAATTAAACAAAGAAAACATTACAGACCAAGAAACAATAGAAAAGCTCCTAGAAGACAAAGAAATCCTAAAAGAATTCAAAATTACAGTAAACTACTAGACACATGATACTCGAAAAACAGACAGAAGCACACATCCTCCAAGAAGGAGGAACACAAGAAACTGTGAAAATGTCACTAGACTTAGATTCTGCACAGGTTTTGATGCAGATGTTAAGTAAGAATTTATATTCTGACGCAATAGGCTCTACTATCAGAGAATGTGCATCCAATGCACTAGATAGTCATAGAAGAGCTGGAAGTGACAAGCCTATTGTTGTTTCTTTTAAGAGAAACACACAGGCAGATACATATGAATTTGCTGTTCAAGACTTTGGTATTGGCTTAGATGCAGATGATGTGGTTAATATCATCAGTAAGTATGGTAAGTCAACCAAGCGTGATAGCAATACAGAACTAGGTATGATGGGCTTAGGTTTCAAAGCTCCATTAGCATATAGCTCTAGCTTCTATTTTGTAGCTAGAAAGAATGGTATGGAACGTAAGTATATGATGTACGAAGGAGAAGATACAAACAGTATTGACCTTCTATATGAGATACCAACCACAGAAGAGAATGGTGTGAAGGTGATTGTACCTGTAAGCTATTATGATAGACACACATATGTTAAAAAGATTCAAGAGCAACTTGCTTATTTTGACAATGTCTATTTTGATGTAGATCCATTTGGTTCTTCTATTGTTCCTAATGACTTTACTATTTACAGAGGTGAGCATTTTCAGTATTCTGAACTAGCCACTAATACTGATATGCATCTTTGCTTAGACAATGTAAGCTATCCTATTGACTGGGAAAAGCTTGGTATTGATAGAATAGGTATCAAGTTAGCTTTGAGATTTAGTCTTAGTGATGGATTGTTCCCTACACCAAACAGAGAAGCTATCAGATATACTAAGGAGGCTAAAGAGACCATCCTTAAGAAGATAGAAACAGTGGCTAATATATTCATGGAGAAATTCAATGAATCCATCACTTCAAATAGTGATATCAAAGCTATCATGGAGTTGTACACCAGAAACAATAAGTATCTTAAAGCATGGTATAACAAATCAGGTGAAAACTATGAGATAGACAGACTTGTACAACATGCCACTATACCTGTAGCACAGCCTAAACTAGAAAATGTAAGTCTTTTGAACTTAGAAAGACTTGCTGTAAAGGCTAAGGAATATATTCTTGCTGAGTATAAGTTTAAGTATAGATTTACTAATGGTAAGTTTCAGAACATGAAAAGCTACTATTATGATCACTTAAGAATGTCAGACTTAACAGGTTATAACTTTGGTGGAATATATATCTACAATCATGAGCTTCCTAAAAGCAAGCAAGACTATTTGAGGACTCTTCTACCAAGTAACAGAGTTATATACTTTGTTAAGAAAGCACCATTCAAACTTAGAAGCAAAACTGGTGCTGTTGATTATGGCAAGTTTTATGATTCTGTTCTAAACCTTCATTTGTATCCTAAAGCTCAATGGAGACAACTTATTACAGAGTTTCAATACATAGTGAATCTGTATGCTAAAGACTTTATTGATGCAGATGCTATTGAGATACCACAAGAGTATAAAGATGCTCAGAAAGCTAAGAGAATGAAGGTATCTGTTACAACAGTGAAAGGTCCCAAGAAGGTAAGGATGAAAGGTGAGTTCTCTGGTAAAGTGGGTACAAAGATGGATATCAATCTATCTGAACAATATTGTAAGTTTGTTCCTACAACGTTTAAGCTAGAAGATGCTCATAAGGTATCTAAGTTACATGTCTATGCTAAAGAAGCCGATAAGAAGAAGATGGATGCGCTGTGGTCACGTGCAAATCACATAGTGAATTTTGTGTTAGTAGCCCAAGCAACCTATGATAACTTACAGAAAGCTGATTTACATAACTGGATAACAATAGATAAATTTATGGAAGGTAAGAACAGACCATTTAAAGTGATAGCTACAGAGTTCTTAATACGTGACCTTATTGAGAAAAAGGCTTCTACATTTAGAAGAATTCATGTAGTGGAAGATATATCTGCTGACTTTGCAAGTAAATTGCAAGAGCTAAAAAGCTATGATGATAAGAATCACAGAAGCTATGCAGACCAAGAAACTATGAAAGCAATTATATTGCATGCTACAGAGAACAAGTTGTTTGATGAACCCATCTATACAACATATAAACAAGTTTGTGAAGTGTTTACCAAACTACCATTCTTAGATACATTGTTAGATAAAACAACGTACAGCACAAGATCTAATACAGATGCTGGTATTGTAAAAGCTATTGTTGATCTATTCAAGTATTATAGACATAGAGTAAACCTAGAGCATTACAAGCTCATATTAACAGAAGATGCTCCCTTGGAGGAGACATTGACAGAAGACACAATTGAAGAATTAGAAACAATTTAAAAACAAAAACATGCTAAGTTTAAAATGGTTTAAAAGTGCTATTGAACGCACAATTGAAAAGGTAGTAGAAAACAAAATAGAACAGGCATTTGATCAGTTAGATAAACAAGAAGAGGGGTACGTCCTCTCTTCTTCTTCACCTAATGTCAATTGGAATCAAACAACATCATCTTCTACAGGATCAACTAGTTACACAAAGCCCTATCTAAACATTAAAATGGTTAATGATACGTTGACTATTGTATTGAATGATGGTAATATTATTACAAAGACTCCTGCCAATGCAGATGATTTTACCAAAGCTAAAACATGTACAACAGAAGCTTGCTTGTTGAACCTTGTTGGTTCTCCAGAGATACAATCTGAAAGAAGAAAAGCTGAAGCTGAGTATGAGAAGGCCAAAGCTATTCAAAGAGGTGCTGAGTATTTGGCCACCCTTGATCAGTTTGAAATGAAGAACAATGCTTTATATCTAAAAGGTATCAACAGAAGTCTTCCTCCATTACTAGTGGAAGAGTTCTTAGAAGTGGTAGGTAAGTATGGTGGTACAGACAATGATGAGTTCCAAGCATTGCACAGATTCTTTATGTGGTGTTGCTTGAATCCAAGAGCAGAAGTGGCAGATAAGCTATTTAACTTCTTGAAGAAGAATGCTTTTGGTATCACTAAACAGGGCTTCTTTGTAGCTTTGAGAAATGTAGTGACATTACATGGTTCCACTGAGCTTGTACACTTTGTAAGCAATGCATACAATAAAGTGAAAGCTGTATGGAAGAAGAATCCATCTGACTATTTGGTGTTCTTGAAGGATGGTGACTACAAGATGGTTGCTAAATCTATATTTGAAGAACTAGAGCCATGTACATATTGTGATGAGAATGGAAATGTTCCTTGTGAGGATGATGATGATTATGAAGACAGCTGTGAATGTCCAGAATGTTATGGTTCTGGTACAGTGTACAAACATTGTGAGTCTCAATATGGTGAAGAGATTGGCAACTTAACTGAGTTATATCTTGATTTGCCTAATAGAGCAGAGAATAGATTTACAGATGCTCACACAAGAACATTTGACATCAGAATTGGTAGACCAGTGGATATGGACCCAGGTGCATGTCGTTGGAATACAGACGATTGTGGTGCTGAAGGCTTACACTTCACTAGTGATGAGATACATTATGTAGGATGTGGTGACACGTCTGTGCTTGTGTTGATTAATCCAATGAAGGTTGTAGGTATTGGTGAGTCTAAGGGTAGATGCTGGGAGTATCTTCCAATCATGACTGTGCCACGTGAGGAAGCAACAGAAATATTACATGACTTAGACTTTGATACACTAGAGTTGGATGAGTCTTATGCTGTACGTGAATTGGATAACTTGGCTGAGAAAGCTAAGCAAGGATTTACAGAAGAGCGTAAGAAATATGATTTCAACTTACCAGCGTTGTCTGCTGTAGAAGTGTATACAATTGTCAAGAGTCTTGATGAAATTAAGCAAGAAATATCAAAGAGAATTGTAAAAATTGATTAAATTTGTGGTCCCAGGAGTGTAGTGCTCCTGGGATCAATTTAATATTATGAAAAAGAACGCAACTAAAAGAATCTCTAAGATACCAAGCAAAAGGATTACTAAAACAAGATGTGCTGGAACCATGACAGAGTCTGCATTTTGGAGTTTTATACGCAGTGCACTCAGACAGAAGTCTAGATTTTGGAAACCTATTACAGAATGTAAGCTACAAGCACGCAGGCTGTACAAAGGAACAAACAAGAGACAAAAGTATGAGTATCAATGCAATGCATGTAAGAATTGGTTCATTGAAAAGAAGATCAATGTAGACCACATTACACCTGCAGGTAGTCTTAACACATCAAAAGACCTACCAGGTTTTGTAGAGAGATTGTTTTGTGAGGTGAGTGGGTTACAGGTTTTGTGTGAAAAATGCCATGACAAAAAAACAAAAGCAGATAAACATGAAAAGGACAATTCTTAAACTTCATAACAAGAAGTATGCTGACTTAATAGATCATAGTGTTAAAGAATGCATTAAGAACAATGAAAACTATGAAGTAGA